>Ga0326726_10000014_pt1 | contig 178988 bp, 150 predicted proteins | sample MHFenrmetagenome_2_FD_207603 | JGI IMG/M metagenome (GOLD analysis project Ga0326726, IMG submission 207603) | Lab enriched peat soil microbial communities from Michigan Hollow, Ithaca, NY, United States - MHF15MN | ecosystem: Environmental > Terrestrial > Soil > Wetlands > Peat | place: USA... | reverse complement strand
GGGAGTCGAACCCGGATGCCTTGCGGCTGCGGGTTTTAAGCCCGCTACGTCTACCGATTCCGTCACCCGCGCAGGTGTTCGCGGGGCATGCTACCCGATCGTCCGATGCGTAAATCGTGCGTAGTTCGGGGCCTCAAATGGCCTCAAACGACCACTTCGGTGCGCCAGCTCGCACAATCGACTCGTTGAAAATCAATGAGTTAGCATGCGGTGGGCGGTGCCAGTTTGCGTAGCACCTTGACTTAAAATCCGCCGCCTCTCGAAAGAGGGCATGTGGGTTCGATCCCCGCTCCGGGCACCACGAGCGGGCGCCATGTCACCCGTGATCTGAACTGCGGTCAGGTGGCCATGCGCCGGCCCCGGCGTGTGAATGGTGTCGAGGAGCGCTGATGGCCTGGTTTCCGCAGCAAGCGTTGAACGAGGGCGTCCGCAAGCGCGAGGTCTTCGGTTGGGCGATGTACGACTTCGCCAACTCGGGCTACACGACCGTCGTGCTGACCGCCGTATTCAATGCCTACTTCGTGGCAGGGGTGGCCGCGGGAGCCGACTGGGCCACGTTGGCCTGGACGGCCGCGCTGGGCGTCTCGCGCGCCGTGTGCATGGTGACGATGCCGACGCTGGGCGCCTACGCCGACGTGCGCGCCGCCAAGAAGCGCCTGCTGATGATCACCACCGTGCTGTGCGTGTTGACCACCGCGGGCCTGGCGGCCGTCGGGCCCGGCGACGTGGCGTTGGCTGTCGTGCTGATCGTGCTGTCGAATCTGTTCTACGCCTATGGCGAGTCGCTCACCGCGGCGTTCCTGCCCGAGCTCAGCCGGCCCGATGCGCTGGGCCGCGTGTCGGGCTGGGGCTGGAGTTTTGGCTACTTCGGCGGCATGTTGACCTTGGGCCTGGGCTTGGCCTACGTGATCTTCGCGCAGCAGCGAGGCCAATCGGCGAGCGAATTCGTACCGGTGACGATGTGGATCACCGCGCTCGTCTACGGCGGGGCTTCGGTGGCCACTTTCGTGCTGCTGAAGGAACGGGCGGTGCCACAGCCCCAGGCTGGGGACGAGAGCTTTGCCGCGTCGATGGCGCGCTTGCGTCAGACCTGGAGTCATGCCCGACGCTACGCCGATTTCATGTGGCTGATGGTGTGCGGCTTCTTCTACCAGGCTGGCATCGCGGTGGTGATCGCCCTGGCGGCCGTCTACGCCGAGCAGGTGCTCGGCTTCAAGCAGACCGACACCATGCTGCTGGTGTTCCTGGTCAACATTGCCGCCGCCTTGGGCGCGTTCGCATTCGGCTACTTCCAGGACCGCATCGGACACAAGCCGGCGCTGGGCGTCACGCTGCTCGGCTGGGTGGTGATGACGGTGCTCGCGTACGCCGCCACCACGCCGGCGTTGTTCTGGGTGGCCGCGGTGATCGCCGGCCTGTGCATGGGATCGAGCCAGTCGGCCGGGCGCGCGATGGTGGGCGTGTTCGCGCCGCGCGAGCGATTGGCCGAGTACTTCGGCCTGTGGACTTTTGCCACTAGCCTGGCGTCGATCGTCGGGCCGCTCACCTACGGCGCGGTGACCTGGTTGACTGCGGGCAACCACCGCCTGGCGATCGTGTCGACGGGCCTGTTCTTCGTGATCGGCTGGCTCGCGATCCGGCCGATCGACGTGCGCCGCGGCGCGGCCGCCGCGGGCAATGCCTAGGCGTACGCAATTGTCTTGTCCAGCCGCTCATAATCGGCTCGACGCCTGGCCCTGCAACGAGGGAATTGGTCGTCTGCGGGGCGTCGTCATCCAAGCGGGCGGGAAGCACGCGGCCTGCGGCAGCACACTCAGGAGGTTCCATGTCACTGCGCATCAACGATGTCGCGCCGGACTTCACGGCCGAAACCACACAGGGCACGATCCGATTCCACGACTGGATCGGTGATAGCTGGGCCATTCTGTTCTCGCACCCGAAGGACTTCACCCCGGTGTGCACCACCGAACTGGGCTACATGGCGCGCATCGAGCCCGAGTTCAAGCGACGCAACACCAAGCTGATCGGCCTGTCGGTCGACCCGGTAGACAACCACCACAAATGGGCGCAGGACATCGAAGAGACACAGGGTTACCTGCCCAAGTACCCGATGATCGGCGACCCCGACCTCGCGGTGGCCAAGCTCTACAACATGCTGCCGGCTGACGAGCCCGGTACGTCGGCGGGCCGCACCGCAGCCAACAACGCCACCGTGCGCTCGGTGTTCGTGATCGGCCCCGACAAGCGCATCAAGCTGATGCTGACCTATCCGATGACCACCGGCCGCAACTTCGACGAGATCCTGCGCGTGGTCGACTCGATGCAGCTGACCCAGAAGCACCGCGTCGCCACGCCGGTGAACTGGAAGGCCGGCGAAGACGTGATCATCGCGGGCTCGGTGTCCGACGACGAGGCCAAGAAGCTGTTCCCCGGCTACAAAACCATCAAGCCCTACCTGCGCACGACCAAGCAGCCGTGATCTTCGAGCAGGTTGCCACCGGAGGTTGCCAGTCCTATGTCGTGGGCTGCCCCGACACCTTCGCGGCCGCGCTGATCGACCCCGAGGCCAGCCAGATCGACCGCTACGCCGGTCTGGCGGCCCGTCACGGCTTGCACGTGCGCTATGTGATCGACACCCACACGCACGCCGATCACTTCTCGGCGGCGCGGCAAGTGGCCGAGCGCTTCGGGGCTGCATGGGTGATGCATCGCGCGAGTCCCGCGCCGGGTGTCGACATTCGGGTCGAGGATGGTGACCTGCTGCGCATTGGCGCGTTGCGGCTCAAGGTGATGCACACGCCGGGCCACACGCTCGATTCGATGTGCCTGATCGGCGCCGACCGTGTGTTCACCGGCGACACGCTGCTGATCGGCGGCACCGGCCGCACCGACCTGCCTGGCGGCGACGCGCAGGCGCTGTACGACAGCCTGTTCCAGCGCCTGTTGAAGCTCGACCCCGCCTTGGCCGTCTACCCGGCGCACGACTACAAAGGCCGCGGCCACTCGACCATCGGGGCAGAACTCGAGAGCAACCCCAGGCTGCAGCAACGCGACCGCGCCGCGTTCGTGGCGATGATGCAGGGCCTGAACCTGACGGCACCCCAGCACCTCACCGAGGCGCTGCGCGTCAACATGACCGGCGGCAAGAGCGTCGCGCAGATGCTCAAGGAGGCGGCCGCCACGGTGCCGTTCATGTCGCTGGACGAGTTGCGCCAGCAACTCGCCGGCGCGACGCCGACGCTGCGCGTGCTCGACGTGCGCGAGCGCGACGCCTACGAGGCCGGCCACGTACCGGGTGCGCTGTCGCTGCCGCGCGGCCAGCTCGAATTGCGCGTCAACGAAGCGCTGCCCGATCCGACGGCGCGCATCGTGGTGTGCTGCGAGTTCGGCCGCATCTCCACGCTGGCCGCGTCGACGCTGCGCACGATGGGCTACCAGCGTGCGGTGGCGCTCGACGATGGCCTGCAGGCCTGGCGCGAAGCCGGCTACCCGCTGCGCGAGGGCACCCAACCCTGAGGCGGCGGCGCGGCGTCGATCGGCTCCTCTAGAATAGAACGACCGTTCGTTTTTGCGGCACCCGGTCGCAGGGCCGAACCTAGAATCGTCCTGCCCCCGAACACAACATCACCTCAACGCTTTCAGGAGCCACGCGTCATGAAGGTACTGGTGCCCGTCAAGCGGGTCGTCGACTACAACGTCAAGGTGCGCGTCAAGTCCGACGGTACCGGCGTCGACATCGCCAACGTCAAGATGAGCATGAACCCGTTCGACGAGATCGCCGTCGAAGAGGCCGTGCGCCTGAAGGAGAAGGGCGTCGTCACCGAAATCATCGCGGTGAGCTGCGGCGTCACGCAGTGCCAGGAGACGTTGCGCACCGCGATGGCGATCGGCGCCGACCGCGCGATCCTGGTGGAGAGCGCCGACGAGCTGCAGCCGCTGGCGGTGGCCAAGCTGCTGAAGGCGCTGGTCGACAAGGAGCAGCCGGGCCTGGTGATCCTCGGCAAGCAGGCGATCGACGACGACTGCAACCAGACCGGCCAGATGCTGGCGGCATTGGCCCAGTTCCCGCAGGCGACTTTCGCATCGAAGGTGGTCGTCGCCGATGGCCACGCGTTGGTCACGCGCGAGGTCGACGGCGGGCTCGAAACCGTCAAGCTCAAGCTGCCGGCCATCATCACCACCGACCTGCGCCTGAACGAGCCGCGCTACGTGACGTTGCCCAACATCATGAAGGCCAAGAAGAAGCCGCTGGAGACCTTCAAGCCCGCCGACCTCGGTGTCGACGTGGCGCCGCGCATCAAGACGCTGAAGGTCAGCGAGCCCCCCAAGCGCGGTGCCGGCGTCAAGGTGCCCGACGTGGCCACGCTGGTGGCCAAGCTGAAGAACGAAGCCAAGGTGATCTGACATGAACAACCCCCACGCTGACATTCGCTCGCTGCCCCCCCGGGGGGCGCGTCAGTCCCTTGCGACGGCCCGGTGGTACTGACATGGCAGCCCTCGTCATTGCCGAACACGACCACGGCACGCTCAAGCCGGCGACCCTGAACACCGTCACCGCGGCGCTGGCCTGTGGCGGCGAGGTCCATGTGCTGATCGCCGGTGCCAACGCTGCGGGCGCGGCGCAGGCCGCCGCCAAGATCGCCGGGGTCGCCAAGGTCATCCACGCCGACGGCGCCAGCCTGGCCGAGCAGCTCGCCGAGAACGTCGCCGCTCAGGTGCTTGGCATCGCCAGGAACTACAGCCACCTGCTGTTCCCGGCCACCGCGCATGGCAAGAACGTGGCGCCGCGCGTGGCCGCCTTGCTCGACGTGGCGCAGATCAGCGACGCCACCCGGATCATCAGCGCCGACACCTTCGAGCGTCCGATCTACGCCGGCAACGCGGTGGCCACCGTGCAGAGTGGCGACCCGATCAAGGTGATCACGGTTCGCACCACGGGGTTCGACGCGGCGGCGGCCGGCGCAGGCAACGCCGCCATCGACACGGTGGGCGCGGTCACCGACAGCGGCCTGTCGAGCTTCGTCGGCGCCGAGATCGCCAAGCTCGACCGGCCCGAGCTGACGGCCGCCAAGATCATCGTCAGCGGCGGCCGCGCGATGGGCTCGAGCGACAAGTTCAACGAGGTGCTGACGCCGCTGGCCGACAAACTCGGCGCCGCGCTGGGCGCCAGCCGCGCTGCGGTCGATGCCGGCTACGCGCCCAACGACTGGCAGGTCGGCCAGACCGGCAAGATCGTGGCGCCGCAGCTGTACATCGCCTGCGGCATCAGCGGCGCGATCCAGCACCTCGCGGGCATGAAGGACAGCAAGGTCATCGTCGCGATCAACAAGGATCCCGAGGCGCCGATCTTCAGCGTGGCCGACTATGGCCTCGAAGCCGATTTGTTCACTGCCGTGCCCGAGTTGGTCAAGGCGCTGTGAGCGCTTGGTAGTTGTCTCAATCTGCCGGCGCCGCGTCGAGCGGCGCTTGGCGTCTTTGGAGGTCGCGCCATGAGTTACCGCGCACCGGTTGCCGACATGCTGTTCGTGATGAAGGAGCTGGCCGGCCTCGAGGCCGTGGCCAAGCTGCCGGGGTTCGAGGAGGCCGGGCTCGACACCGCACAGGCCGTGCTCGAGGAGTGCGCGCGCTTCAACGGGCAGGTGGTGGCGCCGCTGGACCGCGCGGGCGACATCGACCCGTCGTCGTGGAGCGCCGGTGACGTGCGCACCACGCCGGGATTCAAGCAGGCCTTTCGCCAATTCGCCGAAGGCGGCTGGCAAGGCTTGCAGCATCCCGCCGCATTCGGCGGCCAAGGGCTGCCCAAGACGATCGGCGCCGCCTGCGGCGAGATGCTCAACAGCGCCAACCTGAGCTTCGCGCTGTGCCCGCTGCTGACCGACGGCGCGATCGAGGCGCTGCTCACCGCGGGCTCGAGCGAGCAGCAGCACAACTTCATCCCGCGCATGATCAGCGGCGAGTGGACCGGCACCATGAACCTCACCGAGCCGCAGGCGGGGTCGGACCTGTCGATGGTGCGCGCGCGCGCCGAACCGCAACCCGATGGCAGCCACAGGATCTTCGGCACCAAGATCTTCATCACCTATGGCGAGCACGACATGGCGGACAACATCGTCCACCTGGTGCTGGCACGAGTGACCGGCGCGCCAGAGGGTGTCAAGGGCATCAGCCTGTTCGTGGTGCCCAAGTTTCTCGTCGCGGCCGACGGCAGCCTCGGTGCGCGCAACGATGTCCATTGCGTCAGCATCGAGCACAAGCTGGGCATCAAGGCGAGCCCGACCGCGGTGCTGCAGTACGGCGACAAGGGCGGCGCCATCGGGTACCTGATCGGCCAGGAGAACCGCGGCCTCGAGTACATGTTCATCATGATGAACGCGGCCCGCTACGCAGTGGGCGTGCAGGGCATCGCAGTGGCCGAGCGGGCGTACCAGAAGGCCGTGGCCTATGCACGCGAGCGAGTACAAAGCCGCCCGGTCGACGGCTCGCTGCCGCGCGCGGCCACCATCATTCACCACCCCGACGTGAAGCGCATGCTGATGACGATGCGCGCCTTCACCGAAGGTTGCCGCGCGATGGCATTGGTGTCGGCAGCTGCGTACGACGCTGCGCATGCACATCCCGATGCCGAGACGCGCAGGCGCAACCAGGCCTTCTACGAATTCATGGTGCCGCTGATCAAGGGCTTCTCAACCGAGATGAGCCTGGAGGTGGCGAGCCTGGGCGTGCAGGTGCACGGCGGCATGGGCTTCATAGAGGAGACCGGCGCCGCGCAGCACTACCGCGACGCCAAGATCCTCACCATCTACGAGGGCACCACCGCGATCCAGGCCAACGACCTGGTCGGCCGCAAGACGGCGCGCGACGGCGGCGCGCTGGCGCGAGCGATCGCCGCCCAGATCGAAACCACCGAGGGCGAGCTGGCCAAGCAAGGCGGCGAACACGCACGTGCCATGCTCAAGCGCCTGCGCGCCGCTCGCCAGGCCTTCGTGGACGTGGTGGGTTTCGTGGTCGAGCAGGGCAAGAACGATCCCAACGCCGTGTTCGCGGGCAGCGTGCCGTACCTGATGTTGGCCGGCAACCTGATGGCCGGCTGGCAGATGGCGCGTGCGCTGCTGGTGGCCGAAGCCCGCTTGGCGGCCGGTGAACAAGCCGCATTCATGCGCGCCAAGGTCCTGACCGCGCGCTTCTATGCCGATCACATCCTCAGCCGGGTGCCCGGGCTTCGCGACAGCATCGTCGACGGCGCTGCGGGCGTGACCGGAATGGCCTTGGAGGCTTTTTGATGGCGTTGCCACCGATCCTCGCGAACCTGCCGCTGCCGATCTTCGGCGCGCCGCTGTTCATCGTCAGCAATCCCAAGCTCGTGATCGCGCAGTGCACGGCGGGTGTCGTCGGCTCCATGCCCGCGCTCAATGCCCGGCCCGCCTCGCAGCTCGATGAATGGCTGGCCGAAATCACCGAGGGGCTGTCGGCATGGAACCGCGCGCATCCGGGGCAGCCTGCTGCGCCGTTCGCGATCAACCAGATCGTGCACAAGACCAACGATCGGTTGGCTCACGACATGGAGATGTGCGCCAAGTACAAGGTGCCCATCGTCATCACCAGCCTCGGTGCGCGGCCCGACATCAACGAGGCGGTGCATGGCTGGGGCGGCGTGGTGATGCACGACATCATCAACAACACCTTCGCGCACAAGGCGATCGAGAAGGGTGCCGATGGTCTGATCGCGGTGGCAGCCGGCGCCGGTGGGCACGCGGGCGTGAAGAGTCCGTTTGCGCTGGTGCGGGAGATCCGCGAATGGTTCGATGGCCCGCTGGCCTTGTCCGGCGCCATTGCCACTGGAAGTGCCGTGCTGGCCGCGCAGGCGATGGGCGCCGACTTCGCCTACGTCGGCTCGGCCTTCATCGCCACCGACGAGGCGCGCGCCAGCGACGCCTACAAGCAGTGCATCGTCGACAGCACGAGCGACGACATCGTGTATTCGAGCCTGTTCACGGGCGTGCACGGCAACTACCTGAAGCCTTCGATCCGCAATGCCGGCATGGATCCCGACCATCTGCCCGAGGGCGATGTCAGCCGCATGAGTTTTTCCGGAGGCGAAGGCTCCAAGAGCAAGGCCTGGAAGGACATCTGGGGCTGCGGGCAGGGCATCGGCGCGGTGCACGCGGTGGTGCCGGCGCGCGAACTGGTGGCGCGTCTGCGGCGCGAATACGCGGCCGCGCGCGAGCGGCTGCTGGCCACCGCCTGAACGCAAGCGGGCCGACGATGAAGCGGCTGCTGATCGACAACGTGCGGCCGTTCGACAGCCGGCGCGGTGTGGTCGGGCCACCGTCGCGCATCGTGCTCGAGGGTGCACGCATCGGCGAGGTCACCGCCGAGCCGCGCCAGGTGGACGGCGCGCAGCGCATCGATGGCGGCGGCCGCATCGCGCTGCCGGGGCTCATCGACGCCCACGTGCACGTCACCGCCTACATGCACGACCTGATGGGTCAGGCGCTCAAGCCGCCGTCGTTGATCACCGCCGAGTCGAGCCGCATCCTGCGCGATATGCTGATGCGCGGCTTCACCACTGTGCGCGATGCCGCCGGTGCCGACTTCGGGCTGCAGGAGGCGGTGGCCAAGGGTCTGTTCGAGGGACCGCGCCTGTTCATCGCCGGTTTTCCGGTGTCGCAGACCGGCGGCCACGCCGACATGCGGCCCAAGGGGGCGCGAGCGCGCGAGATGTTCTGCACCTGTGCGGGCCTTGGGCTGATGGGGGCGATCGCCGACGGCGTCGGCGAAGTGCGGCGCGCGGTGCGCGAGCAGGTGCGCAACGGGGCCAACCAGATCAAGATCATGGCCGGCGGCGGCATCTCGAGCCCGAGCGATCCACTCGAAGGCACACAGTTCTCGCTCGAGGAATTGCGCGCCGCATGCGAAGAGGCCGAAGCGGCCAACCTCTATGCGATGGCGCACGCGTACTCGCCACGTGCGGTGACGCGCGCGGTACAGGCCGGCGTGCGCTCGATCGAGCACGGCAACCTGATCGACGCGGCGACTGCGAGGGTCATGAAGACCGAAGGCGCCTTCCTGGTGCCGACGCTGTCGACCTACGCCGCGCTCGCCGACGAGGGCGAGCGCCTCGGCTGGTCGGCCGAGATGCTGGCCAAGCTCGCCACGGTGAGTGCGCGCGGCATCGAGTCGGTGCAGCTCGCGCTGGCCGAGGGCGTGCCGGTGGTGTTCGGCACCGATCTGCTGGGCCACATGCACGATCGCCAGTGCGGCGAGTTCGATCTGCGCGCGCCGGCCATGAGCCCGGTGCAGATGCTGCAGAGCGCGACCCTCACGGCCGCGCAGCTGCTGCGCGAAGAGGGGCGCCTGGGCGAGCTGATCGCTGGCGCCTGGGCCGACGTGCTGCTGGTGGAAGGCGATCCAACGCGCGAGCTGTCGATGCTGACCAAGCCCGAAAAGGGCATTCGAGTCATCGTTCAGGCCGGCAGAGTGGTGAAGAACGCCTTCGAGTGACTGACATGGCGCGAGGCACGAAGCGCCCGTCAAGCGAACACCGCGGATCCGGCTCTGCCGGTCCGCTGGTGCTGCCATTTGCCTTGCAAGGCGAACGGCGCTCGCCAACCACTCGCGAGCGCGCAGGCGCTCGCTCGGTGCGGGCTCGCCCCCCTTGAGGGGGAGGCGGCCGCCAGGCCGCACATCGGGGGTGGGTCACTTCAGTGACGTGAACCGTGCCTCGGGCCGGTCGTCCGAGCGGTGCACGGTGGTCACGCCCTGGGTCATCGCCCACGGGCGGATCTGGTGGTGCAGCGGCACGAACAAGTACTCGTCGCGCGTGCGGATCAGCGCGTCGCGAATCATGGCGTTGCGCTTGCCGACGTCGGTTTCGGTCTTCATCGCGTCAGTCAGCTGGTCGACCTTGGCGTCGCTGACCTTGGAGAAGTTGAAGTTGCCGTCGGCGCCGCTGGTGCGCGTGCGCACCAGCGACTGCAGCGAGTACTGCCCGTCGTACGTGGCCACGCCCCAGCCGAGCATGTAGGCCGAGGTGTCGAAGTTCTGCACCTTCTGGATGAACGTGGCCATGCCCTCGGCGTTGAGCTTCACGGTGAGCCCGATCTTGGCCCACATCGAGACCAGCGCCACGCAGATCTTCTCGTCGTTGACGTAGCGGTTGTTCGGGCAGTTGAGCTGGAACTCGAAGCCGTTGGGGTAGCCCGCTTCGGCGAGCAGCTTCTTGGCTTTGTCGAGGTCGGGCTTCAGCGGCTTGTCGAGCTCGGTCGAGTAGCCGTTGACACCCGGCGCGACCATGATGTTGGCCGGCACCGACAGGCCGCGCATGATGCTGCGCTTGATCGCCTCGCGGTCGACCGCCAGGTTCAGCGCCTCGCGAACGCGCTTGTCCTTGAACGGGTTCTTGCCCTTGACGTTGGAGTACTTCAGCTCGTCGCTGCCCTGGTCGAGCGCGATGAAGATGGTGCGCACCTCGGGGCCGTCGACCACCTTGAGCTTCTTGTCGGCGCGCAGCTTGTCGATGTCTTGCGTCGGCACGTCGGTCACCATGTCGACGTCGCCCGACAGCAGGGCCGACACGCGCGTCGAGTCGCTCTTGATCGGCGTGTAGACCACCTGCGTGATGTTGCCCCTGGGCTTGTCCCACCAGCTCTCGTTGATGGCCATCGCCACCCGCGCCTCGGGCTGCCAGCTCAGGATCTTGTAGGGCCCGGTGCCGTTGACATTGCGCGACGCGAAGTTCTCTTCCTTGGCCTTGTAGTCCTGCACGTTGGTGGATTTGTTTTTCTCCGACCAACTCTTGCTCATGATCCGAAAGTCGATGATGTTGCGCAGCAGGATCGGGTTGGGTGCCGTCAGGATCAGGTCGACCGTGTAGTCGTCGACCTTCTTGATGTCGCTGATGCCGGTGACGTAGATCTGCATCGTGCCCTGCGGCTGGCGAATGCGGCCGAAGCTGAAGATCACGTCGTCGGCATTGAACGGCGTGCCGTCGTGGAACTTGGCCCCCTTGCGCAGTTCGAAGCGCACTTGCGTGGGGCTGATGAAGGTCCACTTGGTGGCCAGGCAGGGTTCGACCTCGTACTTTTCGTTGTAGCGGGTCAGGCCTTCGTAGGCGTGCATCAGGATCGCGTTGGTCGTCGCGTGATTCTGCGAATGCGGGTCCAGCGTCAGGATGTCGTTCTGCGCCGCCCAGCGCAGGTTGGCGGCGTGCAGCGGCGCGGCCACGGCCAGCGCCAAGGCCGCAGCGGCCAGCATGGCCTTCAGTCTCATGGGGAACTCCTGTTCGGCAAAGGCAGTCATCGTAGTCGGCTGCGCCGTGCGTGCCGACCGGATTAGCCCTCAGTGCGAGCGCGACCGCGTGCCGCCGTGGCTCGCGGTCGCGGTGCATCGCTGCCACAGAGCGCGGGGCAAATGCGCCACCTTTGCCACGCTAGTCTTCGCGGTGAAGTGTCTTTCGGCGGTGCTACAGTGTTCGGCATGAGCCAATAGGTCCTTTCGTGTCCCCTTGCTGGCCAGCACAGCAGGGCGGGTCGCTAGTCCGCCAACCGGTCGAGCCGGGTCGCGGAAGGTTGTGAACCCATCTACGAGCCCGTGGAAACCGCGGGCGAAAGGTGAGCGAAGATGATGCAGCAGTACAGGTCGAACTCGTACCTGTTCGGGGGCAATGCCCCTTATGTCGAGGAACTCTACGAGGCCTACCTCGACAACCCGGGCAGCGTGCCCGACAACTGGCGCACCTATTTCGACAAGTTGCAGAACGTGCCGTCGGCTGACGGCACGTTGAGCCGCGACGTCGCGCACGCACCGGTGGTGGAGTCGTTCGCGCAGCGCGCCAAGGCCAATGCGTTTGCGTTGAAGGCCAGCGCCAGCGAACTGGCGGTGGCGCGCAAGCAGGTGCACGTGCAGTCGCTGATCGCGGCCTATCGGTCGCTGGGCGCCCGCTGGGCCGACCTCGACCCGCTCAAGCGCACCGAGCGACCCAAGATCCCCGAGCTCGAGCCGGCGTTCTACGACCTCACCGAAAGTGACATGGACATCACTTTCAGCGCCACCAACACCTACTTCACGAAGGCCGAGCAGCAGACGTTGCGCGAGATCCTGCAGGCGCTGCGCGAAACCTACTGCGGCACGATCGGCGCCGAGTTCATGCACATCACCGAGCCGACCGAGAAGCGCTGGTGGCAGGAGCGCCTGGAGTCGATTCGCAGCAAGCCGAGCTTCAGCAACGACGAGAAGGTCGAGATCCTCGACAAGCTCACCGCCGCCGAAGGCCTCGAGCGCTTCTTGCACACCAAGTATGTCGGCCAGAAACGCTTCTCGCTCGAAGGTGGCGAGAGTTTCATCGCCAGCATGGACGAACTGGTGCAGCGTGCCGGCGCCAAGGGTGTGCAGGAGATCGTGATCGGCATGGCGCACCGCGGCCGCCTGAACGTGCTGGTCAACACCTTGGGCAAGATGCCCAAGGATCTGTTCGCCGAGTTCGAGCACACCGCGGCCGAAGTGCTGCCGGCCGGCGACGTCAAGTACCACCAGGGCTTTTCGAGCGACATCTCCACACCCGGCGGCCCGGTGCACCTGAGCCTGGCGTTCAACCCGAGCCACCTGGAGATCGTCAACCCGGTGGTCGAGGGCTCGGTCAAGGCGCGCATGGACCGCCGCGGCGACAAAATGGGCGACCAGGTGCTGCCGGTGCTGGTGCACGGCGACGCCGCCTTTGCCGGGCAGGGCGTCGTGATGGAGACCCTGGCGCTGGCGCAGACGCGCGGCTACTACACCGGGGGCACGGTGCACTTGGTGATCAACAACCAGATCGGCTTCACCACCAGCGACCCGCGCGACTCGCGCTCGACGCTGTATTGCACCGACGTGGTCAAGATGATCGAAGCGCCGGTGCTGCACGTGAACGGTGACGACCCCGAGGCGGTGGTGCTGTGCACGCAGATCGCGCTCGACTATCGGCAGCAGTTCAAGAAGGACGTGGTGGTCGACATCATCTGCTTCCGCAAGCTCGGCCACAACGAGCAGGACACGCCGAGCCTGACCCAGCCACTGATGTACAAGAAGATCGCGCAGCACCCGGGTACGCGCAAGCTCTACGGCGACAAGCTGGTCACGCAAGGCGTGCTGGCGACCGAGGGGCCCGACAAGATGGTCAAGGACACGCGTGCTGCGTTCGACGCCGGCAAGCACACCGCCGACCCCGTGCTGACCAACTTCAAGAGCAAGTACGCGGTCGACTGGGCGCCGTTCCTCGGCAAGAAGTGGACCGACAGCGCCGACACCGCGCTGCCGCTGGCCGAGGTGAAGCGCCTGGCCGAGCGCCTCACCACGGTGCCGGGCAATTTCAAGGTGCACCCGCTGGTCGAGAAGGTGCTGGCCGATCGCGCCGCGATGGGCCGCGGCGAGATCCATGTCGACTGGGGCATGGGCGAGCACCTGGCCTATGCGTCGCTGGTGGCCAGCGGCTACGCGGTGCGGCTTTCGGGCGAAGACTGCGGTCGCGGCACGTTCACGCACCGGCACGCGGTGCTGCACGACCAGAATCGCGAGAAGTGGGACACCGGCATCTACGTGCCGCTGGAGCACGTGGCCGACACACAAGCGCCGTTCGTGGTGATCGACTCGATCCTGTCGGAAGAAGCGGTGCTCGGCTTCGAGTACGGCTATGCGAGCGCCGACCCCAACACGCTGGTGATCTGGGAGGCGCAGTTCGGCGATTTCGCCAACGGCGCACAGGTGGTGATCGACCAGTTCATCGCCTCGGGCGAGGTGAAGTGGGGCCGCGTCAACGGGCTGACGCTGATGCTGCCGCACGGCTACGAGGGCCAAGGGCCCGAGCACAGCTCGGCGCGTCTTGAGCGCTTCATGCAGTTGGCGGCCGATCACAACATGCAGATCGTGCAGCCCACCTCGGCCAGCCAGATCTTCCACCTGCTGCGCCGCCAGATGGTGCGCCAGTTCAGGAAGCCGCTGGTCATCATGACGCCCAAGTCGCTGCTGCGCGCCAAGGATGCGACCTCGCCGCTGGCGGAGTTCACCAAGGGCGAGTTCAAGACGGTGATCGGTCCGACGCGCGTCGAGATCGAGGCCGACAAGGTCAAACGCGTCGTCGCGTGCTCGGGCAAGGTGGCGTACGACCTCATCAAGTACCGCGACCAGCGCAAGGCCTGGGATGTGGCGATCGTGCGCGTGGAGCAGCTCTATCCGTTCCCGCACAAGGCGTTCGCTGCCGAGATGAAGCGTTTCCCCAACGTGAACGAGGTCGTGTGGTGCCAGGACGAGCCGCAGAACCAGGGTGCCTGGTTCTTTGTGCAGCACTACATCCACGAGAACATGAACGAAGGGCAGAAGCTCGGCTATGCCGGACGTCCGGCTTCGGCCTCGCCTGCCGTGGGATATGCACACCTGCATCAGGAGCAGCTGAAGACGCTGCTGGAGCAGGCGCTGGGCAAGCTCAAGGGCTTCGTTCTGACCAAATAGGTTATTGCGGCGACTTCGCGCCGCAATAACTCCGCGCAATCGACGCCGACGCTTCGCGTCGGGTCATTGCGCGGTTTCCGACCGAGTGAATTGAGAGTTTCATGGCAATCGTAGAAGTCAAGGTTCCACAACTGTCCGAATCGGTGGCCGAGGCCACGCTGTTGCAGTGGAAGAAGAAGCCGGGCGACGCCGTGGCGATTGACGAGATCCTGATCGAGATCGAGACCGACAAGGTCGTGCTCGAGGTGCCGGCACCGGCCGAAGGTGTGCTGGCCGAGTTGGTGGTGCCCGACGGTGGCACCGTGATCGGCGACCAGTTGATCGCGCGCATCGATACCGAAGGCAAGGGCGCTGCAGCGGCACCGGCAGCGGCGTCAACCGCAGCGCTCCCAGCGGCAGCCGCCGTCGCACCGTCGCCCGCCGCGTCAGGCAGCAAGGCCGGCGTTGCGATGCCGGCGGCGGCCAAGCTGATGGCCGATCGAGGCATCGCACCGGGTGCGGTCACCGGCACCGGCAAGGACGGCCGCATCACCAAGGGCGACGTGTTGGCTGCCGCGCAGCAGCCCGCCACCAAGCCCGCCATCGCGCCGACCATGCCAACCGCGTTGCCGGCCGTCGCCGCGCCGATCGCGCCCAATCTGGGTGACCGGCCCGAGCAGCGGGTGCCGATGTCGCGACTGCGCGCACGGGTGGCCGAGCGGCTGCTGCAATCGCAAGCCACCAACGCGATCCTCACCACCTTCAACGAGGTCAACATGGCCCCGCTGATGGAGATGCGAAAACGCTTTCAAGAGAAGTTCGAGAAGGAGCACGGTGTCAAGCTCGGCTTCATGAGCTTCTTCGTCAAGGCGGCGGTGGCGGCGCTGAAGCGCTACCCGGTGATCAATGCGAGTGTCGACGGCAACGACATCGTCTACCACGGCTACTTCGACATCGGCATCGCAGTGGGTTCGCCGCGCGGCCTGGTGGTGCCGATCCTGCGCAATGCCGACCAGATGAGCTTCGCCGACATCGAAAAGAAGATCGCCGAATACGGCGTCAAGGCGCGCGACGGCAAGCTCGGCATCGAGGACCTGACCGGCGGCACGTTCTCGATCAGCAACGGCGGAGTCTTCGGCTCGATGTTGTCGACGCCGATCATCAATCCGCCGCAAAGCGCAATCCTCGGCGTGCATGCGACGAAGGACCGCGCCGTGGTCGAGAACGGCCAGGTCGTCGTGCGGCCGATGAACTACCTGGCGATGAGCTACGACCACCGCATCATCGACGGCCGCGAGGCGGTGCTCGGGCTGGTGGCGATGAAAGAAGCGCTGGAGGATCCCGCGCGCCTGCTGTTCGACATCTGAGGGGACAACTTTGAGCCGCCAACCTCACTGGCGTTCGGTACCCCCCGAGGGGGCCGCGGTCCTCCTTGGGGCGGCCCGGCGGAGGACCTGATGGCACAAGCATTCGACGTCGTGGTGATCGGCGGCGGCCCCGGCGGCTACATCGCGGCGATCCGCGCCGCGCAATTGGGCTTGAGCACGGCCTGCATCGACGACTGGAAGAACGCCTTGGGCGGCCCGGCGCCCGGCGGCACCTGCACCAACGTTGGCTGCATCCCGAGCAAGGCGCTGCTGCAGTCGAGCGAGCACTTCGAGCACGCCGGGCACCACTTCGCCGGGCACGGCATCGGCATCGGCGACCTGAGCCTCGATCTGAAGAAGATGCTGGCTCGCAAAGACACCGTCGTGAAGCAGAACAACGACGGCATCGTCTACCTCTTCAAGAAGAACAAGGTGGCGTTTTTCCACGGCCAAGGCTCGTTCGTGAAGGCGGCCGATGGCGGCTACGAGATCGCGGTGGCCGGCGCCGCCAACGAAGCACTGTTTGCCAAACACGTGATCGTGGCCACCGGATCGAGCCCGCGGCAGTTGCCCGGTGTGGCGTTCGATGAAGACCGCATCCTCTCCAACGACGGCGCTCTTCGCATCGCCGCCGTGCCCAAGACGCTGGGTGTCGTCGGCTCTGGGGTCATCGGCCTGGAGATGGGTTCGGTCTGGCGCCGTCTCGGCGCCGAGGTCACCATCCTCGAGGTGCTGCCAGGGCTGCTCGGCATGGCCGACGAGTCGGTGGCCAAGGAAGCGCACAAGGTCTTCGTCAGACAAGGCCTGAAGTTCCAGTTCGGTGTCCGGATCAGCGACGTCAAGGTGACTAAGAAGAGCGTGTCGGTGGCGTACGCGGACTCCAAAGGCCAGTCCGCTTCGCTCGATGTCGAGCGGCTCATCGTCTCGATCGGACGTGTCCCCCGCACCGCGGGCCTCAAGCCGGAAGCGGTCGGCCTGCAACTCGACGAGCGCGGCGCGGTGGTCGTCGATGCCGAATGCCGCACCAATCTGCCCGCCGTGTGGGCCGTCGGCGACGTGGTGCGTGGCCCGATGCTGGCGCACAAGGCCGAGGAAGAGGGCGTCGCGGTGGCCGAGCGCATCGCCGGCCAGCATGGTCACGTCGACTTCAACACCATCCCGTGGGTGATCTATACCTCGCCGGAGATCGCCTGGGTCGGCCAGACCGAGGCGCAACTCAAAGCTGCAGGGCGCGCCTACAAGGCCGGACAGTTCCCGTTCACGGCCAACGGCCGCGCCCGGGCGCTGGGCGACACCACCGGCTTCGTCAAATTCCTCGCCGACGCCCAGACCGACGAGATCCTCGGCGTGCACATCATCGGGCCGTTCGCCTCCGAGTTGATCTCCGAGGCCGTGGTCGCGATGTCGTTCAAGGCATCGGCCGAAGACATCGCGCGCATCTGCCACGCGCACCCGTCGTTGAGCGAGGCCACGAAAGAGGCCGCACTGGCGGTCGACAAACGCACTCTCAATCTCTGAGAGATGCTGGCCCCCACGCTCACTGCGTTCGCTGCCCCCCGAAGGGGCGCTCAGTCGGCTCGGGAGCGGCCCGGCGCCGACTGACGTGCCGGTCCGCGAGCTCTACGAACGCACGCTGGCCGAACGCGGCTACGCGAGCGACTCCGCGCAACAGCGTGCGATCGATGCGCTCGAGCGCTGCGAGCACGAATGGGCCGACTACAAGGCGCGGCGCAGCAACGCGGTGACCAAACTGCTGGTGCGCCCGCCGATCCCGCGCGGCGTCTACATGCACGGAGGCGTGGGCCGCGGCAAGAGCTTCTTGATGGATTGCTTCTTCCAGGCCGTGCCGCTGACGCGCAAGACGCGGCTGCACTTCCACGAGTTCATGCGCGAGGTGCATCGCGAGCTGCAGGATCTGAAAGGCACGGCAGACCCGCTGGACGAACTGGGCCAGCGCATCGCGCGGCGCCATCGCTTGATTTGTTTCGACGAGTTCCACGTGGCCGACGTGACCGATGCGATGATCCTGCACCGGCTGCTGGCAGCGATGTTCGCCAACCGCGTGTCGATCGTGACGACCTCGAACTTCCACCCCGACGAGCTGTACCCCAATGGCTTGCACCGCGAGCGCATTCTGCCGGCGATCGAGCTGCTGAAGGACAAGCTCGAGATCGTCAGCGTCGACGGCCCCACCGACTACCGTCGCGCGACGTTGCAGCAGCTCGGCATGTACCACCAGCCGCTCGGCGTCGCGGCCGACGCGGCGATGCGCGACGCCTTCGAGCGCCTGGCCGAAGCGCGCGACGAGGATCCGGTGCTGCACATCGAGCAGCGGGAATTGCGCGCACGGCGCCGCGCCGGCGGCGTGGTGTGGTTCGACTTTCGCGTGTTGTGTGGCGGACCGCGCTCGCAGAACGATTACCTCGAGCTGGCCCAGCAGTTCCACACCGTGCTGCTGTCCGACGTGCCGCAGATGCCGCCGCGCCTGGCCAGCGAGGCACGCCGCTTCACGCTGCTGGTCGATGTGCTGTACGACCGGCGCGTCAAGCTGATCGTCTCGGCCGCGGTGCCGCCGCAGGCGCTGTACGAAGGCGGCCCGCTGGCGCACGAGTTCCCGCGCACGGCCTCGCGGCTGCTCGAGATGCAGTCGGCGAGCTACCTGGCCCAGCAGCGGCGCGACGTCGAGACCGCGATCACCTGAGGCGGCGATGCGGCGTCTGGTTGCGTGGATGGGGGTCGCAGCGGCAGTCTGCTCGACGCTGGGCAGCGCGCGCGCGGCTGATGCGGACGACAAAGCCCGCCGTGACCAGCTGAATGCCGATCGCGCGGCAGCGCAGGCGGCCTACGACAAGGCCGTGCGCGAGTGCGAACGTGGCTTCGCCGTGACCAGCTGCACCAACCAGGCCAAGGCCGAGCGCCGCGCCGCGCTCGACCGCGCGGCCCACGAGCAGGCGGCGCTCGACGACGCGGTGCGCAAGCGCCGAGCCGAGGAAAGGCGCCAGCGCATCGCGCACAAGCAGCAGGCCCAAGCCGCGGCGGCGTCAGCGCCGCCGCTGCAGGTGCACCCGCCGCGTCCGCCGACGACCGCGGCCAGCAATGCCAGGCCGACGCGCCGCCCCGAACCACGGTCTTCGGACGCCCAAGCCGCCGCGCAGGCCGAGGCCGCTGCGCGGCGGGCACAGTCTGCGCAGCGGCATGAACGCGCGCAGGCGCACGAGGAGGCGGTGCGCCAGCGCAACGCACAGCGCGCGGCTCAGCGGGCACCTGCCGCGCCGCTTCCGCTGCCAGCGGCCTCCGCCGCGGCGTCGGCGCTCAGGTGAGCGAGTCGATGCGGATCAATGCCAGCGACAGGTTGTCGCCCGCGCCGCGCGCGCGCTGACGCGCCTTGCTGACCAGCATCTCGCTGGCCTCGCGTGGCGGCAGCGCATGCACGATCGCGCCCAATTCCTTGGGGGTGAAGTAGTGCCACAGCCCGTCGCTGCAAGCCAGCAGACTGTCGCCCAGTGCGAGCTTGTCGATGCGTGCGGTGGCCAGCGGCGGATCGTTCTGGGTGCCCAGGCAGCCGGTGAGCAGGTTGCCTTGCGGGTGCGTGTTGGCCTGTTCCTCGGTGATCTTGCCTTCGCTGATCAAGCGTTGCACGTAGGAGTGGTCGCTGGTGCGCGTCACCATGTCGGGACCGCTGAAGTGGTACACGCGCGAATCGCCGGCGTGCACGTAGTCGCACTCGCGCTCGGGACCGATCAGGTAGGCGGCGATCGTGCTGTGCGGCTCTTCCTCGGAGGTGATGGCGGTCAGCTTGATCATCAGGTGCGACTCCATCACGATCTGCTTGAGCATCTCGGCGGGGTCTTCCTTGGTGGGCGAGTAGCGCTCGAAGATCTGCTTGGCAGTGAGGATCACCTGGTCGGCCGCCTTGCGGCCGCCGCTCTTGCCGCCCATGCCGTCGGCCAGCACGGCCAGCGCGCAGCCCGGCACGCGCGGGTGCGCCACGATCTCGACTTGGTCCTGCTGGTAGGCGCGGTCGCCTTTGTGGATGCCGGTGGCGGCGACGAGGCGGTAGCCCTGGGGGGCGCGTGGCATGGCCGGACTATAAACTCCGACCCCGCGATCACAGCGTGCAATGTGCGCGCTGCGCGACTCCGATGGACGAAAACCTGCATTCGCCGCAACGCCGCCTGATCGAGATGCGCATCGCGCACGCCGATCTGGACAGCGCGATCGACAGCATGGCCGTGCAGTCGCCCGTCGATGAACTGGTGCTCAGGCGACTGAAGAAGCGCCGTCTGCTGCTGCGCGACCAGATCGTCAGGCTGGAGACCGAGCTCGATCCTCCGGAACCGGCGTGACGCAAGCCTGCAGCGACGAACTTGCTCTGCAGCGCGCCAGCGCCGACGCGCTGTCCGCGCGCGGCGCGCTGGCGGCGAGCGATCCCGGCTTCGTCGAGCGCGCGGCGCAACAGGCGATGTCCGCAGCAGTCGCGCAGGCGATCGAGCGCCGCGAGGCGCTGGTGGCCGAAGCCGGCACCGGTGTGGGCAAGACGTTTGCTTACCTCGTGCCGCTGCTGCTGTCGGGCCGACGCGCGCTGGTGAGCACGGCCACCAAGAGCCTGCAGGACCAGTTGTTCCTGCGCGACCTGCCGCGCCTCACGCGCGCCTTGCGCCAGCCGGCGCGTTTGGCCCTGCTCAAGGGCCGCTCGAGCTATCTGTGCCTGCATCGCCTGAAGCAGTCGCGCGAGAGCGCCACCTTGCCCGACCGGTTCGCGGTGCGCGCATTGGCTCGCATCGAACAGTGGGCCACCGCCACGCGCACAGGTGATCTGGCGGAAATCGAAGGGCTCGATGAACGATCGCCCGTGATTCCCCTGGTGACCTCGACGCGCGAGAACTGCCTGGGCACCGAATGCCCGTCGCACCGCGACTGCCACGTGATGCGCGCGCGGCGCGACGCGATGACGGCCGACCTGGTGGTGGTCAATCACCACCTGTTCTTTGCCGATCTTGCGTTGCGCGACAGCGGTGTGGCCGAGTTGCTGCCCACGGTGGACGCAGCGGTGTTCGACGAGGCCCACCAACTGGTCGAGACCGGCGTGCAATTCCTCGGCGTGCAACTGGGCACCAGCCAGCTGATCGACTTTGCGCGCGACCTGCTCGCGGCGGGCCTGTCGCAGGCGCGCGGCCTGCGCGACTGGCCTGCGCTGGCGGCGGGCTGCGAACACGCGGCGCGCGATCTGCGCTTGGCCAGCGCCGGCGCCTTGCGCGAGCTGCGCGGCGTCGTCAAGCTGGCCTGGGACGAGCGCGCCCCGGTGCCCGCGTTTCAGTCGGCACTGCAGGGGCTGGCCGGAGCGTTGCAACGCACGGTGGCGGCGTTGGACGATTTGTCAGGCAGCGCCCCCGATCTGTCGCGCCTGTCGCAACGTGCCAGCGAGTTGAGCCAGCGCGCGGCGGCGTTCGCCGAGCAAGCACAGCCCGAACATGTGCGCTGGATCGACGTCGGACCGCGCGATGCCCGCCTGGTCGAGTCGCCGCTGGACATTCGCGAGCTGCTGCTCGAACAGCGGGCCAGCGCGCCGCGTACCTGGATCTTCACTTCGGCGACGCTCGGCGACGACGAGCGCCTGAGCTGGTTCAGCGAGGCCGCTGCACTGGAAGATGCAGTGAAGCTGCGCGTAGACAGCCCGTTCGACTACCGCGGCAACGCGCGGGTCTGGGTGCCGACCGCCTTGCCCAAGCCCAACGACGCGCGCCACCCCGCGGCCATCGGCGACCTCGCTGCGCGCCTGGCCGGGCGCCTGCATGGGCGCACATTTGTCCTGACCACCACCTTGCGAGTGCTCGAACCGATCGCACAAGCGCTGCGCGATGCGGCCGAGCGAGATGGCTCTTCGCTCGAGGTGTTGGTGCAAGGCACGCAGCCGCGGCGCGTCTTGCTGGAGCGCTTCGTCTCCGGCCGCGGCCGCGTGCTGGTGGGTTCACAGAGTTTCTGGGAAGGCATCGACGTGCCCGGCGAAGCGCTGCAGTGCGTGCTGATCGACAAGCTGCCGTTCCCACCGCCGAACGATCCCCTTGTGCAGGCACGCGCGCGCGCGCTGCAGTCGCGCGGCCGCGACGCGTTCAACGACTACTTCGTGGCTGAAGCAGCGGTGTCGCTCAAGCAGGGGGCGGGCCGCCTGATCCGGCACGAAGACGATCGCGGTCTGCTGGTGATCGGCGACGTGCGCCTGCGCCAGATGGGCTACGGCAAACGCCTGCTGCGGGCGTTGCCGCCGATGACGCCGCTGCATGACGAGACGGCGGCACTGTCGTGGCTCGACGAACTGGCGGCTGCCCACGCGGCATGATCCGCGCAGCGCGAGCCCGATCACCAGATCTTCCACCAGGGATCGTCGGGCTTGCGGATACCTTCGCGCAGAAAGCGGCTGTCGGGGTAGTTCTTGCGCAGCACGCGGTCGGCGTCGTCGCGCAACTCGGGCAGGCCGAGCTTGTCGTAGCTCTGCGCCAGGATGTACAGGGCCTCTTCGACCGAGGGCGTCTGCTGAAACTCGCGCACTGCCTGTTGGGCCCGGTTGGCCGCGGCCACGTAGGCGCCGCGCCGGTAGTAGTAGCGCGCCACGTGCAATTCGTACTGCGCCAGCGCGTTGACGATGTAGTCCATGCGCAGGCGCGCGTCGGCGCTGTAGCGCGAATCGGGAAACTGGTCGACCAGCTGCTTGAAGGCCTGATACGCGTCGCGCGAAGCCTGCTGGTCGCGCTCGGAGATGTCCTGGCGCGAGATCGAGCTCAGGATGCCCAGGTTGTCGTTGAAGTTGACCAGGCCGCGCAGGTACAGCGCGTAGTCGAGAGCCGGGCTCGACGGATGAACCTTGATGAAGCGCTCGAGCGTCGACAGCGACGCCGCGCGCTCGCCAGTCTTCCACTGGGAGTAGGCCAGATCGAGCTGCGCCTGCTGCGCGAGCAGCGTGCCCGCGGCGCGGCCCTCCACGCGCTCCAGCGTCTTGATGGCCTTGTCGTAGCTGCCCGCGGCCATGTCATCGCGCGCGTCTGCGTACAATTTTTCGGCGCTGTCCTTGTCGTTGAAGCTGGGCGAGGAGCCGCAGCCGGCCAGCACGAAGGCCAGTGCGGCGATCCAGAACGTCGATCGAGCGGCGAGGAGCGCAGATTTCATCGGGTAGTTGGCGCCGCGTCCCCGCGGCAACCCCAGTTGGCGAGGCGATTTTAATGGTGCACGGCGCAGCGCAGTCCGCAGCGATCGATCGTGACGACGATAGCGCCGAGCCCGATGCGCTCGAACCCGAGCGGCGTGACTGGCTGCTGGAGGCGTCGGCGCACGGCCAGCGCCTGGACAAGCTGCTCGCCACGTTGGCGTCGGAGTTCTCGCGCAGCCACCTGCAGGGTGTGATCGCGCAGGGCCACGTCACGCTCGATGGCGCGGTGGTCACCGTCGCGTCGCGCCGCGTGCGGGCCGGGCAGCGCCTTCAGGTGACCTTGTGGCCGACCGCGCAGGCGCTGGCCTTCAGGCCCGAGCCGATGCCGCTGGCGATCGTGTTCGAGGATGCGCATCTGCTGGTGCTCGACAAGCCCGCTGGCTTGGTGGTCCATCCTGCGGCGGGCAACTGGTCGGGCACCTTGCTCAATGGCCTGCTGGCGCATCACGCCGCAGCAGCGGGTCTGCCACGTGCGGGGATCGTGCACCGGTTGGACAAGGACACCAGTGGCCTGATGGTGGTGGCCAAGAGTCTGCCGGCCATGACCGCACTGGTGCGCGCGATCGCGGCACGCCGGGTGCAGCGCATCTACCTGGCGCTGGTGCACGGCGTGCCGAGCTGGTCGGAGCTGACGATCGAAGCGCCGATCGGCCGTGATCCCAAGTTGCGCACCCGCATGGCCGTGGTGGCTGGCGGCAAGGCGGCGCGCACCGACATGGTCTGCCTGGCGCGCGGCACTGCGGCCAGTGGCCTGCAGTGCACGCTGCACACAGGGCGCACGCACCAGATCCGGGTGCACCTGGCCTCTCGCGGGCATCCGCTGGTCGGTGACAGTTTGTACGGTGGCCGGCCCGCTTGGGGCCTGCAGCGCCAAGGCCTGCATGCCGCCCGCTTGGCCTTTGAGCATCCCGTCGAGGACCGCCCGTTGGCGTTTGAGAGCGCGCTGCCGGCGGACTTGGCCCAAGCGTGGCAAGCTGCCTTGCGCGATTGAGGTTGTTTGGCCGGTGGCCGCGCTACAATCGCCGCCAAGGTGCGCAATCGGGCACGGCCGCTGCCAGACCGGTTCGGCAACGGCGAGCGCACGGCGCGCCACGGTGCGCTCGATTGCCCGCGCATCAAGCCGGTTGCAAGGCGCCGGCCCTACTGAATCCAGCACCATGACGTTGGCCGTGCCGAGGGCGCGGCCTTGAAATCGTAGCCACATGTGGGACGCCGATCGGGCGCGCTCGCGCGCCGGGTCATTCGATGCAATAACGATGAACACCCTCGAGGCCAAGCGCGTGCTCGAAGCGGCGCTGTTGTGCGCTCAACAGCCGTTGCCGCTGCGTGAGTTGACTGCGCTGTTCGATGAGCAGATCGACGGCCATTCGATCCAGCTGCTGCTCGAGGAGTTGGCTCAAGACTGGCAGGGTCGCGGTGTCGAGCTGGTGTCGCTGGCCACCGGCTGGCGTTTCCAGAGCCGGGCCGATCTGCGCGACGTGCTGGAGCGCCTGCATCCCGAAAAGCCGGCGCGCTATTCGCGCGCCGCGATGGAGACGCTGGCCATCATCGCCTACCGGCAACCGGTGACTCGCGGCGACATCGAAGACATTCGCGGCGTCACCGTGAGCGGCCCCATCATCAAGCAGCTCGAAGACCGCGGCTGGGTCGAAGCGATTGGCACGCGCGAGGCGCCCGGCCGCCCCGCGCTGTATGCGACGACGCGCCAGTTCCTCGACGACCTCGGTCTGTCGCGTTTGGACGAACTGCCGGCCCTCGATGGCGCGATGGGTGCCGAGCCGACAGCCGATCTGTTGGCGCGATTGAGCGACGGGCAGGGCGCGCTCGAGCTCGACTCGGTCAGTGATTCCGCGCCCGGGAGCGGTGCCGACTTCGCGGTCGCGGCAGCGCCTGGCACCCCCGACGATGTGACGCCGCAGGCTGAATCGACGAACCCACGACCATGAACTCCACCGATCCCGATCCGTTTGCGCCGGCGCCGGCGTCCGAGTCACCTGCTCAGCCGACGCCAGACGCACCGCGTCACGCCACCGAAGCGGCGCCCGCGGCGGCGCAGCCCGCTGCGTCCACGACCGCATCCCCGGGCGAAGCACCTGCGGCGCCAGCGGCGGGTGGCGACGAGCCTCAGCAACGCCGGCGCAACCGCAATCGCCGACGCGGGCGCCGCAACCGCGGCGAGCGAGCCCCGATGGGCGAGGTCGTGGCCGGCAGCGAGGGCGAAGACAGCTTCGACGACGACGATGACGAAGACGCTGTCGCAGCGGTCACCGACGAGGCTGCCGCCGCGCCCGAGTGGACGCCGGTCGATGTGAGCGAACGATTCGCCGATGTTGTCTCCGGCGCCTATGACAGCGAGCCCGCGCCCGAGGCACCAGCGGAACCGGCCAAGCGTGTGCTGGCCGCAATGCCTGAAGCACCCAAGTTGCACAAGGTGCTGGCACAGGCAGGCATCGGCTCGCGGCGCGACATGGAGCAGCTGATTGCCGATGGGCAGATCACCGTCAACGGGCAAGCTGCGCACATCGGGCAGCGCATCGCCGCCGGCGACCAGGTCCGGGTGGGTGGCCAGCCGGTGAAGTTGCGCATCATGCCGCCGCCGGCACGCGTGCTGGCGTATCACAAGCCGGCCGGCGAGATCGTCAGCCATGGCGATCCGGAGAATCGGCCGACGGTGTTCCGCCGCCTGCCACGCCTGCAGCAAGGCAAGTGGCAATCGGTGGGCCGGCTCGACATCAACACCGAAGGGCTGCTGCTGTTCACCAACTCGGGTGATCTGGCCAACCGCCTGATGCACCCGCGATTCGGCGTCGAGCGCGAGTACGCAGTGCGCGTGCTCGGCACGCTCGACGAGGAGCAACGCGCCCGGCTGCTCGAAGGCATCGACATCGACGGCCAGCGCGCGGCCATGCGCTCGGTGGAAGACGGCGGCGGCGAGGGCGCCAACCACTGGTATCGCGTGGTCATCACCGAAGGGCGCAATCGCGAAGTTCGCAAGATGTTCGAGGCGCTGGGCATGGCGGTGAGCCGGCTCATCCGCATCCGCTACGGTTGTGTGGTGCTGCCGCGCGGCCTGCGCCGGGGTGTGTGGGTGGATTTGCCGCCGAGCGACCTGCAGACCTTGATCTCGATGGTGGGCGGGCCGCATGCGCACGGCGGGCAAGGCGCCGGCAATGGCCGGCCGAACAACCGCAACAAGCGTGACCGTGATCGTGACCGCGGGCCTCGCGAAGGCGGCGCACCAGCGGCGCCCGAGGCGCGGCGCATCGACGATGACGGCGACAACTCCGACTTCGCATCGATACCCAACCCACTGCAGCAGACTTTCGATCGGCGTGCGATCCGCGAGGCCCGGCAGCCGCGGCGCGAGATCCCAGAGGACGGTCCGATCCCCAATCCGTTGGAGCAGACCTACGACAAGCGCGGCGTACAAAAGCCGCGCGGCCTGGGCGTCGGTGGTGGTGGACGCAAGGGCGGCAAAGGGGGCGGTGGCGAGCGCCAGCCCGACCCGATGCAAACCTCGGTCGGCTACATCGGCGCCGACGCGTTCCACAAGCAGATGAGCGGTGGCGGTGGCGGCGGTGGCGGCCGTGGCCGACGCCGACGCTGAACGACGTCGGCAACGACTAGCGGCGATCGTCGGATCGTGCGTAGGCGACCGCTAGAATCTTGTGTTTTTCTGGACAGCACCCGGAACCTGAGGAGAAATTGAATGGCCGTCGAGCGCACGCTCTCGATCATCAAGCCCGACGCGGTGGCCAAGAACGTGATCGGCCAGATCCTGGCGCGCTTCGAAGCCGCCGGTTTGAAGGTGGTGGCGGCGCGCATGGCGTATCTGTCGCGCGGTGAGGCCGAAGCCTTTTATGCCGTTCACAAGGGCCGCCCGTTCTTCAGGGACCTGGTCACCTTCATGACCTCCGGCCCGGTGATGATCCAGGTGCTGCAAGGTGACAACGCCATCGCCAAGAACCGCGAACTGATGGGGGCCACCGACCCCAAGAAGGCGGCCCAGGGCACCATCCGCGCCGACTTTGCCGACAGCATCGATGCCAACGCCGTGCATGGCTCCGATGCGCCCGAGACCGCCGCCGTCGAGGTGGCATTCTTCTTCCCGGGCATGGCCGTATTCGATCGCTGAACAAGATGTCGGCCCCCACGCTCGCTTCGCTCGCTGCCCCCCGAGGTGGCGCAGTCGGCTTGGGGCGGCGCGGCGCCGACTGACAGCGCCCATTTGTGTGGTCAACCTGCTCGATCTCGACCGCGACGCGCTGAGCGCCCATTGCGAGCGGCTCGGCGAAAAGCCGTTTCGTGCCGTGCAGCTGTTGCGCTGGATTCACCAGCGCGGCGCTGCCGACTTCACCCAGATGACCGACCTGGCGCGCTCGTTGCGCGAGCGTTTGCCTGCACAGGCGCTGGTGGCCGCGCCACCGGTATTGAGCGAGCAGGCCTCCGACGATGGCACCACCAAGTGGTTGTTCGACGTCGGCGGCGGCAATGCGGTGGAGAGCGTGTTCATCCCCGAGGCCGAGCGCGGCACGCTGTGCGTGTCGTCGCAGGCCGGCTGCGCGGTGGCTTGCCGCTTCTGCGCCACCGGACACCAGGGCTTCAGCCGCAACCTGACCACCGCCGAGATCGTCGGCCAGCTGTGGTTCGCCGAACATCACCTGCGTGCGCGGCACGGCCTTGCGCCCGGCGAGCGTGCAATCGACAACGTGGTGATGATGGGCATGGGCGAGCCGCTGCAGAACTACGGCGCCCTGGTGCCGGCGCTGCGCGTGATGCTCGACGACCATGCTTATGGGCTGTCGCGCCGCCGCGTCACCGTATCGACCTCGGGCGTGGTGCCGATGATCGACCGCCTGCGCGAAGATTGCCCGGTGGCGCTGGCGGTGTCGCTGCACGCTCCCATCGATGCGCTGCGCGATCAACTGGTGCCGTTGAACCGCAAATACCCGCTCGATGAGCTGCTGGCAGCGTGTGTGCGCTACCTCGATGCGGCGCCGCGCGACTTCATCACCTTCGAGTACTGCATGCTCGACGGCGTCAACGACTCGATCGAACAGGCGCAGGCGCTGGTGCGACTGGTCCGCGAGCGCGTGGCCTGCAAGATCAACCTGATCCCGTTCAATCCGTTCCCGCAGTCGGGTCTGAAGCGATCACCGCGCGAGCGGGTGGCGGTGTTCGCCGACGTGCTGCAGCAGGCGGGGCTGGTGACCACCGTGCGGCGCACCCGCGGCGACGACATCGCCGCCGCTTGCGGCCAGCTGGCCGGCGAGGTGCGCGACCGCACGCGGGTGGCGCAACGTCTGGCCCGTGGCACGATCGCGATCGCGCCCGCGCAATCATCCGCAGGCCGCTGAGCGTGACGGCGGGCCGGCATGGAAGATGGCGATTCAAGGAGCAACGTGTGAGCCGACCGACGCTGGCCATCGCAGTCAATGCCCTGGTATTGGCCGCCGCGCTGTGGGGCTGCGCGGCCCCGACGGTTGATTCCAGCTCGCGCGAGCGCGTCACCGAGTCCGACCAGACCGACGCCGAGCGCCGCTCGCGCACGCGCATGGAGTTGGCATCGGGCTACTACAGCCGCGGCCAGTTCGACACCGCGCTCGACGAGGTCAAGCTCGCGCTGGCGGTGAAGCCCGACATGGCCGAGGCCTACAACCTGCGCGGGCTCATCTACCAGAGCCTGGGCGAGGATCGCTTGGCCGAAGACAACTACAAGCGGGCGTTGCAGCTCAATCCACGCGACCCTGACACGATGCACAACTACGGCTGGTTCCTGTGCCAGAGCAAGCGCATGCCCGAGGCGTTGGCCCAGTTGCAGCAGGCGATCGCGACGCCCAAGTACCCCGGCCTGTCGCGCAGCCTGATGGTCCAGGGCGTCTGTCAGGCGCGCATCGGCGCGTTGGCGGATGCCGAGCGCAGTCTGGCGCGCTCCTACGAGCTCGACCCGACCAGTCCGGTGACCGCGGTCAACCTGGCCGACGTGCTGTACCGCCGCGGTGAACTGGAGCGCGCGCGGTTCTACATCGGCCGCGTCAACGCAGTGCCCGAATACTCCAATGCGCAAACGCTGTGGCTGGCTGCGCGCATCGAGAACAAGGCGGGCAACTCGCGCGGCGCGCGCGACCTCGGCCGTCAGTTGCGCGCGCGTTTCCCACAAGCGCCGGAGACGCGTGCCTTCGAGCGGGGCCGCTACGATGACTGAGGGCTCGCCCTCGGCCTCCGAGGCCCGCACGGCCGGCGCGATGCTGCGCGCCGCGCGCGAACGCCAGGGCCTGCACATTGCCGCATTGGCCGCGGCGATCAAGGTGCCGCAGGCCAAGCTCGAGGCGCTCGAAGCAGGCCGCTACGACGAACTGACCGACGCCACCTTCGTGCGCGCGCTGGCGCACAGCGTGTGCCGCGTGCTGAAGATCGATGCCAAGCCTGTGCTTGAGCTGCTGCCTGCGGTGCCCGGCGCCTTGCTCGAACGCGTGAACCATGGCCTGAAGGCACCGTTCCACGAGCGCCCGGGTCGCCACGAGCCGAGCGAACTGCGCCTGTGGCACCAGCCGGTGTTCTGGGTGGTGGCGGTGTTGCTGCTGGCGGCAGCGGCCTTCGTGCTGTGGCCGCAGCGCGGCGCACTGTGGACGACTTTGCCGTCGCTGCCGAGTTTGCCGGCTGTCGAGAGCGCGCGTCCGGCCGAGCCGAGTGCAGCGCCGCCGAGCGCAGCAGCGCTCTCGGCGCCAATGGCGAGCGCTGCCGCGCCGGCTGTGGCCGTCGTGCCGGCGGCGGCGCCAGTCGCCACGCCGGCGCCATCGAGCACACCCATGGTGATCGCCGAGACCGTGCACTCTGCAGACGCCGGGGCCAGCCCGGTCAACGACGCCCCTGCGGGAATCGCGGTGGTGCGCGCCAGCGAACTCTCGTGGGTCGAGGCCCAGGACGCGCGCGGCAACCTGCTGCTGTCGCGCACGCTGCAGCCGGGCGAATCGGTCGGACTCGACGGCCCGCTGCCGTTGCGCCTAGTGATCGGCAATGCGCCGGCCACCGAAGTGACGATGCGCGGCAAGCGCGTGACGCTAGGCATGCCCAACCGCGACAACGTGGTGCGTGTGGAGCTGAAATGAACAAGCCCGACGACGTCCCGTTCGGCGCCATCGACGCCGCCGCGCCGGCGCTGCGCCGCTCGCGCCAGGCGCGCGTGGCGTGGGGCTCGCGCGTAGTCACGATCGGCGGCGACGCGCCGGTGCGCGTGCAGGCGATGACCAACACCGATACGGTGGATGTGATCGGCACCGCCATCCAGGTGAAGGAGCTCGCATTGGCCGGCTCCGAACTCGTTCGCATCACCGTCAACACGGCCGAGGCGGCGCAGGCGGTGCCGCACATCCGCGAACAGCTCGATCGCATGGGCATCGACGTGCCGCTGATCGGCGACTTCCACTACAACGGCCACCGCTTGCTGAGTGACCATCCGGCATGCGCGCGGGCGTTGTCGAAGTACCGCATCAACCCCGGCAACGTCGGCAAGGGTGCCAAACGCGACCGCCAGTTCGCGCAGATGATCGACGTGGCGCTGCGCCACGACAAGCCGGTGCGCATCGGCGTCAACTGGGGCAGCCTCGATCAGGAGTTGCTCGCTGCGTTGATGGACGAGAATGCCCGACGCGCCGATCCATGGGACGCCAAGCAGGTGATGTACCAGGCCCTGGTGCAATCGGCGATCGGGTCGGCCGAGGCCGCCGCCGAGCTCGGCATGGACCGCAACCAGATCATCATCAGCTGCAAGGTCAGTGGCGTGCAGGATCTGGTGAGCGTGTACCGCGCGCTGGCGGCGCGCTGCGACTACGCCCTGCACCTCGGGCTCACGGAGGCCGGCATGGCCACCAAGGGCACGGTGGCCTCGACGGCCGCGCTCGCGCTGCTGCTGCAAGAAGGCATCGGCGACACCATCCGCGTGTCGCTGACGCCGCAGCCGGGCGAAGCACGCACGCAGGAGGTGCTGATCGCGCTCGAGGTGCTGCAGTCGCTCGGCCTGCGCAGTTTCAACCCCAGCGTCACCGCCTGCCCGGGCTGCGGTCGCACCACCAGCACCGTGTTCCAGGAGCTCGCGCAGCAGATCGACGGCTACCTGCGCGCGCAGATGCCGGTGTGGAAGGCCCGCTACCCCGGCGTCGAGGCGATGAAGGTGGCGGTGATGGGATGCATCGTCAACGGCCCGGGGGAAAGCAAGCACGCCGACATCGGCATCAGCCTGCCGGGCACCGGCGAGGCGCCGGCTGCGCCGGTGTTCATCGATGGCGAAAAGTCCGTCACGTTGCGCGGCGACACGATCGCGCAGGACTTCCAACGCATCGTCGAAGACTACGTCGCGCGTCGCTACGCCGGTGTGACCGCCGCGTGATGGCCGGGCCAGCGCAAGCCGCAAGACAAACGACTTCACCGCTGCCAGCGGTGAAGGGCATGAACGACATCCTGCCGGGCCAGGTGCCGCGCAAAGACAAGCTGCCCGATTCCGCGCTGTGGCAGTGGTTCGAGGCCGCGGTGCGCAGCGTGCTGGCGCGTTATGGCTACCAATACGTCCTGACGCCGATCGTCGAGCCGACCGCACTGTTCGTGCGCGGCCTGGGCGAGGTGACCGACATTGTCGAGAAGGAGATGTACTCCTGGCGCGACGAGATGAACGGCGACCAGTTGACGCTGCGGCCCGAGGCCACCGCAGGCATCGTGCGCGCGATGATCGAGCACAACGCGCTGTACAACGGCCCGCTGCGGTTGTGGACCATCGGCGCGATGTTCCGCCACGAGCGGCCGCAGAAGGGCCGCTACCGCCAGTTCCACCAACTCGACGTCGAGGCGCTGGGCTTCAGCGGCCCCGACGTCGATGCCGAGCAGATTCTGATGGTGCGACGGCTGTGGCAGGAGCTGGGTCTCGTCGAGGGCCAGCATGTGCGACTGGAGATCAACAGCCTGGGCCAGCCGGCCGAACGCGCCGCGCACCGCGCGGCGCTGGTGGCGTACTTCGAGGCCCACGCCGGCGAGCTCGACGACGACTCGCGACGCCGCCTGCACAGCAACCCGCTGCGCATCCTCGACACCAAGAATCCCGCGATGCAGGCGCTGGTCGAGGCCGCACCGAAGCTGCTGGGCTTTCTCGGCCCCGACACGCTGGCGCACTTCGATGCGCTGCGTGCGGCGCTGGATGCCGCCGGGCTGGCCTACCGCGTCAACCCGCGCATCGTGCGCGGCCTGGACTACTACAACCTCACGGTCTACGAGTGGGTCACCGACCATCTCGGCTCGCAGGGCACGCTGTGCGGCGGCGGCCGCTATGACGGCTTGTTCGAGCAGTTGGGCGGCAAGCCCACGCCGGCGATCGGCTTCGGCCTGGGCATCGAGCGCCTGCTGCTGCTGATCCAGGAGCTCGGATTGCCGGTGGCGGATTCGGCGCCTCTGGCGTTCGCGGTGATTCCGGATCCGGCGGCGATGCCGCCGGCCATCGCCGTGCTCGAGGCGCTGCGCGCGGCCGGTGTGTCGGTGCAGATGCATGCCGCCGGCAAGGAGGGCCTGGGCAGCATGAAGTCGCAATTCAGACGAGCCGATGCCAGTGGCGCCCGCTTCGCGTTGGTGTTCGGTGCCGACGAGCTTGCCCAAGGCATGGTCGCGGTCAAGCCATTGCGCGCCGCGGGCGCTTCGCAGTGGCTGCGTCCGCTGGCCGATGCGGCCGCCTGGGCGCACGAACTGCACACCGCATAATCGCGCGCTGACCGCCGGCCGAGCGTTCGGCCGCGGCCTGGCGCATCCCTCACCAGCGAAACCACCACACGATGGCCACCCACCTCGACCTGCAGGAGCAGGAGCAAGTCGACGCGCTGAAGGCGTTCTGGCAGCAGTACGGCAATCTGATCACCTGGGGCCTGGTCGCCGCGTTGCTGGTGTACGCCGGCATCACAGGTTGGCAATGGTGGCAGCGCGAGCAATCCGCCCAGGCCGGTGCGATGTTCGACGAATTCGAGCGCGCCGTGAACGCCGGTGACGTCGACAAGACCGGGCGCGTGTTCGCCGACCTGAAGGAGCGCTATGGGCGCACGGCCTATGCGCAGCAGGCCGGCATGCTCGCCGCCAAGGTGCAGTTCGACAAGGGCAAGGTCGACGACGCGCGCGCGTCGCTGAGCTGGGTGATCGAGCACGCGATGGAAGACGAGTACAAGACCCTGGCGCACTTGCGATTGGCCGCGCTGATGCTCGATGCCAAGCAGTACGACGATGCGCTCAAGCAGCTCGATGCCGTGCCGGCGGGCCCGTTTGCGGCGCTGGCCGCCGATCGCCGGGGCGACGTGCTGCTCGCACAAGGTAAGCGCGACGGTGCGCGCGCCGCGTACCAACAGGCCTTCCAGCTGATGGACGACAAGGTCGAGTACCGCCGCTTGGTCGATGCCAAGCTCACCGCCTTGGGGGCTGCGCCCGCCGCATCGGCCGCGGCGGCGGCCTCCGGGGCGTCGCGATGAGGCGCAGGACCTGCGGCGCGCTGCTCGCGACGTGCCTACTGCTGGCCGCCTGCGGCAGCGACAAGCCCAAGCCGACGCCGCTGGAGACGATCGAGCCGCGGTTGCAGGGTCGCACGGTCTGGAGCGCCAAGCTCGACCGGGTGGCGTTTGCGCTGGCCGTGCAGGCACGCGACGGCGCGTTCGTCGTCGCTGCCGGGGATGGCTCGGTGGCTGCGTTGGATGCAAGCAATGGTGCCGAGCGCTGGCGCGCCAGCGCGGGCGCCGCGCTGTCGGCCGGTGTCGGCAGCGACGGTCGTTTTGCCGCGGTGGCGACGCGCGACAACGAGGTCGTGGTATTCGAGCGCGGCAGCGAGCGTTGGCGCAAGCGCCTGAGTTCGCGCATCACCACGGCGCCGCTGGTGGCCGGCGAACGGGTGTTCGTGATGGGGGTCGACCGCGTCGTCGCGGCGTTCGACGCGCTCGACGGCCGACCGCTGTGGCGCCTGCAGCGCCCCACCGATGCGCTCACGCTGTCGCAGCCGGGGGTGCTGTCGGCCTACAAGGACACGCTGATCGTCGGCCAGGGCTCGCAACTGCTCGGTGTGGATCCACTGCGCGGCAGCGTGCGCTGGGAGGTGGCATTGGCCAACCCGCGCGGCACCAACGAAATCGAACGGCTGGCCGATCTGGTTGGCCCGCCGCTGCGTGTGGGCGATGTCTTCTGTGCGCGGGCATTTCAGTCCGCAGTCGGCTGCGCGCGAGCCGACAACGGTTCTTTGCGCTGGAGCCGCAACGTCGGCGGCACGCAGCCGGTCGGCGGCGATGCCGAGTTGGTGGTCGGCGCCGACGCCAGCGACCGCATCACCGCCTGGAAGGCAGCCAGTGGCGACATCGCATGGACGCAGGAGAAGCTGCTGTATCGAGGCCTCAGTGGGGCCCTGACCACCGAGGCCGCGGTGTTGTTTGGCGACTCCGAAGGTTGGGTCCATGCGCTGGCCCGCAACGACGGCCGCCTGCTCGCTCGCTGGAGCACCGACGGCTCGCCGGTGGTGGCGCCACCGGTGCGCCTGGGCGACGTGGTGCTGGTGGTCACGCGCAACGGCGGCCTGTACGCTTTTCGATTCGAATGACGGCGCGGCTGCGCTGATGCAGCGCGCGGCAAGTCAATGCACCGAGACCGCTCCCAGAGATGAAACCGGTTCTCGCCATCGTCGGCCGCCCCAACGTGGGCAAGTCGACGTTGTTCAACCGCCTGACGCAGTCGCGTGACGCGATCGTGGCCGACTTCGCCGGCCTGACGCGGGACCGCCACTACGGCGATGCGGTCTCCGAAGGCCGCGAATTCATCGTCATCGACACCGGCGGCTTCGAGCCGACGAGCGAGACCGGCATCGTGCACGAGATGGCCAAGCAGACACGGCAGGCGGTGGCCGAAGCCGACGCGGTGCTGTTCGTGGTTGACGTGCGGGCCGGGCTGTCAGGGCAGGACCACGACATCGCGCGCTTCTTGCGCGTCAGCGGCAAGCGCGTCGTGCTGGCGGTCAACAAGGCCGAGGGCATGAGCCAGTCGCCCGCGCTGAACGAGTTCCACGAACTCGGCCTCGGCGATCCGCATCCGGTTTCGGCGGCGCACGGCCAGGGCGTGCGCAGCATCGTCGATGCGGCGCTCGAGGGGTTCCCCTTCGACGAGCCGCCCGAAGCGCATGCCGATGAGCAGGCAGACAAGCCGATCCGCCTGGCCGTGGCGGGGCGCCCCAACGTCGGCAAGAGCACTCTGATCAACACGTGGCTCGGCGAAGAACGCCTGGTCGCCTTCGACCAGCCGGGCACCACGCGCGACGCCATCCATATTCCGTTCGAGCGCAACGGGCGGCGCTTCGAGCTGATCGACACCGCGGGCTTGCGGCGCAAGGGGCGCGTATTCGAGGCGGTCGAGAAGTTCTCGGTGGTCAAGACGCTGCAGGCGATCGCCGACGCCAACGTGGTGGTGCTGCTGCTCGATGCCACGCAAGGCGTGAGTGACCAGGACGCCCACATCGCCGGCTACATCCTCGACAGCGGGCGCGCGGTGGTGGTGGCCATCAACAAATGGGATGCGGTCGACGCCTATCAGCGCGAGATGGTCGATCGCGCGCTGGTGCAACGGCTGGCGTTCCTGCGCTATGCCACCGTGCTGCACATCTCGGCGCGCAAGCGCCAGGGCTTGGCCCCGCTGTGGAGCGCGATCGTGCAGGCGCACGATTCGGCGCGTGCCAAGCTGCCCACGCCGGTGCTGACGCGCTTGCTGCAGGAGGCGGTGGCGCACCAGGCGCCCAAGCGGGCCGGCGCAGTGCGCCCCAAGCTGCGCTACGCGCACCAAGGTGGCATGAACCCGCCGATCGTGGTCATCCATGGCAACGCGCTGGACCATGTGACCGACGCATACAAACGTTATCTGGAGGGCCGCATCCGCGCCCACTTCGGCCTCGTGGGCACGCCGCTGCGCATCGAATTGCGCAGTTCGCGCAATCCGTTCGACGAGGGCCGATCGGGTTCGCGGTGAATTCGCCGGCTGGGCGATTGAACTCTTCGTGCGGCGCGCGGTCGATGATGGGGTCGGGCCCACGCGGGCATCGGCCCTGCGAGTAAGAAGGCATCCGCCGTGTGATAACGTGGGGCCTCTTTTTCCGGAACTCTCAACACGGAGCATATCGTGAGCAACAAAGGGCAACTTCTACAAGACCCGTTCCTGAACCTGCTGCGCAAAGAGCATGTGCCGGTGTCGATCTACCTGGTCAACGGCATCAAGCTCCAGGGACACATCGAATCGTTCGACCAGTACGTCGTGCTGCTGCGAAACACGGTCACGCAGATGGTCTACAAGCACGCGATCTCGACGGTGGTGCCGGGCCGACCGGTCAACTTCCACACCAACGAGAGCACCGACGAAGCGGCCTGATCGCTGCGCGCGCGCAGCGGGCCCGCAAGCGGCTTGCCTTTGGATCGCACATCCGACCTGTCGAGCGCTGATGACGCCGCAGCGGCGCGCACCGTGCTGGTGGGCGTCGACCTGGGCGCCGGGCACTCGTTCGACCCGACGCTGGACGAACTCGCCCAACTGGCCGTCTCGGCCGGCGACGAGCCGGTCGCTCGGCTGGTCGCGCGGCGCAAGGCGCCGGATGCGGCGCTGTTCGTGGGCAGCGGCAAGGCCGACGAGATCAAGGCGTTGGTGGCCGAGCACCAGGCCAGCGGCGTGCTGTTCGACCAGGCGTTGAGCCCGGCACAGCAGCGCAACCTCGAGCGCCACCTTGGCGTGCAGGTGGCCGACCGCACGGCGCTGATCCTGGAGATCTTCGCGCGTCGCGCCAAGAGCCACGAGGGCAAACTGCAGGTCGAGTTGGCTCGCCTGCAATACGTCGCCACCCGGCTGGTGCGCCGCTGGAGCCACCTGGAGCGCCAACGCGGTGGCGCCGGCCTGCGCGGCGGCCCCGGCGAGGCCCAGATCGAGCTCGACCGGCGCATGATCGGCGAGCGCATCAAATCGGTGAAGGCGCGGCTGACCAAGGTCAAGCGTCAGCACGACACGCAGCGCAAAGCGCGCGCCAAGAGCGGGGCCCTGCGTGTATCGCTGGTGGGTTACACCAACGCCGGCAAGTCGACGCTGTTCAACGCGCTGGTCAAGGCGCGCGTCTATGCAGCCGACCAGTTGTTCGCCACTTTGGATACCACCACACGGTCGCTCTACCTCGAGGGCAGCCAGCAATCGGTGGCGCTGTCCGACACGGTGGGCTTCATCCGCGACCTGCCGCACAAGCTGGTCGAGGCGTTTCGTGCCACCCTGCAGGAGGCGACCGAGGCCGACCTGTTGCTGCATGTGGTCGATGCGTCGAGCCCACAGCTGCAGGCGCAGCGCGACGAGGTCGAGCGGGTGCTGGCCGAGATCGGTGCCCAGGATCTGCCGCAGATCCTCGTCTACAACAAGCTCGACGCGCTGCAGCCGCAGCCGCGCGCGCTGCACGACTGGGTCGAACGCAGCAACGGCACGCTGACCGCGCGCGTGTTCGTCAGTGCCACCCAGGGCACGGGGCTCGATCTGTTGCGCGAATTGATCGCCGGCGTCGCCGCCGGCCAGGCCTTGTGCCCGCCTGGGCTGCCTCCATCTGAGGCCGCACGGTCACGGCCCGCGATTGCCGGACAATCCGACCCTTCGGTCCCAACTTCGAACACCGCATGATCCCGCGTCCGCCACCGGCCTACCACGACAACTCGCCATCGTTCAGCGCTCGCCTGGCCCTGGCCTGGCGGGCGGGTCTGGCCTGGTTCAGCGCGCGCCGCCGGCGCGGCGCGGCCCAGGTGATGATGGCCGGGCGCAACGATGGCCCCCCCGATCTCGACGAGCTGTGGCGCGACTTCAACCGCCGGCTCGGCGGTTTGTTCGGCACCAAAGGCAGCGGCCGCCGTGAGGATTCGGGTGGCGGCGGCGGGCCTTCGTACCAGCCCGACATGAAGAGTGCCGGCATCGGCGTCAGCCTGATCGCGCTGGTGGTGCTGCTGGTGTGGGCGGGCAGCGGCTTCTTCATCGTGCAGGAAGGCCAGCAGGCGGTGGTCAGCACCTTCGGCAAGTACAGCTACACATCGGACGCCGGCTTCCAGTGGCGTTTTCCGTATCCGTTCCAGTCGCACGAGACGGTGCCGGTGACGCAACTGCGCTCCAAGGAGATCGGCCGCAACAACGTGGTGCAGGCCACCGGCTTGCGCGACTCGTCGATGCTGACGCAGGACGAGAACATCATCGACATCCGCTTCACGGTGCAATACCGCCTGAAGGACGCGCGGGCCTATCTGTTCGAAAACCGCGATCCCGACTCGGCGGTGGAGCAGGCGGCTGAATCGGCGGTGCGCGAGATCGTCGGGCGCAACAAGGTCGACTCTGTGCTGTACGAACAACGTGAAGCCTTGTCGACCGACCTCGTGAAGTCGATCCAGGTTCAGCTCGACCGCTACAACGCCGGCATCCTGATCGTCAACGTCAACGTGCAGAACGTGCAGGTGCCCGAGCAGGTGCAAGCGGCGTTCAACGATGCCGTCAAGGCCGGCGCGGATCGCGACCGGCTGAAGAACGAGGGACAGGCCTATTCCAGCGACGTGGTGCCCAAGGCACGCGGCACGGCGGCGCGGCTGCGCGAAGAGGCGCAGGGCTACAAGCAGCGCGTGATCGCGCAGGCCGACGGCGACGCCCAGCGCTTCCGCTCGGTGCTGGCCGAGTACCAGCGGGCGCCTGCGGTGACGCGCGATCGCCTGTACATCGAGACGATGCAGCAGGTGTATTCGAGCGTCAGCAAGGTGATGATCGACAGCCGCATCGGCTCCAATTTGCTTTACCTGCCGCTGGACAAGTTGCTGCAGCAAAGCGGCGCCGCCGGGGCGGCGGCCGCCGCGACGGCACCCGCCGCCGGTGACAGCAGCGCATCGACGCCGGCGGCAGCCACCGACGCGCGCTCGCGCGACGGCGGGCGCAGCCGCGAGCGCGAGGGCCGCTGAGATGAAGCAATCGCCACGCTCGCTTTGCTCGCTGCCCCCCGAGGGGGCGCGTCAGTGGCTTCGGGCGGCCGGGCGCCACTGACAGGAGAACAACAACATGAACCGCATCGGATTGTTCGTCGCCGGCCTGCTGATCCTGCTGATGATCGCCAGCTCGACGCTGTTCATCGTCGACCAGAAGTCGGTCGGCGTGGTCTACGCGCTCGGCGAGATCAAGGAAGTCATCGCCGAGCCGGGGCTGCACGCCAAGCTGCCGCCGCCGTTCCAGAACGTGGTGTTCCTTGACAAGCGCATCCAGACGCTGGACAGCACCGAAACGCGCGCCATCTTCACCGCCGAGAAGAAGAGCCTGGTGATCGACTGGCTGGCCAAATGGCGCATCGTCGAGCCGCGCCAGTTCATCCGCAACAACGGCACCGACTTCCGCAATCTGGAGAGCCGGCTGAGCCAGGTGGTGCAAGCGGCATTCAACGAAGAAGTCACCAAGCGCACCGTGCGAAGCATGCTGTCCGAGGAGCGCGACAAGGTGATGCAAGACGTGCGCAGCCGCCTGGCCGACGAAGCCAAGGCGTTCGGCATCGAGCTGGTGGACATCCGCATCAAGCGCGTCGACTTCGTCGCCGATATCACCGATTCGGTGTACCGGCGCATGCAGTCGGAGCGCCAGCAGGTCGCCAACGAGCTGCGCTCGCAGGGCGCTGCCGAAGGCGAGCGCATCCGCGCCGATGCCGACAAGCAGCGCGAGGTGATCATCGCCGAGGCTTATCGCGACGCGCAAAAGCTCAAGGGCGAGGGCGACGCCAAGGCGTCGGCGTTGTACGCTGATGCGTTCGGCCGCGATCCGCAGTTCGCGCAGTTCTATCGCAGCCTCGAGGCCTACCGCGCGAGCTTCCGCAATCGCAGTGACGTGATGGTCGTCGATCCGTCGAGCGAGTTCTTCAAGGCGATGCGTGGCAATTCGCTGACCACGCCGGCTGCCGCACCACGGCGCTGAACCGACGCCATGCTCGACCTGCTGCTCGGCGCCGTGGCGCTGATGCTGGTGTTCGAAGGCCTGTTGCCTTTCCTGAGCCCGACCACCTGGCGCGAGGTGTTTTCCAAGGCGCTGCGCCTGAGCGACGGGCAGATCCGTTTTCTCGGGCTGTCGAGCATGCTGGTCGGGCTGTTGATGCTGGTCGTCTTCTGGCGCTGACCCGACCGAGCGCCTCGGCGCACCCCTCTACAATGCCGTTTTTAACCGGCCCGCTCGTTCATGTCCTCTGCTTGGCTGCTGCCCGAGCACATCGCCGACGTGTTGCCCGCGCAGGCGCGGCGCATCGAGGAATTGCGGCGCACGCTGCTCGATCTGGCGCGCAGCTACGGCTTCGAGCTAGTGATGCCGCCGCTGCTGGAATACCTGGAGTCGCTGCTGTCGGGCACCGGGCGTGAACTGGACCTTCAAACCTTCAAGCTGGTCGATCAGCTGAGCGGCCGTTCGCTCGGCCTGCGCGCCGACACCACGCCGCAAGTGGCGCGCATCGATGCCCACCTACTCAACCGGGTGGGCGTGTCGCGCCTGTGCTACTGCGGGCCGGTGCTGCACACGCGACCGGATGCCCCGCATGCCACCCGCGAGCCGCTGCAGCTCGGCGCCGAGGTCTACGGCCACGGCGGCCTGGAGGCCGATCTCGAGGTGCAGGAACTTGCGCTCGATGGTCTGCAGGCCGCCGGCATTGAAGGGCTCGTGCTGGATCTGGCCGACGCGCGCATCGTGCGCGGCGTGCTCGCCGGCGTGCCGGCCGACGGCCAGCACCTGCAAGACGTGGTGGTCGCGTTGGCTGCCAAGGACAGCGCCTCGCTGCGCAAACTGACGGGCGAATTTCCGGCGAGCGCGCGCCAGGCGTTGATCGATCTGCTCGACTTGTATGGTGATGAATCGGTGCTCGACCGCGCGCGCCAGACCCTGCCGCGCAGCGAACTCGTCCGCCGCGCGCTCGACGATCTGGCCTGGCTGGCGCGGCACGTGCGACACACGCACCCGCGGGTGCGCATCGGCTTCGACCTGGCCGACTTGAGCGGCTACGCGTACTACAGCGGCGCGCGCTTCGCGGTCTACGCGTCCGACGTCGGCGAGGCGGTGGTCCGTGGCGGGCGCTACGACGAGGTGGGTGCGGTGTTCGGCCGCAACCGGCCTGCCGTGGGTTTCAGCCTCGATTTGAAGGCGCTGTCGTCGCACGGGCGCCCGATGCCTCCGCGCAGCGCGGTCCGTGCGCCGTGGGGCGAGGAGGCGTCGCTGCGCTCGGCTGTGCGCCGCCTGCGCGAGCAGGGCGAGACCGTGCTGTGCATCCTGCCCGGCCACGAGCACGAGGCGCAGGAGTTCGACTGCGATCGCGAGCTCGCCGCCGTCGGCGGGCAATGGGTTCTGCGGGCACTCTAGGCTCGGCCGCCACTTCCACAACCGGCAGTCACCGATGAATTCAGACCGTTCGATCGCGCGCGGCCGCAACGTGGTGGTGGTCGGCACCCAGTGGGGCGACGAGGGCAAGGGCAAGGTCGTCGACTGGCTGACCGACCATGCGCAGGCCGTGGTGCGCTTCCAGGGCGGCCACAACGCCGGCCACACGCTGGTCATCAAAGGGGTCAAGACGGCGCTGCAGTTGATCCCCTCGGGCGTGATGCGCGAGGGCGTGGCGTGCCTGATCGGCAACGGCGTGGTGGTCGATCCGACGCACCTGCTGATCGAGATCGCGCGCCTCGAAGCCATCGGACTGGACGTTCGTTCGCGCCTGCTGATCAGCGAGTCGTGCCCATTGATCCTGCCGTTTCACGTGGCGGTCGACGCCGCGCGCGAGGCGCAACGCGAGGAGAGCGGCAGCGGCAAGATCGGCACCACCGGCAAGGGCATCGGCCCCGCCTACGAAGACAAGGTCGCGCGCCGCGCGCTGCGCATGCAAGACCTCAAGCACCCGCAGCGTTTCGAGACCAAGCTGCGCGAGCTGGTGGCGCTGCACAACGAGTCGCTCACCGGCGCGCTGCACGCCAAGGCGCTGGAGTGGGCGCCGATGCTCGAGGCCGGCTTGAGCGCGGCGCAGCAGTTGGTGCCGATGATGGGCGATGTCGGCAACCGCATCGCGCAGGCCCACCGCGCCGGCCACAACGTCTTGTTCGAGGGGGCACAGGGCACGCTGCTCGACATCGACCACGGCACCTATCCGTTCGTGACCTCGAGCAACTGCGTGGCCGGCAACGCCGCCGCGGGGTCGGGTGTGGGGCCGCAGATGCTGCACCACGTGCTGGGCATCACCAAGGCCTACACCACGCGCGTGGGCAGCGGCCCGTTCCCCACCGAGCTGCCGATCGACGTGCCGGGCACTGTGGGTCATCACCTGTCCACCGTGGGCCAGGAGCGCGGCGTGGTCACCGGCCGCGCCCGCCGCTGCGGCTGGCTCGATGCCGCCGCGCTGCGCCGCGCCATGCTGATCAACGGCGTGTCGGGCCTCGCCGTCACCAAGCTCGACGTGCTCGATGGTTTGCCCGAGGTGAAGATCTGCCTCGGCTACTCGTATGCGGGCAGGCGACTGGACATCCTGCCGCTGGACGCCGACGAGATCGCGGCCTGCCAGCCGGTGTACGAGACGTTGCCCGGCTGGCGCGAGACCACCGCCGGGTTGACGCGCTGGGACCAGCTGCCGACCAACGCGCGCGCCTACCTCGAACGGGTGCGCGAGTTGATCGACGCGCCGATCGACATGGTGTCCACCGGGCCGGATCGCGAACACACGATCGTGCTGCGCCATCCGTTCCACGCCTGAGCCGCGCGCGGCCTCCCGATCCTTCACCAGGAGCCCAACCAGCCATGCTCACCGACGACGGCAAGCACCTGTACGTGTCGTGGGACGAATACCACCTGTTGACCGAGCGCCTGGCGCTGAAGGTGGCCGCGTCGAAATGGCAGTTCGACCAGATCCTGTGTCTGGCACGCGGCGGCATGCGCCCGGGCGACGTGCTGTCGCGCGTGTTCGATCTGCCGCTGGCCATCATGTCCACCAGTTCCTATCGCGCCGAGGCCGGCACGATCCAGGGGCGGCTGGACATGGCCAAGTACATCACCATGCCCAAGGGTGACTTGGCCGGGCGCGTGCTGCTGGTCGACGACCTGGCCGACTCGGGCATCACGCTGCGCGCGGTGGTCGACCGGCTGCGCAGCATGCCGTCGATCAGTGAGTTGCGCTCGGCGGTGATCTGGGTGAAGGGCGCGTCGGCCTACACGCCCGACTACTACGTTGAACTGCTGCCCACGAGCCCGTGGATTCATCAGCCGTTCGAAGAATACGATCACTTGCGGCCCGAAGGGCTGGCGAAGAAGTTCGCCGTTTGATCGAAGGCGGCTTGGCCGGGAAGAAAGAAGAGGGCTGGCGACAGCGAGCCCACAAAAGGAAAGGGTCGGCAATGCCGACCCGCTCATCCACCCTACATTTGGTGCCCAGGAAGGGACTCGAACCCCCACGCCGTTAAGCGCTAGTACCTGAAACTAGTGCGTCTACCAATTCCGCCACCTGGGCAATTTCGAGAGCGAAGGATTTTAGCATCAAGACAACGAAGGAAAGCGTCACTGCACCACTGGCTGGTGCGCTGATGAGTGAGGTCAGCGGCACCGTGATCGGCCATCGCGACGGGCACGGTTTCGTGCAGCGCGACGATGGCGAGCCCGACATCTATTTGTCGCAGCAGGAAATGCATTCGGTGCTGCATCGCGACCGCGTGCGCGTGCGTGTGGTGCGCTACGACCGCAAGGGCCGGCCCGAGGGCCGGGTGCTCGACATCGTCGAGCGGCGCAAGACGTCGATCATCGGGCGGTTGCTGCACGAGAACGGCATGTGGCTGGTGGCGCCGGAGGATCGGCGCTACGGCCAGGACATCCTGATTCCCAAGAATGCGACTGCCGCCGCCACCACCGGCCAGGTGGTGGCGGTCGAGCTGACCGAGCCACCATCGATGTTCTCGCAGCCGGTGGGCCGCGTGGTCGAGGTGCTCGGCGAGATCGACGACCCGGGCATGGAGATCGAGATCGCGGTGCGCAAGTACGAGGTGCCGCACCGCTTCTCGCCTGAATCGCTGGCCCAGGCGGCGGCGCTGCCGGACCATGTGCGCGCGGTCGATCGCCGCCATCGGATCGACCTGACCGACGTGCCGCTGGTCACCATCGACGGCGAGGACGCGCGCGACTTCGACGATGCGGTGTACTGCGAGCCGCAGCGACTGGGCCGTGGCAAGAACGCCGCTGCGGGCTGGCGCCTGGTGGTGGCGATCGCCGACGTCAGCCACTACGTGAAGCCCGGCGAACCGATCGACGACGACGCCTACGAACGCGCCACCTCAGTGTACTTTCCGCGCCGCGTGATCCCGATGCTACCGGAGAAACTCTCCAATGGGCTGTGCTCGCTGAATCCCGAGCAGGACCGTTTGTCGATGGTGTGCGACATGGTGGTGGACGCCGAGGGCGCGATCACCGCCTACCAGTTCTACCCGGCGGTGATGCGCTCGCAGGCGCGATTCACCTACACCGAAGTGGCGGCGATCCTCGCCAACACACGCGGCCCCGAGGCGCACAGGCGCAGCACCCTGGTGCCGCACCTGATCCACCTGCATGAGGTGTACCGCGCGCTGCTCAAGCACCGCGGCAATCGCGGCGCGGTGGATTTCGAGACCACCGAGACGCAGATTGTTGCCGACGAGAACGGCCGCATCGAGCGCATCGAGCCGCGCAAGCGCAACGAGGCGCATCGCCTGATCGAAGAGGCGATGCTGGCGGCCAACGTGTGCGCCGCCGAGTTCATTGCCGACCATGAACACCCGGCGCTGTACCGCGTGCACGAGGGGCCGACCGCGGAGAAGCGCATCACGCTGCAGAACTACCTGCGCGCGATGGGTCTGGGCGTGTCGCTGTCGGACGATCCCACGCCCGGCGAGCTGCAGGCCATCGCGCTGGCCACGCGCGAGCGGCCGGATGCCGCGCAGATCCACGCCATGCTGCTGCGCTCGATGCAGCAGGCGCACTACACCGCGGCCAACAGCGGTCACTTCGGCCTCGCCTACGAGGCCTACACGCACTTCACCAGCCCGATCCGGCGCTATCCCGACCTGCTGGTCCACCGCGTGATCAAGGCGCTGTTGAGCGACAAGCGCTATCACCTGGCGACCGGCGCGCTGGAAGACGCGCCGAGGGCCACCAAGACGGTCAAGACCGCCGACGGCAAGGCCGCACCCAAACGCGCCACGTCGACACAGGAACTGGAGCAGTGGAACGCCGCCGGCGCTCATTGCAGCAGCAATGAGCGGCGCGCCGACGAAGCCTCGCGCGACGTCGAGGCGTGGCTGAAGTGCCGCTACATGCGCGAGCGCCTGGGCGAGGAATTCAACGGCACGGTCAGCGCGGTGGTGCCGTTCGGCCTGTTCGTGACGCTGGACGATCTGTACGTCGAGGGCCTGCTGCACATCACCGAGATCGGCGGCGGCTACTACCGCTACGACGAGGTGCGCCAGGAGCTGCACGGCGAGCGCAGCGGCGTGCGCTACGCCGCGGGCACGCGGGTGCGCGTGCAGGTCAGCCGGGTCGACCTTGACAGCCGCCGCATCGACTTTCGCATGGTGCGCAACGACGAAGGGGAGCGTCTGCTGGCGCGCGGCCGCAAGGCCGATGCGCGCTCGCCGCAGGCCGAGTTGGCTGCCGTGCGCGCACGCGACCGTGCAGCCAAGAAGGGGCTGGCGCGTGCCGCCAAGGCGAGGCCGCGGCCGAGCAGCAAGAAGAACGCGACCAAGGGCACCCGCGCACGCAGCCCGCGCGGCTGACGGGTTGACGCAGCCAGACCCGCGCGGCTGCCGACAGCTCGCCGCGCGCGTGCGGCCGATGCAGCTAGCGCTGCGCGTGCAGCGCGTCGCGCGCCGACACCATCGCTTCGATCAGGCGCGATGCGCGCAACGGCCCGGCCAGCGACGCAGACTCGACCGCCGCACCGTGCAGCCAGGTCGATGCCTGAACGACCGCGTGTGCGGCAGCCGTTGCCGCGTGTGCGGCCCACAGGCCGCCGATCCAACCGGCCAACACGTCACCGCTGCCTGCACTGGCCAGGCGCGCATCGCCGGTCGGGTTGATGCGGGTGGTCTGGCCCGGTGTCGTGATGATGCTGCCCGAGCCCTTGAGCAGCACCGTGCACTGCATCGTGTCGGCCAGATCCTGCGCGGCGCGCAGCCGATCGGCCTGCACGCCGGCACTTTGCGTGTCCAACAGGCGCGCGGCCTCCAGCGGATGTGGCGTCAGCACGCTGGCCAGGCTGCGCGCCGCGCGCGCGCGCAACGCTCGGGCCAATGCGGCGTCGCCGGCAATGGTGTTCAACGCGTCGGCGTCCAGCACCAGCCGCCGCGCGTGGTGCAGCACGATGGGCAACACCTCGCGCACCGCGGCGCCGCCGCCGCAGCCGCACACCACGGTGGCTGCGTCGAGCAGAGCGGGCACCAGCAGTTGCGCCATCGAGCGCGACATCAGCTCGGGATGCTCGGGTTCGAACCAGGCCGGCTCGATCGTTGCGAGCAGGCCGACGTAGGTGCGCCCGGCACCGGCCGCCAAGGCCGCGCGCGACGCGAGCACCGCCGCACCCACCATGCCGCTGGCGCCGCCGATCACCGCCACGTCACCGAAGCTGCCTTTGTGTTGCGCGTGCCCGCGTGGCGCAGACAACATGCGCGCCGCATCGGGGCCGGCCAGTTCGACGGTGCTGGCCGCGGCGTCCACCATCAGGTCGTCGAACCAGATGCGGCCCGCATGGTCGCGCCCCTGCGCGGTGAACAGTCCCGGCTTGAGCGCCAACAACGCCAAGGTGTGCGCGGCGCGCACCGCGCTGCCTTGCACGACGCCGGTGTCGCTGTGCAGGCCCGAGGGCACGTCGACCGCGAGCAGCGGGCGCGCGCTGTCGTTCAGCCGATTCGCCGCCGCAGCCAGCGCGCCGCTCAGCTCGCGATTGACGCCGATGCCGAGCAGGGCATCGATGGCCAAGTCCGCGTGCACACGATCGGGCAGGCCATCGAGCACGGGCACGCCGGCGTCGCGCGCCTGCTGCCAGGCATGGCGCGCGTCGTCAGGGCCGTGCGTGGGATCGCCCACGACCACCAGGCGGGCGTCCTTGCCCCAGGCCCGCAGCAGCGTGGCTGCGGTGAAGCCGTCACCGCCGTTGTTGCCGGGCCCGCACCACAACTCGATCGTGCGCGCGTGCGGCGCCAGCGCGAGTGCCAGGCGGGCCACTGCCTCGCCGGCGCGCGCCATCAGCGTGTGCGCCGGCAGCCGCGCGGCGGCAGCTTGCTCGATGGCCCGACAGGCGGCGGCCGGATGCAACGGCCAGCTGCGTTGGTCCGGTCGGACCGGATGCGGACCCGATGGCAACGACATGGTCGCAGTCGGATTTATTGTGGTCAGGCGATTGGAGGGCCGCGGGCATTGTGCTCTACTGCCGGGCCTCGACCCATGAAGGAGTTTCTTGCATGAAGCGATTCGTCGCAGCCGCGCTCGGCGCGTTCGCACTCGTCGGTGCGGTTCAAGCACAGCAGTTCTTCCGCATCGGCACCGGCGGCACCTCCGGGACCTACTATCCGATCGGCGGCATGATCGCCAATGCCGTCTCGCAGCCGGGCAAGATCGTTGCCACGGCGCAGGCCAGCAACGGTTCGATGGCCAACGTCAACGGCATCGCCGGCGGCTCGATCGAGTCGGGTTTTTCGCAGGCCGACATCGCCACCTGGGCGCAAAAGGGCACCGGCACTTTCGAAGGCAAGCCCAACATTCCGGGCCTGCGCCTGATCGCCAACCTCTACCCCGAGAGCGTGCACATCGTCGTGCGCAAGGGCTTGAACGTGAAGTCGCCGGCCGACCTCAAGGGCAAGCGCGTTGCGCTCGATGAGCCAGGCTCGGGCACGCTCGTCAACGCGCGCATCATCCTGGCGGCCTACGGCGTGCAGGAGAGCGACATCAAGCCCGAGTACATCAAGCCCAACCAGGCCGGCGACAAACTGAAGGACGGTTCGCTCGATGCGTTCTTCTTCACCGGTGGCGCACCGGCCGGCGCGATCGCCGAGCTGGCCACCAGCGGCGCGGGCATCGAGCTGGTGCCCATCGACGGGCCGCAGGCCGACGGCCTGCGCATCGCGAGCCCCTTCTTCGCGCCCGACGTGATCCCGGCCGACACCTACAAGGGTGTGGCCGCGGTCAAGACGCTGGCCGTCGGCGCGCAATGGGTCACCAGCGACAAGGCCGACGCCAACGTGGTCTACGAGATCACCAAGGCCCTGTTCAGCGATGCGACGCAGAAGACGCTCGCCGCGGGCCATGCCAAGGGCAAGCTGATCACGAAGGAAAATGCGGTCAAGGGCGCCGGGATTCCGTTCCACCCGGGCGCCGAAAAGTACTACCGCGAGGTCGGGCTGATCAAGTAGGCCGCGCCGACACCGGTACGTGGCAAGGGCGGCGCGCTGCGAAGCGCCCGCCCTTGTTGTTGTGGTGGTGAGGGATCTCGCGATGGCGACGACGACGCTGGACGTCAAGGCGGTCACCGAGCTCGAACAGAAGTTCGACCCGGAGATGCGCTTTCGGCCGACCTGGCCGCCGGCGTCGACGATCCTCAAGGCGTTGTTGATCGCGCTGTCGTGCTTCCACTACTACACCGCGGGCTTCGGCCTGCTGCGCGAGGCCACGCACCGCGGCGTGCACCTGGCGTTCGTGCTCGGCCTGATCTTCCTGGTGTTCGGGCTCACGCGCGTGCCTGCCGATCGCGGCCCTGCGCGCAGTTGGCTGGCGCCAGGCGGCGTGCCGCTGTTCGATTGGCTGCTCGGCATCGCGGTGGCGTTGTCGGTGCTCTACATCCCGTATGTGTTCGACGACCTGGCGTTTCGCGTCGGCAATCCGAGCACGCTCGATGTGGCGATGGGCTCGATCCTGCTGGTGCTGCTGCTGGAGGCCACGCGCCGCAGCATGGGCTGGCCGCTGCCGCTGATCGCGATCGTCTTCATGGTCTATGCGCTGGCCGGACCGATCTTTCCGGGCCTGCTGCAGCACGCCGGCGCGAGCTGGAAACAACTCGTCAACCATCAGTACCTCACCAGCCAGGGCATCTACGGCATCGCGGTGGGTGTGGTGGCGACCTATGTCTTTCACTTCGTGCTGTTCGGCGTGCTGGCCACCCGCGTCGGCCTGGGCCAGCTCTTCTTGGACATCGCTTCGAGCATCGCCGGACGCTACGCCGGCGGGCCCGCCAAGGTCAGCGTGTTCGGCTCGGCGATGTTCGGCATGTTGTCGGGCAGCTCTGTGGCCAACGCGGTGACGGTCGGCTCGCTGACCATCCCCGCGATGATCCGCGTCGGCTACCGGCGCGAGTTCGCGGGCGCGGTCGAGGCAGCCTCGTCCACCGGCGGTCAGATCACGCCGCCGGTGCTGGGTGCGGCGGCGTTCCTGATGATCGAGTTTCTGGCGGTGCCGTACCAGACGATCATCGCGGCCGCGGTGGTGCCGGCGTTCATGCATTTTTTCGGCGTGTTCATGCAGGTGCACTTCGAGGCCAAACGGTTCGGGCTGCGCGGTCTCACCGATGAGGAGATGCCCAAGCTCAAGGTGTCGTTCCAGGAGCGCTGGCCGACCCTGATTCCGCTGTTCCTGTTGATCGGCATCCTGGTCAGCGGCCGCACGCCGTACCTGGCGGCGTTCTCGGGCATCAGCTCCTGCGCGATCGTCGGCCTGACCACGCGCACACGCGGCAATCGGCTGGTCAACTGGGCGTTGCTGGCAGGGCTTCATCTGGTGTTGCTGCTGCTGTGCTTCGGCGACATCGAAAGCCAGGCCGTCAAGCTCGGCATCTTCGCCGCCACGCTGGTCGGCACGCCGCTGTTGCTGCGCCGGTTCGACATCCGCGGGCGCATCGGCCTGGCCACGCTGGTCGAAGCGTTCGAGACCGGCGCCAAGTACGCGCTGGCGGTGGGCGCGGCGGCCGCGTCGGTGGGCATCGTGATCGGCGTGGTCACGCTGACGGGAGTGGGCTTCAAGCTGTCGACGATCATCACCGGGGCGGCGCAGGCCGTCGCCGGCGGCGCCATCGACTTCCTGCCTGCGCTGCTGGCCGACACCCGATCGCTGACCCTGCTGGTGGCGCTGGCCATGACCGGCTTGGTGTGCATCCTGCTCGGCTGCGGCATCCCGACCACGGCCAACTACATCATCATGGTCACGGTGGCGGCGCCGACGCTGATATTGCTGGGCGTGCAGCCGCTGGTGGCGCACTTCTTCGTCTTCTACTACGGCGTGCTGGCCGACATCACGCCGCCGGTCGCGCTGGCTGCCTACGCGGCTGCCGGCATGGCGGGCAGCGACCCGTTCAAGACCGGCAACATGGCGTTCCGTCTCGGCATGGCCAAGGCGCTGGTGCCCTTCGTGTTCGTGTTCTCGCCGTCGCTGCTGCTGGTGGCCAACGGCTTCACCTGGAGCGCCTTCGTGATCACCTTCGTCGGCTGCGTGCTGGGCATCACCCTGCTGGCGGCGGCATTGTCGAAGTTCATGCTGAGCGAACTCGAGCGCTGGGAGCAGGGCGTGCTCGCGCTGGCCGCGTTGTTGACCGTGGCGCCGGGCCTGGTGAGCACCTTGATCGGCATGGCCATCGCCTCGCCGGTGCTGCTGCGCCAATGGGCGCGACGGCCAGGGTCAGCGCAGGCGATCTAGCCCCAGACCTTCGGTATCGATGGCGGCCGCGCGGCCAGCCATCGTGTCGGCCAACACACGGGCCGAGCCGCAGGCCAGCGCCCAGCCGCTGGAGCCGTGCCCGAGGTTGAGCCACACGCCGGCCAGGCCGCTGGCGCCGATCAGCGGGGGACCGTCTGGCAGCATCGGGCGCGCACCCTTCCAGCTCTGCGCCTTGCCCTGCACGGCACAACCGGGGAACCAGTCGTCGAGCACCTTGTACAAGGTGGCCAGCGCAGCCTCGTTGTTCGTTTGCAGCGTGCCGCCCAGCTCGGCGCTGCCGGCCACACGCACCCGTTTGCCGAGCCGGCTGATCGCCACCTTGTAGCTCTCGTCGACCAGCGTCGAGCGCGGTGCGACGTCGCCATGCTCGCCGCTCTCGCGCAACGGCGCGGTGATCGAATAGCCGTGCACCGCCGCCATCGGCAGCCTGAGCTTCAACGGCGACAGCAGATCGCGCGACGCCATCGCGGCGCACACCACCACGGCGTCGAACTGTTCGCTGCCCTCGGGTTCGGGCAGCGTCGTCGGCTGCTCGGCGCCGACCAGTTGGGCCGTCTCGAAGCGCGGCAACGCACGGTGGCGCAGCACCGGCAGGCTACCCGGTTCGACGCGCTCGACTTCGCGATGAAAACGAAACAGCGCACCGCGCTGCTGCGCCTGCTGCTTGAGCAGGTGCGCGAACTGGCGGCAGTTGCCGACCTCCTCATCGGGCAGGTGCAGCGCTGCGTGCAACGGCGTCTCGGCGTGCAGCGCGGGCTCGATCTCGCGCGCGCGCGCGGCGTCGACGACGTGGCAATTGACGCCGAGCTCGGCCAGCAGCTTGATGCCCGGGCGTGCCATCGCCAGATCGCGCGGCGTGCGCAGCAGCACCGTGAGGCCCTGCGCCTGCTCGTAGTCGAGCTGCAGCGCGCTCGTCAGGCCGTGCATGCGCTGCAGGCTGTAGCGCGCGAGGCGGATCATGCGGCCGCGGTTGGCCTGGTGCACGCCGGGCCTGCAGGCGCGCCACCAGCGCCAGATCCAGCCGAGCAGCGCTGGCGAGAACGGCCGCGCCAGTCGCACCGCGGCATGGCTGCCGAACATCTGGCGCAGCACCTTGCCGGGCATGCCGGGGGCCGCCCATGGCGTGACATAGCCCGGCGCGACGACGCCGGCGTTGGCAAAGCTGGTCTCGGCGGCGACGCTGGCCTGGCGCTCGAAGACGGTGACTTCGTGGCCGTCGACGGCGAGTTCGTAGGCCGTGGTGACGCCCACGATGCCCGCGCCGATGACGGCGACGCGCATCGGTCAGTTCGCTTTCGCCGCGCTGCTGCGCAAGGCCGACTCGATGGCCAGCGAGATGCTCAACACACGATCGTCGGCCAGCGCATCGCTCCACACCATGAGCCCGACCGGGAACTCGCCGTCGCGGTGGCAGGGCGCCGACAACGCGCAGCCGTCGAGGAAGTTCACCAGCGAGGTGTTGCGCAGCAGCAGCCCGTTGGCAGCGAAGAAAGCTTCGTCGCTGGCCACCAGCGGTGCGATGGCGGGGGCGACGATCGGCACGGTCGGCGACAGCATCGCGTCGAAGCCGCGCAGCGCCAGCGCCATGCGATCGATCCAGCGCCGCCGCGCGTGGCTCAGCTCGATGTAGTCGGCGGCACTCATCGATTCGCCGCGCCGGATGCGCAACGCCACGCGCGGGTCGTAGCCGGCGCCGCGCTCGGCCATGCGCTGCCGGTGCCAGGCCCAGCTCTCGGGCGGCGAGAAACCGCCGCCGGCGTTGATGTCGGCGACCTCGCCGAGCTCGGGCAGCGCGATCTCCTCGATGCGCGCACCGCCCGCGCGCAACGCCCGCAGCGAGCGCTCGAAGGCGCCGGCCACGGTCGCATCGAGCGCATCGAGCATCAGCGTGCGCGGCAAGGCCAGCCGCCAGGCTGCGAGCGGCCGCGGATCGAGCGCCACCCGGCGTTGCGCCAGGATCTCGTGCATCGTGATCGCGTCGCGCACGTCGCGCGTGATCGCGCACACGGTGTCGAGCGTGCTCGACAGCGGCACCGTGCCCTCCACCGGCGTCAGGCGTTGGGTGTTCTTGAAGCCGACCAGGCCTTGCAGCGCGGCGGGAATGCGGATCGAGCCCCCGGTGTCGGAGCCGAGCGCGGCCAGTGCGGCGCCCGCGGCCACCGACACGGCGCCGCCGGAAGTGGAGCCTCCCGGCGCACGCGGCGTGGCATCGAGCGCGGCGGTGGCCGCATTGGCGGGTGTGCCGAAGTGCGGGTTGATGCCCACGCCCGAGAACGCGAACTCGCTCATGTTGGTGTGGCCGATCAGCACGCCGTCGGCGCGGCGGACCCGCTCCACGGCCAGGCTGTCGCATGACGCGGGTGCGGCATCGTGCATCGTCGACGAGGCCGCCGTGGTCGGAAAGCCCGCCACGTCGTAGAGGTCCTTCACCGAAATCGGCGCACCGGCCAGCGCGCCGATCGGCGCACCGGCGCACTGCATGTTGTGCAAGGCCGCCGCGCAGGCACGCGCCGAAGGCTCGAACAAGCGGATGAAGGCCTTGGCACAGGCGGGCGACGCTGCGGCTTGCAACGCCTGATCGACGATCGCCTCGATCGAGGCGTTTGCCGACTGCACGGCGTCACGGTGGGCACGCAGTGTCGCGGTGGGCGCGGCTGCTACAATGCGCGGGTTCAACTGGGTGTCCAATGCTGGCGCAAAGCGAGTCATTCGTGGTGTGCGGCGCGGGCAGTTTCAGTCGATCAATCCCGAACCGGCCCTCAAAAGGTGTCGCCGTGCGGCAGATCATCAGCCGCCTGCGATTCGCGCCGGATTCTAGACCCAACCTTTGGAGCTGCTGTGTCCACGACGATGCGTGAAATGCTGGAAGCCGGCGTCCATTTCGGACACCAGACGCGCTTCTGGAACCCCAAGATGGCGCCGTACATCTACGGCCATCGCAACAAGATCCACATCATCAACCTCGAGAAGACGCTGCCGGCGTTCGAGGACGCGATGAAGTTCGTTCGACAACTCGCGAGCCGGCGCGGCTCGATCCTGATGGTGGGCACCAAGCGCCAGGCGCGCGAGGTCATCAACCAGGAGGCGCATCGCGCCGGCATGCCGTTTGTCGACCAGCGCTGGCTCGGCGGCATGCTGACCAACTTCAAGACGGTCAAGGCGTCGCTGAAGAAGCTCAAGGACATGCAGGCGCAGAAGGAGGCCGGCATGGAGCAGATGAGCAAGAAAGAAGGCCTGATGTTCGATCGCGAGCTCGGCAAGCTCGAGAAGGACATCGGCGGTATCCAGGACATGAATGCGCTACCCGACGCGATGTTCGTGATCGACGTCGGCTACCACAAGATCGCCGTGGCCGAGGCCAAGAAGCTCGGCATTCCGGTGATCGGCGTGGTCGACACCAACCACTCGCCAGAGGGTATCGACTACGTGATTCCGGGCAACGACGATTCGGCGAAGGCGGTGGCGCTGTATGCGCGCGCAGTGGCCGACGCCGTGCTCGAAGGCAAGGCGCAGGCGGTGACCGAAGTGGTGCAGACCGCTGGCGGCAGCGACGAATTCGTCGAAGTCAACGAAGGGGCGTAGGCCCTTTCGTTGGTCTGCGCCGGCGCGCCGGCGCAGGCGCCGAACACACCGCTCCCCCGAGCCCCCTCCGGCAGGGGGCTCCAGCATGAAGACACGGCCAGCCTGTGGCCGGCTGAATACAGAGTTCATCGCGGGCGCCAGGGCCCGCACTGTTGGAGTTCATATGCCCGCGATCACTGCAAGCATGGTGGCCGAACTGCGCGCCAAGACCGACGCGCCGATGATGGAGTGCAAGAAGGCGCTCACCGAGGCTGAAGGCCAGATGGAGCGCGCCGAGGAAATCCTGCGCGTCAAGCTCGGCAACAAGGCGGGCAAGGCCGCCTCGCGCATCACCGCCGAGGGCGTGGTGGCGGCCGCGGTCGAGGGCTCGACCGGTGCGCTGGTGGAGATCAATTGCGAGACCGACTTCGTCTCGAAGAACGACTCGTTCCTCGCGTTCGCGAAGGCCTGCGCGCACCTGGTGGCGAGCCACAATCCGGCCGACGTGACCGCGTTGTCGGCCCTGCCGTGGTCGCAAGACGGCTTCGGGCCCACGGTGGAAGACGTTCGCCGCGGCCTGATCGGCAAGATCGGCGAGAACATGTCGATCCGCCGCTTCATTCGCTATGCCGGCGCGGGCAAGCTGGCGCACTACCTGCACGGCACGCGCATCGGCGTGCTGGTGCAATTCGAAGGCAACGAAGTCGCGGCCAAGGATGTGGCGATGCACATCGCCGCCATGAAGCCGGTCGCGCTGTCGGCGGCCGACGTGCCGGCTGACCTGGTGGCCAAGGAGCGACGGATCGCCACCGAGAAGGCCGCCGAGTCGGGCAAGCCCGCCGAGATCGTGGCCAAGATGGTCGAAGGCTCGGTGCAGAAGTACCTCAGGGAGGTGTCGCTGGGCAACCAGGCCTTCGTCAAGGACGCCAGCGGCAAGCAGACCGTCGATCAGATGCTCAAGGCCGCGGGCACGCAAATCAAGGCATTCACGCTGTACGTGGTGGGCGAGGGCATCGAGAAGCGCAGCGACGACTTCGCGGCCGAAGTGGCGGCGCAAGTGGCGGCGGCCAAGGGGCAGTGAGTCGATCGCCCGGGCGGCGGCGTTGACACGCCGCCGCGTAAACTCCCGCCTGCCACGTTGCCAGGGAGAATCGGCGGATGCCGGCCTACAAGCGAATCCTGCTCAAGCTGTCCGGCGAAGCGCTGATGGGCGATGATGCCTACGGCATCAACCGCGCCACCATCGTGCGCATGGTGCGCGACCTGAAGGAAGTCACCGAGCTCGGTGTCGAGTTGGCCATCGTGATCGGCGGCGGCAACATCTTTCGCGGCGTGGCCGGCGGCTCGGTCGGCATGGACCGCGCCACCGCCGACTACATGGGCATGCTGGCCACCGTGATGAACTCGCTCGCGTTGGCCGATTCGATGCGCCAGGCCGGCATGACAGCGCGGGTGATGTCGGCCATCGCGATCGAGGCGGTGGTCGAGCCGTATGTGAGGCCCAAGGCCTTGCAGTACCTCGAAGAGGGCAAGGTCGTGGTGTTCGCGGCCGGCACCGGCAACCCTTTTTTCACCACCGACACCGCGGCCGCGTTGCGCGGCGCCGAGATCGGCGCCGAGGTGGTGCTCAAGGCCACCAAGGTCGATGGCGTGTACAGCGCCGACCCCAACAAGGACAAGTCGGCGACGCGCTATGCGTCGATCAGTTTCGACGACGCGATCGCGCGCAACCTGCAGGTGATGGACGCCACCGCCTTTGCGCTGTGCCGCGATCAAAAATTGCCGATCAGGGTGTTCTCGATCGTCAAGCCCGGTGCACTGAAGCGTGTGGTGCAGGGCGACGACGAAGGCACTCTGGTGCACGTGTAGCCGATCACGCGCAAGGAGACCATCATGAAGCCCCCACGCTCACTTCGTTCGCTGCCCCCCGAGGGGGCGTCAGCCTCGTTGAGGCGGCTCTGCGGAGACTGATATGGCCACCCTCACGATTGCCGAAATCAAGAAGACTGCCGAGTTCAAGATGGGCAAGACGGTCGAAGCGCTCAAGCACGAGCTGCAGAAGGTCCGCACCGGCCGCGCCCACCCCGGCATCCTGGATCAGGTGCACGTCGAGTACTACGGCTCGATGGTGCCGATCAGCCAGGTGGCCAATGTGTCGCTGCTGGACGCGCGCACGATCAGCGTGCAGCCGTGGGAAAAGGGCATGGGCGCGAAGATCGAGAAGGCGATTCGCGAGAGTGACCTCGGATTGAACCCCGCCGCGCAGGGCGACTTGCTTCGCGTGCCGATGCCGCCATTGACCGAAGAGCGTCGCAAGGAGCTGACCAAGGTGGTCCGCCACGAGGGCGAAGAGGCCAAGGTCGCGGTGCGCAATTTGCGCCGCGAGGCCAACGAGCACCTGAAGAAGATGCTCAAGGACAAGACGGCCACCGAGGACGACGAGCGCCGCGCGCAGGACGAGGTGCAGAAACTCACCGACCGCACCGTGGCGGAGATCGACAAACTGATCCACGCCAAGGAAGCCGAGGTGCTGGCCATCTGAGGCCAGCGCTGCAGCAGCCCGCGTCGACTCCCTTCTTGCCGGTGCAGCGCGACCTGAACACCGTCCCTCGTCACGTGGCCATCGTGATGGATGGCAACGGCCGCTGGGCCAAGAAGCGCTTCATGCCGCGTTTCTTCGGCCACAAGCAGGGCGTCGACTCGCTGGTGCGCTGCGTGCAGGCCTGCTCCGACCGCGGCATCGAGTACCTCACCGTGTTCGCGTTCTCGTCGGAGAACTGGAAGCGGCCCGAGGAAGAAATCTCCGGCCTGCTCGGCCTGGTGCTGGTGGCGGTATCGAAATACCTGCGCAAGCTGGCCGAGAAGGGCGTGCGCATCCGCATCGTCGGCGACCGCAGCGCGGTCAACGACAAGGTTCGTGCCGCCTGGGACGAGGCCGAGGCCAGCACCGCGCACAACACGCGCATCACGCTGTCGGTGGCCTTCAACTACGGCGGCCGCTGGGACATCGTGCAGGCGTGCCGCCAGGCCGTCGCGTTGGGCTTGCCCGCCGAGCAGATCGACGAGCAGCGGTTGTCCTCGCTGATGGCGCTGGCGCATGCGCCGGATCCCGACCTGTTCATCCGCACCGGCGGCGAGGTGCGCATCAGCAACTTCCTGCTCTGGCAGATCGCCTACGCCGAGTTGTACTTCACCGAGTGTTTGTGGCCCGACTTCGACGAAGCCCAGCTCGATGCGGCGCTGGCCGCATACGCCGGGCGCGACCGCCGCTTCGGCGACGTGCGGGCGGCCCAGCTCAGCGGTGGCGATTGAGCACGATGCTCAAGCAGCGCGTGCTCACGGCCCTGGTGCTGCTCGCGCTGTGGTTGCCGACCCTGTGGCTGCGCAGCCCGTGGCCGTTCATGCTGCTGACGCTGGTCTTGATCAGCGCGGCCGCCTGGGAATGGGCGCGACTCAATGGCTTGGCCTCGCGCGGCGCATGGTCCTGCGGCGTCGCACTGGCGCTGTTGGGCCTGCTGGCGGCCGGCGCGTTGCCCGCGCTCAACGATGCACCCGCGTTGTGGTGGTTGGCCGCCTGTGTCTGGATAGCCGGCGGCGCCTCGGCGCTGCGTGCCGGGCCATCGCGCTGGACGATCGTGCCGCTCGCGATTCGCATCGGATTGGGGCTGGCGATGCTGGGTGTGGCCTGGTGGGCACTGGCGCAGGCGCGCATCGTCGGCGTGAACTACCTGCTGTCGGTGCTGTGCGTGGTCTGGATGGCCGACATCGCGGCGTACTTCGGTGGCCGTGCGTTCGGCCGCCGCAAGCTGGCGCCGACCATCAGCCCGGGCAAGAGCTGGGAGGGTGTGGCGAGCGGCATGTTGGGTGTGCTGTTGCTGGCTGCCGCGTGGATGGCGTTCGACGCGCGTGTGGCCACCGATTCGGCCAGCTTGTTCACCCAGCTCAAGCAACGTTTCGGTGCCCCAGCCATGGTGTTCGCGGTGCTGTGCCTGGTGGCGATCAGCGTGGTCGGTGACCTGTTCGAGTCGCTGATCAAACGTGCGGTCGGCGCCAAGGACTCCAGCGGCTTGCTGCCCGGCCACGGCGGTGTGCTCGACCGCATCGATGCGCTGCTGCCGGTGCTGCCCTGCGCGCTGGCGATCACCACCCTGTGAGCCGGCAGGGTCCGGCCATGACCGACAATCGCGCGATGGAAAGACGGCAACGCCTGTGCATCCTCGGGGCCACCGGGTCGGTGGGCATGAACACGCTCGAGGTGGTGGCTCGCCACCCCGAGCGCTTCGAGGTCTTCGCCTTGACGGCGCGCCACCGCATCGACGAACTCGCTGCGCTGTGCGAACGCTGGCGGCCGCGCCTGGCCGTGGTCGACAACGCTGCACAGGCGCGCAGCCTGCGTGAGCGCCTGGGCCGCGCCGACGTGCCCACCGAGGTGCTGCACGGCGCGGCCGCATTGAGCGAGCTGGCGGCGCATCCCGACGTCGACACGGTGATGGCGGCCATCGTCGGCGCAGCGGGGCTGGCGCCCTGTCTGGCCGCGGCGCGGGCCGGCAAGCGCCTGCTGCTGGCCAACAAGGAGGCGTTGGTGGTCGGCGGCGGCTTGTTCATGCGCTGCGTGCAGGAGGGCAACGCCACGCTGCTGCCGATCGACAGCGAGCACTCGGCGATCTTTCAATGCCTGCCGTCCGATCGGGCGAGCTGGCCGCGGCGGGTCGACCACATCGTGCTCACCGCCTCCGGTGGCCCGTTTCGCGAGCGCGATCTGAAATCGCTGGATTCGGTGTCGCCACAAGAGGCCTGTGCCCATCCCAACTGGGTGATGGGACGCAAGATCTCGGTGGATTCCGCCACCATGATGAACAAGGCGCTCGAGGTGATCGAGGCACGCTGGTTGTTCGCATTGGCGCCCGCGCAGATCCGCGTCGTCATCCATCCGCAAAGCATCGTCCATTCGATGGTCGTGTACCGCGATCAATCGGTGCTGGCGCAGTTGGGCACGCCGGACATGAAGGCGCCGATCGCCTGCGGGCTGGCTTGGCCCGAGCGCATCGATTCGGGCGCGCCGAGGCTCGATTTCGCCGCGCTGGGGCCGCTGAGCTTCGAAGCGGCCGATGCGCGGCGCTTTCCCGGCCTCGGCCTGGCCTACGATTGCCTCGACGCTGCGCCCGGGGCCACCAACGTGCTCAATGCAGCCAACGAAATCGCGGTTGCGGCGTTCTTGGAGGGTGTCATCCGGTTCCCCGCGATCCATGCCGTCAATGCCGCCACGCTCGAGCAGGTGGCCGGTGACTTCGGCAAGCAAGACACGCTCGATGACCTGCTGTCGCTCGACGCGCGGGCGCGCGCCGTCGCGCTGCAACATGTGAAGGCGAGGGCCAGATGACCACCGTGCTGGCTTTCATCGTCACACTGGGCTTGTTGATCGTCGTCCACGAGTACGGCCACTACCGCGTGGCGGTGGCGTGTGGCGTCAAGGTGCTTCGCTTCTCGGTGGGCTTCGGGCGCACGCTGTGGCGCCGCCAGCGTGGCGAGACCGAGTTCGTGGTCGCCGCGCTGCCGCTGGGCGGTTATGTGCGCATGCTCGACGAACGCGAGGCGCCCGTGCCTGCGCACGAGCTGCATCGAGCCTTCAACCGGCAATCGCTTGTCAAACGCTCGGCGATCGTCGCGGCCGGGCCTGTCGCCAATCTGCTGCTGGCCGTGCTGCTGTACGCCTGCACGCACTGGATCGGCATCGAGGAGCCCAAGGCCGTGCTTGGCTCACCCGTCTCCGGCAGCGTGTTGGAGCGCGCGGGGGTGCGCGCCGGCGACTGGGTGCGCGCCTACGCTGACGAAGACGATTCGTGGAGCGACCTGGCCTCGCTCAACGAGTTGAACTGGCAGGTGATGCGCCATGCGCTGAACCACCAGGCGTTGCGGTTGTCGATCACCGATGCGGCGGGCCGCAGCCAGCGACAGGTGACGCTCGATCTCGATCGCCTGGACGCGCGCGAGATCGACGCCGAGACGCTGCACCAGATCGGGTTGCCCGGCGCGTTTCGCGAACCGGTGATGGGCGAGGTGCGCGCCGGTGGGCCCGCGGCGGCGGCCGGGCTGCGCGCCGACGACCGCATCTTGCGCATCGACGACCAGCCGATCACCGACGCGCAACCGGTCTTCGAGCGCATCCGCGCCGCAGTCCGCGATGGCGCGGGGGTGCCGATGAATTGGCGCGTGCAGCGCGCCGGCCAGACGATCGATCTCGTGGTGACGCCGCGCGCCGCGGCCGACGGATCGCGCACGGTGGGTCGCATCGATGCGTTCGTCGGCACGGTGCCCGAGCGCGTGCTCGTTCGTCACGGTCCGCTCGAGGGCTTGCTCAAGGGCGTGCAGCGCACCTGGGACATGTCGGTGTTGAGCCTGAAGATGCTGGGCCGCATCGTGATCGGCGAGGCGTCGGTGCGCAACCTCAACGGACCCTTGACGATCGCCGACGCCGCGGGCCAGTCGGCGCAGCAGGGACTGGTCAGCTTCATCGGTTTTCTGGCCGTGGTGAGCTTGAGCATCGGCGTGCTCAACCTGTTGCCGTTGCCGATGCTCGATGGCGGACACCTGATGTATTATCTTTTCGAGGCCGTCACCGGTCGCCCCGTGTCGGACCTCTGGCTTGCACGGCTGCAGCGCGGGGGTGTCGCCATCCTGCTGCTGGTCATGTCGGTGGCGCTCTACAACGACGTGGCCCGATTGCTGGGCCTGCACTGAGCCAAACCCCCAAGCATGCTGCGTTTCTTCGAGGTGAATCCGCTGCGCCCGTTGGCGGCAGTGGCGGTGGTGGTGGCTGGCCTGGCCGCCGTCCCCGCGCGTGCGGTGGAGCCCTTCGTGCTGCAGGACATCCGTGTCGAAGGCCTGCAGCGCGCCGACGCCGGCACCGTGTTCGCCGCATTGCCGTTTCGCATCGGCGACACCTACAACGACGACAAAGGCGCCACCGCGCTGCGCTCGTTGTTCGCCACGGGCCTGTTCAAGGACGTGCGCATCGAGATCGAGGGCGGGGTGGTGGTGGTGATCGTCGAGGAGCGTCCGGTCATCCAGACCGTCACCTTCGTCGGGCTGAAGGAGTTCGACAAGGACCAGCTGATCAAATCGCTCAAGGAGTCGGGCATCGGCGAGGGCCTGCCGTTCGACAAGGCGCTGGTTGACCGCGCCGAGCAGGAGATCAAGCGCCAGTACCTGTCGCGCAGCCTGTACGGCGCCGAGGTGGTCACCACCATCACGCCGACCGAGCGCAACCGCGTCAACGTGACCTTCACGATGACCGAGGGCGATGCTGCGCGCATCGCCGAGATCCGCATCCTGGGCAGCAAGGCCTTCTCCGAAGGCACGCTGGTGGGCCTGATGGAGCTCACCACCAGCGGCTGGCTCACCTGGTACACCAAGAACGACCGCTACTCGCGCGCCAAGCTCAATGCCGACCTGGAGACGATCCGCTCGTACTACCTAAACCGCGGCTACCTCGAGTTCAACGTCGAGTCGACCCAGGTCACGATCTCGCCCGACAAGCAGGACATCTCGATCACCATCACCGTCAACGAGGGCCAGCCCTACACGGTGACGGGTGTCAAGCTGCAGGGCGAGTTTCTCGGCAAGGAAGACGAGTTCCGCGAGCTGGTGCGTATCAAGCCCGGTGCACCGTATCGGGGGCAGGACGCCACCGACACCACCAAGGCGTTCACCGAGCGTTTCGGTGTCTACGGCTACGCATTCGCGCGCGTCGAGGCCACGCCGGAGATCGATCGCACCAACGCGCAGGTGGTGATCACGCTGCGTGCCGATCCGCAGCGGCGGGTGTACGTGCGGCGGGTCGAGCTGTCGGGCAACACGCGCACGCGCGACGAGGTGGTGCGCCGCGAGTTCCGGCAGTTCGAATCGTCGTGGTACGACGGCCAGAAGATCAAGGCCTCGCGCGACCGGGTCGACCGCCTGGGCTACTTCAAGGACGTCACCGTCGACACCAATGAGGTCGCCGGGTCGCCCGACCAGGTCGACCTCACCGTCAACGTGACGGAAAAGCCCACCGGCAACCTGGCGCTCGGCTTGAGCTTCTCGAGCACCGAAAAGCTCACGCTTTCGGCGTCGATCAAGCAGGAGAACATCTTCGGCTCGGGCAACTACCTGGGGCTGGAGGTCAACACCAGCCACTTCGCGCGCTCGCTGGTGGTGAGCACGGTCGACCCCTACTTCACGCTCGACGGCGTATCGCGCGCGATCGACGTCTACTACCGCACTTCGCGGCCGCTGAACAGCCTGGGCGACGAGTACCAGGTGGCCACGCCCGGCGCTTCGATCCGCTTCGGGGTGCCGTTCTCCGAGTACGACACGGTGTTCTTCGGCATCGGTGCCGAGCGCACCGACATCAAGGCCACCACCTCGCTGCCCAACGCGTACTTTATCTATCGCGATCTGTACGGCCCGACCAGCACCTCGTTCCCGTTCACCATCGGCTGGGCGCGCGACTCGCGCGACAGCGTGATCACGCCGACCACCGGGCGCTACCAGCGCGTGAACCTCGAATGGTCGGCGATTGGTGACGTGCGCTATCTGCGCACGAACTACCAGGCCCAGCAGTACCTCGCGGTGACCAACAAGCTGACATTGGGCCTAAATGCCGAAGTGGGCATCGGCAAGGGCCTGGGCAGCCGGCCCTTCCCGATCTTCAAGAACTTCTATGGCGGGGGCCTGGGGTCGGTGCGGGTGTTCGAACAGAATTCGTTGGGCGTCATCGATCCCACCGGCGCCTACATCGGCGGCGCCAAGAAGCTCAATGTCAACGCCGAGCTCTACGTACCCGTTCCGGGTACCGGCAATGACAAGTCGCTGCGCATCTTCGCTTTCACCGACATGGGCAACGTCTGGCGCGAAGACGAGCCGGTGCGCTCCAGCGACCTGCGCGCGTCAGCGGGCTTTGGCCTGTCGTGGATCTCGCCGGTCGGGCCGTTGAAGATGAGCATCGGCAAACCCCTGCGCAGCAAGCCGACGGATAGAATCCAGAAATTCCAATTCCAGATCGGGACCGCGTTCTGATGATCCACCTCACACGCACCGCGCTGCTGGCCGTTGCGGCGACGGCCGGACTGTTGGCCGGCACGGCCGCGGCCCAGGAGCTGAAGATCGGATACGTCAACAGCGAGCGTGTATTGCGCGAAGCGGTTCCCGCCAAGGCCGCGCAGACCAAACTGGAGGCCGAGTTCAGCAAACGCGAGAAGGACCTCAACGATCAGGGCGCCCGGCTGAAGGCCGCGGCTGACAAGCTCGAGAAGGATGCGCCGGCGCTGAGCGAGGGCGAGCGCAACCGCCGCCAGCGTGAGCTGGTCGAGCAAGACCGCGATCTGCAACGCAAGCGCCGCGAATTCCAGGAAGACCTGAATCAGCGCAAGAACGAGGAGTTGGCCGCGGTGGTCGAACGCGCCAACCGCGTCATTAAGCAGATCTTCGACCAGGAGAAGTACGACCTGATCGTGCAAGAGGTCGTGTTCGCGGGGCCGCGCATCGACATCACCGACAAGGTCATCAAGGCGCTCAACGGGGCGCCCGCCGGGCGCTGACGGCGGCCGGCCAGGCCGAGGCGTCGCACACCCGTGGCCACGGTCCGGCTCGCCGACATCGTCGCCGCGCTCGGGGGCGAGTTGCGGGGCGATCCGCAGCTGCCGATCACGCGCATCGCCGCGCTCGACCACGCTGACCCGCAGTCGATCTCGTTCCTCGCGCATGCGCGACATGCCGACAAGCTCGCTCACACTCGCGCCGGCTGCGTGATCGTCGCGCCAGACCAACTGGCCGCGGCGAGCGCGCGCGGTGCCGCGTTGCTCGCCGACGATCCCTACCTGTATTACGCCAAGCTCACGCAATGGTGGCGGCGCGGCGACCACGCACCCGCGCCGGGCATTCACCCGAGCGCGGTGGTCGATGCCAGCGCCCAGATCGACGCCACCGCCCACATCGGCGCGATGGTGGTGGTGGCGGCGGGGGCGCACATCGGAGCCGGCGCCGTCATCGGCGCGCACTGCAGCGTCGGTGCCCACGCCCGCGTCGGCGAGCGCACGCGGCTGGCCGATCGCGTGACGTTCGGCGAGCGCTGCACGATCGGCGCGCGCGGCATCGTGCACTCCGGCGTGGTGATCGGTGCCGACGGCTTCGGCTTTGCACCGACGCAAGGACGTTGGGAGAAGATCGAACAGCTCGGCTCGGTGCGCATCGGCGACGACGTGGAGATCGGCGCCAACACCTGCATCGACCGCGGCGCACTGGACGACACGGTGATCGGAGACGGTGTCAAGCTCGACAACCTGATCCAGGTCGCCCACAACGTGCACATCGGTGCACACACCGCGATCGCGGCGATGGCCGGCATCGCAGGCTCGGCCCGCATCGGGCGCCATTGCACGATCGGCGGCGCCGCCGGTGTGGTCGGCCATCTGGAGATCGCCGACCATGTGCACGTCGACGCCGGCACCATCATCACGCGATCGATCGCCAAGCCAGGCCGCTACAGCGGTTTGTTCCCGTTCGACGACAATGCGTCGTGGGAAAAGAACGCCGCCACCCTGCGGCAGTTGCACGGCCTGCGCGAACGGCTGCGCGCGCTGGAGAAGAAATCATGAACCGCACGGTCACCCCGCTCGCGAACGACGGGGCGCGCCGCACGGAGATTGCCCGATGAGCGCCCTCGACATCCATCAAATCCTCAAACGACTGCCGCACCGCTATCCGATCCTGCTTGTCGATCGGGTGCTGGAGCTCGAACCCCACAAGCGCATCCGGGCGCTGAAGAACGTGACGATCAACGAGCCGTTCTTCGCCGGCCACTTTCCGCACCGGCCGGTGATGCCGGGCGTGCTGACGCTGGAGGCGCTGGCGCAGGCCGCGGCGCTGCTGGCGTTCGAATCGGCCGGCGCTTCGATCGAGCCCAACTCGGTGGTCTACTTCGTCGGCATCGATGGTGCACGCTTCAAGCGGCCGGTCGAGCCGGGCGATCAGTTGATCCTCGAGGCGGCGATCGATCGCATGAAGGCGGGCATCTACAAGTTCAAGGCACGCGGCAGCGTCGATGGCGAAACCGTGGTCGAGGCCGATCTGATGTGCACCCTGCGCAAGGTCGGCTGAACGACCACGATCGCTGCCATGGCTCACATCCACGCCACGGCCATCGTCGACCCCCAGGCCGAGCTGCACCACTCGGTGAGCATCGGCCCCTACGCCGTGGTCGGGCCGCACGTGCACATCGGCGAGCGCTGCACAATCGGCGCGCATTGCGTGATCGAAGGCCGCACCCGCATCGGCAAGGACAACCGCATCTTCCCCTTCGCCTCGATCGGCAGCATGCCGCAGGACAAGAAGTACGGCGGCGAGCCGACCCACCTCGAAATCGGCAACGGCAACACGATCCGCGAGTTCGTGACGATCAACACCGGCACCGTGCAAGACGCCGGTGTCACCCGCGTGGGCGACGACAACTGGATCATGGCCTACGTGCATATCGCCCATGATTGCCAGCTCGGCAGTCACCTGATCCTGGCCAATGCCGTGCAGTTGGCGGGCCATGTTCACCTGGGCGATTGGGTGTTCCTGGGCGGCCTGTCGGGCGTGCACCAGTACGTGCGCGTGGGCGCGCATGCGATGACGGGCTTTCAAACGCGGCTGGCGCAGGATCTGCCGCCGTTCGTCACCGCGGCGGGCAACCCGGCGCAGGCCCAGGGCATCAACCAGGAAGGGCTGCGCCGCCGTGGCTACACACCCGAGCGAATCAACCGCGTCAAGCAGATGCACAAGCTGCTGTATCGGCAGGGCCTGACATTTGTGGCCGCACGCGAGGCGATCGCTCGTCTGGCGCAGGATGCCCCCGACGATGGCGGCGACGTCGCGCTGATGCAGGGCTTCCTGGCCGCCGCCGAACGCGGCATCGTGCGCTAGGGCCTGTTCACACTGCGGATGCCAGATGCGTTGCCACCTGAATGCCCGCGAGCTAGGCGCAAACCGCAGCCGGGTTGGACAGCCGGCGAGGATTTGCAACGACGCGCGCGGGCATTCAGGTGGCAACCCGTTCGGGAGCGGGCCTGGCAAGGCGCATGGCGTCGTTGAACTCCTTGCTCGGGCGTCCAGCCCGAGCTGCGTCGTCCGCCTAACCCTGCCGCTTGCCAGGCCCACTCGCACTGGCATCCGCAGTGTGAACAGGCCCTAGGCCCGTGATGCCGACGGGCCCGCATTTGGCGATGGTCGCCGGCGAGGCTTCGGGCGATCTGCTGGCCGGCTTGCTGCTCGGCGGCTTGCGGCAGCGCTGGCCGCAGTTGACCAGCTTCGGCATCGGCGGGCCGCGCATGACGGCGGGCGGCTTCGACGCCTGGTGGCCCTCGGACAAGCTCGCGGTGCGCGGCTACTTCGAGGTGCTGAGGCACTACCGCGAGATCGCCGGCATCCGCACCGCCTTGTGCGAGCGCCTGCTGCAGCGCAGGCCCGACGCGTTCATCGGCGTCGACGCCCCCGACTTCAATCTCGGTTTGGCCGAGCGGCTGCGCGCGGCCGGCTTGCGCACGATCCAGTTCGTCTGCCCATCGATCTGGGCGTGGCGCGCCGGGCGCGTGAAGCATATCGCCCGCGCGGTCGACCACGTGTTGTGCCTGTTCCCGTTCGAGCCGGAGATCCTGGCGCGTGGCGGCGTGGCGGCCACCTTCGTCGGTCACCCGCTGGCCGACGAGATTCCGCTGCAGCCGCCGCGCGCGGCTGCTCGGGCGGCCCTCGGATTGGGCGAGGCCGACGCCGTGGTCGCCGTGCTGCCCGGCAGCCGCCGCTCGGAGATCGAGGCCATGGCGTCGCTGTTCCTGCAGACCGTGTCGCGGTTGCACGCGCAGCGTCCCGGCCTGCGTTACCTGCTGCCCGCGGCGCCAGGGCTGCGCGCGATGCTCGAGCCGCTACTGGCACGGCATGCGGCTGCCGCGCCGCTGACCTTGCTGGACGGCCGCTCGCACGAGGCGCTCGCAGCGTGCGACGCGACGCTGATCGCCAGCGGCACGGCCACGCTCGAGGCGGCGTTGTTCAAGCGGCCGATGGTGATCGCCTACCGCATGAACGCGTGGTCGTGGCAGATCATGAGCCGCATGCGCCTGCAGCCCTGGGTCGGGTTGCCCAACATCCTGTGCCGCGAGTTCGTGGTGCCCGAACTGCTGCAAGACGACGCCTCACCTGACGCGCTGGCTCGTGCCGTGCTGCAATGGCTGGATTCGCCGCAGCGCTGCGAGGCGGTGGCAGCGCGCTTCCTGGAGGTCCACCAAATCCTGCGGCGCGACACCGCGCGAACGGCCACCGATGCGATCGCTCGAATTCTGGCGCGCTGAACAGCTGGGCTTCGACTGGAACCGCTCCGGACTGGTGGCGGGCGTCGATGAAGCGGGGCGCGGGCCTCTGGCCGGCCCGGTGGTGGCCGCGGCCGTGATCCTCGACGACCAGAACCCGATTTCGGGTCTGGCCGATTCCAAGGTGTTGCCGGTAGCCGAGCGCGAACGGCTGTTCGACGAGATCCGTGCGCGCGCATTGGCGTTCAGCATCGCGCAGGCGGCGGTGCACGAGATCGACACGCTCAACATCCTGCGCGCCACGCTGCTGGCGATGCGCCGCGCCGTCGATGGCCTGCGCCTGCCGCCGGTGCTGGTGCTGGTCGACGGCAACCAGTTGCCCGTGCTGCGGGTGCAGGCCGAGGCCATCGTCAACGGCGACGCCACAGTGGCTGCGATCTCGGCGGCGTCGATCCTCGCCAAGGTGCACCGCGACCGCATGTGCATGGAGTTGCACCGCTGCCACCCGCAGTACGGCTTCGATGCGCACAAGGGCTATGCCACACCGGAGCACTTGCGCGCGCTGCGCAAGCACGGCGCCTGCGCGGCGCACCGCCGCAGCTTCGCGCCGGTGCGCGACGTGATGGGTACGCGGTGAACGGCACGCGGCCGGTGCGAAACCGCTCGAGACCGCTCGAAGGGCGGCCGCGCAGCGCCCGGGCAGCGTGATGAGCAGCGGGCGCATCCGCATCAGCTCGCGCGACAACGCGCTGTTGGTGCGGGTGCGGCGTTTGAACGTGACCCCCGACGCCTATCGCCAGCTGGGCCAGGTGTGGCTCGAGGGCGACCACCTCGTGCGTGCCGCGCTGGCGCGCGGCTGGCCGCTGCAAGAGCTGCTGTTGCCTGCCAAACGGGAGGCTGATGCCGCCGTGCAGTCGCTGTGGCCGCAGGCGCAGAAGGTGCGCGTGGTCGACGACGCCTTGTGGGCCGGCATCGGCTCGTTGGCGTCGAAGGCACAGGTGGCTGCGCTGGCCGCTTGGCCCGGCGAGCTTCCCGTGCTGCAGGGCCAGTCGAGCGTCGTGCTCGACCGCATCCAGGATGCCGGCAATCTGGGCAGCATCCTGCGCAGCGCGGCCGCGCTCGGAGTGCGTCAGGTGATTGCGCTCAAGGGCTGTGCGGCGCTGTGGTCGCCCAAGGTACTGCGCGCCGGCATGGGGGCGCATTTCGCCCTGCACCTGGTCGAAGCGGTCGGCGAGCCCGAACTCGATGGACTCGACGTGCCGTTGGTGGCGACCAGTTCGTACGACGGCACTTCACTGACCGATGTCGTGTTGCCGGACCCCTGCGCGTGGGTGTTCGGGCACGAGGGCCAGGGTGTCGCGGCGTCGTTGCTCGCGCGCTGCGCCGTGCGCACGCGCATCCCGCAGCCCGGCGGCGAAGAGTCGCTCAACGTCGCGGCCGCCGCCGCGGTGTGTCTGTACGAATCGATGCGGCGGCGCGCTCAGTAGATCAATCGATCCGGCCGGATGTCGCGCAGGATGGTGGTGGCGATCTCCTCGATCGACTTGTGCGTGGAACTGAGCCACGCGATGCCCTCGCGTCGCATCATCGCCTCGGCCTCGCGCACCTCCATGCGACAGTTGTCGAGCGACGCGTAGCGGCCCCCGGGCCGCCGCTCGTGGCGGATCTGAGCCAGGCGCTCGGGGTCGATGGTCAGGCCGAAGCACTTGCGCTTGTGAGGCGCCAGCGGCTTCGGCAGGTGGCCGCGCTCGAAGTCCTCGGGGATCAACGGGTAATTGGCCGCTTTCACGCCGTGCTGCATCGCCAGATACAGCGACGTCGGCGTCTTGCCGCAGCGGCTCACGCCCACCAGGATGACCTCGGAGCTCTCGAGGTCGCGCGACGACTGGCCGTCGTCGTGCACCAACGAGAAGTTGATCGCCTCGATGCGCTCTTGGTACTGGTGGCTCTTAGCGACTTCGGCGAAGCGCCCGACGCGGTGGCTGGACTTGACGCCGAACTCCGTCTCCAGCGGTTCGACGAAGGTGCGGAACATGTCCATCACGAAGCCGTTGCAGCTCTTGCGGGTGAGGACGTCGCGCACCTCGTCGTTGACCAGCGTGATGAAGACGATCGGCCGGTGTCCCTCGGCCAACGCGGTGGCGTTGATCTCGCCCACCACGGTGAGCGCTTTGTCGACCGAGTCGATGAACGGTCGTCTCACATGACGGGCGCGGATCGGGAACTGCGCCAGGACCGAATTGCCGAACGTCTCGGCAGTGATGCCGGTGCCGTCGGAGACGAAAAACACGGTGCGGTTGGGCAAGACCGGCTCCGAGAACGGGGGGATTGGATCGCAGCGCCGATGATAGGGCTCAGGGGCAACCCTTAGAATCGCGAGCAAGCCAGCCCGATGACGCCGCCATGACCGCCCACGGCCACTCAGCCAAGAACCCCAGCGCCCGTGGGCGCGTTCGCGTCGTGTTCCGGACAGCACCGATTGTTCACCTTCACGGAGCTTTCCCATGTCATCGACCGCATCGGCGACCCCCCTGGTCGTACCGCTTGATCAACTGAGGATGACCGACGTCGAGGCGGTCGGCGGCAAGAACGCCAGCCTCGGCGAGATGATCAGCCAGTTGGCGGCCAGTGGCGTGCGGGTGCCCGGCGGCTTCGCCACCACGGCGTTTGCGTTTCGCGAGTTCCTGCACCATGGCGGTCTGACCGATCGCATCAACGCGCGCCTGGCGCGGCTGAACATCGACGACGTGAGAGCGCTCGCCGAGGCGGGCGCCGAAGTGCGCGGCTGGGTCACCGCAGCGACGCTGCCGCCCGCGCTGGAAGCGGCCGTGCGCGCTGCCTACGACAAGCTGTCAGCCGGTGATGCGCAGGCTTCGTACGCAGTGCGCTCGTCGGCCACCGCGGAAGACCTGCCCGATGCCTCCTTTGCCGGGCAGCAGGAAACTTTCTTGAACGTCAGCGGCATCGACGGCGTGCTGCAGCGAATCAAGGAGGTGTTCGCATCGCTCTACAACGACCGCGCGATCAGCTATCGCGTGCACAAAGGCTTCGCGCACGGCGATGTCGCGCTGTCGGCCGGTGTGCAGCGCATGGTGCGCTCCGACCTCGGCAGCGCCGGCGTGATGTTCACGATCGACACCGAGTCGGGTTTCGAGGAGGTCGTGCTCATCACCTCGAGCTACGGCCTGGGCGAGACGGTGGTGCAGGGCAGCGTCAACCCCGATGAGTTCTACGTGCACAAGCCGACGCTGCGCGCCGGCCGGCCGGCGATCATCCGCCGCTCGCTGGGCTCCAAGCTGGTCCGCATGGAGTTCGCACCGGAGCAGGCTGGCGACAAAGGGGTGACGACGGTCGACACGCCGCCCGAGCAGCGCAACCGCTATTCGCTGAGCGATGCCGACGTCACCGAGCTGGCCCGCTACGCACTGGTGATCGAGCAGCACTACGGCCGGCCGATGGACATCGAATGGGGGCGCGACGGCCGCGACGGCAAGCTCTACATCCTGCAGGCGCGACCCGAGACCGTGAAGAGCCAGGCCCAGGTCGAGCACCGCTACAAGCTCAAAGGCCACGGCACGGTGCTGGCCGAGGGCCGCGCCATCGGGCAGAAGATCGGCACCGGCCGCGTGCGCCTGGTGCGCTCGCCGAACGACATGGATCGTGTCCAGTCGGGCGACGTGCTGGTCACCGAGATCACCGATCCCAACTGGGAGCCGGTGATGAAGCGGGCTTCCGCGATCATCACCAACCGCGGTGGCCGCACCTGCCACGCGGCGATCATCGCGCGCGAGCTGGGCATTCCCGCCGTGGTGGGCTGCGGTGACGCGACCGAGAAACTGACCGACGGTGCGTTGATCACCGTGTCGTGCGCCGAGGGCGACACCGGTTTTGTCTATGAAGGGCTGTTGGAGACCGAGGTCACCGAGGTCAAGCGCGGCGAGATGCCTTACTGCCCGATCAAGCTGATGATGAATGTCGGCAACCCCGGTCTGGCCTTCGAATTCGCGCGCATTCCGAACGCGGGTGTCGGTCTGGCACGGCTGGAGTTCATCATCAACACCAACATCGGCGTGCATCCGAAGGCGATTCTGGACTATCCCAACGTCGACCCTGAGTTGAAGATGGCGGTCGAGTCGGTGGCGCGCGGGCATGCATCGCCGCGCGCGTTCTACGTAGACAAACTGATCGAGGGCGTGGCCACCATCGCAGCGGCGTTCTGGCCCAAGCCGGTGATCGTGCGGCTTTCCGATTTCAAGTCCAACGAATACAAGAAGCTGATCGGCGGCTCGCGCTACGAACCCGACGAGGAGAATCCGATGCTCGGATTCCGCGGCGCGTCGCGCTACATCAGCGGTGACTTCGGCGATGCCTTTGCTATGGAATGCGAAGCGCTGCGTCGCGTGCGTGGCGAGATGGGGCTGACCAACGTCGAGATCATGGTGCCGTTCGTGCGCACCGTGCGCCAGGCCGAGCGCGTGAACCAGCTGATGGCCGAGCGCGGCCTGGTGCGCGGCAAGGATGGGCTGCGCGTGATCATGATGTGCGAGGTGCCGAGCAACGCGATCCTGGCCGACCAGTTCTTGCAGCACTTCGACGGCATGTCGATCGGCTCCAACGATCTGACGCAACTGACGTTGGGCCTGGACCGCGATTCCGGCCACGAGCAGTTGACCGGGGACTTCGACGAGCGCGACCCGGCGGTCAAGGCGATGATCTCGCGCGCGATCGCTGCCTGCCGCGCCACCGGCAAATACGTGGGCATCTGCGGCCAGGGGCCGAGCGACCACCCGGACTTTGCCGATTGGCTGGCGGCGGAAGGCATCGTCTCGATGTCGCTCAACCCCGACACCATCGTCGAGACCTGGCAGCGCCTGGCCGCCCTGCGCTAGCGGCCACGGGGCCGATTGGCGAGCAGCCGCTATAATGCGCAGCTTTCGCTAGCCGCACCCATCGGCACATTGCCGAGAGGGCGGCCCTTGCCGCACCCGTGAGTCGACGCCATCGGGGCGGCTTCCGTGCCACGGAAACCACGAGGAGTTGTCATGCGTCACTATGAAATCGTGCTCCTGATCCACCCGGATCAGAGCGAGCAGGTTCCAGCCATGCTGGAACGCTACAAAGCATCAATCACCGCCGGCGGCGGCAAGGTGCATCGGGTCGAGGATTGGGGGCGGCGCCAGCTGGCCTACATGATCCAGAAGCTCGCCAAAGCGCACTACCTGTGCCTGAACATCGAGTGCGAGCAGAAAGTGCTCACCGAGCTGGAGTCGGGCTTCCGCTTCAACGATGCCGTGCTGCGCCACCTGACGGTGGCCAAGAGCAAGGCCGAGACCACGCCGTCGGTGATGATGAAGGTGGTCGAGAAGGAAGAAGCCCGCAAGGCTGCACAAGAAGCGAGCGCCTGAGGCCGCGCGTTGCTTGCCAATGAATCGCCTGGTGCTCTCGGCACGCCTGATCGAACGGGGCGCCTTGCGCCACACGCCCGCCGGATTGCCGGCGCTGGATTTCCAGCTCGAGCATCAATCGGAGTTGAGCGAGGAGAATCAGGTGCGCAAGGTCTCGGTGCAGATCAGGGCCATCGCGATCGGCGCCATCACGCAGGCGCTGGCCGCGCTGGCGCTCGGCGACGCCGGCACCTTCGCGGGCTTTCTATCCGGCACACGCAACGGACGCGGCTTGTTGTTTCACGTGACGTCGCTCGCCTGAGCGGCACGCCCATGGATCGCAGGATTCAATCGAATTGAGTGAGGTTCCCCATGCCACCACCCAGAGGTAAAGGCAAGTTCTCCAAGGATCGCAAGCCCAAGCGCAACCAGCAGTCGCTGCTGTTTCGGCGCAAGCGGTTCTGTCGTTTCACGGTCGCCGGCGTCGAAGAGATCGACTACAAAGACGTCGACACGCTGCGCGACTTCATCGGCGAGAACGGCAAGATCACGCCGGCCCGGCTGACCGGCACCCGCGCGTTCTACCAGCGCCAGCTGACCACGGCCATCAAGCGCGCGCGTTTCCTGGCACTGATCCCGTACTCGGATCAGCACCGCGTGTGAGGGAGACTGTCGCCATGCAAGTGATCCTGCTGGAAAAGATCGCCAACCTGGGCAACCTGGGTGACGTGGTCAAAGTCAAGGACGGTTTCGCCCGCAACTACCTGATTCCCACCAAGCGGGCGCGCCGCGCCACCGAGGCGGCAATCAAGGAGTTCGAAGACCGCCGTGTCGATCTCGAAAAGGCCGCTGCCGACAAACTCGGTGCCGCCCAATCGCTGAGCGAGAAGCTCGCGGGCCAGACGCTGACCGTCGAGCAGAAGGCCGGCGTCGATGGCCGTCTCTTCGGGTCGGTGACCAACTTCGACATCGCCGAGGGTCTGAAGAAGATCGGCTTTGCCATCCAGAAGTCGCAGATCCGCCTGCCCCATGGGCCGCTGAAGACCGTGGGCGACCATGTGGTCTCGGTGGCGCCGCACACCGATGTGGTGGTCGACATCACGGTCCGTGTGATGGCGGAGGCCGAGTGACGCGCAGCTGAATCGCGTGGCGTTGGCTGCGAAGAGGCCGGCTGCGAGCCGGCCTTTTCGTTTGTCGCGGACGCACAGCGGTTCTCAACCGCTTGTGCAACGATTTTCCAAAGGGTTCTCCACAAGCGCGGGCCGGCAGCCGAACTATCATCGACCATGTCCGCAGTGTTCCAGCCCCAGGGTCAGGCCGATGACGAGGTCGCGCGACTGCGCGTGCCGCCCCATTCGATCGAGGCCGAACAAAGTGTGCTTGGCGGCCTGCTGCTCGACAACCTGGCCTGGGACCGGGCGGCCGACCTGCTGAGCGAAAGCGACTTCTACCGCTACGAACACCGGCAGATCTACTGCGCCGTTGCCGCGCTCGTTGGGGCCAACAAGCCGGCCGACGTGGTGACCGTACACGAGCACCTGCGAAGCCTGGGCAACGCCGACGATTGCGGCGGCCTGGTCTACCTCAACGCGCTGGCGCAGAGCGTGCCCAGCGCCGCCAACATGCGGCGCTATGCCGAGATCGTTCGCGAGCGTGCGGTGCTGCGCAAGCTGATCGGCGCCAGCGACGAGATCGCGACGCAGGCGTTCAACCCGCAGGGCAAGCCGGTGTCGCAGATCCTCGACGAGGCCGAGTCGCGCATCTTCCAGATCGGCGAAGAGGGCGCGCGCAGCCGCCAGGGCTTCATCGGCATGGACAAGCTGGTGGTCGAACTGATCGACCGCGTCACCGAGCTGCATGAAAACGGCGCCGAAGAAGTCACCGGCGTGCGCACCGGGTTCTACGACCTCGACCGCTACACCGCCGGCCTGCAAAAGGGCGACCTGATCGTGCTGGCAGCTCGCCCTTCGATGGGCAAGACCGCGTTGGCGTTGAACATCGCCGAGCATGTGACGGTGCGCGAAGAGTTGCCGGTGCTGGTGTTCTCGATGGAAATGGGCGCGTCGCAGCTCGCGGTGCGCATGGTCGGTTCGCTCGGGCGCATCGACCAGCAGCATCTGCGCACCGGTGCGCTGAAGGACGACGAGTGGACCCGCCTGACCGAAGCGGTGGACCAGCTCGGCAAGGTCAGCCTGTTCATCGACGAGACGCCCGCGCTCAACCCGGCCGAACTGCGCGCGCGGGCCCGGCGCATGGCGCGCCAGTTCGGGGGCACGCTCGGCCTGATCGTGGTCGACTACCTGCAGTTGATGAGTGGCAGCAGCGGCAGCGACGAAAACCGCGCCACCGAACTCGGTGAAATCTCGCGCGGCTTGAAGGCACTGGCCAAGGAGCTGCAGTGTCCGGTGATGGCGTTGTCGCAGCTCAACCGCAGCGTCGAGTCGCGCAACGACAAGCGCCCGCTGATGAGCGACCTGCGCGAATCCGGTGCGATCGAGCAGGACGCCGACGTGATCATGTTCATCTACCGCGACGACTACTACAACAAGGACTCCAAGGAGCCCGGAGTCGCTGAGATCATCATCGCCAAACAGCGGAATGGCCCCGTCGGCACGTTCCAGCTCACGTTCCTGAAGCCGCTCACGCGCTTCGACAACCTCGCCGCCGGCAGCGGGCCCGAGTACTGACGCGTCAACGGCCACTTGACGCCTGGTCGACAACTGTATAGATTTACAGTATGCCGCCAGAATCCCATCCCGTGAGGCCGTCACCGGCGTCGCAAGCGCCGCCAGCCCCGCTGGTCTTCGCGCCCATCAAAGGTCGCGGCGCGGTATGGGCCATCCAGCATCGGTTCAGTGTCGATCAGCGCGAATCGTTCGACGATGGCTGGGGCACGCTGGAACAGTCGGTTCACGAAGAGCAGGTCAGGCCGGAAACGCAGGTGATCGAGGAGCGCGTCAAGTCGGTGTTGACCGGTAACGACTCGCCCGACATCGGCTTCGATCTGTCGATCAACCCATATCGTGGCTGCGAACACGGGTGTGTGTACTGCTACGCACGCCCCACGCACAGCTACCTCAACCTCTCGCCCGGGCTCGATTTCGAAACTCGCATCGTCGCCAAGGTCAATGCGGCCGAACGATTGCGCGAGACGCTGGCCAAGCCAAGCTACGTGCCGCTGCTGCTCAACCTGGGCTCGGCCACCGACTGCTACCAACCGGTGGAGAGGCGCCTGGGCATCACGCGTTCGATCATCGAGGTGCTCAGCGAATGCCGCCACGCGTTCTCGATGTTCACCAAGTCGGCCGGCATCGAACGCGACCTCGACCTGATCGCGCCGATGGCCGCGCGTGGGCTGGTGGCGATCTACATCAGCCTGACCACGCTCGATCCACAACTCGCACGCACGCTCGAACCGCGCGCGGCGGCACCGCACCGGCGCCTCAAGACGATCGAGACGCTGGCCAAGGCGGGCGTACCGGTTGGCGTCAGCGTGTCGCCGATGATCCCGTTTCTCAACCTGCACGAGATGGAGCGCATCCTCGAGGCTGCACGCGAAGCCGGAGCCAGCGCCGCATCGAGCATCGTGCTGCGGCTGCCTTGGGAAGTGAGCCCGCTGTTCCAGCAGTGGCTGAAGCAGCATGTGCCTGAACGCGCCGGGCGCATCATGGCGCGCGTGCGCGAAATGCGCGGCGGCAAGGACAACGACCCCAAGTTCGGAACCCGCATGACGGGTACCGGCATCTGGGCCCAGTTGATTCGCCAACGGTTCGAGAAGGCCGGCACGCGGTTGGGCTTCAATCGCACGCGCTTCGAACTCGACCTGACCCAGTTTCGGCGGCCCTCTGCGCAACAAGGCCAAGGCTCTCTGTTCTGACGGCGCGCACCGAGCTGGGCTGCTGGGTGGCAGCGGCCAGCTCAGGCGGCCTCATCCGGCTCGAAGAAACACCAGCGAATCTGCGGAAACGATTCGCGCAGTGAACGCTCGACCCGGTTGATCGCCTCGACCAATCCGCGTTCGGAGCCCTGCGGCGCCATCCGCGCCTTGACAGCCACCATCACGTCGGGGCCGAGTTGCTGCGTGATCAGGTTGAGCACCTGCAACACCTCGGGTCTGCTGGCCAAGTGCTGCCGCATCGATTGCTGGACCGATGCATCGGCGCTCTGGCCGACCAGCAAGGAGGCGATCTCCTTGCCCACCAGCACGGCCACCAGCACCAGCAACACGCCGATGGCCACTGAACCGATCGCATCCCACATCGGATGGCCGGTCAGCTGGGCCACGACGATGAATCCGAAAGCCAGCACCAGGCCACCCAGGGCGGCGATGTCCTCGCCGAAGATCACCACCAGCTCGCTGGTGCGCGAGCCGCGGAACCAGTCCCAATAGCCGCGACTGCCACGTTCCTTGTCGATCTCGCGCAGTGCGCCCCACAACGACACCGACTCCGCGACGATGCCGAAGGCCAGGATCGCCAACGCCACCCAGGCGTCCTTCATGGGCTCGGGGCTGCCCAGCTTGTGCAGGCCTTCGTAGATCGAGAACAGGCCGCCCATCGAGAACAACATCAGCGCGACGATGAAGCTCCAGAAATACACCACCTTGCCGAAGCCCAGCGGATGGTCGGCCGTCGGTTCTTGGCGCGCGCGCCGCATGCCCCACAGCAACAGCCCCTGGTTGCCGCAATCGGCAAACGAGTGGATCGCCTCGGCCAGCATCGCCGACGAGCCCGTGTAGGCGGCGCCCGCGCTCTTGGCCAGCGCGATCGCGAAATTCGCGCCCAACGCGTACAGCACCGAGCGCAACGAATCGGCCTGACCCGACATGGCAACCCTTCAAAGAGAAAGCCGAGGCCGCGCCGCGCCAGCCCGACGGCTTATTTGAACAGGTCCTTCACGCGGTCGGTCCAGCTCTTGGAGTTGGGCGAGTGGCGCTCGCCGCCCTTCTTCAGCGACTCGTCGAGTTCCTTCATCAGCTTGCGCTGGTGCTCGGTGAGTCGCACCGGCGTCTCGACGGTGATGTGGCAATACAGGTCGCCAGGGTAGCTCGAGCGGATGCCCTTGATGCCCTTGCCACGCAGGCGGAACGTCTTGCCGTGCTGCGTGCCTTCGGGCAGGTCGATCTCGGCCTTGCCGGCCAGTGTCGGCACCGTGATGCCGCCGCCCAGCGCCGCCATGGTCAGCGGGACCGGCACCGTGCAGTGCAGGTCGTCGCCGTCGCGCTCGAAGATCTCGTGCTGCTTGATGCGGATCTCGATGTACAGGTCGCCGGCCGGCCCGCCGTTGGTGCCCGGCTCGCCGTTGCCCACCGAGCGGATGCGCATGCCCTCGTTGATGCCCGCCGGGATCTTCACCTCGAGCGTCTTCTGCTTCTTCACCTTGCCCGCGCCGTTGCAGGTGGGACAGGGCTCGGGGATGATGCGGCCGCTGCCGTGGCAATGCGGGCAGGTCTGCTGGATGCTGAAGAAGCCTTGGCGCAGATGCACGGTGCCCGAGCCGCCGCAGGTGCTGCAGGTCTTGGCACTGGTGCCTGGCTTGGCGCCACTGCCATGGCAGGTTTCGCAGCCGTCCCAGCTCGGAATGCGGATCTGTGTGTCCTTGCCTTGCGCGGCTTCCTCCAGCGAGATCTCCATCGCATACGACAGGTCGGCACCGCGGTACACCTGTTGACCGCCGCCGCCACCACGGCGCCCCGCGCCGCCGCCGCCGAAGATGTCGCCGAAGATGTCGCCGAACGCTTCGGCAAAGCCACCGAAGCCTTCGGGCCCGGGGCCGCCGCGAAAACCACCCGCGGCCATGTTGGGGTCGACGCCAGCGTGCCCGTATTGATCGTAGGCGGCACGCTTCTGCGAATCCGAGAGCATCTCGTAGGCCTCCTTGGCCTCCTTGAATTTCTCTTCGGACTTCTTGGCATCGTCACCCTGATTGCGGTCAGGGTGGTGCTTCATGGCCAGTTTGCGGTAGGCCTTCTTGATGTCTTCTTCGGAGGCGTTCTTGGCCACGCCGAGGACTTCGTAGTAGTCGCGCTTTGCCATGAAGGATCTCAGCAGTACTCAAGCACCAACGCCGCGTTGAGCGGCGGGCATTGCCCGCCGCCTCGAACGCGGCGAAATATTGCGGCGGGCCAACCGGCCCGCCGCAATATCACTTCTTGACTTCTTTGAACTCGGCATCGACCACGTTGTCGTCGGCCGGCTTGGCCTGTGCCTTGGCCGCTTCGGGATGCACCCCTTCCGCCCCGCCGCCGCCAGTTGCCCCAGCCGCGGCCTGCGCATCGGCGTACATCTTCTCGCCGAGCTTCTGGCTCGCTTGCATCAGCGACTCGGTCTTGGCTTCGATGGTCGCCTTGTCGTCGCCCTTGAGCGCTTCCTCGACGTCCTTCAACGCGGCCTCGATCTTGGTCTTCTCGCCGGCGTCGAGCTTGTCGCCGTGCTCAGTGAGGCTCTTCTTCACCGAATGCACCATGGCGTCGGCCGAGTTGCGTGCCTGCACGATCTCGAGCTTCTTCTTGTCCTCGGCGGCGTTGAGCTCGGCGTCCTTGACCATCTTCTCGATCTCGGCCTCACTCAGGCCCGAGTTCGCCTTGATGGTGATCTTGTTCTCCTTGCCGGTGCCCTTGTCCTTGGCGCTGACGTGCAGGATGCCGTTGGCGTCGATGTCGAACGTGACCTCGATCTGCGGCAGGCCGCGCGGCGCCGGCGGAATGCCTTCGAGGTTGAACTCGCCCAGGCTCTTGTTGCCGGTGGCCATCTCGCGCTCGCCCTGGAACACCTTGATCGTCACCGCCGGCTGGTTGTCGTCGGCGGTGGAGAACACCTGCGCGAACTTGGTCGGGATCGTGGTGTTCTTCTTGATCATCTTGGTCATCACGCCGCCCAGCGTCTCGATGCCGAGCGACAGCGGCGTCACGTCGAGCAGCAGCACGTCCTTGCGTTCGCCGCCCAGCACCTGACCCTGAATGGCCGCGCCGACCGCCACCGCCTCGTCGGGGTTGACGTCCTTGCGCGGCTCCTTGCCGAAGAACTCCTTGACCTTGTCCTGCACCTTGGGCATGCGCGTCATGCCGCCGACCAGGATCACGTCGTTGATCTCGCCGATCTTGACGCCGGCATCCTTGATCGCGATGCGGCACGGCTCGATCGTGCGTTCGATCAGATCGTCGACCAGCGCTTCGAGCTTGGCGCGCGTGAGCTTGATGTTCAGGTGCTTCGGGCCCGACGCATCGGCCGTCACGTACGGCAGGTTGATGTCGGTTTGCGTGCTGTTGGAGAGCTCGATCTTCGCCTTTTCGGCGGCTTCCTTCAGCCGTTGCAGCGCGAGCACGTCCTTGGTCAGGTCGACGCCTTGGTCCTTCTTGAACTCGGCCACGATGTAGTCGATCACGCGCTGGTCGAAGTCTTCACCGCCGAGGAAGGTGTCGCCGTTGGTCGACAGCACCTCGAACTGCTTCTCGCCTTCGACATCGGCGATCTCGATGATCGAGATGTCGAACGTGCCGCCGCCGAGGTCATACACCGCGATCTTGCGATCGCCCTTGCCGTGCTTGTCGAGGCCGAATGCGAGCGCAGCCGCGGTGGGCTCGTTGATGATGCGCTTGACGTCCAGGCCCGCGATGCGGCCGGCGTCCTTGGTGGCTTGGCGCTGGCTGTCGTTGAAGTAGGCCGGCACCGTGATCACGGCCTCGGTGACTTCCTCGCCGAGGTAGTCTTCGGCGGTCTTCTTCATCTTGCGCAGCACTTCGGCGCTCACCTGTGGCGGCGCGAGCTTCTTGCCGCGGATCTCGACCCAGGCGTCGCCGTTGTCGGCCTGCACGATCTTGTAGGGCATCAGGTCGATGTCCTTGTGCACTTCCTTCTCGGTGAACTTGCGGCCGATCAGCCGCTTCACCGCGTACAGCGTGTTCTTCGGATTGGTCACGGCCTGGCGCTTGGCCGAGGCACCAACCAGGACTTCACCGTCCTCCTGGTACGCGATGATCGACGGGGTCGTGCGGGCACCCTCGCTGTTCTCGATCACTTTGGTGGTGTTGCCCTCCATGATCGCGACGCAAGAGTTGGTCGTGCCCAAGTCGATGCCGATGATCTTGCCCATGTGGTGGCTCCTAAGCTCGATGTGGATTCAGTTGTGTACGAGTTGTGGATAAGTCGGCCCGTTTCAAGACAGCCGCGATTTGCGCCTGATCATTTGGGCGCAGCCACGGTGACCAAAGCCGGGCGCAGCACACGCTCGGCGATGAGGTAACCCTTTTGCAGGACGGCGACGATGGTGTTGGCCTCCTGGTCGGCAGGCACCATCGAGATGGCCTGGTGCTGGTGCGGATCGAAACGGGTGCCAGCCGGCGGGTTGATTTCGACCACGCGGTTGCGTTCGAGCGCCTGCGATAGCAGCTTCAGCGTCGCGTGCACGCCCTGCAGCAGCTGCTCGTTGCTGGCGTTGGCGATCGCGGTGGTGGCCTCCAGACTGTCGCGCACCGGCAGCAGGCTCTCGGCGAACGAGTCGACTGCGAACTTGCGTGCCTTGGCGATCTCTTCATCGGCGCGGCGGCGCGTGTTCTCGGCTTCGGCCTTGGCGCGCAGGTAGGCGTCGGACATCTCGCCGTGCCTGGCTTGCAATTCAGCCAGGCGCTGCTCGGGGCTGGGTTCGGCTGTCTCGCTGGCCGAAGCAATTGGGTCGGGCATCGGCTCTTGCTGGGCCTGTGGGTCGATGGGGGGTGCCATGGTGGTGATGACAAAGCGCTTGCTCAGACATTGGGGACAGCGGGTCGGCTTTCAAGGGGCGTCAGCCCGCCACCGCCTCGGGTGAAACCTCAATCGTCGGCGCTGGCGCTCCAGCGCTGCCATTGGGCGAGCGAGCGACGGTCGCGCTTGGTCGGCCGACCCTGCTGCAGGGTGGCCGCCGGATCGGGCGCCAGGCGACGCTGCTGCTGCGCCTGTTCTCGCACGGCCACGCTCTCGGCCGATTCGACGTACATCGCCCGCGCCACCGTGGCGCTGCCGCGCTGCAAGCTCAGCGACAGCACCGTCAGTTCTTGTCGATAACCCGGTTGTTGCACGACGAGCTTGTCGCCCACCCGCAACTCGCGTGCGGCCTTGGCCGGCTGGCCATTGACGGTGACGCGCCCGCGTGCCACGCCGTGGGCGGCCAGCGTGCGCGTTTTGTAGAACCTGGCCACCCAGAGCCACTTGTCGAGTCGCATCGAGTCGGCCACGGCGGCATTGTCCGCCAGCGCAGGAGGGCATGCACCGTTGGACCTGCCATTCGTCCCCAGGGCTTCGAGACCCTGGCGCTGCCGATGATCTCAGCGCAGCGCACCCGCAGCGGCGGCGCGCTCGCGACGACGCTGGAGTTCTGCTGCCGACAGCGGTTGGGTGGGCCAACCCTGCAGATGCCGGATCGCGAGCCGGGCCAGCGCATCGATCCAGGCGGGCGCATCGTTGAGGCACGCGATCATGTGGAACTCCTTGCCGCCGGCGGCGAGGAACGCGTTGCGGCCCTCGATCGCGATCTCTTCCAGCGTTTCGAGGCAATCGGCGACGAAGCCCGGGCAAACCACGTCGACCCGTGAATGGCCGCCGCGCGCCAGCGCGCGCAGTGTGGCGTCGGTGTAGGGTTCGAGCCAGCGCGCGCGACCGAAGCGGCTTTGAAAAGTGACCCGGTACTGTTCGGACGGCAGGCCCAATCGCTCGGCGAGCAGCCGTGCGGTGGTCAGGCACTGGCAGTGGTATGGATCACCCAGTTTGAGCGAACGCGCCGGCAGGCCGTGAAAGCTCATCACCAGCATGCGGCCGCGGCCTTCGCGCATCCAGTGCTCGCTGACGCGAGAAGCCAGTGCAGCGATGTAGCCCTCGTCGTCGTGAAACTGGTTGACCATGCGCAGCTCGGGCATCCGTCGCGCGCGGCGCGCCCAGTCGGCCACGGCGTCGAACGTGCTCGCGGTGGTGGCTGCCGCGTACTGTGGGTACAGCGGCAGCACCAGGATGCGCGTGGCCCCCTGCGCCCGCAGCGCATCGAGCGCGCTGGCCACCGAGGGCTGGCCGTAGCGCATGGCCGGCTGCACCAACACAGGGTGGCCGCGCTCGCCGAGCGAGCCCAGCAGGCGGGCGGCCTGCAGACGCGTCCAGACCCACAGCGGCGAGCCCTCGGGGGTCCAGATCGCCGCGTACTTGGCGGCCGACCGAGCCGGCCGCGTGCGCAGGATCACGCCATGCAGGATCGGCGACCATAGTGCACGCGGAATCTCGACCACGCGCGGATCGGCGAGGAATTCGCCGAGGTACTTGCGCACGGCCGCAGGCGTGGGCGCGTCGGGCGTACCCAGATTGACTAGCAAGATGGCGGTGCGCTCGGGCCGGTCGTGCGAGTGCGCGGGCTCCTGGGCGAAGCGCATGCGCGGTGGCGTCGTCAAACCAAGTGCGGCACGGTGTCGACGATCGACAGCACGTCAAAGCGGATGCTCGGCGCCGCCGCGTCGGCCGGAGCGCCGCCCAGCCCGATGACGCCGTAGCCGTGCAAGGTGCAGCTGCCGCGGCGCAGCGTGATCAGCTCGTCGGAACCGCCGAAGCGCACGTAGGTGCCGTTGTAGCTCATGTCGGTGAGCTGGAACGTGCCTCCAGTCCAGTCGATGCGTGCGTGCGAACGCGAGACCTTCGAATCATCGAGGCGAAACGTGGCCTGAGGGCTGCGCCCGAGCACCACGGGCAGGTGTTCTGCAGCATAGACGCGCACCATGTCGTGCCAGGCCAGGCGAATGCCTTCCGGGTCGGGCGCCGGCTCGACCGGGCCGAATTGAGTGGCCGCCGCTGCATCGGAGTGGCGGCGCAAACCGAGTACGTGCACGTGCACCGGCTCGGCACGGCCGCGCAGGTGCACCCAGTCGAGGCTGCGAAAGCGCGAGCGTTGACTGGCCGGCAGGTCCGCCAGCACGTCGGCAGTGACCAGCGTCTCGTTGTCGCCGGCGTGGTCGAGCAGGCGCGCCGCCACGTTGACGGCATCACCGAAACAGTCGCCGGCCATCTCGACGACCTCGCCGCGGGCCAGGGCCACCTGCAAGCGCAGGCCTCGCAGGCCCGCCGATGCGCCATGTTCGCGGCCCCGCGACACCAGGTGCTCGAGCTCGTCGTGCATCTGGCCAGCCGATTTTAAGCCGGCCTCCGAGCTGTCGAACACCGCCATCAGGCCGTCGCCAAGCGTCTTGATCAGCTGGCCGCCGCAAGACGGCACCGTCCGCGCCATCATCGTCACCGTGTGGGTGACGACCGAAGTGGCCTCGGCGTTGCCCAGCGTCTCGTACAGCGACGTGCTGCCGCGCAGGTCGGCGAACAGGACGGTACGCTCGGAGATCCGCGTCATGTCGGGCGCAGTTTAACTCCGAGACTCCGGCCCATCAGTTGTCGAGATACGTGCACAGCCTGTGCCTGCAGCACAAGCTGAGTTGCGCTCGCTGCGCGATCTCGGCGCGAGCCGCGCATCCGGCCAACCTTACAGGTTGTCCAAGTACGTGCGCAGCTTGTCCGAGCGGCTCGGGTGCTTGAGCTTGCGGATCGCCTTGGCCTCGATCTGGCGGATGCGCTCGCGCGTGACGTCGAACTGCTTGCCGACTTCCTCGAGCGTGTGGTCGGTGCTCATCTCGATGCCGAAGCGCATGCGCAGCACCTTGGCCTCGCGCGGAGTGAGGCTATCGAGGATGTCCTTCACCACGTCGCGCAGACCGGCCTGCATGGCCGCGTCGACCGGCGCCACGTTGTTGGTGTCTTCGATGAAGTCGCCCAGATGCGAGTCGTCGTCGTCGCCGATCGGTGTCTCCATGGAGATCGGTTCCTTGGCGATCTTCATGATCTTGCGGATCTTGTCCTCGGGGATCTCCATCTTCTCGGCCAGCGTCGGCGCGTCGGGTTCGAAGCCGAACTCCTGCAGGTGCTGGCGCGAGATGCGGTTCATCTTGTTGATCGTCTCGATCATGTGCACCGGGATGCGGATGGTGCGCGCCTGGTCGGCGATCGAGCGCGTGATCGCCTGACGGATCCACCAGGTGGCGTAAGTCGAGAACTTGTAGCCGCGGCGGTATTCGAACTTGTCGACCGCCTTCATCAGGCCGATGTTGCCCTCTTGGATGAGGTCGAGAAACTGCAGGCCGCGGTTGGTGTACTTCTTGGCGATCGAGATCACCAGGCGCAGGTTGGCCTCGATCATCTCTTTCTTGGCGTCGCGCGAGGCCTTCTCGCCTTCGTTCATGCGCTTGTTGATCTGCTTGAGGTCTTCCAGCGGCACCACGGCGCGGCCTTGCAGGTCGACCAGTTTCTGCTGCAACTCCTGCACCGCCGGCAGGTTGCGCGTGAGGATCGTGCTGTAAGGCTTGCCGGCTGCGATCTCGCGCTCGGCCCACTTGAGGTTCAGCGCGTTGGGCGGGAACGAGCGGATGAAGTGGTCCTGCGGCATGCCGCACTTGTCGACCACGATGCGGCGGATCTCGCGCTCGTAGCGGCGCACGTCGTCGACCTGCGAGCGCAGAATGTCGCACAGCCGCTCGATCGTCTTGACCGTGAAGCGGATCGTCATCAGGTCGTCGCTGATGGCGCGCTGCGCCTTGTCGTAGGCGGGCGAGCGGTAGCCTTCCTTCTGAAACGCCTTGCTCATCCTGTCGAAGTGCAGCGCCAGCGTGGCGAATTTCACCAGCGCCTGCGCCTTCAGCTCTTCGAGCTTCTTGGTCAGCGCCTTGCTGCCGCCCTGGCCGTCGTCGTCGTCTTCCTCGTCGAACTCGTCGAAGTCTTCCTCGGCCACGTAGTCGTCGGCCTCGTCGTCCGACACGAAGCCGTCGACCGCCTCGGAGATCTGCATCTCGCCGTTGGCGATGCGCTGCGCCATCGAGAGGATCTCGTTGATCGTGGTGGGCGAAGCGCTGATCGCGTACATCATCGCCTGCAGGCCGCCCTCGATGCGCTTGGCGATCTCGATTTCGCCCTCGCGCGTGAGCAGCTCCACCGATCCCATCTCGCGCATGTACATGCGCACGGGGTCGGTGGTGCGGCCGAACTCGGAGTCCACCGTCGACAGCGCGGCCTCGGCGGCTTCTTCGGCCTCCTCCTCGGTCGCGGTGGTGGTGGTGCCGCCGGCGATCAGCAGCGTGGCCGCGTCGGGCGCCTGCTCGTACACCGCGATGCCCATGTCGTTGAGCATCGAGACGATGGCTTCGATGATCTCGTTGTCGACCAGCTTCTCGGGCAGGTGGTCGTTGATCTCCTGGTGCGTCAGGAAGCCGCGCGTCTTGCCCATCTTGATGAGCGTCTTCAACTCCTGGCGGCGCTTGGCGACTTCTTCTTCGGTGAGGGTGGCCTCGTCAAGGCCGAACTCGCGCATCAGCGCGCGCTCCTTGGCGCGCGACACCTTCATGCGCAGCGGCTTGGCCTTCTCTTCCTTGGCAACTTCGACGACTTCGGCTTCGACTTCGCCTTCGAATTCGGTCTCGATGTCGGTGAAGTCCTCTTCGACCGGTGCGCCCGGCTTCTGGCCCTGGTCGGTGGCTTCCTTGCCGCTGCGCTTGCCTTTGGCAGGGGCGCCTGCCTTGCCGGGAGCCGACGCCTTGGCACCGGCCTTTACCGGCTGAGCAGCGGGCTTGACAGCCACGGCGGCTTTGCCGGTCTTGGCCGGCTTGAGCGGCGCGGGCGCCTGGCGGGCAGTCGGTTTGGCATGGGCCGGCTTCGGCGAAGGGGTGCCCTTGGCTGGCCGCTTCGGGACCTCGGCATGAACCTTGGTCGTCGTCTTGGACTTGGCCTTCGGCGCGGGTTTGGCAACGGGCTTTTTCGCGTTCATGCGGTTCCTCTATCGGGTAGCTACGGGCGGCAGGCCAAACCTCAATGGGCGACGCCGGAATGAATCCGGGCACGCGCAAAACCACACTGCAGCCCAGTGGCCGCGTGCGGGAGAGGTCTCAGGCAGGCAAGTTCGCGTGAACGTTCGGTAGCCGGGCAACGCCTGGAGGGATGAATGGCCTGTATATGCCCCGTGTCGCGGGGGGCCGGGTCCCTGCCCAATAGGGTCAGCGTCGCTGTCACTCTTGCCGCTGCAACGAATTGCGAATTATCGTCGAACTTCGAGCCATCCGTCAAAGCCGGCGCTCCGAGCGCTGGGGTTCGCCAGCCGCCACGGCGGCAGACAGCTCGCGCTGGCGGGCGATCAACTGGTCGCGCCGCGCCATCGCCTCGCCCGATTGCTCGCCCGCTTCGATCAGCGCAGTCAGTTCATCCTTGACCTGCTGCAACTGCAGCCGCAAAAGGAGAGCGCGCAGGTCGGCCAGCGCGTCGATGCCGTCGGCGAGGTCGTGCAGCGCTGCCGAGCGCGAGAGCAGGGCGGTCAGGTCGGCATCATCCGCGGCGGCGAGGCCGAGCGCTTCGAGCAGGCCGCTGCGGCTGAGCACGCCATGGTCGTGAATGCAGCGGTCGAGCAGCGCAAAGAAGGTGCCAAACGGCGCCGGCTGCGCGGCCAGGCGCTCGTGCTCGTCGGCACCGATCTCCTGCCACAAGCTGCTTTGCTGCAGCAGCAGCCACACCGCCCGGTCCAGCAGGGTCGCGGCATGGCGCGCCAGCGCGGTGCGCCGTGGTACGGGGCGGGCAGCTGGCTGAGGCTTTGCTGGCGATGCCCGTGGCGCGGCAGCGGGACCCCACAACACCCTGAGCTGTTCGACCGTGGTGCCGCCAGCGAGCGCCACCTCGGCAAGGAGCTGTTCGCGAAGAGCGCCGACGGGCAGCAATTCGATCATCGGTTTGGCCTGGGCCAGCAGGCGCGCGCGGCCCTCGGCGAGCGACAGATCGCAATCGACCTGCGCGGTTTGCAGCAGCATGCGCGACAGCGGCACGGCCGCGGCCACCTGCTGCTCGAAGGCAGCCGCGCCTTGTTCGCGCACGAACGAGTCGGGGTCGTGCTCGGGCGGCAGGAAGAGAAAGCGGATGGTTCGCAGATCGGTCGCGTGCGGCAACGCAGCCTCGAGTGCGCGCGCTGCGGCGCGTCGGCCGGCGGCGTCGCCGTCGAAGCTGAACACCACCTGATCGGTGAAGCGAAACAGCTTGGTCACATGCTCGGCCGTGCACGCAGTGCCCAGCGTCGCCACCGCATGGCCCAGGCCCGATTGCGCCAGGGCCACGACGTCCATGTAGCCCTCGACGACCAGCGCATAGCCGGCATCGCGCAGCGCGGCGCGCGCCTCGTACAGCCCGTACAGCTCGCGGCCTTTGACGAACAGGGGCGTCTCCGGCGAATTGAGGTATTTGGGCTCACCCTCGTCGATCACCCGGCCGCCGAAGCCGATGACGTCGCCGCGCACCGATCGGATCGGAAACATGATGCGATCGCGAAAGCGGTCGTAGCGCTTTTGCTGATCGTCCTCGCCTTGCACGATGACCAGACCCGCTTCGACCAGCAGCGGGTCGTCGTAGCGCGCGAACACACTGGCCAGGTTGCGCCAGCCCGCGGGCGCGTAGCCCAAGCCGAAGCGCGCGGCAATCTCGCCCGTGAGGCCGCGCCGCTTCAGGTAGTCGACGGCGCGCGGTGTCGCCTTGAGCATCGCTTTGTAGTGATCGCCGGCGCGGGCGAGCACGTCGCTGAGCGTGTGGTTCTTTTCGCGCTGCTCGGCCGCGCGCGCGCGCTCCTCGGGGCTGGCATCGCCCTCGGGCACCGTGACACCGGCGCGCTGCGCGAGGTCGCGCACCGCGTCCATGAAGCCGAGGCCCTGGTTCTCCATCAGGAAGCGGATCGCATCGCCGTGCGCACCACAGCCGAAGCAGTGATAGGTCTGACGACTCGGGCTGACCGTGAAGCTCGGGGATTTTTCACCATGGAACGGGCACAGCCCCTTGTGCACGGTGCCCGCGCGCTTGAGTTCGACATGGCGTCCCACCACCTCGACCACATCGACGCGGCTGAGCAACTCCTGGATGAAGCCGGTGGGCAGCACGACGCCAGTCTAGCGGTGGCGCCTTCGCGGCGGCCGGCGACTGTCGGGCGCGATGCGGGCGGCTAGCGCGCGCGTGGACCGGCCACCGGTGCCGCGACGCTGGCGGGCGCGGTGACGCCGGCGGGTGATATCGCGAACAGGCCTTTCCACTCCTTGACCCAGCGCGCCAGATCGGCCGCCGGCATCGGCACCGCGATGCCGGCACCCTGGCCGACCTCGCAGCCCATCTCGAGCAACGTGCGCGCTTGGGCCGGCGTCTCCACACCCTCGGCCACCGCGACGCACGAGAAGGTGCGCGCCAGGCTGATCACACCCTCGACGATGGCGCGGTCCTGCGTGTCGTTGAGCATGTTGTGCACGAACGAGCGGTCGATCTTGAGCACCTGCACCGGCAGGCGCTTGAGATAGGTGAGGGTGGAATAACCGGTGCCGAAGTCATCGAGCGCAAAGCGCACGCCGAGTGCCGCACAACGTTCGAGCAGCATCGAGGTGTAGGCCACGTCAGCCAGCGCGGCGGTCTCCAGCACCTCGAGCTCGAGGCGCGGGCCCAGTGGACGCTCGTGGCGCGCCAGCAGTTCGGCCAGCCGCTGCACGAAATCGGGCTCCTGAAGGTGGCGCGCCGAGACGTTGACGCTGACCGACAGATCCAATCCCTGGTCGAGCCAGCGCTCGAGCTGGTTCAGCGCCTGCCCGAGTACCCAGTCGCCAACTCGCGCCGACAGGCCGGTGTGCTCGATCAGCGGCAGGAACTGGCCGGGCGGCACCACGCCATGATCTGGATGTTCCCAGCGCAACAGGGCCTCGGCACCGAGTACGGTGCCGCGGCGCAGATCGACCTTGGGCTGGAAGTACAGGCGCAGCTCCTGGCGGTCGAGCGCTTCTTGCACCCGGCCGAGCGCCAGCACGCGCTCCTCGGCGCGCCGGTTGTGTTCGGGGTCGAAGAACAGATAGCCGTTGCGCCCCGCCTGCTTGGCGCCGTACATCGCGTGATCGGCATGGCGCAACAGCGTGTCGGGGTCGCTGTGGTCGATCGGATAGACGGTGGCGCCGACGCTGGCCGTCATCGCCGTGGGTTTATCCTGCGGATCGAGCGAATAGGGCTGCGCGATCACGCGCAGCACACGTTCGACCGCCAGCCGCGCTTCCTCGACGGTGTCGGCGCGCAGCAGCAGCACGAATTCGTCGCCGCCAAGCCGCGCCGCCACGTCGGACCAGGTGGCGTGTGCGCGCAGCGCGCTGCGCAGTCGCGCGGCCAATTCGACCAGCAGGCGGTCACCGGCAGCGCGGCCGTGGCGCTCGTTGATCTCCTTGAAATGATCGAGGTCGATGTAGCACACCGTCAGCAGATGGCCTTCGCGCTCGCTGGCGATCAATGCCTCGCCGAGCAGCTGCGTCAGGCGCACGCGGTTGGGCAGGCGCGTCAGCTCGTCGAAATGGGCCTGGCGTTCCAGGCGCTCGCGCTGCAGCCGCTGCTCGGTGATGTCCGACACCATCAGCACGCGATAACGCACGGCGCCCTCGGGATCGGGCACGCTGAACACGCTCAGGTGCAGCGCGCAGGGGTCGCCATTGCGGCGGCGCTCCACCACCTCGCCGCTCCAATGCCCCAGGCTGCGCAGGCCAGCCCAGATGGCGCTTTGTTGTTGCCGCGTCATCGCGTCGGTTGATGACGAGCTCAGCAACGCAGGCACGGTGCCGATCAGCTCATCGCGGGCGATGCCCGTGATGCGGCTGTAGGTGGGGTTGACGTCGAGTATGCGCAGCTCGGCATCGACGATCACCAAGCCTTCGTGCAGATTCTGGAACAGGCTGCTCGACAGGCGCTCGCGGTCCTCGGCGCTGCGCCGCTCCTGTACGTCGGACAACGTGGCCACCAGCCGCGTCGGGCGCTGGCTGGCGCCGCGCTCGGCCACCGTGATGCGCAACTCGAACCAGGGCCAGGCATCGCCCACCCGGATGCGAGCCTGGCGCCACACCGAATCGCGGCCCTCTCCGTCAAGCGACTCGATGGCCAACTGCAGATCGCTGCGGTCATCGCCATGCACCCGCGCCAGCCATGCCTCGAGCGTCGAGGTGCGGCTGCCATCGGGATCGCCGAGCAGGCTGCGCCAGCGCGATGAGGTGTACGCGGATCCGGCACCGAGCGGCCACTCGGCCACACCGAGGTCGGCGCTTTCCAGAGCCAGCTCGAAACGCCTGGCTGAATTGCGCGCGCGCCCGGCGAACACGTGCACCAGCAACACCAGCGCCTGCGCCAGCGCGAGGCAGGCCCACATCGAGCGCAGGCCCAACGTGGCGGCCACCTGCTGCAGCGAGCGTGAGCCGCTGGCCAGCAGTGCCGCCGTGAGCAACCCGAGCGCCGCCAGTCCGGCCGTGGGCAATGCCAGACCGCCGCGCAGCGCGAGCCACCCCAGCGCGACGAGCGGCAACAGCGCAAAGGGCAACAGACTGAGCCGGCCCTGCGCCAGCGCGTCGACGACCAGCCCGAGCGACAGCGCCATCGCCAGCAACAGCGCCGCATCGCCGACCCAGCGCTGGGTGCCTGGTGCGCCCATGGCGATGCGTGGCAACGCCAGCAACGCGACGCCGACCACCAGCAGGCCGACGGCCTCGCCAAACCACCAGGACAGCCACGCATTGGCCAGGTCGATCAACGGCAGGCGCCCGGCCAGCATCAGCCAGGTGGCGGCGTTGGCCGCGCTGAGCACAGCACCGCCGCACAGCACGGCACCCCACAACAACCACAGATCGCGCGGCTGCTCGAGCCGCGCATCGAAGGCGGCACGCCCCAACCAGAAGGCGGCGATGCAGGCGCCCAGCGCCTGGCCGGTGGCCAGTGCCAGAGCCAGTGACCAGGATGCGCCCGCCCACACGAAGCCGGCGGCCAGACCCAGCCACAGGCCGGGCGTCACACCGGGCCCCCAGCGCATCAATGCGGCCCACGCCACACCCGCCGCGGGTGCGAACGTGGCAATCAGATGGTGCTCATCGGCCGTGGTGAGACCCAGACGAACCAGCAGCAGGCACGCCAGCAGCAGCAACGCATTGCGCAGCAGCCACTGCGTACGCGGCGGGCCGGGTTCGAGCGCCTCGGTCACGGCGGCCATGATGCGATGTCAGTCGGCAGCGGGACGCGGCAGTGGGGCCATGGCATGCGATGAGATGGATGGGGCGCGCCGAGTCGGGGCATCAAACCGCGAAGTCGCTGAGCTTGCGGCCCTGTGCCAGCGCCGCCTGCAACCATTTGGGCTGCAGACCGCGGCCGCTCCAGGCGTTGCCGCTGGCCGGATCACGGAACTTGGCCGCTACCTTGCTGCCTTTGCGCGGGCCGGCCTTGGAAGCGCCCGCTTTGCCGCCGAGGTCGGCCAGCGTCAACGCATGTCGGGTCATCAAATCCCTGATCTGCGCGATCGCGGCCGAGCGCTCGTGGGTTTGTGCTTCGGCGATGCGCTTCTCGAGGGCCGCCTTTTGCGCGATCAACTCGGCCAGATTCGACATAAGTCCCCCGCAATCAGCAAACGATCGGGAGAATATACAACCCGCGTCGAATTCGGCGGTGGTTTCAGTGATAACCGGGTCGGGCTGAAAAGCCAGTCGGATCAAGCGGCTGCGGCATGCCAAGGCACGCTGATGCGGGTATCTCGCCGTCCATCCTGCGGGCTGGCACTGCACTCATTTGGAGGGCGCGACATACCCTGCAGGTTTGTCGGCCTGGCCACCAAACAAAAACTGCTCCATCTGCCGGGCCAGGTACTGTCGAGCGCGTTGGTCGGCGAGATTGAGCCGATTCTCGTTGACCAGCATGGTCTGGTGCTTGAGCCACAACGCCCAGGCCTCCTTGCTGACCTCGTTGTAGATGCGCTTGCCGAGTTCACCCGGGTAAGTGGGGAAATCCAGGCCGTCGGCGTCCTTCTTGAGATACGCGCAGTGAACCGTGCGTGCCATGTTCGTGCTCCTCGTTCTATGGGTTCGGTGCGCCGTGGAGTCAGGCGAGTTTCTTGACCAAGACCTGCGACCGGCGATCCCAGTTGTATTTGCGTTTGCGCGCTTCGGGCAGCCAGTCGGCGTCGACCTGTTGGAAGCCACGCTTGATGAACCAGTGCATCGTGCGCGTGGTCAGCACGAAGATGCTTTCCAGGCCCATGCTGCGCGCCCGTTGCTCCACCCGCTTGAGCAGCCGCTCGCCGTCGCCTTGGCCTTGCACATTGGGCGACACCGTCAACGCGGCCATCTCGCCGGTGTGCGCGTCGGGATACGGATACAGCGCCACGCAGCCGAAGATCACGCCGTCGTGCTCGATCACCGTGTAGTTGCCGATGTCGCGTTCGATCTCGGTGCGGCCGCGCTTGACCAGCGTGCCGTCGCGCTCGAACGGCTCGATCAGCGCCAGGATGCTGCCCACGTCGTCGGGGCCCGCCTCGTGCAGCGTCTCGAGCTTCTCGTCGACCACCATGGTGCCGATGCCGTCGTGCGTGAACACCTCTTGCAGGATGGCGCCGTCGACCGCGAACGGCAGGATGTGCGAGCGCTCGACGCCGCCTTCGCAGGCCTTGACGCATTGGCGCAGGTAGAACGCCGCGCTGCCGGGTTGATTGGGCCCGGGCAACACCGTGAGCAGCCGTTGCGCGTCGACCAGCGCCAACTCGGTGTCGATGGCCGACTCGGGGTCGTCGGTCGCCTCGTGGATGCCCGGCACCTCGGTCACGAACAGCAGCTTGTCGGCCTGCAGCGCCACCGCCGTGGCGGTGGCCACATCTTCCATCGTCAAGTTGAACGCCTCGCCGGTGGGCGAAAACCCGAACGGTGACAGCAGCACCACGGCGCCGCCGTCGATCGCGCGCTGCACGGTCGCGGCGTCGACTCGGCGCACGACGCCGCTGTGCATGAAATCGACGCCATCGACGATGCCCACCGGTTGCGCCGTCAGGAAGTTGCCCGACACCACGCGCACCGCCGCGTTGGCCATCGGCGTGTTGGGCAAACCCTGCGAGAACGCGGCCTCGATCTCGAAGCGCAATTGGCCTGCGGCCTCCTGCGCGCAGTCGAGCGCCACGCTGTCGGTGACGCGTTGGCCGTGCGAGAAGCGCGATGCGTGGCCCTTGGCCTTGAGCTGCTCGTCGACCTGCGGCCGAAAGCCGTGCACCAGCACCAGCTGGATGCCCATCGCATGCAGGATCGCGAGGTCCTGCACGAAGGCATTCAACTTGCCCGCCGCGATGGCCTCGCCGACGAGCCCGACGACGAAGGTCTTGCCGCGATAGGCATGGATGTACGGCGCGACCGCACGGAACCAGGGGACGAAGGTATGCGGGAACACCAGGCTCATGGTGGCCGCGATTGTGCCGCAGCGGCGTCGCGCCATGCCGTGCGCGTTGGCATCGTCTGGTCGCGCTCGCGGCTGTGACGCCATGCCGTGCGTCCGTGCTCGGATATCATGCGCGCCCCGTGACCGAGCCGCTGCCGCGAACTCCAGCCGCGCCGAACGCGGCGCGCGTGGCGCGCACGATCCCGCCGATCCACTACCCCGAGGCGCTGCCGGTCAGCGCGCGCCGCGACGAGATCGCGCAGGCGATCCGCGCGCACCCGGTGGTGATCGTGTGCGGAGAGACGGGCTCGGGCAAGACCACGCAGCTGCCGAAGATCGCGCTCGCATTGGGCCGCGGGTGGGGTGCCGGTGGCAGGGGGTTGATCGGCCACACGCAGCCACGCAGGATCGCCGCCTCGAGCGTGGCCAAGCGCATCGCCGAAGAACTCGACTCGCCGCTCGGCGATGTGGTCGGCTACAAGGTGCGTTTTCAAGACCGCCTGCAGCGTGGCGCGTCGGTCAAGCTGATGACCGACGGCATCCTGCTCGCCGAGACGCAGGGCGATCCCGAGCTGCGCGCCTACGACACGCTGATCATCGACGAGGCCCATGAGCGCAGCCTGAACATCGACTTCCTGCTCGGCTATCTCAAGCAGCTGCTGCCGCGCAGGCCCGATCTGAAGGTGGTGGTGACCTCGGCGACGATCGATGCCGATCGTTTCGCGCAGCATTTCGCTTCTTCGCTCGGTCCTGCGCCGGTCATCCAGGTGTCGGGGCGCCTGTTTCCGGTCGAGCAGCGCTGGCGGCCGTTCGAGGAAAGCAAGGAGCACGACCTCGACGATGCGATTGCGGATGCGGTCGACGAGTTGTGGCGCGGTGGCGCCGCGGGCGACATCCTGGTCTTCCTGCCCGGCGAGCGCGAAATTCGCGAGGCCGCCGATCACCTGCACAAACACCTGGCGCGCGCGTTGCGGGGCGGCCCGCCGGCGGAGATCCTGCCGCTGTTCGCGCGGCTGTCGCAGGCCGAGCAGGACCGCGTGTTCCAGCTGCACGGCGCGCGGCGCATCGTGCTGGCCACCAACGTCGCCGAGACCTCGCTCACGGTGCCGGGCATCCGCTTCGTCATCGATGCGGGCCTGGCGCGCGTCAAGCGCTACAGCTACCGCAGCAAGGTCGAGCAGCTGCAGATCGAGCCGATCTCGCAGGCGGCAGCCCATCAGCGCGCCGGTCGCTGCGGGCGCGTGGCCGACGGCGTGTGCATCCGCCTGTACGACGAGAAGGACTTCGCATCGCGTGGCCGCTTCACCGACCCCGAGATCCTGCGCTCGTCGCTGGCCGGCGTGATCCTGCGCATGAAGGCGCTGCGCCTGGGTGCGGTGGAAGACTTCCCGTTCATCGAGCCGCCACCGCGCAAGGCCATTGCCGATGGTTACGCGCTGCTGGCCGAACTCAATGCGGTCGACGACGACAACGAGCTGACGCCGATCGGCCGCGAGCTATCGGCCCTGCCGCTCGATCCGCGGGTCGGCCGCATGATCCTCGAAGCGCGCGATCGCCAGGCGCTCAACGAAGTGCTGGTCATCGCCTCGGCCCTGAGCGTGCAGGATGTGCGCGACCGCCCGCTCGAGCATGCACAGGCGGCCGACGAGAAGCACAGGCTGTTCGACGACGAGAAGTCCGAGTTCATCGGATACCTCAAGCTGTGGCAATGGATCGAGGGCGGCCGAGGTGTTCATGGCCATGCGGGGGCCGCCACCGACTCGCATCGCCTGAGCAACCGCCAGCAGGAGCAACGCTTGCGCGACCAGTTCGTGAGCCCGCGGCGCGTGCGCGAGTGGCGCGACATCCATTCGCAGTTGCACACGGTGGTGGCCGAGCATGGCTGGCGGCTCAACGGCGCGGCGGCCACCTATGAGCAGATTCATCTGTCGATGCTGGCGGGCCTGCTGGGCAACGTCGGCTGCAAAAGCGACGACGAGGAGTGGTACCTCGGCGCGCGCGGCATCAAGTTCTGGCGTCATCCTGGCGCGCACCTGAGCAAGAAGCCTGCGCGCTGGTTGATCGCCGCCGAGCTGGTGGAGACCACGCGGCTGTACGGCCGCGGGTTGGCGGCCATCGAGCCGCAGTGGATTCCAGGTGTTGCGGGCCACTTGCTCAAGAAGCAACTGCTCGAGCCGCATTGGGAGAAGAAGGCCGCCGAGGTGGTGGCGCTGGAGCGCGCCACCTTGTACGGCATCGTCATCTACAACAACCGGCGCGTGAACTACGCGGCGGTCGATCCAGCGGCCGCGCGCGAGATCTTCATCCGCGAGGCCCTGGTCCATGGCGACTGGGACAGCAAGCTGCCGTTCCTGGCGCACAACCGCAAGCTGATCGCGCAGGTGGAGGAGCTGGAACACAAGTCGCGCCGGCAGGACGTGCTGGTCGACGACGAACTGATCTTCGCCTTCTACGACCAGCAGCTGCCCGACGACGTCTGCTCGGGCGCATCGTTGGAGCGCTGGTTCCGCGACGAGGTCAGGCGCCAGCCGCCGCTGCTGCAGCTCACGCGCGACGAGCTGATGCGGCACGAAGCGGCGGGCATCACCACCGCGACGTTTCCGAAATTGCTGCGCCTGGGCGGCATCGACTGTGCGGTGGAGTATCTGCACGAGCCGGGCGATGCGAAGGACGGCGTCACCGTCAGCGTCCCGATTTACGCGTTGAACCAGGTGAGCGACGAGCGCTGCGATTGGCTGGTGCCCGGCATGTTGCGCGACAAGGTGCACGCGCTCCTGAAGAGCCTGCCGCAACGGCCGCGCTCACGCCTGGTGCCGCTGCCCGAGACCACGGCCGAGTTCTGCGAGCTCGCGCCGTTCGCGCACGGCGCGCTGCTGGAAGTGCTGCTGAAGTTCGTGCGCGAGCGCACCCAGCTGGCGCTGCAGCGCAACGATTTCAAGCTCGATGCCCTGCCGGCGCACCTGTTCATGAACCTGCGGCTGGTCGACGAGCATGGCCGCCAGCTGGCGATGGGCCGGCACCTGGCGTCGCTGAAAGCACAGTGGGGTGCGCAGGCGCGCAGCGCGTTCCAGGCCTTGGCGACCTTGAAGCGCGGGCCCTCGGATGCGTCCGCGCCGGATCGGGCTGGCGCGCCTGGCCGGCCGATGCCGCGTGCTCACGATCCCGGCGCCGGCCCGGTGACGCAAGCCAGTTCGGCCGCCTACATCACCTGGAGCTTCGGCGTGTTGCCCGAATTGATGGAGGTGCGCAAGGGCAGCCAGACGATGGTTGGTTTTCCGGCGTTGATCGACCACGGCGATCATGTCGAGATCGAGGTGTTCGACGAGCCCGACACCGCTGCGGCCAGGCATCGCGTGGGCCTGCGCCGACTAATGGCTCTGCAACTGCGCGAGCCGCTGAAATACCTGGAGAAGAACATTCCCGACCTGCAGGCGATGGCCGCAGCGTTCATGCCGCTGGGCACGCTGGAGGAGCTGCGCAGCCAGATCGTCGACGTGGCGCTCGACCGGGCCTTCCTTGGCAGCCCGCTGCCGCACGATGCGTCGTCGTTCCAGGTCCGGCTCGATGAGGGCCGGGCCCGGCTCGTGCTGGTGGCGCAGGAGGTGGCGCGCCAAGTCGGCGTGGTGCTGGCCGAGTTCGCCGCCGCGGCACGCAAGCTGCGCGATGCCAAGCCGCCGAAGGAAGTGGCCGACGACGTGGCTGCACAACTGCAGCGCTTGTGCGGCAAGCGTTTCGTCGTGGGCACGCCGTGGTCTGCGTTGCTGCACTTGCCGCGCTATTTGAAGGCCATCACGCTGCGCCTGGACAAGCTGCGCAGCGACCCGGCGCGCGACGCGGCGCGTCTGGCCGAGCTGCGTCCGCTCGAACAACGCTACACGCGCCGCGTGGCCGAGCAGCGCGGTGCATTCGACGCGGGGCTCGACGACTATCGCTGGCTGCTCGAGGAGTTGCGCGTCAGCTTCTTCGCGCAGGAACTGCGCACGCCGCAGCCGGTGAGCGTGAAACGTCTGGACAAGGCCTGGGCCCAGCTCTCGGGCTGAACCCAAGACCTCATCTCATGCCGCGACCGATGGCAATCCCGCCAGCGCCATCGCCAGCTCGGCCTCGTCGTACTCCTGATCGACCAGTTTGTCGGCGAAGTAAGCCTGGTAGGCGCTCATGTCGAAGTGCCCGTGGCCGCACAGGTTGAACAGGATGGTGCGCGACTTGCCCTCGGCCTTGCAGCGCAGCGCCTCGTCGATCGCGCCCTTGACTGCGTGGTTGGCCTCCGGTGCCGGCACGATGCCTTCGGCGCGCGCGAACTGCACACCGGCGTCGAACACGGTCTTCTGCTGATAGGCGCGCGCCTCGATCAGGTCGAGCTCCAGCAGATGCGACACCAGCGGCGCCATGCCGTGGTAGCGCAGCCCACCGGCGTGGAAGCCCGGCGGCGTGAAGGTCGAACCCAGCGTGTGCATCTTCACCAGTGGCGTCATGTGCGCGGTGTCGCCGAAGTCGTAGGCGTATTTGCCGCGCGTCAGCGACGGGCACGCCGCCGGCTCGATGGCGACGATGCGCCGCTTCTTGCCGCCGCGCAGTTGCGCACCGATGAACGGGAACGCGATGCCAGCGAAGTTGGAGCCGCCACCCGTGCAGCCGACGATCACGTCGGGGTCGTCGCCGGCCATCTCGAGCTGCAGCATCGCCTCCTGGCCGATGATGGTCTGGTGCATCAGCACGTGGTTGAGCACCGAGCCGAGCGAATACTTGGTGTCGTCGTGCGTGGCGGCCACTTCCACCGCCTCGGAGATGGCGATGCCGAGCGAGCCCGGGTGATCGGGCCGCTGCGCCAGGATGGCGCGGCCGGCGTTGGTGTGCTCCGACGGTGACGCGATGCAGCGTGCACCGTAGGTCTCCATCAACGCGCGGCGGTAGGGCTTCTGGTCGTACGACACGCGCACCTGGAAGATGGTGACGTCAATGCCGAACAACGAGCCGGCGAAGGCGAGCGCCGAGCCCCATTGGCCGGCACCGGTCTCGGTGGTGAGTTTCTTGATGCCGGCCTGCGCGTTGTACCAAGCCTGTGGCACCGCGGTGTTGGGCTTGTGCGAGCCCGCGGGCGACACGCCTTCGTACTTGTAGTAGATCTTGGCTGGCGTGCCGAGCGCCTTTTCCAGCCGATGCGCGCGGATCAGCGGCGACGGCCGCCACAGGCGGAACACCTCGCGGATCGGCTCTGGGATCTCGACCTCGCGCTCGGTGGAGACTTCCTGCGCGATCAATGCCATCGGGAACAGCGGCGCCAGGTCGTCGGGGCCCACCGGCTGCTGGGTGCCCGGATGCAGCACGGGCGGCGCCGGTTTCGGCAGGTCCGCTGCGATGTTGTACCAGTGGCGGGGCATCTTGCTTTCGTCGAGCAAGAACTTAGTGGGTGAGCTCATGGCGGTGTCTCCGGCGGTTCGGTGGAGCCGTCGATGGTATGCCGTGCGCGGCGCGGCGCACCGGGGTTTGACCTGATCGGCTAGGCAGCGACCGCCGCCTGCGGCGCGCCCAGCGAGCGCAGCACGTCGCGCACGAACTGCGCGCGCTCGCGCGGCTCGGCCAACTCACGCTCGATGCGCAGGCGGTCGTTGCCGGCCAGCTTGATGTGACGGTTGCGCTGCACCAGCTCGATGATGCGCTGCGCGTCGATCGGCGGCTTGGGGCGGAAGGTGATGCTCATCAATTTGGGCCCGGCGTCGACCTTCAACACGCCATAGGTCTTGGCCAGCACACGCAGGCGGTGCGTGTCGAACAGTGTCTGGCCCTGCGCCGGCAGCTTGCCGAAACGGTCGGTGATCTCCTCGAGCAGCGTGTCGAGCTGCTCGGGCTTCTCGGCCATCGCCAGCCGCTTGTACAGGTTCAGCCGCGCGTGCACGTCGCCGCAGTACACGTCGGGCAGCAGCGCCGGCGCGTGCAGGTTGATCTCGGTGGTGGCGGCCAGCGGCGACAGCAGATCGGGCTCGCGGCCGGCCTTCAGCGCGCGCACCGCTTCGGCCAGCATGTCGTTGTACAGCTGAAAGCCCACTTCCTGCATGTTGCCGCTCTGGTGTTCGCCCAGCAGCTCGCCGGCGCCGCGGATCTCGAGGTCGTGCATCGCCAGGTAGAAGCCCGAGCCCAGCTCTTCCATGCTCTGGATCGCATCGAGCCGCGCCTGCGCCTGCTTGGTCAGCGCGCGCGTGTCGGGCACCATCAGGTAGGCATAGGCCTGGTGGTGCGAGCGGCCGACTCGCCCACGCAATTGGTGCAGTTGCGCGAGGCCGAACTTGTCGGCGCGGCTGATCACGATGGTATTGGCGCTGGCCACGTCGATGCCGGTTTCGATGATGGTCGAGCACAGCAGCAGGTTGAAGCGCTGCGCGACGAAGTCGCGCATCACCTGCTCGAGCTCGCGCTCGGGCATCTGGCCATGCGCCACCGCGATGCGCGCCTCGGGCACCAGCGCTTCGAGGTGCTTGCGCCGCTGCTGGATCGACTCGACCTCGTTGTGCAGGAAGTACACCTGTCCGCCGCGTTTCAACTCGCGCAGCACCGCCTCGCGAATCAGGCTGTTGCCCTCGTCACGAACGAATGTCTTGATCGACAGCCGGCGCTGCGGCGCGGTGGCGATCACGCTCAGATCGCGCAAGCCCTCGAGCGCCATGCCCAGCGTGCGCGGAATCGGTGTCGCGGTGAGCGTCAGCACGTCGACCTCGGACCTTAGCGCCTTGATCGCCTCCTTGTGGCGCACGCCGAAGCGGTGCTCCTCGTCGATCACCAGCAACCCAAGCCGCTTGAACTGCACGTCTTTGGACAGCAGCTTGTGTGTGCCGACCACGATGTCGATGCTGCCGTCGGCCATGCCAGCCAACGCGGCGGCCGTTTCTTTACCGGTGCGAAAGCGCGAGAGCTCGGCCACCTTGACCGGCCACTTGCCGAAGCGATCGCTGAGGGTCTGAAAGTGCTGCTCGGCCAGCAACGTGGTCGGTGCCAGCAGCGCCACCTGCTTGCCGCCGAGCACGGCGATGAAGGCGGCGCGCAGCGCGACCTCGGTCTTGCCGAAGCCGACGTCGCCGCAGATCAGGCGGTCCATCGGTTTGGGCGAGATCATGTCCTGGATCACCGCGTGGATCGCTGCACGCTGGTCGGGTGTCTCTTCGAAACCGAAGCCGGCTGCGAAGGCCTCGTAGTCGTGCGCCGAATAGCGGTGCGCGTGGCCTTCGCGAGCGGCGCGCCGCGCATACAGGTTCAGCAATTCCGCCGCGGTGTCGCGCACCTGTTCGGCGGCGCGGCGCTTGGCCTTGTCCCATTGGCCCGAGCCGAGCTTGTGCAGCGGCGCCTCGGACGCATCGACACCGGTGTAGCGGCTGATCAGATGCAGCTGCGCGACCGGCACGTACAACGTGGCGTCGTCGGCGTAGCCCAGGTGGAGGAATTCGCTCGCCCCGTCGCCCAGGTCGAGGTTGACCAGCCCGCGGTAGCGTCCGATTCCGTGGTTGGCGTGCACCACCGGGTCACCCACCGCGAGCTCCGACAGATCCTTGATCAGCGCCTCGACGTCGCTCACCGCCTCCTGACGGCGCCGGCGGCGCAGCGCCGGCGTGGCGGCGAACAACTCGGCCTCGGTGATGAAGGCGATCGGCAACGCGGCTTCGCGCTGCCACACGAAGCCACGCGCCAGCGGTGACGCGGTGATGGCCACCCGCTCGTCGCCGGCCTCGAACTCGGCCAGCGTGGCGACGCTGGGCACGTCGATGCGGTGATCACGCAGCAGCTCGAGCAGGCTCTCGCGGCGGCCTTCGCTCTCGCCGATCAGTAGCACGCGGCGATCGGCGTGGCCGATCAGCGTCTGCAACGCGGCCAGGGGTTCGGGCGAGCCACGGTCCACGCTGACGTCGGGCGCTGTCGCAGCCCACGGGTGGGCCGCCGCCGCTTCGCTGCCCGAGGCCGGCCGCAGCGCGAGCGTGGCGTGTGGGCCGGTCAGCGCGAAGAATTCGTCGACGCGCAGAAAGATCGCCTCGGGTGGCAGGATCGGGCGCTCGGGATCGTGTTGCAGAAAACGATGACGCTCGCGCGTGTCGTCCCAGAAGCGCGACATCGCCGCGTCGAGGTCGCCGTGCAGCACCAACGCCGCTCGCTCACCGATGTAGTCGAACAGCGTGGCGGTGCGGTCGAAGAACAGCGGCAGGTAATACTCGATGCCGGCGCCCACCAGCCCTTGCGCCATGTCTTTGTAGATGCGAGAGCGCGTCGGGTCGCCCTCGAGCCGTTCGCGCCAGCGCGCGCGAAAGCCGGCGCGCGCCGCCTCGTCGAGCGCGAATTCGCGCCCGGGCAACAAACGCACCTCGGGCACCGGGTAGAGGCTGCGTTGCGTGTCGGGATCGAAGGTGCGGATCGAATCGACCTGATCGTCGAACAGGTCCACCCGATAGGGCACCGCGGAGCCCATCGGAAACAAGTCGATCAGGCCGCCGCGCACCGCGTATTCGCCGGGCGACACCACCTGGCTCACGTGGCTGTAGCCGGCCAATGTGAGCTGGGCTTTCAGCCCGGCTTCGTCGAGCCGAGTGCCTTGCCTGAAATGGAATGTGGTTGCCGCCAGAAAACTCGTCGGCGCCAGGCGCGCGAGGGCAGTGGTGGCAGGCAGCAACACCACGTCGAGCTGGCGCTGCAGCAGCTGCCACAACGTGGACAACCGCTCCGACACCAGATCCTGGTGTGGCGAGAACGTGTCGTAAGGCAGCGTCTCCCAGTCGGGAAACACCGCCACGCGCAGCAGCGGCGAGAAGAACAGCAGCTCGTCGGCCAACCGTTGAGCATCGGCCGGGTCGGCGGTCAGGATCGCAGTGACCTCGCAGCTCGCTTTGTGCGTTTCAGCCGAACGAGCGAGCAGCAGCGCGTCGGCCGAGCCGGGCGGCAACGGCATCACGAAACGTTTTCCGGGAGCGATGCGAGGCGGTTGCATGAGAACGCTGGGATCACGATACGCGGTGTGCTGATCACCGGGGGTTCACCGCGGGCACGCAAGCATCGTCGAGGGGGATTCTAGAATCGCCATGATGAATGCCAACACCGTGCCGCGCGAGCCCCGACTGTTTGCGCTGGTGCCCTGCGCGGGCGTGGGCTTGCGTGCCGGCACGCCGGGGCCCAAGCAGTATGCCCATTTGGCCGGCCGCGCCTTGGTGGCGCACACTTTACGCGCGCTGCTGCGGATCACTCGCTTGCAGGCGGTGTTGGTGGTGCTGGCCGACGACGACATGGCGTTCGAGCGCGAGGTGCCCGAATTCACCGGAGCGCGCTGCTGGTCCGTGCGGCGCGGCGGCATCTCGCGCGCGCGCACGGTGGCCAATGGGTTGCTGGAGCTGTGCGAACGCGGTGCCGACGACCACGACTGGGTGCTGGTGCACGACGCGGCGCGTGCGCTGATCCAGCCGCAGTCGGTCGACCGGCTGATCGACGAGTGTCTGGACGACGCCGTCGGCGGCTTGCTGGCGCTGCCGCTGGCCGACACGCTGAAAGCCGAGCACGACGGTCGCTCGGCCGCCACCATCGACCGGCGCGACAAATGGGCCGCGCAGACGCCGCAGATGTTTCGCATCGGCATCTTGCGCGACGCGTTGGCGCGTGCCGGCGACTCTGTCACCGACGAAGCCGGCGCGATCGAGGCGTCGGGCCTGCAGCCCAAGTTGGTGATGGGCGACGCGGCCAACATCAAGATCACGTGGCCGGAGGATCTGGCGCGCGCGCAGGCTTTGCTGGCGGCTCGCGGCGAGCCGGCGGCGGTTGGCGCGCACGGTGCCGCGGCGCTGCGCATCGGCGAAGGTTGGGACGTGCACGCGCTGGTGCCGGGGCGCCCGCTGGTGCTGGGCGGCGTGACGGTGCCGCACAGCCACGGCCTGCTCGCGCATTCGGACGGCGATGCGTTGCTGCACGCGATCATCGACGCCATACTCGGTGCCGCGGCGCTCGGCGACATCGGCCGCCACTTTCCCGATACCGACGACGCGTTTCGCGGTGCCGATTCCATCGTGCTGCTCACCGAGGCCGCGCAACGCGTGCGCGCGGCAGGATTTCAGCTGCTCAATGTCGACTCCACCGTGATCGCACAGGCGCCCAAGCTGGCGCCGCACATCGACGCCATGCGCGGGCGCATCGCCGCCGCGCTCGGCGTGGACGTGGCGTGCGTCAACGTCAAGGCGAAGACGGCCGAAAAGATGGGACCGGTGGGCGAGGGCCTGGCGATCGAAGCGCGCGCGGCGTGCCTGCTGCAACGCTCGATCGAGCACTGAACCCGTCAGGGCGCGCGCTTGAGCCGGATGTGCGCCACCAGGCCGCCGTCGGCGGCGTTGTCGAGTTCGAGCGCACCGCCCATGCGCGCCATCGCCTTCTCGACGATGGCCAGGCCGAGCCCGGCGCCGGTGGCCGCCGTGCGCGCGGCGTCGCCGCGGAAGAACGGCGTGGTCAACTGGTTCATCTTCTCGGCCGCCACGCCCTGGCCGTGGTCGCGCACGCTGACGATCACCCAGGGCCCGGTGCGCGCATAGGTCACGTGCACGACGGCGATGCCGGTGTCGATCGAGCGGCCGTATCGACGCGCGTTCTCGAACAGGTTGGAGAACACGCGTCCCAGTTCGATTTCGTCGGCCATCACGGCGACGTCGATCGCCACCCGGTGCTGGATGCGGATCGTCGTCGGATCACGAAAGCCCTGCATCTCGCGCTCGACCACGTGCGCCAGGTTCACCGGCTTCAACTTGGTGTCGCCCGGCCGCGCATAGTCCATGAACTTGTCGATGATGGCGTCGAGCTGGTCGATGTCGAGCGCCATGTTCTGCTGCGCCTCCTCGTCGTGCACGCTCATCTCGGCCTCCAGGCGCAGGCGCGCCAGCGGCGTGCGCAGGTCGTGGCTGATGCCGGCCAGCATCACCGCACGGTCTTCTTCCACCTTGGCCAGCTCGCGGGCCATGCGGTTGAAGCCCATGTTGACCTCGCGGATCTCGCTGGTCATCGTGTTCTCGTCCAGGCGCGAGTCGAACTCACCCTCGCGGATGCGGCTGGCGGCGAACGACAGCTCGCGCAGCGGCTGGTTGATCAAACGCGCGATCGCCACCGAGCCGAAGATGGTGGCCAGCAACGCGATGCCGACCCAGACGAACCAGGTCGGCCCGGTGAGCGCGCGTACGCGGCCGAGTTCGGTCTGCAGCCACCACGGGTCCTTCTCGATGCCGAAGCCCACCCACAGGCCGGCCTGGCCGTTGACGCTGCGCGCCACGATGGTCTCGGGCCCGAGCCGGTTGCGCAACTCGGCGGCCACCACGCGCGTGAAGCGGTCTTCCTCGAACGACTCCCACTTGTCGGAGGGCTCGTGCGGCGCGATGCGGATCGCCTCCTGCGCCGACAGCGTCTTGACCATCGCGACGCGGTTGATCGCGTCGGCATTGCGCAGCGCCGCCCGCGCCAGGTTCACCAGGCTGGCGATCTGCTGCGACGCGGCGACCGCTCTGGGCTCGAACTCGAGCGAGCGCAGCGTCCAGACCCAGGCCATGATGCCGCTGCCCAGCAGGATCGCGAGCAGCACGAAGGTGCGCCAGAACAGGCTGAGCGCGACGCCTTGCGAGTGGGGCATGTCAGGGCGATGAGATCAGGCGCGTGCGACTGCACGACGGCCGGCACGATACACGACTGGAGCCCAGGCCTGTCAGAGAGTGAAGCGCCGAAGGCGCGAGCGACCTTCAAGCAAACACCGGGGATCCGGCTCCGCCGGTCCGCTGGTGTTGCCCCCTCGAGGGGGAAGCGGCCCGGAGGCCGCTTCGGGGGCGAGCCTTAGTTCGCGCCGTCCGGCACGAACACGTAGCCGACGCCCCACACGGTCTGGATGTAGCGCGGCTGTGAGGGATCGGACTCGATCATCTTGCGCAGGCGCGAGATCTGCACGTCGAGGCTGCGGTCGAACGGCTCGAACTCGCGGCCGCGCGCCAGCTGCGCCAGCTTGTCGCGCGACAGCGGTTGCCGCGGGTGACGCACCAGTGCCTTGAGCATCGAGAACTCGCCGGTGGTCAGCGCGATCTGCTCGCCGTGCTTCATCAGGCGGCGCAGGCTCAGGTCGAACTCGAACGGGCCGAAGTTCACCGTCTGCGGCTCCTTGGATGGCGCGCCGGGCGCTTCCATCGCCGGACGGCGGCGCAGCACCGCGTGCACGCGAGCCAGCAGCTCGCGCGGGTTGAACGGCTTGGGCAGGTAGTCGTCGGCGCCGACCTCGAGGCCGACGATGCGGTCGACGTCTTCGACCTTGGCCGTCAGCATGATGATCGGTGTCACGTCGTTGGCAGCGCGGAGCCGACGGCAGATCGACAGCCCGTCTTCGCCCGGCAGCATCAGGTCGAGCACGATCAGGTCGATCGTCTCGCGCGTCAAAATCCGGTTCAGTGCCTTGGCGTCCTCGGCCAGGAGAACCTCGAACCCTTCTTGCGTCAGATAGCGGCGCAAGAGGTCGCGGATTCGCGCGTCGTCGTCGACCACGACGATGCGGTCGGGCCGAGTGTTGGCGGGCGTGTTCATCTGCAACTCCACATTTGTAACAGCAGCATTTTGCCGGGGGAAAACCAGGGGAAGCCGGGAATACCGACCCTCTGTTACATCTATTTCGGGCTTTGCATCCGCTTCCGTGACGTGGAACACGGCGCGCAGCAATGCATGCACGACGCGGCACACTGGCCGGCCTGTGGCGAGCACGGCCGAGGATCGATCATGACGCGTATTTTTTTCGTTGGCCTGATGACTTGTGCGGCGCTGACTGCGAATTCGGTGGTACACGCCCAGTCCGCACCGCCGCCTGTGATGCCAGCTCACGACCTGTTGACACTGGCGGCGTCAGCCGCCGTCGAGGTGCAGTACGACGTGATGGCGATGACGCTGTCGACCACGCGCGACGGCAGCGACGCCGCCGCGGTGCAGAGCCAGCTGCGCCAGGCGGTCGATGCGGCGTTGAGCGAAGCGCGCAAGGCGCAACGCCCCGGGCAGCTCGAAGTGCGAACCGGCGCGTTCAGCCTCTCGCCGCGCTACGGTCCCAAAGGCAGCATCACCGGCTGGGTCGGTCAGGCCGAGTTGGTGCTCGAGGGCCGCGACATGAGTGCGATCGCGCAACTGGCGGGCCGACTGAACACATTGACGGTGGCACGCATCGGCTACTCGCTGGCCCGCGACACGCGTGAACGAGCCGAGGCCGATGCGGTGGCGCAGGCGATCGCCAAGTTTCGTTCGCGCGCGACCGACTACGCCAAACAGTTCGGCTTCGCCGGCTACTCGGTGCGCGAGGTCCACGTCGGCACGTCGGAGCCGGGCATCGTGCCGATCCCGCGCACGCGCATGGCCACCGCGGGCGCCGACGAGTCGATTCCGGTCGAAGCTGGCAAGGCCACCGTGACGGTCAATGTCAACGGCAGCGTGCAGATGACTCGGTGATCAGGCGTCGCATGCGCGCGCGGCTCACTGCGCGACCCATCCGCCGTCGACGTTCCAGGCCACGCCGCGCACGTTGTCGCCGGCCGGCGAACACAAGAACACCGCCAGGGCGCCAAGTTGCTCGGGCGTCGTGAACTGCAACGAAGGCTGCTTCTCGGCCAACAACTGCCGCTTGGCCTCGGCGTCGCTGATGCTCGCCTGTGCGGCGCGCGCGTCGACCTGCTTTTGCACCAGCGGCGTCAGCACCCAACCCGGGCAGATGGCATTCACCGTGATACCGGTGGTCGCGGTCTCCAGCGCGATGCTCTTGGTGAAGCCGATGATGCCGTGCTTGCTCGCCACATAGGCCGACTTCTCGGCCGAGGCCACCAGGCCATGGGTCGAGGCGATGTTCACGATGCGGCCCCAGTTGCGCCGCTTCATGCCGGGCAACGACAGGCGGGTGGTGTGGAACGCGGCGCTCAGGTTGATCGCGATGATCGCGTCCCAGCGCTCGGGCGGAAAGTCCTCGACCTTGGCCACATGCTGGATGCCGGCGTTGTTGACCAGAATGTCGAGCGCGCCGAACTCCTGTTCGCAGGTGCGCACCATGGCCTCGATGTCGGCCGGTTTGCTCATGTCGGCGCCGTGGTACGACACCTTCACGCCGTACTCGGCCACCGCGCGTTTGGCACCTTCGTACTCACCGAAGCCGTTCAGCATGATGTTGGCGCCGTCTTGCGCCAACGACAGCGCGACACCGAGCCCGATGCCGCTGGTCGATCCGGTGACCAAGGCGGTCTTTCCCTTCAACATGGTGGTTCCTTGTCGATCCGTTGTTAGGATCATTATCGGCAAAGGAGAACCCCATCGTGTCTGAACCCCGACTCCGAGAAGTGCAATGCCTCAGCGGCCGCAGCCTGCATCGCATGGCGTACTGGGAGTGGGGCGACCCCGCCAACGACACAGTGCTGGTGTGCGTGCACGGCCTGACGCGCCAGGGGCGCGATTTCGATGCATTGGCGCGCACCATGGTCGACCGTTATCGCGTGGTCTGCCCCGACGTCGTCGGCCGAGGGCGCTCCGACTGGTTGACCGATCCGATGGGGTATGGTTTGCCGCTGTATGTGTCTGACATGGTGGCGTTGCTCGCTCGTCTGAACGCACGAACCGTGCATTGGCTCGGCACCTCGATGGGCGGCCTGATCGGGCTTGGCGTGGCGGCGCTCGGCCAGTCGCCGGTGAACAAACTGGTGCTCAACGACGTGGGCCCGCGGCTGGACCCGGCCGGCATCGCGCGCATCGGCGGCTACGTCGGCCAAGTGCGGCGTTGGAAGACCCTCGACGAGGCAGCCGACGCCATCTGGGCCATCTCCACCGGCTTTGGCCCGCACACGCGCGAACAATGGCTCGCGCTGACCGAACCTCAACTGAAGGTAGACGGCGCTGCGCTGGTGCCGCGCAGCGACCCCGACATCGCGGTGCCGTTCAAGGCCATCACACCCGAGATGGCGGCCGCGGGCGAATCGGCGCTGTGGCAAACCTACAACCACGTCCGCTGCCCGACGCTGCTGCTGCGCGGTGCCGAGTCCGATCTGCTGTCGGTGGCCACCGCCCGGGAGATGGGCCAGCGCGGCCCGCGCCCCCGGCTGGTCGAGTTCGCCGGGGTCGGCCATGCGCCGATGCTGGTGCAGCCCGAGCAATTGAAGGTGGTGCGCGAGTTTCTGCTGTCACCATGAAGACCGACGCCTTGCCGCAGAGCACCGAGGCCGCGCCGATCGTGCGCTTGGCCGAGATGCCCGTGGCGATGCGGGGCGCGGCGCTGCCCGCTCCTGTGGACGTGGCAGCGGTGCAGGAGGCCGGTGCGCTGCAACGCGCGCGTGCGTTCGCCGAGCCGCTGCTCAGCGGGCATCTGCTCGACACCGGTGAACCCGCGCTGGCGCATGCGGACGGCGTGGCGGCGATCCTCGAAGGCATCGGCGGCGCGCCGACGCTGCGTGCCGCGGCCTACCTGGTCTACGCCGCCGATTTTCTGCAGCGCCCCGAAGAAATGGTGCGCAACGCATTCGGCGAGTCGTACGCGGGGCTGGTGGAGTACACGCGCAAGCTGGTGCAGGTGCAACGTGCGGCGCGTGAAGCGCCGATCGAGGCCGAGCGGCGCGAACAACAGACCGAGCGTGTACGCAAGATGCTACTGGCGTTCTCGCGCGACTTGCGCGTGGTGCTGCTGAGGTTGGCCTCGCGGCTGCAGACGCTGCGCTGGCACGCCGCGGCCAAACAACCTTGCGCGCCCGGGCTCGCTCTGGAGTCGCAGCAGGTGTTCGCGCCGCTGGCCAATCGCCTGGGCATCTGGCAGATCAAATGGGAGCTCGAGGATCTGGCGTTTCGTTTTCTGCAGCCGGCGCAATACGCACGCATCGCGGGCCAGCTCGACCAGACACGCGCAAGGCGCGAGCTGGCGGTGCGCAACGCCAGCGAGCGTGTGCGCGCCGAGCTGGCCGCCGCCGGCATCGAGGCGCAGGTGCAGGGCCGCCCCAAACATCTGTACAGCATCTGGAAGAAGATGCAGGGCAAGGGCGTCGACCTGGCGTCGATCTACGACCTGCGCGCGCTGCGCGTGGTGGTGAACGACGTGCGCGACTGTTATGCCGCGCTGTCGTGCGTGCACGCGCGCTGGCGCGCGCTGCCCGGGCAGTTCGACGACTACGTCGCCAGGCCCAAGGCCAACGGCTACCAGTCGCTGCACACCGTGGTGCTCGACGACGATGGCGAGCCGCTCGAGGTGCAGATCCGCACCCGCGCGATGCACGAGCACGCCGAGTACGGCGTGGCGGCGCACTGGGCGTACAAGGAGGCGGGCGCCCGCGGTTACGGCGGCGTCAGCGCCGCCGGTGGATTCGAAGAGCGTGTGGCGCTCGCGCGCAAGGCCGTGCTGCGCCAGTTGCTGGCCTGGGAGCGCGACCACGCGGCGCAGGTGTCGCACGAAGGCGATCCGGGGTTCGACGACCGCATCTTCGTGTTCACGCCCCAGGCCACCGTGATCGAGCTACCGGCGGGCGCGACACCAGTGGACTTTGCCTACGCGGTGCATACCGACCTCGGCCACCGCTGCCGCGGCGCACGGGTCGATGGCGCGATGGTGCCGCTGAACACACCGCTGGCCAACGGACAGACGGTGGACGTCACGGTCGCCAAAGAAGGCGGTCCGTCGATGGACTGGCTCAACGTCGAGCTCGGCTTCCTGAGGAGCCCGCGTGCACGCGCCAAGGTGCGCGCCTGGTTCAATGCCCGCGCGCAGAACGAGACCATCGCGCGCGGGCGCGAGCTGGTTGAAAAGCTCCTGCAGCGCGAAGGCCGCACGGCACTCAAACTCGACGAGTTGGCGGCGCGCCTGGGCTTCAAGGGCGCCGACGCCCTGTTCGAGGTGGTGGGCAAAGACGAGTTCTCGCTGCGCAACATCGAGACGCTGCTCAAGCCGCACGAGCTCGCGCCGCCACCGGCCGATGCCATCGCCCTTCGCCGCGCCAAATCCAGCGCCGGCGGCGTGCTGGTGGTCGGTGTCGAGTCGCTGCTGACGACACTGGCTCGCTGCTGCCGCCCGGCGCCTCCCGATGCGATCGGCGGCTACGTCACGCGCGGCAAGGGTGTGGCGATCCACCGCAGCACTTGCACCAATCTTCGCCAGATGCTGCGCGCCAGCCCCGAACGCGCGATCCCCGTGACCTGGGGTACCAAGCCGGCCGGCCGCGAGGCGCTGTACCCGGTGAAGGTGTGGGTCGAGGCCAACGAGCGCACCGGCCTGCTGCGCGACATCTCCGAGCTGTTCGCCAAAGAGCGCATGAACGTCACCGCGGTGCAAACCCAAACGGCCAGGAACACGCAGGGTCCGCTCGCGCAGATGGAATTGACGGTCGAGGTCGACGACGCGATGCGGCTGCCCGGTGTGCTTGCGCAGATCACCCGCATCCCGGGTGTGCGCAGCGCGCGGCGGCGTTGAACGCGCGATGCGCGCTGCTAGAATGCCGCCCTCGCAGGCGCGTAGCTCAGCTGGTTAGAGCACCACCTTGACATGGTGGGGGTCGGTGGTTCGAGTCCACTCGCGCCTACCAATCACATCAAAAGCTTACGGCACCTGCGGGTGCCGTTTGCTCATCACCGCGGTGAACAAGCGACCGTGGGACGTGGCAACACCGAAGTGTGACCGGGAAAGACGGCGCCATCGAGTCGGCACCCTGACCGGCCAGCGCCAGCGTCTGCGTGGTACCTGGACGGACGCTCAGACACTTGCGGTCGCCTGCTTCTTTTTAGGCGCCCGAAGAGGGCACGCTTGATGTTCGCGGCGCCGCTGCAATCGTGGAAGGAGCACGCATGAACACACTGTCTCGTTGGCTCTTTGCAGCCTTCGCCCTGTTCTCCCTTGCATCGACCGGCGCGCTGGCGCAGACGGTTGACGTCAAGGCGCTGTCAGAGTCGCTCAAGCAAGGTGGGTACGTCATCGTCTTTCGTCACGGTGCCACCAATCGAGACCAGGCGGACACCGATCCGCTGAATCAAGACAACATTTCGAAGCAACGCCTGCTGAGCGAAAGCGGAAGGGATGTCGCCAAGCAAGTTGGGGAGGCATTGAAGGTCCTGCGGATCCCCATTGGAAGGATCTACACCAGCAGGTTCAATCGCGCGGTGGAGACCGGGAAGCTGATCGGGGGAGGAGCGGTGACCCCAACCTCGGACCTCAGCGAGGGCGGTCTGGTCGTCACGCCCATCGAGAACGATCGCCGGTCCGACGCACTCAAGAGCATGGTCGCCACGGCCCCTGAATCGGGAACGAACACGCTGGTTGTGACGCACAAGCCGAACATCCTCGATGCCTTCGGCAAAGACTGGTTCGAGGTCAAAGAGGGCGAAGCATCGGTCTTTCGGCCCGGCACAGATGGCAAGGCAGTCCTGGTCGCGCGTCTCCAGGCAGGGGATTGGATCAAGGCTGCGAAATGAGTCGATTTGCCGTGGCCAGCCATTGGACCTGACCCTTCGCTCCACGCCGACCCGCTGCGGCTGGCTGCGCCAGCCTCGAGGCGCCGCTTTCGCATCGGCCAACCGCGCGCGCTGAGCGTGCATCCTGACCATGCCGCCGAGCCGTTTGCGTGGAACCCGGCGTGGACAGTGGCCAAAGCGTTGACAACACAGCGAAGACCCGCGTCAGGCGTTGGATGCGCCACACCGCGTACGTCGTACTGGCCGCTGCAGCATTACTGGTGGTCTTGGTCGCCGTGGCGATGGTCGTCGTGAATACCGAACTCGCGGCCAAGAAATGGGATGCTGTGGAGATGGGTCGCTAGGGCGCGCCAGCGGGCCGGCATGCCATGGCCGATGCCCGCCAGCAGGTCTCAGCGGCGCGGGCCCAGCATTTGGTCGGGCCTGACCCAGTGGTCGAAGTCTTCGCCACGAACGCCGCCCACCGCCAGTGCCGCCTCGCGCAACGTCAGGCCGGTCTTGTGCGCATGTTTGGCGATCGACGCCGCGCGGTCGTAGCCGATGTGCGGTGCCAGCGCGGTCACCAGCATCAGCGAGCGCTCGAGCAACTCGCGCATGCGCGATTCGTTGACCTCGATGCCGGCCACGCAGTGGGCCGTGAAGCTGCGCATGGCGTCGCCGAGCAGGCGCATGCTGTCGAGCAGGTTGCCGGCGATCAACGGCTTGTACACGTTGAGTTCGAACTGACCCTGGCTGGCCGCGATGCCGATCGCCACGTCGTGCCCGATCACCTGCGTGCACACCATCGTCAGCGCCTCGACCTGCGTGGGGTTCACCTTGCCCGGCATGATCGAGCTGCCGGGTTCGTTCTCGGGTAACTGCAGTTCGCCCAGGCCGGCGCGCGGGCCGCTGCCCATCAGGCGGATGTCGTTGCCGATCTTGATCAGCGCCACCGCGAGCCCCTTCAGTGCAGCGTGCAGCGCCACCAGCGCTTCGTGTCCGGCCAGCGCGGCAAACGGGTTGGCCGCCACGGCAAACGGCGCACCGAGTCGCTGCGCCAACCGGGCCGCGACGCGCGGGCCGAATTGCTCGTGCGTGTTCAGGCCCGTTCCTACTGCCGTACCGCCGATCGCCAGCCGGTGCACGGCCGGCAGTGCCTGCTGCAGCGTGTCGTGCGCCAACGCTAGCTGTGCCTCGTAGCCACCAAACTCCTGGCCCAGGCTGACCGGTGTGGCGTCCTGCAAATGGGTGCGGCCGATCTTCAGAATGCCAGCAAAGGCGGCCGCTCGTTCGCGCAAGGTGGCGCGCAGGCCCTCGAGCGCGGCGAGCAATGGGCGCATGCCGAGCACTGCTGCAAGGTGCATCGCGGTGGGGAAGACGTCGTTGGACGACTGCCCCAGGTTGACGTCGTCGTTGGCGTGCACACTGCGCCGGGCGCCGATCTCGCCACCGAGCTCACGCGACGCGACATTGGCGATCACCTCGTTGACGTTCATGTGGCTCTGCGTGCCCGATCCGGTTTGCCAGATCGACAACGGAAACTCTTCGTCGAGTTCACCGCCGGCCACTCGGACGGCGGCGCGTGCGATCGCAGCCGCCTTGGTCGCGTCGAGCAAGCCCAGTTCCTGATTCACCTCGGCCGCCGCTCGCTTGATCTCGGCCATCGCGTGGATCAGCGACAGCGGCATGCGCTGGCTGCCGATGTCGAAGAAACGCCGGCTGCGCTCGGTCTGTGCGCCCCACAAAGCGGTCGCGGGCACGTCGATAGCGCCGAAGCCGTCGACTTCGGTTCTGGTTGGGATGCCCGTCTGCGAGGCCACGGATCAGAAGTCTAGTCGCTGATGTCCAGATCGGCGCGCCGCAGGTCCGCAACGGGCTCTGGCCGGGGAAACCCGGCGCGGGGCGCCGCAACCGCGCGCCTAGAATCCCAGCGCATCCACAAGGAGCCTCTCGCATGCCAGCGTCACGCCGCGCTGCACCCCAGGCCACGGACACCCAGGGCCCGCGCATTCTCAAGAAGTATCCCAATCGGCGGCTGTACGACACCCGCGCGAGCAGCTACATCACGCTGGCCGATGTGAAGAAGATGGTGCTCAACAACGAGCGCTTCGAAGTGCGCGACGCCAAGAGCGGCGACGAGATCACGCGCAGCATCCTGCTGCAGATCATCCTCGAGGAAGAGACTGGCGGCATGCCGATGTTCTCCACCGAGACGCTGGCGCAGATCATCCGCTTCTACGGCCATGCGATGCAGGGCATGATGGGCACGTATCTGGAGAAGAACCTGCAGACCTTCGTCGACCTGCAACGGCGCTTCAGCGAGCAGGCGCAGGGGGCGTTCGACGCCAAGCCGTTCACGCCGGAGGCCTGGTCGCAGTTCCTGAGCGGACAGGCCCCGGTCATGCAGGGCTTGATGGGCAACTACCTCGAACAGTCCAAGAGCCTGTTCCAGCAGATGCAGGAGCAGATGCAAAAGCAGGCCGGTGCGCTGTTCCCGGGGATGCCCGGCTTCACCGGCGGCAAACGCTAGCCCGCTGGGGCGCGGGCGGCACCCCGCAGCGCCGGCCGATCGAACGGTGCCCGACAATCGCGGCATGGCCACATCGTCCGGCGGGGCCGCTCGCCCCGCACCCACCGTCGGATTCGTGTCGCTCGGCTGCCCCAAGGCGCTGACCGATTCGGAGCTGATCCTCACGCAACTCAGCGCCGAGGGTTACGCCACCTCCAAGACCTTTGCCGGCGCCGACCTGGTGATCGTCAACACCTGCGGCTTCATCGACGATGCGGTGAAAGAGAGCCTGGACACCATCGGCGAGGCGCTGGCCGAGAACGGCCGCGTCATCGTCACCGGATGCCTCGGTGCCAAGGCCGGTGAGGGCGGCGGCAACCTGGTGCGGCAGGTGCACCCCAAGGTGCTCGCGGTCACCGGCCCGCATGCCACGCAGGAGGTGATGGACGCCGTGCACCAGCACGTGCCCAAGCCGCACGATCCGTTCGTCGACCTGGTGCCGCCGCACGGCGTGAAGCTGACGCCCAGGCACTATGCGTATCTCAAGATCAGCGAGGGCTGCAACCACCGCTGCACGTTCTGCATCATCCCGTCGATGCGCGGCGACCTGGTGTCGCGGCCCATCGGCGATGTGCTCGCCGAGGCGCGCGCGCTGTTCGCTGCCGGTGTGAAGGAGCTGCTGGTGGTGAGCCAGGACACCAGCGCCTATGGCGTCGACGTCAAGTACCGCACCGGCTTCTTCGACGGCCGGCCCGTGAAGACGCGCCTGTTCGAGCTGTGCGAGCAACTGGCCGCGCTGGCCGAGCCGTTTGGTGCCTGGGTGCGGCTGCACTATGTGTACCCGTACCCGCATGTCGACGAGCTCCTGCCGCTGATGGCCGAGGGCCGCGTGCTGCCCTATCTCGACGTGCCGTTCCAGCATTCGCATCCGGATGTGCTCAGGCGCATGAAGCGCCCGGCCAGCGGCGAGCGCAACCTGGAGCGCATCGCGGCCTGGCGCCGCGCCTGCCCCGAGCTGGTGTTGCGCTCGACCTTCATTGCGGGTTTCCCGGGGGAAACCGAGCAGGAGTTCAGTCACCTGCTCGATTTCATCGACGAGGCGGGCATCGACCGCGCGGGCTGCTTCGCTTACTCGCCGGTGGATGGTGCGGCCGCCAATCAGCTGCCCGATGCGGTGCCTGCCCCGTTGCGCGAGGAACGGCGCGCTCGTTTCATGGCAGCCGCGCAGGCGTCCTCCAGCCAACGCCTGAAGCGCCGCGTCGGCGCCACCATGCAGGTGCTGGTCGACCATGCGCCCCTGCTCGGCCGCCAGGGCGGCAGCGGGCGCAGCTATGCCGATGCGCCGGAAATCGACGGCAGCGTGCGCCTGTTGCCGCCGACCAAGGCGTCAACCCGAATCAAAGTCGGCGAATTCGTGCGTGCGCGCATCGTCGCCGCCGAAGGACATGATCTGATCGCCCAGGCGCTGTAGCACACCAGCCATGACCGAACCGCTGACATCCCTGTCGACGCAACTCATCCACCACGACTACCAGCCGCCCGCAGGCTTCGGCGCGGTGCCGCCCGGCGTATACAAGGCCTCGACGGTGATCTTTGCCAACCTCGCCGCGTTGCGGGCGCGCGATTGGCGCTACAAGACCGGCTACACCTACGGCCTGCACGGCACGCCCACCACCTTCACGCTCGAAGAGCGGCTGGCTGCGCTCGAGGGCGGCACGCACTGCGTGCTGGCGCCAAGCGGCCTGGCGGCGATCGCGATGATCAACGTGGCGCTGCTGCGCGGTGGCGACGAAGTGCTGCTGCCCGACAACGTGTACGGTCCGAGCAAGGAGATGGCGCGCACGCTGCTGGCCAACTGGGGCATCACGCACAAGGTGTACGACCCGATGGACGTGGCGGGCTTCAAGGCTCTGATCGGCGAGCGCACCAAGCTCGTGTGGCTGGAGGCGCCGGGCTCGATCACGATGGAATACCCCGACCTGCGCGCGCTGGCCCGGGCGGCGCGCCAGCGCGGGGTGCCGAGCGCGCTCGACAACACCTGGGGCGCGGGTGTGGCCCTGAATCCGTTCGACCTCGGCGAGGGCGCGGCGGTCGACCTGTCGATGCACGCATTGACCAAGTACGCCTCGGGCGGCGCCGACGTGTTGATGGGATCGGTGGTCACGCGCGACGACGCGTTGCATGAAAAGCTGTTGTTCGCCCACATGCGGCTGGGCATCGGCGTGGCGGCCAATGATGCCGAGTTCGTGCTGCGCTCGTTGCCGACGCTCGAATTGCGCTATCGCGCGCAGGACCAGTCGGCGCGCCGCATCGCCGGCTGGCTGAAGGGGCAGGCGATGGTGCGCGAGGTGCTGCATCCCGCGTTGCCGGGTGCCCCGGGCCATGAACACTGGGCCAGCCACTGCCGAGACGCCGCGGGCCTGTTCTCGATCCTGCTCGATCCGGCGCTGCCGGCGGCGCGAGTCGACGCCTTCGTCGAGGCGCTCGGGCTGCACAAGCTCGGCTACTCGTGGGGCGGGCCGGTGAGCCTGGTGGTGCCCTACGACCTGAGGTTGCTGCGTGGCGACGCGGCGCGCGCGCGCGGCCACCTGGTGCGTTTCTCGATCGGGCTGGAGGCCACAGACGACCTGATCGCCGACCTCGAGAAGGCCCTGCAGACGTTGCGTTAGGCGTTGCTGGTGACGGCCAGCCGCTGGCGCGGCCACAGACCCATCGCCAGGGCGGTGCCCACCAGGATGACGGCGCCGCCGATGATCATCGACGCGCTCACGTGTTCATCCAGGAACAGCCAGCCGAACGCGGCGGCAAAGGCGGGGATCAAGAAGGTGACCGCGCTCGCGTTGGTGGCGCCGATGTGCGCGATCAGGCGGAAGTACAGGATGTAGGCGACGCCGGTGCACAGCAGCGCCAGCAGCAGCAACGACATCCACGCGGCAGCGCTGGGCATCGTGTGGGGCCGCTGGGCCCAGCCCGGGATCGCCAGCAGCACCGCCGCCGACAATTGACTGCCAGTGGCCATCGCCATCGACGGCACGCCGGCCAGCCGCTTCTTGGCATATGACGCGCCATAGCCATAGAGCAGGGTGGCCGCGAGACAGGCCGCGATCGCCAGCGTCGCGCTGACGCCGTGCTCGTTGGCGGTGAAGCCGGCCTTGTCCCAAGCCAGGCCGACCACGCCGGCCAGGCCGATGCCCAGGCCCAGTACGCGCGTCGCGCCTAGCCGCTCGTGCAACCACAGCGCGCCGATCGCCGCAGCCCACAGCGGCGTGGCGGCGTTGAAGATCGCCGACAGCCCGGCGTTGATGGCCAGCAGCGCGACGCCATAGAGCACGAACGGCAGCGCCGAATTCACGATGCCCAGCCACGCGATTGCGCGCCAGTTCGAGCGCAGCGCCGGCCACTGCCTCTGCACCAGCAGGATCGGCAGCAGGAACAGCGCCGCGCCCAGGCAGCGCAGCGCAGCCATCGCCATCGGACCGAATTCGGCAGCGCCCAGACGCATGAACAGGAACGACGCGCCCCACAGCGCGGCCAAGGACAGCAGTTCGAGCACGTCGCGCGACTTCATACCAGCAGCGCACCCTCGTGCTGGAGCAGTACCTCCTTGCGCTTCAGTCCGCCCGCGAACCCGGTGAGCGAACCATCGCTGCCGACGATGCGGTGGCACGGCACGATGATCGCCACCGGGTTGCGCCCGATCGCCGCGCCGGCCGCGCGCGAGGCCTGCGGCGCGCCGACCTGCCTGGCGATTGCGCCATAGGTGCTGGTGTGACCGGGCGGCACGTCGAGCAGCGCGCGCCACACGGCGCGCTGGAACGTCGTGCCCTGCAGATCCAGCGGCACCCGAAAACGCGCTGGGCAGCGGCCGTCCCAGTAGCCGTCGAGCTCCTCCGCGGCTGCTGCGAGCCAGCGATGGCTCGAGTCGGTGGGCACGTCGAGCTCGGTGTCGTAGTGCACTGGTTCGTCAAACAGCAGGAAGGCCAGCCCCTTGTCGGTGGCCGCCAGCGTCAGCGGGCCCACCGGCGAATCCAGACGCGTTTGCGCCACCAGTCGAGACGTGTTCATGAATCAGGTTCCTCCAAAGCTTGCCACAGCCGCATCACCGCGTAGCTGCGCCAGGGTTGCCAGGCTTGCGCCTGGGCGGCAGCCGCCGTGACGTCGCGTGTGCCCAAGGCATTGAGCACGCCGATGTCGCTGGCGGGAAAAGCGTCGGGCCAGGCCAGCACGCGCATCGCGATCACCTGTGCCGTCCATTCGCCGACACCGGGCAGCGCCTGTAGGCGTTGCAGCGTCTCTTGCAGCGGCGCAGCCCGATGCAACTCGAGCGAGCCGTCGCAGACCGCGCGCGCCAGCGCCTGCAGTGCCCCCACGCGCTGGCGCACGATGCCCAGGCTGCCGATCGTGTCGGGGTCGGCGCGCGCGATCGTCTCAGCCTGCGGGAACAGGCGCTGCAGATCCGCGAACGGCGTCGTCAGCGGAGCGCCGAGACGCTCGACCAGCCTCATCGTCAGCGTGCGCGCGGCCTTCACGGTGACCTGCTGGCCGAGCACGACGCGCGCGGCGGTTTCAAACCCGTCGAACGAACCGGGCAGGCGGATGCCGGGTCGCGCTTCGAATGGCATGGCAGCGAGCACGGCGTCGATGCGAGTCGGATCGGCGTCGAGGTCCAGCGCCTGTCGCGTGCGCTGCACCAGCGCGCCGGTGACCGGCGCCAGCTCGGGCGACAACGCCAGCTCGACCTCGTGGCGCTGCGGCACGAAGCGCCAGGCCATCCAGCCACTGAGCAGGCGGCCGCTATAGGGCAGGGCCACCGTGCGGCGCATGCCCTGGCCGTCGATCGCCTCGATGCCGTCGAGCGCGCGCGCCGCGAGGAAGCGCAGCATCGCGTCGTGCTGATAGGGCGGTCGATACGCGAGGCGCAAGCGCAGCGTGGCCGCGGCATCGCCCGGTGTGCCATCGGCATCGTCGAGGCGCGCGCGGCGCAGTGCGCTCGGATTCATTCGATAGCGCTCCGCGAACGCAGCGTTGAAACGGCGCAGGCTGGCGAATCCGCTGGCCAGGGCCACCTGCGTCACCGGCATCGCGGTGTCGGTCAACAGCTGCTTGGCCAGCAGCAGCCGCTGCGTGGTCAGGTAGTCGATCGGCGCCACGCCCACGTGCTGTTGAAAGATGCGCCGCAGGTGGCGGTCGGTGACGCCCATGCGCGAGGCCAAGCGCGGCATCGACAGCGTCTTGCCGTCGTGCGCGGCCTGCTCGATCGTGCGTGCGGCCTGCTGGGCCAGCGCCTGCGAGGAATCCATCAGCGACAGGCCCGGCGCCAGTTCGGGGCGGCAGCGCAGGCAGGGCCGAAAGCCATGCGCCTCGGCGAGCGCCGCGTTGCTGAAGAAACGGCAGTTCTCTCGTCGCGGCAAACGCACGCGGCACACCGGCCGGCAGTACACGCGCGTGGTGGTCACGCCGACGAACAGCCGACCATCGAAGCGGGCGTCGTGGGTGCTGATCGCGCGGTAGGCGGCGTCGTCGTGCAAGGTCATGGCCGCATCATAGGTCCGCACCTGATCCGTACTCGCCGTTTTCGGACCTGTGCCTGAGCCGGCGCGGCCATCCCATCTGCGCTCGCGCCTGTCTGCGGCAGACGGGGAACGCCGCATGCCGCGCGCTGCCTACAATCGCGCGACTTCGCAAACGGCGCATCGATCCCCATGAATCCGGCACCCAGTGTGTTCAAGGCCTATGACATCCGCGGCATCGTCGGGCAGACGCTCGACGAGCATTTCGCCGAGCATCTCGGGCGCGCGTTCGGCAGCGCGGCGGTGGCCAGCGGCGAAGGCGCGCTGGCGATCGGCCGCGATGGGCGCCATTCCGGTCCCGCGCTGTGCGCGGCCTTGGCGCGCGGACTCACGTCCACCGGACTGGACGTGGTGGATCTCGGCGCGGTCACCACGCCGATGCTGTACTACGTGGCCGCGACGCGCGGCAGGTACGGCTGTCGCTCGGGCATTCAGGTCACCGGCAGTCACAACCCCAAGGAGTACAACGGCTTCAAGATGGTGCTGGGCGGGCGTGCCATCTATGGCGAGGAGATCCAAGGCCTGCGCGAGCGCATGCAGCGCGAGGACTACGTCAAGGGCGCCGGGCGCCTGGGCAACATGGCAATCGTCGGCGAGTACACGCGGCGCATCGTCAGCGACTGCAAGCAGGCGCGCCGCATGCGCATCGTGGTCGATTCGGGCAACGGCATTCCGGGTGCATCGGCACCGGGCATCCTGCGTGCGCTGGGTCACGAGGTGATCGACCTGTACTCGCGGGTCGACGGCGATTTTCCGAACCACCATCCCGATCCGAGCAAGCTGGAGAACCTGGCCGATCTGATCAAGGTTGTGCATGCCACCGAGGCCGAGCTGGGCCTGGCGTTCGATGGCGATGGTGATCGGCTGGGCGTGGTCACGCGCGATGGCCAGATCATCTTCCCGGATCGGCAGCTGATGCTGCTGGCGCGCGACGTGCTCGCGCGCAACCCGGGCGCCACCATCATCTACGACGTCAAGTGCAGCCAGCGGCTCGGCGACGACATCCGTGCATCCGGCGGTGTGCCGCTGATGTGGAAGACCGGGCATTCGTTGATGAAGGCCAAGCTGAAGGAAGAGGGTGCGCCGCTCGCCGGCGAGATGAGCGGCCACATCTTCTTCAACGAACGCTGGTACGGCTTCGACGATGCGATGTACACCGCGGCGCGGCTGCTCGAGATCCTGTCGCGCAGCGCCGATCCGAGTGCGCTGCTCAACGCGCTGCCCACGTCGTTCAGCACCCCCGAGCTGAACGTGCCCTGCGCCGAGGGCGAGCCACCGCGCGTGATCGACGCGCTGCGCGCCCAGGCCAGGTTCGAGGGCGCGCGCGAGGTGGTCACCATCGACGGCCTGCGTGCCGACTACGCCGACGGCTTCGGCCTGGTGCGCGCCTCCAACACCACGCCGGTGCTGGTGCTGCGCTTCGAGGGCCACACCGCGCAGGCGCTCGAGCGCATCCAGCACACCTTCATGACGGCGTTGCGCGCGGTGAAGCCCGACGCGCAGTTCGCGAGCGCGGCGCATTGAACAGTCGGGTCCGCCCGAGGCCGCGATGATCGCGCGCGCGCTGTGGTCGCTCGCGCTGCGGCTGGCGTTGCCGCTGGTGTTCGTGCGCCTGTGGTGGCGCGGACGCCGCGAGCCCGGCTATCGGCTCGCCTGGCGCGAGCGCCTCGGGCTCGGGCCGGCCAGTGAGCCGGGCGCCGTCTGGCTGCACGCGGTGTCGCTCGGCGAGACGCGCGCCGCCGGTGCCCTGATCGATGCTTTGCGTGCGCTGCAACCCGAGCTGCGCTTGCTGCTCACCCATGGCACGGCCACCGGCCGCGAGGCCGGCCGCGCCTGGCTGCGTGCCGGCGATCGACAGTGCTGGTTGCCGTACGACACGCCGGGCGCGGTGCGGCGTTTCCTGCGGCGCCATCGGCCGCGGGTGGGCGTGCTGATGGAAACCGAGGTGTGGCCCAACCTGATCGTTCAGTCGGTGCGCCGCGGCGTGCCGATGATGATGGCCAACGCGCGCCTGAGCGCGCGCAGCGCGCGCAAGGGTCGGCGCCTGACGGCGTTGCTGAGGCCGGCGGCCGAGCAACTCACGCTCGTGCTGGCGCAATCGCACGACGACGCGGTGCGCATCCGCGAGGCTGGTGCGCGCCATGTCGAGGTGTGCGGCAACCTGAAGTTCGACATGACGCCCGATCCGGCGCTGGTGGCGCGTGGCCGCGACTGGCGGCGCGCGCTGGCGCGCCCGGTGGTGCTGATGGCCAGCAGCCGCGAAGGCGAGGAGCTGCCGCTGCTCGAGGCCTGGCGCTCACAGGCTGTGCCGCGGCCGTTGCTGCTGCTCGTGCCGCGTCATCCGCAGCGCTTCGACGAAGTGGCCGCGATGGTTTGCGCTGCCGGTTTCAACCTGGCGCGACGCAGCGCCTGGGGCGATGCGCCCGCGGCGGTGGCGGCCGACGCCGACGTGTGGCTCGGCGATTCGATGAGCGAGATGCCGCTGTACTACGCCTGCGCCGATGTGGCGCTGCTCGGCGGCAGCTTCGCGCCGCTGGGCGGACAGAACCTGATCGAGGCCGCGGCCTGCGCCTGCCCGGTGGTGATGGGGCCGTACACCTTCAATTTCGAACAGGCCGCAGTGGGTGCGCTGGCCGAGCGCGCGGCACTGCGTGTGGCCGACTTGGCGCAAGGCGTATCGCGGGCCATCGAACTGGCGCGCGATTCGCGGCGCGCGCTGTGGTCGCAACGTGCGTTGGCCTTCGCCGATCTGCACAAGGGCGCGGCGCGGCGCATGGCCGAGCGCATCGTGCAGGTGATGGCGCGCGGCGTCGCGGGTTGAGCCTGCCGTTCAGGGCGCGAGCAGGGCGTTGACGGCGCTCACGTCGTCGGCGCGCAGTTCGCCCGAGGCCTGGCGCAACCGCAAGCCATTGACCACCACGTCGTAGCGCGACCGCGCGAGGTCGCGCTGAGTCTGGTTGAGCTGGGTCTGGGCATTGAGCACGTCGAGGTTGACGCGCACGCCGACCTTGTAGCCCAGTTGCGTGGCCTCCAGGGCAAGCTTGCTCGACGACTCGGCAGCCTCCAGCGCGCTGACCTGTGCGCGCCCCGACTTCAGGCCGAAAAAGGCGACTCGCGTGGCCTGAGCGACGCCGCGGCGCGCCGCTTCGAGGTCGTTGCGCGCCTTGTCCTCCAGGGACAACGTTTCCTTGATGCGGTTCTGCGTCGCCCCGCCCGTGTACAGTGGCATCTTCAGTTGCAGGCCGATCACCGCATTGCTGGTGTTGCCCGGCGTGGTGGTGAGGGTGCCGGTCGTGTGGTTGGCACCCACCGAGCCCACAAGATCCACCGTCAAGCCCTCGGCGGCGCGGGCGCGCTCGGTCTCGAGTCTGGCGATCTCGAGCACCAGGCGGAACTTGCGCACCGACGGATGGACACGATCGGCGGTGTCGACCCACACGCTCACGTCATCGGGCATGGGCCCGGGCAACGTCACCGGTTCGGCCAGCGGCTTGGGCTTGACGCCGGACCTGCCCACCAATTGATCGAGCGCGATGCGCTTGGTGCGCAGGTCGTTCTCGGCGGCGATCTCTTGCGCGGTGGACAGATCGAACCGCGCCTGCGCCTCGCGGGTGTCGGTGATGGTGGCGGTGCCGACTTCGAAGTTGCGCTTGGCCGACGCCAGTTGCTCGGCGATCGCCTTCTTGCCGGTCTGTGCGGTTTCCAGCGCATCCTGAGCGGCCAGCACGTCGAAATAGGCTTGCGCGACCCGAACGATCAGGTCTTGCTCCGCGGTTTCGAGATCGGTCTGCGCCACTTCGAGGTTGCGCCGCGCCTGGGTGATGGTGGCGTCGTTGTTGCGGTTGTACAGCGGCTGCGTGGCGTTCACCGAGGCGTCGAAGCGGTTGCTGTAGGCGTGGCCAGCGGTGCCTGGAATCGGTGTCTGGTTGGCACCGGTCACGGTGGTCGGCAGATCGACGTCGGTGCGCGTGGCGTTGGCGGCCAGGCCCACGCTCGGGCGATTCAACGCATCGGCCTGCGCGGCCTTGTATTGCGCCGAGTCGGCCAGCGAGCGAGCGGCCAGGTAGGTGGCGTCATAGGCCCGTGCCGCGTCGTACAGCTCGCGCAGGCTCTGGGCCCCCGCCCACGACGGCAGCAGGGCCAGGCCCATTGCCGTGAGCGTTGCGGCCAGACGGGCCAATTGCGGGCATCGGCGCAGCGGCGCAGCAGTCATGTTGAGCGTCCTGTGATCGGGCATGGGCTTTTGGCGCCGGCTGGCGCCCGCGTTTGTAGTGGGAGGCCTGCCCGGCGGCAAGGCGATTGCGATGTGCCGCCGATTGACGGCTGCAGCCGGTGTACACGCGGCGATGAGCGGTCGACCACCATCGGCTTCGATGAGGGCTTGCCGGCGAGAGATCAGAAGTGGAACCGGCTCGGCTCGTCGAAGCCGAGCAGGCGCGGCGCCACGGTGTCGAACAGGTCGCGGGTTTCGAAGCGGGACTGCGACAACCGCTGCACACGCACCGCGCGCATCATCGGCTCGTCGCCGACGACGGCCATCAAGCGGCCACCCGGCGCCAGTTGCTCCAGCAGCACCTGCGGCACTGCGTTGACCGACCCCGACAGCACGATCGCATCGAACGGCGACTCGTCGGGCAAGCCCCGCGAGCCATCATGCACCCGCACCTTGCAGTTGGCGATGCCGGCGCGCTGCAGGTTGGCGCTGGCCATGGTGACCAGGCTGGCGTGCAGGTCGAGGGTCAGCACCGAGCGTGCGCGGTGCGCCAGCAACGCGGCCATGAAGCCCGAGCCGGCGCCGACCTCGAGCACACGCTCGTGGCGCTGCAGGCCCAGCTCCTGGAGTAGGCGCGCTTCGACCTTGGGTGCCAGCATGCATTGCCCCTCGGGCAACGGCACCTCGCAATCGACGAACGCGAGCGCGCGATAGGCTGGCGGCACGAAGTCTTCGCGGCGCACCACCGCCAACAGGCCGAGGACTGCCGGATCGAGCACGTTCCATGGCCGGATCTGCTGCTCGATCATGTTGAAGCGGGCTTGTTCGAGGTTCATCGTTTGTCTTCAGAGGGCCGCGACGGCGCGAGGTGGAAATTCTACGGGTCGCTCAGCGGGCGCGGCCGGGGCGCCGTTCGTGCGGTTGTGCGGCGCCACGGCTGTGCAGCAGGCCGCGAATCACGAGGTCGATGTGCGAGTGGATGAAGGCGTGCGGGTCGAAGTCTTCGTCGTGGCCAGCGCAAGCGCCCAGCGAATGCTTGTGCAGGCACATCATCACCATCGGCAGGGTCAGGGAGTGCACCACACCCGACACGTCGAGGGCGTCGAACTCGCCGCTGTCGATGCCGCGCTGGACGATGCGGGCGATCAACTGTTCGCCGGGTTGAACGACCTCGCGGTTGTAGAACTCCGCCAGATCGGGGAAGTTGCGCACCTCGGTGATGATCAGCTTGAACACGCCCGAGGTCGGGCTATCGAACATCTCGAGCCACCAGGTGCAGAACACCTCGCGCAGCAGGTCGGCCACCGCGCCGCGGTGCTGCTCTGCCGCCTGGGCGCCCGCCGCTATGCGCGACGACAGGTGCTCGCTGATCACGGCTTTGAGCAGCTCTTCCTTGCTCGGGTAGTAAAGGTACAGCGTGCCCTTGGACACGCCGGCACGCTGCGCCACTTCCTCGGCGCGGGTGGCCGCAAAGCCCTTTTCGACGAACAGCATCAACGCGGCGTCGAGCAACTGCTGCGGCCGCGCCTCTTTGAGGCGGCGACGGATGGGGGCCAACGACTCACTCATCTGCTTAATGACTGACCGGTCAGTAATGTAATCGGCTGGCTGTGGGGAGGTCAACCGCCGGCGGTCAAATCCCCTGCAGGTTGCGTGATCGCAAGCGGTGCCCGCAAGAGGGACTCAATCGACTGGTGGTCGCGTCGACCCGCAACCCTTGCACCCGCACCCGTATCATGCGCGGCTGCGCAAGGCGGGAGGGTTGATTTGGATCTGCTGTTGTTGGCCAAGTCGGCGTTGATGGGTGTCGTCGAGGGCCTGACCGAGTTCCTGCCGATCTCGTCCACCGGCCACCTGATCCTCGCCGGATCGCTGCTCGGCATGGCCGACGCCAAGGCGAAGGTGTTCGACATCGCGATCCAGAGCGGCGCGATGCTGGCGGTGATCGGGGTGTACTGGCGCCGTTTGAGCGACACGGTGGCCGGGCTCGGGTCGAGCCCGCGCGCGCGCCGGTTCGCGCTCAACGTGGCGATCGCCTTCGCGCCGGCCGTGGTGCTGGGGCTCGCGTTCGGCAGGGTGATCAAGGCCCAGCTGTTCAACGCGCCGGTGGTGGCGGCGAGTTTCATCGTCGGCGGGCTCGTCATCCTGTGGGCAGAGCGGCGGCCGGCCACGGCGGTGCGCATCGAATCGATCGACGCGATGTCGCCTCTGGACGCACTAAAGGTGGGGCTGGCGCAGTGCGTGGCGATGATCCCTGGCACCAGCCGCTCGGGCGCCACGATCATCGGCGGCATGCTGTTCGGGCTGTCGCGCGCGGCCGCCACCGAGTTCAGCTTCTACCTCGCGATCCCCACGCTGATGGGGGCCGGCGCCTACAGCTTGTACAAGGAACGCGCGTTGCTGTCGGTGTCCGACTGGCCGATGTTCACGGTCGGCGCGCTGGTGTCGTTCGTCTGCGCCTATGCCTGCGTGCGCTGGTTGCTGCGCTACATCGCCAGCCACACCTTCGTGCCGTTCGCGTGGTACCGCATCGCCTTCGGCGCCGTCGTGTTGGCCACGGCGTTGAGCGGCGCCGTCCAGTGGGCCGACTGAGGGCATGAGCCGGCGCCCGCGCGCTGGCGAGCACCTGCCAGGCGCGAGCGCGGCCCGCGCGGCGATTGAATCCGCTCAGCGTTTGCGGAACACCAGGTCGCGGCTGGCATGGCCCAGGCGCTCGCCGCGCCGCTCGAACTTGGTCTGCGGGCGGTAGGCCGGCCGCGGCGCGAAGCCATCGGTCGTGTTGACCAGTGTGGGTTCGGCACTCAGCACTGCGAGCATCTGCTCGGCGTAAGGCTCCCAGTCGGTGGCCAGGTGCAAGGTGGCGCCGCCGGCCAGACGCGAGGCCAGCAACGACACCAGCGGCGGCTGGATCAGTCGCCGCTTGTGATGGCGCTTCTTCGGCCAAGGATCGGGAAAGAACACCATCGCGCCGGCCAGCGACAGCGGCGCGAGCATGTGCGTCAGCACCGCCACCGCGTCGTGCGGCACGATGCGCAGATTGCGCAGTCCGTGGGCCTCGATGCGCTGAAGCAGCGCGCCCACGCCCGGCGGGTGGACTTCGACGCCAATGAAGTCGATGCCGGGCGAGGCCTGCGCGATCGCCGCGGTGGCGTCGCCCATGCCGAAGCCGATCTCGAGCACCAGCGGAGCGTCGCGCCCGAATGCCGCAGCCCATTGGACCGCCTGCTCGCGATAGGGCAGCACGAAGCGCGGCGCCAACTCGGTGAGCGCGCGTTGCTGGCCGCTGCCCATGCGGCCGCCGCGCAGCACATAACTGCGCACGGTCCTGACGCTGTTGTGTGCGGACGGCACCGCTACAGCAGGTCTTCGGTGATCACGCTGGACAGCATCCACAGCCACAAGCGCGACAGCGCGGTGGCGCCGGGCTCGTCGGTGGTCACGACCTCGCGCTCGCCGTCGCGCACGACCCATTCGATGCGTTCGCCGTCGCCGCTCAGGCGCAGCCGGTAGGCCCCGGCCAGCCCGCCGCCGCGCTCGACCAGCCCGAGGACCTCGTTGGCCAGAGTGAAATTGTCGATCACCACGCTCATCTCGGTGTTGGCGCGTGCCGAGCGCGCGTCGAGGTTCATCGAACCGACGATCACCCAACGCCGGTCGATCAGCGCCACCTTGGCGTGCAGGCGGCCGAACGACGAGCGAAAAACCCCCAGCGCGTTCGCGTGCTGCACCAGCGAGCCGCCCAACTCGTAGATGGACACGCTGGCGCGCAACAGGTCGAGGCGGTAGCGCGCATAGGCGAAGTGCACCATCGGCTCGTCGGTGGCGTCGGCCGCATTGGTCAGCACGCTCATCCGCACGCCGTTGGCGACGGCGTCCCTCATCAGCTCCACGCCACGCTCACCGGGTATGAAATAGGGCGACGCCATCATCACCTCGGAGCGCGCGCTGCGCATCAGCGTGATGGCGTTGAACGACACCGTGCCCTCGGCGCGTGGCGTGGTCACGCCGCGCACCTTGTCGGGCGTGTCGACCAGCACCTCGGCCGGCGCGTGATGCAGCGTCAAGCAGCCGGCCTGCAGCTCCTGGCCGACGCTGGGTCGGCCCAACATGTCGTGCTCCTGCAGCGGCAGCTCGCCCGCATAGCGCTGCAGCCGCGCATCGAAGCGCAGCCGCGCGGCCGCCGGGTCGTCGATGCGCCCGACGATGCTGTCGATCGGATAGCTGTAGTCGCTGTTCCAATAGCGGTCGAAGGCGTCGGACAGATCGCGCACGACGGCGCCGCTGCACAACACGTCCATGTCGATGAAGTTGCTGGCCGTGCCGTGCATGAAGTATTCGTCGCCGATGTTGCGCCCGCCGGTCACGGCCACCGTGTTGTCCGCCACGAACAGCTTGTTGTGCATGCGATGGTTGATGCGCCCGAACTCGAACAGCGAGGCCAGCACGCGCGCGGTGGTCGTGCCGGCGCGCGACGGCAAGGGGTTGAACAGACGCAGCTCCACGTTGGGGTGGACGGCGAACTCGCTGAACAACTCGTCCTGTCCCGCGGTGTAGAAGTCGTCGATCAGCAGGCGCACCCGCACGCCGCGGGCCGCCGCGTCGCGCAACTCGCGCAGGAATCGATGACCGATCTCGTCGCTATACAGCTGGTAGTACTGCGCGTCGATCGATTTCACTGCGCGACGAGCCAATGCGATGCGGGCGTCGAACGAGTAGTCGCCGGTGGGCAGCACGCGGAATCCGGACTCCGTGCGCTTGGCTTCGGGTGTCGAGGCCTCGACCACGCGCGCCAGCGGCGTGTCGGCCACGTCGGTGACGGCGACCGAGCTGGCGCGCGGCACGTCGCGCGGCAGCCCGGCGCAGGCCTGCAATGCCAGCGCCAAGGCGCACGCCCATGCCGCCGCGACGAGCGAGCGGCTGGGCGCCCCGGCAGCGGGTGCGATCCGGTCCATGGCGCGCGATTCTATGCAGCGCGCCGCTGCGCTGCTGCCGCAAGGCTCGCGCCGCTCATGCGGCGTCGCGCGCGGCGCGCCGTGCGTCCAGCGTGGCGCCCAGGGTGTCGCGCAGCCGCTGCGCATCGATCGGCTTGGTGAGAAAGTCGTTCATCCCGGCTGCCAGCGCGAGCTCGCGCTCGGAGGTCAGCGCCGCAGCGGTCAAGGCGATGATCGGCAATGCCTGCGGATCGTGGCTCTGGCGCAGCAAGCGGGTGGCCTCGTAGCCGCTCATCACCGGCATCTGCACGTCCATCAGCACCGCATCGAACGGGTGACCCGCGCGCTCGGCCTGGGCTACGGCCTCGAGAGCCTGCGCCCCGTCGCCGGCCTGCGACACGACGACGCCCCATTGCTCGAGCATGGCCACTGCGATCGTCATGTTGACCGCGTTGTCCTCGGCCATCAGCACACGCGCACCCGCCAACGAGTCGGTGCCGACGTCGTCGCCGAAGCCGCTGTCCGGTGCGAAGGCGGGCGCGGGGCCCAGCGGCAGCTCGACCCAGAAGCGGCTGCCTTGGCCGACCTCGCTTTGCACGCCCACGCTGCCGTGCATCAGGCCGGCCAGTTCACGGCAGATCGACAGTCCGAGGCCGGTGCCGCCGAAGCGGCGTGTGGTGGATTGGTCGGCCTGGGTGAACGGATTGAACAGTTGCGCTTGCGTGCCGGCGTCGATGCCCGGACCGGTGTCGCTCACCTCGACGCGCAGCCAGCCTTCGCGCGGCATCGACGCGGCCAGCGCGATGCGGCCGCGCTGGGTGAACTTCAGCGCGTTGTTCAGGTAGTTGGTGAGGATCTGCCGCAAGCGCACCGGATCACCCATGGCGCGGCGCGGCAGCGCGGGGTCGATCGTCTGCTCGTAACTCAGACCGCGCGCATCGGCCAGCGTGCCGTAGACCCGTTGCAATGAATCGAGCAGCGAGCCGAGGTCGAACGCGAGATGGTCGATCAACAGCTTGCCGGCCTCGATCTTGGACAGGTCGAGCACGTCGGAGATCACCGCGGTCAGCGTCTCGGCGCTGTCGCCGATCTGGTCGAGGTACTGTCGGCGGCGCGCCGCGTCGACCGCGGGTCGGCGCGCCAGCCGGGCCAGTCCGACCAGTCCGTTCAGCGGCGTGCGGATCTCGTGGCTGGTGTTGGCGAGGAACGCGCTCTTGGCGCGGTTGGCCGCCTCGGCGTCATCGCGTGCCTTGGCCAGCGCCTGCTCGGTGCGGCGCCGTTCGGTGATGTCCTCGATGATCCAGATCGTGCCGCCATGCAAGGGGTGCGTCGGGTCCACAGCCTTGGCGAGCATGCGGCACCAAAACGTCGACCCGTCGCGGCGCTTGAGTTCACGCACGAATTCAACCGGCTCGCCGCGCGCCAGTTGCGGACCGATCATGGCGCCCACTTCCCCATACTCAGCATCGCTGGCCCAGACCATCCGGCCGGGCTGCCCGGTGAGCGTGCCGCGCTCCCAGCCCAGCATCTGCTCGAGGGCCGGGTTGGCTTGGACGAATCTCTGCTCGCGGGTGAACGCGATGCCCAGAGACGCGTTGTCGAGCACTGCCTCGTGCGCCAGCCGCGTGCGCTCGGTTTCCGAGATGTCGCGGCCGTTGAGCACCAAGTAGCGCTGGCCCTCGAGTTCGAACAACGCGGCTGACAGCAGCAGCGAAAAGCTCTTGCCTGAGCGCGACACAAACTGCTGCGGCCAGTCGGACACGCTGCCGCGGCTACGAATGGCGTCGACGAAGGCGGTGCGCTGCTCGGCGTCGGTCCACACGCCGAGCTCCAACGCAGTGTGGCCAATCGCCTCGTCGCGCGAATAGCCGGTGAAGCGCGTGAAGGTGTCGTTGACCATCACGTACTGGCCGGTCTCCAGGTCGGTCAGCGTGATCAGATCGGGGCTGGTGGCGACCAGGTGCGACAACGTCGTCTCCGAACGGCGCAAGGCCTCCTGTGCATCGTGCAGTTCGGTGATGTCGTCGAAGATCGAGAGCACGCTTGCCCGGCCCTCGGCTTCGAGACGCGTGGCGGTGGCACGCAGGATCGGGCGGCGCCCGTCGCGCATGATCCAACGGTAGACTGCCGGCGTCAGGCTCTGGCCCGCCTGCACGGTGCGCAGGCGTTCCTGTGCCAGGGTTTGCTCCTCGGGGTCGAGGTGATCCAGCAGGCGCTGGCCCTTCATCGCTGCCGCGTCGGGGTAACCGAACAGTACCACCGCGGCGGCGTTGGCATCGACGACCCGCCAATCCTGGTGGATCACCAGGGCCAGCGGCGACACGGCGAAGAGGTCGCGATAACGGGCCTCGCTGGCCTGCGCGGTCTGCTGCAGCAGGACGTCGGCGGTGATGTTGCGGCCGACACCCCAATAGCCGACGAAGCGCCCGTGCTCATCGAAGCGGGGTTCGCCGCTGATCAGTTCGTGGCGCACAGAGCCATCGCCGCGGCGACATTGCGTGCGCAGGTCTCGAAACGGCCTGTGCGCGGCGAGGTCGGCCCGCAGTGCCTCGAACGACACGGAGTCGGTGATCCACTCGGGCAGATCCCACGGTGCTGGAAAACGTCGCTCGATCTTGACGAAGCGGTTGCTCTTGTCGCGGCGCCAGAGGGTGCTGGAGCGAAACGCCGCGTCGAGTTCCCAGTAGGTGTCCACCGCAATGCCCAGCAGGCCGACGAAACGGGCCTCGCGTTCGTCGCTGGCGCGCCGGCGAATCAGCAGCACGTGGGACACCATCAGCCCGCAGGCCAGGCCAGCACCCACCAGCAGCAGGTGGTTGGCCAGACGACGCGGCAACGGCAGGTCGGCCAGCAACGCAGCGCCGCCGATCAGGCCGCGCTGCTCGGCCCAGGCCAGCGCCAACAAAGATGCCACGCTGGCCGCCGCAGTGACGATGCCGGTGCGCGCGCCGACGGCCGCGCAGATGACCATCGGCAGCAACGTCACGAAGCCGATCGCCGGCGCGTTCAGGCCGAGCCCGCTCAGCATCCCGTACAGCGCCACCAGCACCAGCGCGCCGACGTTGACGGCGAGCACGGCCCACTGCGCCGCAGTGACGCGCCAGCGCGTGGCCAGCAGCGAGAACAGCGACGCCAGCACGAAACAGGCGACCAATGCCGCGCGGTGAGGAATCGGAAACGCCCCCGTCGCCACCAGCAACGCGGCGAGCCCGAACACGACCGTGGCAACCACGAGGAAGCGCTGCGCGATCGCGACATGCGCCTCGTCGCGCGGATCGGGGAGGACGATGCGGTCCACAGCTCAAGCGACCCCAGGTTGGCGCCACTCTGGCACGCCTGGACTGCGGCACTCAGAGGGCTACCCCCGGGTTGGCTGCGCGTGCCAGGCGCCGCCGGCGACTAAAATGCCACCGGCTGCGGGTGTAGTTCAATGGCAGAACGGCAGCTTCCCAAGCTTCATACGAGGGTTCGATTCCCTTCACCCGCTCCATCCGCTCGGTGTTTCCCTGCCTGCCCATCGCCACACGCTTGGCGCAGCATCGGCAGCTTCATGAGCACACCGATCCAGCTGCTGTGCCAGGGGGTGTCGCCACCCGATTTGGCGACGTCGGCTCTCGGGCCATTCATCGTGCAGCGCTGCGCCAGCCTCGACGAAGTCGCCGCTCAAATGCAGCAGGGCCGCTTCGACGCGTTGCTGGTGCAGGCGGCCACGCCGTCTGAATTGCACGCGCTGGTGCATTGGGGTTCGCTGCCGCACGCGGTGCTCGACATGGCGCTGGTCGTGCTGACGCCTGAACCCGCCGCCGCCGACCTCGGCCACTTGCTGCAGGCCGGCGTGCAGGAGGTCGTGCCGACACGCGAGTTGCAGGCCGACCGCCTGGCACTGGCGCTGCGGCAGGCGGTCGAGCGCAAGCGGCTCGAACTCGCGTCACGACGCGCCTATGCCACCGATCTGGGCACCGGGTTGCCCAACCACGCGCAACTGATGGAGCACATGACGCACCTGCTCGCGCTGCGCGAGCGCGAGCCGGCGCCGATGGCGCTGCTGGTGTTGCGCATCGAGGGGTTGGCCACCGCGCAGGCGAGCCTGGGCGCCGAGGCCGCCAACGTCCTGCGTCGCAAGATCGCCGTGCGGCTGCGCTCGGGGCTGCGCGCGAGCGATGTCGTGGCCGCGGTTGGCGCCGACCGCTTTGCCGTGTTGCTGGCCTGGATCGACGACGCTGCCGATGGTCAACGGGTGGCCGCCAAATTGTCGCAAAGCCTGCAGCGGCCGTTGAGCGTCGCAGGGCAGGACATCGCGGTGGCCGTTGGCAGCGGCGTGGCCGGCTATCCCGGCGACGGCCGCGACGCCGACACGTTGCTGCGGCTGGCCGCGAACCAGGCGGCGCAGAGCAACGTGCAAGGGCGCGCCGGTTTCGCTCACCGCGTCGAGCGAGACGGCACGGCCGCTGCCAATGACGAACTGCCGACGCAGTTCTGAACGACTACTTGTTGAGGTCGCCCAGGCAGAGGTACTTGATCTCGACGTAGTCGTCGATGCCATGGTGCGAGCCTTCGCGGCCGAGGCCCGATTGTTTGACGCCACCGAACGGCACCTCGGCCACCGAGATCAGGCCGGTGTTGATGCCGACCATTCCGTACTCCAGCGCCTCGGCGACGCGGAAGATGCGGCCGACGTCGCGGCTGTAGAAGTAGCTGGCCAGGCCGGATTCGGTGGCGTTGGCCAGCGTGATCGCCTCGGCCTCGGTCTTGAAGCGGAACACTGGCGCCACCGGCCCGAAGGTCTCTTCGCGCGCGCACAGCATCTCGGAGGTGGCGTCGGCGAGCACGGTGGGCGCGTAGAAGCGCTCGCCGATGCGCGAACCACCGACCACCAACTTGGCGCCCTTGGCCAACGCATCGGCGACATGTGCCTCGACCTTGGTCATCGCCTGGCCGTCGATCAGCGGGCCTTGATTGACGCCGGGCTCGAAGCCATTGCCGACCTTGATGCTCCTGGACTTCTCGGCGAGCTTGCGCACGAAGGCGTCGTACACGCCGTCCTGCACGTACAGCCGGTTGGCGCACACGCAGGTCTGGCCGGCGTTGCGGTACTTGCTGATCATCGCGCCATCGACCGCGCTGTCGAGGTCGGCATCGTCGAATACGATGAACGGCGCGTTGCCGCCGAGCTCGAGCGACATCTTCTTGATGGTCGGCGCGCATTGCTGCATCAGGATGCGGCCGACCTCGGTGGAGCCGGTGAACGACAGGTGGCGCACGGTGTCCGACACGCACAGCGCCTTGCCGACCTCGATCGACTGCTTCGCATCGGCGGTGATCACGTTGAGCACGCCGGCCGGCATGCCGGCGCGTTGCGCCAGCTCGGCACAGGCGAGCGCCGACAGCGGTGTCGCTTCGGCCGGTTTGATCACCACCGGGCAGCCGGCCGCCAGCGCCGGCGCCACCTTGCGGGTGATCATCGCGATCGGAAAGTTCCAGGGCGTGATCGCCGCGCACACGCCGATCGGCTGCTTGATGACGACGGTGCGCTTGTTGGGATCGGTGGTCGGGATCGTCTCGCCATAGACGCGCTTGCCTTCTTCGGCGAACCATTCGATGAAGCTGGCGCCGTAGATCACCTCGCCGCGCGCTTCGGCCAGCGGCTTGCCCTGCTCGGCGGTCATGATGCGCGCCAGGTCGTCGGCGTGCTGGTTGAGCAGCGCGAACCACTTCATCAGGATCGCGTGGCGCTCCTTGGCGGTCTTGCTACGCCACGCCGGCCATGCGGTGTTGGCTGCAGCGATCGCGCGTTCGGTTTCCGCGGCACTGAGGTTCGCCACGTCGACGAGTTTGTGCCCGGTGGCCGGGTCGTTGACGGCGAACCGGCTGCTGCCACCGATCCAGTGCCCGTCGATCAGCGCATTGGTTCTCAGCAGCGCGGCGTCCTGCAGCGACGACAGCGGCGAGGTCTTCATGTCCATGGTGTGCTCCTGAATCGACTCACTGCGCACTGGGCCAGGCATCCGAGCGGGCCAGCGCGTCGCGGATGGCGCGTCCGTGCTCGTCGAGCGTCGGTGCCGGACGATCCGATACTGCGCGCTGTCCGTCCAGGCGCATTGGCGCCGCGACCATGGGCATGCCCGCGTTGTGGATCTTCATCCCGCGCGCCACCACCTGCGGGTGCTTGAACACCTCGGGCAGTTCGAGGATCGGTGCACAGGGCACTGCATTGGGTTCGAGCAGCGCGGTCCACTGCGCGGTCGTGCGTTCGCGCATCCAGACCGCGATCTCGGCGGTCAGCGCGTCGCGGTGTTCGATGCGCAGCGCGTTGGTTGCGAACAGCGCGTCGGTGCCGACCGCTTCGCGACCGGCGAGTTTGCAGAAACGCTGGAACTGGCCGTCGTTGCCGACCGCTAGCACGATGTGGCCGTCCTGTGTCTTGAACACCTGGTACGGCACGACGTTGACGTGCGCGTTGCCCATGCGTTTGGGCGTCTTGCCGCCCACCAGGTAGTTGCTGGCCTGGTTGGCCAGCACGGCGAGTTGCGTGTCGAGCAGCGCGGCGTCGATCCAGCGGCCGCGGCCGGTGCGGTGGCGCTCCTGCAGGGCGGCGAGGATCGCGGTGGTCGCGTACAAACCGGTGAACAGATCGGCCACCGCGACGCCCACCTTCTGCGGCTCGGCGCCGGGCGTGCCGTCTTTCTCACCGGTCACGCTCATCAGGCCGCCGGTGGCCTGGATCGCGAAGTCGTAGCCCGCGGCGGGCGCGTAAGGGCCATCCTGCCCGTAGCCGGTGATCGAGCAATAGATCAGGCGCGGGTTGAGCGCGGCGAGCGTCGCATGGTCGAGCCCGTACTTCGCGAGTTGACCGACCTTGTAGTTCTCCAGCAGCACGTCGGCATGCGCTGCGATCTTCTTGACCAGTGCCGCGCCTTCGCCGGTGGCGATGTCGACCGCGATCGAACGTTTGCCGCGGTTGGCGCTCAGGTAATAGGCCGACATCTGGTCGTCGGCGTCGCCCCACCAGGGCGGGCCCCAAGTGCGCGTGTCGTCGCCGCCGCCGGGGCGCTCGACCTTGACCACGTCGGCGCCGTAGTCGGCCAGCAGTTGACCCGCCCAGGGGCCAGCCAGCACGCGGCTGAGGTCGAGCACACGCACGCCCGCCAGCGGGGTTGGCCCTGTCATCTCGCTGCCTTGGCGCGTAGCGCGCCTTCCCCCCAAGGGGGAGCGAGCCATCTTGGGGCGGCCCGGCGATGGCTCATGCCGTGAAGGCCTGGATGCCGGTGATCGCGCGCCCGAGGATCAGCGCGTGGATGTCGTGCGTGCCCTCGTAGGTATTCACCACTTCGAGGTTGACCAGGTGGCGCGCGACGCCGAATTCGTCGCTGATGCCGTTGCCGCCCATCATGTCGCGCGCCACGCGGGCGATGTCGAGCGCCTTGCCGCAACTGTTGCGCTTCAAGATGCTGGTGGTCTCGACCGCCGCCTTGCCCTCGTCCTTCAGGCGGCCCAGACGCAGGCAACCCTGCAGGCCGAGCGTGATGTCGGTCAGCATGTCGGCCAGCTTCTTCTGCACCAGCTGGTTGGCGGCCAGCGGGCGGCCGAACTGCTTGCGGTCCAGCACGTACTGACGCGCGCGGTGCATGCAGTCTTCGGCCGCGCCCAGGGCGCCCCATGCGATGCCGTAGCGCGCGCTGTTCAGGCAGGTGAACGGACCCTTCAGGCCGCGCACCTCGGGGAACGCGTTCTCCTCGGGGCAGAACACCTCGTCCATCACCACCTCGCCGGTGATGCTGGCGCGCAGGCCGATCTTGCTGTGGATCGCCGGTGCGCTCAGGCCCTTGGCGCCCTTGTCGAGAATGAAGCCGCGGATCTGTCCGCCATCGTCCTTGGCCCAGACCACGAACACGTCGGCGATCGGCGAGTTGGTGATCCACATCTTGGAGCCGGTCAAGGAGTAGCCGCCCGACACCTTCTTCGCCCGCGTGACCATGCTGCCGGGGTCCGACCCGTGGTTGGGTTCGGTGAGGCCGAAGCAGCCGATCCATTCACCGATGGCCAGCTTGGGCAGGTACTTGCGCTTCTGCGCCTCGGTGCCGAACTCGTGGATCGGCACCATCACCAGCGAGCTCTGCACGCTCATCATCGATCGGTAGCCCGAGTCGACGCGCTCGACCTCGCGCGCCACCAGGCCGTAGCAGACGTAGTTCAAGCCGGCGCCACCGTAAGTCTCGGGGATGGTCGGCCCCAGCATGCCGAGCGAGCCCATCTCGCGGAAGATCGAAACATCGGTCTTCTCGTGGCGAAACGCCTCCAGCACCCGCGGCGCCAAGCGCCCCTGGCAGTACTCGCGCGCGGCATCGCGCACCTGGCGCTCGTCGTCGGTGAGCTGCTCATCGAGCAGCAATGGATCTTCCCAACTGAACCTGGCGGCGCTGGACATGGCGGATGAATCCCTCGGCAAGTGCCGGCGCGACTGCCGGCAAGCGGAATCATCCTAACTCGGCCTGCGGCTGCGGACGCGAGGGCGCCCGAGGCGGCTACTTCTTGGCGGTGGTGGCCGCAGGCGTCGGTGCGGCGGCGAGCGTGTTGGCGTTGGGCGCCATGAACTTCGCCTCACGCATCAACACGCGGTGGAAACTCTCCGCTCGCTCGAGCCAGTCGACGAATGGCCGGCCGTCGAGTGTCTGCTGCTTGAACGCGCCCTGCGCCATGAACTCTTTCCATTCGGGGAGGGCGCGCACCTTGGCCAGCAGCTGCACGTAGTAGGTCACTTGCTCGGGCGTGGCGTCGGGCGTGGTGAAGATGCCGCGCAGCATCAGGTACTGCACCGGGATGCCGAACGACATGCAGGTCGGCAGGTCATTCCAGCTCATCTCCGTCGTGACCTTGGCGTGGTAATCGAGCTTGCTGCCATCGAACACACACAGCGGGCGGACCTTGCCCTCACGCCACAGCTTCTCGGCCTCGATCGGGTTGTTGACCGTCAGATCCACCAAGCCGTCAGCCAGAGTCTTGGCCACGTCACCACCGCCCTTGAGTGGCACGTAGGTGATGCGAGTTGCCGCGGCAGTCTCAAGCAGCACGCCAATCAACTGGTCTTCCTGCTTACTGCCGGTGCCGCCGAGCTTGAAGGTCCCCGGCGGCTGGGTGCGAAGCGCTTCCAGCAGGTCCTTGGCCGACCGATACGGCGACTTGGCGTTGACCCACAACACGAACTGGTCGAGCGCCAGCATCTGCACCGGCGTGATGTCTTGCCAGGCGAATTTGGTGCCGGTGGCCATCGGCGTGGTGAACAGGTTGGACAGCGTGATGACCAGCTTGTGCGGGTTGCCCTGCGCGGCCTTGATGTCGAGCAGGCCCTCGGCGCCCGAGTTGCCCGACTTGTTGACCACGTTGAGCGGCTGCGCCATCAGGTTGTGCTTCTTGACCATCTCTTGGATGAAGCGAGCCATCTGATCGGCACCGCCGCCGGTGCCCGCCGGCACCACCAGCTCCACGGGCGCGCTGGGCTCCCAGGCGCGGGCTCCGGGGGCGATGACCCCGGCCAGCGCCGCAACGAATACCGCCGCGAAATGCCGCCACGGCTTGGCATGGGCTCGGTCGACTGTTTCGAAGTTCATGATCGTCGGCAACTCGCTGCGCCGCCTTCCAGGTCACGACCAGCCATGCTAAGTCGCGCGCGAGACGACATGCGCCATTTAAGGTGTCGTCGGATCTTACGACCGCGACAAAATCACGAGCACGGATTCCGCGAGGCGGCGGGGGTGTTATGGCCGGCGGCGACGCCCAACCGAGCAGCCCACCGCGGCACGAAAGAGGGCGTGCGCTGCCGCCTGTATTCTCGGGCCTGCCCGCGACCCCGTAGCGCACCTTGGAGCTCTGCCATGCGAACGACCCTACCTCTTGTCAGCCGCCGCGGCGCTCTGCTGTGCGGGTCGGGCGCGCTGCTGGCCTGGTTAGGCGTCGACGCCATTGCCCAGGAGGGCGCCTACCCGACGCGGCCAATCCGCCTGGTGCCGTTCGGCACCGCGGGTGGGCCGATCGACAACATCGCCCGCAGTTACGCAGAGGCGATCAAGCAACGCTTCGGCCAGCCGGTGATCGTCGATGCCAAGCCAGGCGCCAGTGGCATCGTGGCGGCCGACTTCGTGGCCAAGTCGGCGCCCGACGGCTACACGCTGATGCCGACGCTGTCGCTGACCCACACGACGGTGCCGCTGCTGCAGCAGAAGGTGCTCTACGACCCGGTGCGCGACTTCCAGCCGCTGACCAAGATCGCCACCGGCGGGCCGATGTTCGTGGTGCCGGCGAGTGCGCCGCCGAACAACCTGACGGAGTTCGTTGCTTGGGCCAAGGCCAAGGGGCGCGTCACCTATGGCACTTGGGGCAACGGCTCGGCGGCCCATCTGTTTGGCGAGTTGCTCAAGCGCCAGACCGGCGCGCCGCTGGAGCATGTGCCCTACAAGGGCGAGGCAGCCGCCCATCTGGACATGTTCGGGAGCGTGCTCGACACCGCGTGGGCCAACCCGGCCACCGCGCGCACGCACCTGCAGGCAGGCAAGATCAAGACGCTCGGCATCGTCGGCTCGCGGCGCGTGGGCACGATTCCGAGCGTGCCGACCTTCACCGAGCAGGGCTTCGACGGCTCGCGCTCGACAGCTGGATGGGTTTCTTCGCGCCGGCGCACACGCCCGCGCCGGTGCTCGACAAGCTGGCGCCGGCGCTGCGCGAGATCACGCAGTCACCCGAACTGCGCAGCAAACTGCTCGACATGGGCTTCGAACCGCTGGGTGGCACGCCGGACGAGTTCGCGGCCAGTCTGAAGAGCGAGTTTCCGCTGTGGGCTGGCCTCGTCAAGGCTGCCGGCGTGACCGCGGAGTAGCCGATGAAGACCGTTCCGATCACCATCGACACCGGCACCGCCTATGGTCGGCCGGCACCGAGCTACCAGTCCGAGCTCGCCGAGGTCGGCGCCGGCACACCCATGGGCGAACTGATGCGCCGCTACTGGCACCCCATCGGCCTGGCGTCCGACGCCGACGCCACGCCGCGTGGCGTGCGCGTGCTCGGCGAAGACCTGGTGCTGTTTCGCGACAAGACCGGGCGGCCGGGGCTCGTCTACCCGCACTGCACGCACCGCGGTGCATCGCTGGTGTACGGCAAGGTCGAGGAGCGCGGCATCCGCTGCTGCTATCACGGCTGGTTGTTCGACGTGCAAGGCCACTGCCTCGAGCAGCCCTGCGAGCCGAACCTCGGCGATCCCAGCCGCAGCCGGCGCCGCCAGCCGTGGTACCCGGTGCAGGAGTTGTACGGCATGGTGTGGGCCTACCTGGGCCCGCCGGACAGGAAGCCGGTGTTGCCGCGCTACGAGGCGCTCGAGGTGCTCGACGAAGGCGAGTTCATCGAAGCCGACGACAACAGCATCGGCGGCGGCGGCCCGAAGATCATTCCATGCAACTGGCTGCAGCACTACGAGAACCTGGTCGACCCGTTCCACGTCGTCATCCTGCATGGCAGCTTCAGCGGCACGCAGTTCGTCGAGGCGATGTCGCTGGTGCCCGATGTCACGTGGGAAGAGGCGCCGCTGGGCGTGAAGACGGTGTCGCTGCGCAAGCTGCCCGACGGCTCGACATTGCGCCGCGTCAGCGAAGCGGCGCTGCCGACGCTGCGCGTGATTCCGAACCAGCGGGTCGGCCAATACGGCCGCGTCGAATCGATCGGCTGGGTGCTGCCGATCGACGACACGCACTTCCGCATTTATGTCGCGGGCCGCGTGAAGGCGCGCGGTGATCTGGTGAAGATGCGCTCGCACCTGAACGGCAAGCTGTGGGAGCAGCTGAGCGATGCCGAGCATCGCGATTTCCCCGGCGACTACGAGGCGCAGACGAGCCAGGGCGCGATCGCGTGGCATTCGGAAGAGCACCTGGCCACCAGCGATCGTGGCATCGCGATGCTGCGCCGCCTGCTGCAGCGCCAGCTCGACGCGGTGCGCGCCGGTGACGACCCTGCGGGCGTCAGCCGCGACCCCGCTGCGCCGCCGGTGCGCTTCGAAGCCGGCAACTACCTCGTGCGTGCCGCCTAAAATCACGCGTTCCATCGCAAAGGCGCGCATGAAAGCTGCCGAGATCCGCTCCACGTTCTTGTCCTTCTTCGAGTCCAAGGGTCACCAGGTGGTGGCCAGCTCGCCGGTGGTGCCCGGCGACGACCCGACGCTGCTGTTCACCAACGCCGGCATGAACCAGTTCAAGGACGTCTTCCTCGGCTTCGACAAGCGGCCGTACACGCGCGCGGCCACGGCGCAGAAGTGCATTCGCGCTGGCGGCAAGCACAACGACCTCGAGAACGTGGGCTACACCGCGCGTCACCACACGTTCTTCGAGATGCTCGGCAACTTCAGCTTCGGCGACTACTTCAAGCGCGACGCATTGAAGTACGCCTGGGAGCTGCTGACCGTGCACTTCAAGCTGCCGGCCGACAAGCTGTGGGCTACGGTGTACGCCGAGGACGACGAAGCCTACGACATCTGGGTCAAGGAGGTCGGCCTGCCGCCCGATCGCGTGGTGCGCATCGGCGACAACAAAGGCGCGCGTTTTCAGTCCGACAACTTCTGGATGATGGGCGACACCGGCCCGTGCGGCCCGTGCAGCGAGATCTTCTACGACCACGGGCCCGAGGTCGCCGGCGGACCGCCGGGCAGCGCCGAGCAGGACGGCGACCGCTACATCGAGATCTGGAACAACGTCTTCATGCAGTTCAACCGCACTGAGGACGGCGTGATGCACAAGCTGCCCAAGCCGAGCGTGGACACCGGCATGGGGCTGGAGCGGCTGACCGCGGTGCTGCAGCACGTGCATTCCAACTACGAGATCGATCTGTTCGCCAAGCTGCTGGCGGCCACTCGTGATGCGGTAGTCGCCGCGGGCGGGCAACCGATCGCCGATCTGCAGACGCCTTCGCTGAAAGTGATCGCCGATCACATCCGCGCCTGCGCGTTCACGGTCACCGACGGCGTGATCCCTGGCAACGAAGGCCGCGGCTACGTGTTGCGCCGCATCGCGCGGCGCGCGATCCGACATGGCTACAAGCTGGGGGCGAGGAAGCCGTTCTTTCACAAGTTGGCGGCACCGCTGGCCGCCGAGATGGGTGATGCGTATCCCGAGCTGCGTCGCGACGCGACCCGCGTGACCAAGGTGCTGAAGGTCGAGGAGGAGCGCTTCTTCCAGACCATCGCCAACGGCATGGAGATTCTCGAAACCGCGCTGGCGCGCCTGCCGGTCAAGCCCGGCGAAGGTCGTTCTGCGGCGCCCCTCGACGGCGAGTTGGCGTTCAAGCTGCACGACACCTACGGTTTCCCGCTCGATCTCACCGCCGACGTGTGTCGCGAGCGCGGCTTTGTCGTCGACGAGGCGGGCTTCAACGCCGCGATGAACCGCCAGCGCGAGCAGGCACGCGCGGCCGCCAAATTCAAGATGGCCGCGGGCCTGGCCTACAGCGGCTCGCCGACCACCTTCCACGGCTACGACGGCCTGGCACACGAAGGTGCCAAGGTGACCGCGCTGTACATCGACGGCGCGACGGTCCAGCAGATCAAAGCCGGCGACGACGCGGTGGTCGTGCTCGATCACACGCCCTTCTACGCCGAGAGCGGCGGCCAGGTGGGCGACACCGGCGAGTTGCGCAACGCCACTTCGCGTGCGGTGGTGGAAGACACCACCAAGATCCAAGCCGACGTGTTCGGCCATCAGGTGCACGTGGTGGAGGGCACGATCGCGGTGGGCGATGCGCTCAACGCACGCGTCGATGCCGACAAGCGCGTCAGGACGCAGCGCAACCACAGCGTCACGCACCTGATGCACAAGGCGCTGCGCGAAGTGTTGGGCCCCCACGTGCAGCAGAAGGGTTCGCTGGTCGACGCCGCGCACACGCGATTCGACTTCGCGCACAACGCGCCGATGACCGACGAGCAGATCCGTCGGGTCGAGGCGCTCGTCAACGCCGAAATCCTCGCCAACGCCGCGACGCAGGCGCGCGTGATGAGCATGGACGATGCGCAGAAGCTCGGCGCCATGATGCTGTTCGGCGAGAAGTACGGTTCCGACGTGCGTGTGCTCGACATCGGTTCCAGCCGCGAGTTGTGCGGCGGCACGCATGTGCAACGCAGCGGCGACATCGGATTGTTCAAGATCGTGTCCGAGGGCGGTGTCGCCGCCGGCGTGCGCCGGGTCGAGGCGGTGACCGGCGACAACGCGCTGGCTTATCTGCAGCGGCTCGAGTCCACCCTGTCGCAGGTGGCGGGCACATTGAAGGTCACGCCAGCCGAAGTGCAGGGCCGCGTCGGTGCCGTGCTCGACCAGGTGCGCAGCCTGGAGAAGGAGCTGGCGGCGCTGAAGGGCAAGCTCGCATCGGCCCAGGGCGACGAGTTGCTGGCGCAGGCGATCGACGTCAAAGGGCTCAAGGTGCTGGCCGCGACGCTGCAGGGCGCCGACGCCAAGACCTTGCGCGAGACGATGGACAGACTGAAGGACAAGCTGAAGAGCGCAGCCATCGTGCTGGCCGCGGTCGACGGCAACAACAAGGTCCAGCTCGCCGCGGGCGTCACCAGCGACAACGTGACGCGCCTGAAGGCAGGTGAGCTGGTCAACTTCGTCGCGCAGCAGGTCGGCGGCAAGGGCGGCGGCAAGGCCGACCTCGCGATGGCCGGCGGCAGCGATGCCGGCAAGCTGCCGCAGGCGTTGGCCTCGGTGCGCCAGTGGGTGGCCGAGCGGCTCTAGCGCGTTCGACCAGCGCCAGCCGCGGCAGGTGTGGGGTCGTCAGAACGTCCGCTTGTCGCCAGGTTGCATCACCTCGATCTCGATGCTGGAGTTGCCCATCGCATTCACATGCTCCTGGGGCCTTGGCTGCTGGCGGGCGGCGGCCGTCGGCGCGGCGCTGCTGGCATGGCACGTCGGCGCGATGGCCCAGCTGTCCGTGTCGGTGCCGAGCTTGGACGCGCCGGGTGGCTCGCGGGTCGAATTGCCGGGCTTTTGGTACGCGGCGCCAGCGCCGGGTCGCGCGCCGGCATGGCTGTTGCTGCATGGTTGTGGTGGGCCCTACGCGCGCAACGGGCAGTTGTCGGCTCGCATGCGCCGATATGCCGCGCTGATCAATGCGCAGGGCATGCACGCGCTGGTGATCGACTCGTTGTCGCCGCGCGGCGAACGCGAGCTGTGTACGCAACGCACCGGTCAACGCAAGGTCACGCAAACGCAGCGCCGGCGTGATGCCTTGGGTGCGCTGTCCTGGCTGGCCGGTCGGCCCGATGTGGATCCGTCGCGCCTCGGATTGTTGGGCTGGTCCAACGGTGGCAGTGCCGTGCTGGCCGCCACCAATCTGGCGCACCCCGAGGTGCAAGCTGCCAAGGTGCGCGCCAGCCGCGCCGTGGCGTTCTACCCCGGCTGCGAAGACGAGCGCCGGCGCGGCTACCGGCCGGCCGCTCCGCTGCTGCTGCTGATCGGCGAAGCCGACGACTGGACGCCCGCGGCGCCGTGCCACGCGCTGGCCGACGAAGCGGCGTCGCCGCGGCCCGTGGTGCACGGCTACGCCGGTGCGTACCATGAATTCGACGGCGACAGGCCGCTGCGCCTGCGCACCGACGTGCCCAACGGCGCGCGGCCGGGGCAGGGCGTGCATGTGGGCGGCGACGCGGCCGCGCGTGAGGCGTCGCGCGCCGAACTGCTCGAGGTGCTGCGCGCGATGGTGGCGCCTCCGACCCGATGACCCGGAGCCCACGTCGTCGATGGCCATGGCGTACATTGCGGGTCCTCGGGTTCGTGCATGGCGTGCATTCAATCGATCGATCGCCGCGCGCTGTTGTGCGCCGCGCTGGGATTTGCTGTCGGCGCGCAGGCCCATCAGTTGCGCCCTTGGGTGACAACTCGCCCGGTGCCACCGCTGGCGCTGACCGACCTCGACGGCAAGACCTGGGAGCTACCGGCCCTGCAGGGACAGGCGGTGCTGCTCAACTTCTGGGCCACTTGGTGCGAACCGTGCCGCGAGGAGATGCCGTCGCTCGAAGCGCTGGCCGTGCGCCACCGCGCTGACCCGGTGGTCGTGCTGACGATCAACTACCAGGAGTCGGAGGCCGGGATTCGGCGTTTCCTCGAGCGCGTACCATTGGCGCTCCCGGTCCTGCTCGATCGCGACGGATCGGCCACCAAGGCTTGGACGCCGCGGGTGTTCCCGACCACCGTGTCGATCGATCGCAGCGGCCGTCCGCGGCACCAGATCGTCGGTGCAGTGGACTGGGCCGGTGACGAGGCGCGCCAGTGGGTGCACGACCTGCTGGCATCCGGTTCGACGCGCACGTGAACGGTCGGGCGTGCCGAGATTCAAGACGGTGCAGCGAAGGCGCTACGATTCATCGAAACTAACGGCTTGAAGTGCACGATTCAATTGCAAGAGAGAAGAAATTGATGAACGTGGAGGCCGCCGAGGCGGAGGCGGCGGCCAGCGACTACGAGCGGGTGTGCTGGCGGCTCGGCGGTTTCGACGGCCGCGTCTCGCCCGAATGGGTCGATGGCTACCTGACCGGCGTGTTGGCCGGGCCACGCGCCGTGCCCATCGAGCAATGGTTGCCGGCCATGCTGGGCGATGGCTTCGCGCGCGTCTTCGCCGACCCGCTCGACGCCCGCCAGGCGCAGCGCGCGTTGTCGTCGCGCTGGAGCGAACTGGCCCAGCAACTCGACGCCGAGATGCTGGTCGACGATCCCCACAGCGTGTACCTCGCGCCGTGGATCGTGGCCTACGAAGACGCCGACCGCGCGGCGTTCGTCGCGCAGGGCCTGGGCAATGCCGAACAGGCAGCCGACGAACTGCGCTCGGGCGTGGCCTGGTCGCGCGGTTTCATGGCGGCAGTGGAGGAGTTCGCCTCCGATTGGATCGCGCCGCCACCCGACGCCGACGATGCGCAGCGCTATCAACAGGCTCTGCAATGCATTCGCGACCTGCAGGCGCCCGGCGCGTCGAATGCCGATCGTGATGAGCAGATCGACGCGGCGTGCCTGGCCGCGCAGCGGCTGCGGTTGTACTGGGTCGACCATGCGCCGCGCCCTGCCACGCGTCGCGTCGAGGCGCAGCCGGGCCGCAACGAGCCGTGCCATTGCGGCAGCGGCTTGAAATTCAAGAAGTGCCACGGCGCCGCGCGCTGACACGCGAGCGCCATGTCACGCTGCTACATTGCCCGCCATGTCTGAAGCGCTGCATCTCGAGGGGCGCCACGTGGTGCTGGGCCTGAGCGGAGGCATCGCCTGCTACAAGGCAGCCGAGTTGACGCGCCAGTTCGTGAAAGCAGGCGCCACGGTGCAGGTGGTGATGACGCAAGCGGCCGAGTCGTTCATCACGCCGGTCACGATGCAGGCGCTGAGCGGACGGCCGGTGCTGACCAGCCAATGGGATGCCCGCGAGGCCAACAACATGGCGCACATCAACCTGACGCGCGAGGCCGACGCGTTGATCGTCGCGCCGGCGTCGGCCGATTTCATCGCCAAACTGGCCAATGGCCTGGCCGATGATCTGCTCAGTCTGGCCTGCCTGGCGCGCCCGATCGAGCGTTGCCCGCTGCTGGTGGCGCCGGCGATGAATCGCGAAATGTGGTCGCACCCGGCGACGCAACGCAACGTGGCACGCCTGCGCGCCGACGGCGCGCTGGTGCTCGGGCCCGCCAGCGGCGACCAGGCCTGCCGTGAGATCGGTGATGGCCGCATGCTCGAGGCCACCGAGTTGTGCGACGAGCTGATGGCTGCGCTGCAACCCAAGCTGTTGGCGGGGCGCCGCGTCATGGTGACGGCGGGCCCGACCTTCGAGGCCATCGATCCGGTGCGCGGCATCACCAACTTGTCGAGCGGCAAGATGGGTTTTGCGATCGCGCGCGCGGCGCAGGAGGCTGGTGCCGACGTCACGCTGATTTCGGGTCCGGTGCAGTTGGCCACGCCGCGCCACGTGCGGCGCATCGACGTGGCCAGTGCCCAGCAGATGCACGACGCCGTGCTGCCGCTGGCGCCCGCGCAGCATGTGTTCGTGGCCACCGCCGCGGTGGCCGACTGGCGGCCTGCCAGCTATGCGCAACGCAAGATCAAGAAAGACGGCAGCCATACTGCACCAGCGCTCGAGTTGGCCGAGAACCCCGACATCCTGGCTGCGGTGGCACGGCTGCCGCAGCGTCCGTACTGCGTCGGCTTTGCTGCCGAGACCGACAACCTGGCCGTCAACGCGCGCGAGAAGCTCAAGCGCAAGAACGTGCCGCTGATCGTCGGCAACATCGGGCCCGCCACATTCGGCCGCGACGACAACGCGCTGTTGCTGGTCGATGCGCACGGCGAGCGCCCATTGCCCAGCGCCGACAAGCTCAGTTTGGCGCGCGAGCTGGTGCGCGAGATCTCCACGCGACTGGAGCCGCGCGCTTGACGGTCATCGACGTGCGTGTGCTGGACGAGCGGGTGGCCGGCCACATGCCCGCCTACGCCACCGCCGGCAGCGCCGGATTGGACTTGCGCGCGTGCATCGACGCGCCGCTCGTGCTGGAGCCTGGGCAGGCGGCTCTGATTCCCACCGGGCTGGCGCTGCACATCGGCGACCCGGGGTTGGCCGCGATGCTGTTGCCGCGCTCGGGCCTCGGCCACAAGCACGGCATCGTGCTCGGCAACCTGGTCGGCTTGATCGACAGCGACTATCAGGGGCCGCTGATGGTGAGCTGCTGGAACCGCGGCGCCGCGGTGTACACCGTGCAGCCGCTGGAGCGCATAGCGCAGATGGTGATCGTGCCGGTGGTGCAGGCGCAGTTCCGCCGCGTCGAGTCGTTTCAGTCGAGCGCGCGTGGGGCCGGTGGCTTCGGGTCCACCGGCGCGTTGTGACGCGCTAGTGCAGCGCGCCCGGGTTCGGCGGCGCGTCGAGCACCGACTGCAGGTCGCCAGCCACGGTGCCCTGCGCGACCTCGGCCTCGCTGGCTTCGCGCACGTCGTGCACCTTGAGATGCAGCCGCAGCGCGATGCCGGCCAGCGGGTGGTTGCCGTCGAGCACCACGTGTGACGGGTAAATCTCGGTGACGATGTATACGGTGTCTGCTGGCATGCCTTGAGTGCGCGCACCTCGGGGCAGACCCTCGAACTGCATGCCCTCGCGCAATTCGGCGGGGAACAACGCGCGGTCTTCGAAGCACACCTTGTCGGCGTCGTAGTCGCCGAACGCGTGCTCGGGCTCCAGGTGCAGGGTGGCCTCGAAGCCGGCTTCCTGACCCGCCAGCGCCTCTTCCGCCTTGGCCAGCAGATCGTTGCCGCCGTAGAAGAACTCCAGGGGTTCCTTCAACTCGTCGATCGCCTGATCCTGTGCATCGTGCAGGGCCCAGGTCAGCGTGACGACGCACGGCGCGACGATCTCCATGCAAAGATGATCGCACAGCGGTGCGGCGCTGCGCCAGCATGGCCGGCGACAATGCCGGCGTGGATTTGAACGCGCCCGCACCGCTGCTCGGTGGCTTGTCGCCTGCCCAGTTCATGCGCCGCCACTGGCAGCGCAAGCCGTTGCTGGTGCGTGGGGCATGGCCGGGGTTGGCCTCGCCGCTGTCGCGCTCGCAATTGTTTGCGCTGGCTGCGCGGGCCGACGTCGAATCGCGCCTGGTGCGTCGCACGGGCAGCCAGTGGACCCTTCGGCAAGGGCCGCTGCCGCGGCGCAGCCTGCCGTCGTTGCGGCAGCCCGACTGGACCTTGCTGGTGCAGGGCGTGGACCTGTTCGACGACGCGGCGCACGGCTTGCTGCGCCCATTTCGTTTCGTGCCTGACGCACGGTTGGACGACCTGATGATTTCCTACGCCAGCGACGGCGGCGGCGTTGGCCCTCATGTTGATGCCTACGATGTCTTCTTGCTGCAGTTGCAGGGGCGACGGCGCTGGCGAATCGGCCGGGTGCGTGACCACCGGCTGATCGAGGGTGCGTCGCTGAAGCTGCTGCGCCATTTCGAGCCCATCCAGGAGTGGGTGCTCGAGCCCGGCGATCTGTTGTACCTGCCGCCGCGTTGGGGCCACGACGGTGTGGCGCTTGGCCAGTGCATGACGGCCTCGGTGGGTTTTCGGTCGCCGCGCGCGGATGAGCTGGCGCGCGCCCTGATGCAGGGTCTTGCCGATGCGCCGGCCGACCTGCGCGGCGAGCGCGCGCTGTACAGCGACCGCGCCAGCCCGGCCACGGCCGCGCCGGGGCAGATTCCTGCGCCGCTGCAGGCTTTCGCGCGCGCGGCCTGGCAGCGTGCCACGCGCGACCCGCAGGCGCTGGAGCGCGCGCTCGGAGAGTGGTTGAGCGAGCCGAAGCCGCTCGTCTGGTTCGAGCGCGGCCGCCGCTCGGCCGCACTGGGCGCACGCGCACTCGAGCTGAACCGCCGCACGCGCATGCTCTATGACGCACGCCACGTGTACATCAACGGCGAGTCGCTGCGGGCCGCGGGGCGCGATGCACAATGCCTGCGGCGGTTGGCGGACAGCCGGCAGTTGCCGGCCACCGACGTGCGCCGCCTGAGCAAGGTGGCGCGCACGATCGTCCATCAATGGCTGGCATCGGGGTGGATCCATGAGCGATGAGGCGGTCGAACGCAAGGGCGTGTCGTCGCGCAGCGAATTCATCGCGACGGCGCGCGGCTTGTTCACGAAGCTCGATGGCGCATCGGGCCGCGACATCACGCTGGTCGACCCCGATTTCTCGCCCTGGCCGCTGGACGACCCCGAGGTCGTCGAGGCGTTGACGCGCTGGATCCAGTTGCCTGGTCGACGCCTGCGGCTGATGGGCGTGCGCTTCGACCTCATCGAACGCGATCAAGCGCGCTTTGCGGCTTGGCGCAAACCGTTCTCGCACGCCGTGGAGTGCATGACACCTACCGAAGTCGATGCCTCGGACTTGCCAGCGGTGTTGTTGTTCGAGACCGGCTACCTGGAGCTGTGGGACCGCGAGCGCTGGCAGGCCCGTTGGACGGCAGAACGGCGCGCTTGGGTCTTGCAGCGCGAGCGCATTGATGCGCTCATGCAACGCTGCGAGCCAGCTTGGCCGGTGACGATGCTCGGCCTCTAGAGATCAGGGTCTGTCCGAATATAATCGCAGGCTGGACACCGCAACGCTTGGCCAGGTGCATCCGGAACACAGGCCCAGGCCCGCACGCAGCAAGTGCCGGTGAGATCCATCCCAACAAACCGGTTTCACCCTTTTCGATCGAGGACAAGCATGAACAAGTCGCTCCTGTTGGCATCTCTGGTTGCCGCCGCCGCTTTGGCCGCCTGTGGCAAGACTGAACCCACCGCCGCCCCCGCCGCGGCTGCTGCCGCCGCAGCGTCTGCGGTGGCTCCCGTCGCCGCCGCTGCTGCGTCGGCCGTGGATAACGCTGCCTCGGCGGCTGCCGGTGCAGCTGCGGGCGCTGCTGCCGCTGCAACCGATGCGGCCGCCAAGGCTGCCGAGGCTGCCGCCTCCGCGATGAAGAAGTAATCGCGGTTTCGCGCGAACCCAACAAGCCGCCTGCGGGCGGCTTGTTTGTTGCCGACGCGCGGCGGCAGCGATGGCTGCCATGCCGGGCAGCGGGCTACTTCAGTTCCTCGACCAGCAGCGCCACGATGCGTTGGCCGGTTTCGCTGGTCTCAGGTGAACCCTGCGAGGTCTGCACGGCCACCTCGGTCTTTTCGCCTGCGCGTTTGACCGCGATGCGATACCGCTGCAGGTTGGCTTCGCTCTTGTCGGAGCCGAACAGTTTGCTAAAGAAGTTGGGCTCTTCGCGGCCAGCCAGCTTGGGATCGACGTAACGCACGAAATACAGGCCACCCGAACGGTCACGGTCTTCCACCGTGAAACCCCGCCGATCGAGCGCCAGGCCCACGCGGCGCCAGGCGCGGTCGAAGCCCTCGTCGAACTCCATCGCTGCGCCGGGCTGCCCGGTGATCACACGCGCGCGCGCCACCACCGTGGGCGCGCTGGCAGCCGCCTGGGCGCGCGCAGCCTCCTCTTTGGTGCCCAACTTGGCCATCAGGCGCACCAGCATCTCGGCCTCGAGTTGAGGATCACTCGGGCGGTTGCCCCACGCCGGCGCATCCTTCAGCGGACCTTGCAACACCTCTTCGAGGCCGCGGTGGCTGATGTAGATCTCGCTGCCGCCGGGCACGCGCTCGACCCGTGTGCGAAAGCGATCGCGTTCGCCGGTGGAGAACAGCGGTTCGAGGATGCCGCCGAAGACGCGGCGCACGCCGTCGACCGGCAGCTTGGCGCGGTTCTCGGCCCAGTCGGTTTCCATCACACCGGTGGCTGCGTCATCGACCACCAGGTTGAAGCCGCGCTCGGTCCAGAAGGTGCGGATCTGCGACCACAGTTGCTCCGGCGGGAACGGCGTGACGAGCCAGCGCTGATTGCCGGCGCGCTCGATCCGCATGTCGCCCATGGTGTTGGGCGCCACCACCGGCGCCGAGGCCGCGGCGGCCGCGGCGCCGGCTTGCAAGCCGCTGGCGCTGACCACACCGCCCTGTGGCTGATAGCGCGAGTCGCGCGCCAGTTGAGTGAGGTCGGGCGGGACATCCAGCGGCGAGGTCTTGGTCGACTGGCTCTTGTAGTCGATCTTGTCCCCGGTCAAGAACGACTCGACACTCGAGCAGGCCGTGAGCACGATCGCCGCACCAGCGAACAACGCCCAGCGCTTGACAAAAAAACGAACATTCACCAAGGGGTCTCCAGAAACACTGGCCAGATCGTGATGCGCCGGCTGCGCCGTGCGCGCTGTCGTCAAATCAGGCCGGCCTCACGCAACGCCTGCTCCACCTGCGCCTGGCCGGAGACAGTCAGCGGGACCATCGGCAGCCGCAACGCGGCGCCGCACAGGCCCAGGCGTGCCATGGCCCACTTGGTGGGCGCAGGGCTCGGCTCGCAGAACAGCTGCCTGTGCAGCGGCAGCAACTTCAGCTGAATTTCGGCGGCGCGCCGCGCCAAGCCCTCGACCGCCGCCATGCACAACTCATGCATCAGCCGCGGCGCCACGTTGGCGGTGACGCTGACGTTGCCGTGGCCGCCCAGCAGCATCAACGCCACCGCGGTGCCATCGTCGCCCGAATAGATCGAGAAACCGCGCGGTGCCTGCTTGATCAGCCAGGCCGCGCGTTCGATGTTGCCGGTGGCCTCCTTGATGCCGACGATGCCGTCGACCTGCGCCAGCTTGAGCACGGTGTCGTGCTGCAGGTCGGCCACCGTGCGGCCGGGCACGTTGTACAGCAGCATCGGGATGTCCACCGCCTCGGCGATGGCGCGGAAGTGCCGATAGAGCCCTTCCTGCGAGGGCCGGTTGTAGTAGGGCACCACCTGCAGCGTGCAATCGGCGCCCACCTTCTTGGCGTAGCGCGACAACTCGATGGCCTCGTGGGTGGAGTTGGCGCCGGCGCCGGCCATGATCGGCACGCGGCCCGCCGCATGCTCGACCGCGACGCGGATGATTTCGCAGTGCTCCTCGACGCTGACAGTGGGCGACTCGCCGGTGGTGCCGACCACGCCGATGCAGTCGGTGCCCTCGGCCACGTGCCAGTCGATCAAGCGGCGCAAGCCCGGATAGTCGACGTCTGCGTTGTCGAGCATCGGCGTGACCAGGGCAACGATGCTCCCTACGATGGGTTTCATGGCGGATCCTTCAGGGTGGAATTCTAGGCCCTGCGGCGACGGGCTCGAGCGAGGGCGGTCGCGCGTCGGCATCGGCTGCTCGCCATGCGGCCAGACGCTGCACGCGACGCTCGGGTGCGTGCGCCATACCGTCTTCGTAGGCGATCACGCGCAGATCCTGGGCCGCGCTCAACAGTTCCCCGGGGCGCAACAGAAAGTCCGGGTTCGATGGGCGACCGAATTTCTCCTGGCCGAGTGCGAACGTTTCGTAAAGCAACAAGCCACCCTCGGCCACACTGGCCGCGATGGTCGGCAACAACGGCCGCCACAGGTAGTTGGTGACGACCACCGCATCGAAGCGCCGCCCTGGCAGCGGCCAAGACCCAGCCTCGAGATCGGCAGCAATCAATTCGGCGACACCCTGCGACTGCGCAAGCGCAGCGCGATCGCGGTCGACGGCCGTCACGCGCAGGCCGCGGGCGGCCAGATAGCGCACATGGCGGCCCGAGCCGCAGGCCAGGTCGAGCGCCGTGCCGCCTGGCGCGATGGCGCCGGCCCAACGCACGATCCAGGGCGATGGCGCGTCGGGCATCGCGGCCTCACGCGATGACCATCATCGCCCCAACGGCGGCGCTCGTTGCAGCGACGGCGGGGTGGGGTGGCTGATGGTGTGCACGGTGGCAATCTAGCCCAAAAGCACGAGGCCCGTGCGGCACAGCCGCCATCGGTACAGTGGAGCCTGGCCGGCGGGCCCCAGGCACAGCGAACAAGGAACAACGATGCGGGTTCTGGTTCTCGGCGGCGGCGTGATCGGCGTGTCGGTGGCGTATTACTTGTCCGACGCGGGCCACGAGGTCGAGCTCATCGAGCGCCGCTCGGCCGCGGCGCTGGAGACCAGCTTCGCCAACGCCGGCGAGGTGTCGCCGGGCTATTCGGCGCCGTGGGCCGGACCCGGTGTGCCGGTCAAGGCGATCCATTGGATGTTGATGCAACACAGTCCGCTGGTCATCTGGCCGCTGCTCGATCCGGCCATGTGGCGCTGGGGCGTCATGATGCTGGCCAACTGCACCGCGCGCGCCTATGCGCTCAACAAGAGCCGCATGGTGCCGATCGCCGAATACAGCCGCGATTGCCTGAAGGCGCTGCGTGCGACCACCGGCATTCGCTACGACGATCGCGCACTGGGCACGTTGCAGCTGTTTCGCACCCACAAGCAGCTCGACGGCACGGCCAAGGACATCGCCGTGCTGCGCCAGTACGGCGTGCCGTTCGAACTGCTGGACCGCGAAGGATTCGTCCGAGTCGAGCCGGGTCTGCGCGACACGCAGCATAAGTTCGTCGGCGCGTTGCGCCTGCCCGGCGACGAGACGGGCGACTGCCATCTGTTCACGCAACGCCTCGCCACGATGGCGGCGTCGCGCGGCGCCAAGCTGCGCTTCGACACCGCGATCCTGGGCCTCGAACGCGCGGGCGATCGCATCACCGGAGTGCGCACCGCCACCGCCACGCTGAGCGCCGATGCCGTGGTGATGGCGCTCGGCAGCTACAGCCCGCTGATGCTCGCACCGTTGGGACTGCGCATCCCGGTGTACCCGGTCAAGGGCTACTCGATCACGCTGCCCGTCACCGATGCGGCGCGCGCGCCGGAGTCGACCCTCATGGACGAGACGCACAAGGTCGCCGTCACGCGCCTGGGCCAGCGCATCCGCGTCGGCGGCACGGCCGAGTTGGCCGGCTACAGCCTGGCGCTGCGCGAGGCGCGTCGCGCCACGCTGGTCCACGTGGTGAACGACTTGTTCCCAGGTGGCGGTGACCTGGCGCGTGCCGAATTCTGGTGCGGCCTGCGGCCGATGACGCCCGACGGCACGCCGATCGTGGGGCCCACGCCGCTGGCCAACCTGTACCTCGCCACCGGCCACGGCACGCTCGGCTGGACCATGGCCGCCGGCACCGGCCGCGTGATTGCCGACCTGATCTCCGGGCGCAAGCCCGAGATCGACCTTTCCGGCCTGACGATGGCGCGGTATCGGCGCTGAACCGCAGCGCGGCAGTTCCAAGTGGCCGCCGCAGATCCGGCTTTGCCGGTCTGCTGGCGGCGCCCCCTTGGGGGAGGCGGCCGCCAAGCCGCTTCGGGGGTAGCCATAATCGCGCGCCATGGCAACCAAACAGGGCAAGTACGCGGAGGACTCGATCCGCGTGCTCAAGGGGCTGGAGCCGGTCAAGCAACGGCCCGGCATGTACACGCGCACCGACAACCCGCTGCACGTGATCCAGGAGGTGATCGACAACGCGGCCGACGAGGCGCTGGCGGGCCATGGCCAACGCATCGCGGTGACCGTGCACGGCGACGGCTCGGTGTCGGTGCTCGACGATGGCCGCGGCATCCCGTTCGGCCTGCATCCCGAAGAGAAGGTGCCGGTGCTGGAGATCGTGTTCGCGCGCCTGCATTCGGGCGGCAAGTTCGACAAGGGCGCCGGCGGCGCCTACAGCTTCTCGGGCGGTCTGCACGGCGTGGGCGTCAGCGTGACCAACGCGTTGTCCAAGCGCCTCGAGGTCAGCGTGGTGCGCGAAGGCCAGGTGGCGACGATGGCCTTCGCGGGCGGCGACGTGGTCGACAAGCTGCAGCTGCGCAAGGCCAAGGCCGGCGAGCGCGCCCAGGGCACCTCGGTGCGCGTGTGGCCCGACGCCAAGTACTTCGAGAGCGCCGAGTTGCCGCGCCAGGACTTGATGCACCTGCTGCGCAGCAAGGCGGTGCTGATGCCGGGCGTCACCGTGACGCTGACGTATGAGAAATCCGGCGAGACCCAGACCTGGCTCTTCAAGGGCGGCCTGCGCGACTACCTGACGCAATCGTTGACGGGTGATCCCTTGATCCCACTGTTCGAAGGCGAGCAGTACGCCTCGGGGAGCGAGGCCGAGAATGTCGCCGAAGGCGAAGGCGCGGCTTGGTGCGTGGCCTTCACCGAGGAGGGCCAGCCGCTGCGCGAGAGCTACGTCAACCTGATTCCCACGGTGGCCGGGGGCACGCACGAGGCGGGCCTGCGCGAGGGCCTGTTCAACGCCGTGCGCGCGTTCGTAGAACTGCACGCGTTGCTGCCCAAGGGCGTGAAGCTGATGCCCGAAGACGTGTTCTCGCGTGCGAGCTTCGTGCTGAGCACCAAGGTGCTCGACCCGCAGTTTCAGGGCCAGATCAAGGAGCGGCTGAACAGCCGCGACGCGCTGCGCCTGGTCGCGCAATACGTGCGGCCGGCGCTCGAGCTTTGGCTGAACCAGCATGTCGAACACGGTCGCAAGCTGGCCGACCTGGTGATCCGCCAGGCGCAGACGCGCCAGCGTGCGAGCCAGAAGGTCGAAAAGCGCAAGGGCTCGGGCGTCGCGGTGCTGCCCGGCAAGCTCACCGATTGCGAGAGCCGCGACCTGATGCTCAACGAGCTGTTCCTGGTCGAGGGCGACTCGGCGGGCGGCTCGGCCAAGATGGGCCGCGACAAGGAGACCCAAGCGATCCTGCCGCTGCGCGGCAAGGTGCTCAACGCCTGGGAGGTCGAGCGCGACCGCCTGTTCGCCAACACCGAGATCCACGACATCGCGGTGGCGGTGGGCGTCGACCCGCATGGCCCGAACGACGAGCCCGACTTCAGCGGCCTGCGCTACGGCAAGGTGTGCATCCTCTCCGACGCCGACGTCGACGGCTCGCACATCCAGGTGCTGCTGCTGACGCTGTTCTTCCGTCACTTCCCGAAGTTGATCGAACGCGGGCATGTCTACGTGGCCAAGCCGCCGCTGTACCGCGTCGACGCGCCGGCGCGCGGCAAGAAGCCCGCTGCCAAGCTCTACGCGCTCGACGAAGGCGAGCTCGCCGCCACGCTCGACAAACTGCGCAAGGAAGGCGCGCGCGACTCGAGCTGGGCCATCAGCCGCTTCAAGGGTCTGGGCGAGATGAGCGCCGAGCAGCTGTGGGAGACCACGCTCAATCCCGACACGCGTCGCTTGCTGCAGGTGGCCTTCAGCGAGCTCGGCGCCGACGCCACCGCGCTGTCGCTGACGCGGCTGATGGGCAAGGGCGAAGCGCAGGCGCGGCGCGAGCTGATGGAAGCCAAAGCCGACACGGTGGAACTCGATGTCTGAGCGGCTCGAGGTGCGCGAACGGCTGCGCCTGCGGCCGACGATGTTGTCCGATCTGGATTTCGTGACCACGGTGGAGACCGACTCGCAGAACCTGCCGTTCATCACGCCGTGGGAACGCACACAGCACGAGGGGGCGGTGCGCTTTCCGGATTTTCGCCACTTCATCGTCGAGGCAGGCGAGGGCTACGACGCCGCGGGCTTCGTGATCCTGCAGGGTTGCCGCAATCCGCACGGCAGCGTCGAACTCAAGCGCGTGGTGCTGCAACCCAAGGGCCAGGGGCTCGGCCGCGAGTGCGTGCGGCAGTTGAAGCGCATGGCGTTTCGCGACCTGCACGCGCACCGTTTCTGGCTCGACGTCAAGCAGCTCAATACGCGCGCGCTGGCGCTCTATCAGAGCGAAGGCTTCGTCGAGGAAGGGCGGCTGCGCGAGAGCGTGCGCGTCACGATCAACGGCGCTGACGGCTACGACTCGCTGATCGTGATGAGCATGCTCGATCGCGAGTATGCGGCCCGCGTCGCACTCGGCCTGGAGCGGGCGTGAGCCGTGCCGCGGTTGCGATGTTGGCCCTGCTCGGCAGCGCTGCGCTCGCCCATGCCGCGTTGTGGGGCTACGTCGACGGCGAGGGTGTGGCGCACTTCGCCGAGCGGCAAATCGATTCGCGCTACGGCCTGGTGCTCGCCGACGCCGCGGCCTCGGCGCCCGCGGTCGACAAGGTCCCGGGCAAGACCATGTCGCCGGCCGCCCTGCTCACCTGGCTGGAGATCGCACCGGAGGTCAAGCGCGTGCAGCCGTGGGTGCACGAGGCCGCCACGCGCAGTGGTGTCGACGTCGAGCTGATCAACGCGTTGATCGCGGTGGAGTCGGGCTTCAACGAGCACGCGGTATCGCCTCGTGGCGCCGTGGGACTGATGCAGTTGATGCCGGCCACCGCTGCACGCTTCATGGCCAAGGGTCAGAATCCACGCGACATTGCCGAGCGTCTCGCCGAACCGCGCACCAACATCGGCCTGGGCGCACGCTGGATGGCCGAGCTGCTCAGGCGCCACGGTCGCATCGACATCGCGCTGGCCGCCTGGAGCGCCGGCGAAGAAACCGTGCGCCGCAGCGGCGGGCAGATGCCGGCGATCGACGAAACGCGGGCGCACGTGCACCAGGTGCTCGAGCTGTACTGGGCGCTGCTGCAGCGGCGCCAGTCGCGCGGCGCGCAACAGATGCAGCTCCATCGCTGACCAAGGAGACGAGGCTCATGCAGGCCACGATGATGGACGTCCGCCTGTCGCTCAACGACGTGCTGGAGCGCGCACGCACGATCTTCTCGCGCAACCAGATCGTCTCGCGGCTGCCCGACAAGTCGCTGCGCCGCCACACCTACGGCGAATACGCCGAGCGGACGCGCACGCTGGCTGCTGCGCTGCTGAAGCTGGGGCTGCAGCGCGGCGACCGCGTGGCCACGCTGAGCTGGAACCACCATGCGCACCTGGAGTGCTACTTCGGCATTCCGGCGGCCGGCGGCGTGATGCACACGCTGAACCTGCGCCTGTCGCCAGACGAACTCGGCTGGATCGCCGCCGATGCGCAGGACCGCTTTCTCGTCGTCGACGACATCCTGCTGCCGCTGTACCAACAGTTCGCGCCGCTGCATCGCTTCGAGAAGGTCATCGTGTTTCCGTTCTCCGGTGCGGCGGTGGATGCGTCGTTCATCGACTACGAAGCGCTACTGCGCAGCACCGATGCGTCAGCGTTCGACTACGTGGCGCACGACGAGACCGATCCGGTGGCGATGTGCTACACCTCCGGCACCACCGGGCGGCCCAAGGGCGTGGTGTATTCGCATCGCTCGACCATGCTGCACACGCTGGTGGCCATGGGCACCGACGTCTGGGGTCTGCGCAACACCGACGTGGTGATGCCGGCCACGCCGATGTTCCACGCCAACTGCTGGGGCATTCCGTACGGCGCGGTGATGCAGGGCGCGAAAATGGTCTTTCCCGGCCCCCACCTGCACCCGGACGACCTGCTCGACCTGATGACGCTCGAGCCGCCCACCATGTCGCTCGGCGTGCCGACCATCTGGCTGACTTTGATCCAGACCTACGAGCGCGCGCTGGCCGAGGGCTCGACGCGCTGGAAGCTGCCCACTGGCATGCGTTCGCTGGTCGGTGGCGCGGCGGTGCCCGAGTCGTTGATCCGCGCCTTCGCGCGGCAGGGCATCACCATCAAACAAGGCTGGGGCATGACCGAGACGTCGCCGCTGGCCACCGTGGTCTATCCACGCACCGAGCTGCGCGACGCCGGTGAGGACGAACAGTTTCGACGCGCGGCGACCGGCGGCATCGTGGCGCCGCTGGTGTCGCTCCGGTTGCGCACCGACGATGGTTCGTTCGCGCCGTGGGACGGCAAGACCATGGGCGAGGTGCAGGTGCGCGGGCCGTTCGTCACCGGCGCCTACCACCGCGTGGGCTCGCCGCCCGACAAGTTCACCGACGACGGCTGGCTGCGTACCGGCGACGTGGCCACCCTCGACGCGCTGGGCTATCTGCGCATCACCGACCGCACCAAGGATCTGGTGAAGTCGGGCGGCGAGTGGATCTCGTCGGTCGATCTCGAGAACGCGCTGATGGCGCATCCGGCCATCGCCGAAGCGGCGGTGATCGCGATCCCGCACGAGAAGTGGGGCGAGCGGCCGCTGGCCTGCGTGGTGTTCAAGCCGGAGCGCAGCGCGGCGCCGCAGGCGCTGGGCGAGCATCTGCTGCAAAGCGGCTTCGCCAAGTGGCAGTTGCCCGACCGCTACGAAGTGATCGACGCGATCCCGCGCACCTCGACGGGCAAGTTCTGGAAACTCAAACTGCGCGAACGTTTCCCGCGCTGATCCTCAGAAAAGCAACCCGACCCCCTTCATGCCCGAACAACTCTCGCTGATGCCGCCGGCCGACGGCACGGAACCGGTCTCGCTGGCCTTGTACGCCGAGCGCGCCTACCTCGAATACGCGCTGTCGGTGGTCAAGGGCCGCGCGTTGCCCGACGTGTGCGACGGCAACAAGCCGGTGCAGCGGCGCATCCTGTACTCGATGCACCGCATGGGCCTGAGCTACAGCGGCGCAGGCGGCGCGCCCAAGCCGGTGAAGAGCGCGCGCGTGGTCGGCGACGTGCTCGGCAAGTTCCATCCGCACAGCGACACCGCGGCCTACGACGCGCTGGTGCGCATGGCGCAGGATTTTTCGCAGCGTTATCCGCTGGTCGACGGCCAGGGCAACTTCGGCAGCCGCGACGGCGACGGCGCCGCGGCGATGCGCTATACGGAGGCGCGGCTGGCGCCGATCGCGCGGCTGATGATCGACGAGATCGACGAGGGCACGGTCGACTTCGTGCCCAACTACGACGGTTCGACCGAAGAGCCGTCGCTGCTGCCGGCGCGCCTGCCTTTCGTGTTGCTCAACGGCGCCTCGGGCATCGCGGTGGGCCTGGCCACCGAAGTGCCGAGCCACAACCTGCGCGAGGTCGCCGCCGCCGCGGTGGCGCTGCTGCGCAACGACAAGCTCGGCGACGACGACCTGTTCGCGTTGGTGCCCGGGCCCGACTACCCCGGCGGCGGCCAGATCATCAGCAGCGACGAGGACATCCGCGCCGCCTATGCCAGCGGACGCGGCTCGCTGAAGGTGCGCGCGCGCTGGAAGACCGAAGACCTGGCGCGCGGCCAGTGGCAGATGGTGGTCACCGAGTTGCCGCCGTTCACCAGCGCGCAGAAGGTGCTCGAAGAAATCGAGGAGCTGACCAACCCCAAGGTCAAGGCCGGCAAGAAAGCGCTCACGCAGGAGCAGGTGCAGCTCAAGCAGACGGTGCTGGCCGTGCTCGACGCCGTGCGCGACGAATCCGGCAAGGACGCGCCGGTGCGGCTGGTGTTCGAACCCAAGACGCGCACCGTCGATCCGGCCGAGCTCAGTGCGACGCTGCTCGCCCACACCAGCCTGGAGACCAGCGCGCCGATCAACCTGACGATGGTCGGCCGCGACGGCAAACCAACGCAAAAGGGCGTACGTCAGGTGCTGCTGGAGTGGACCGCGTTTCGCCAGGCCACGGTGCAGCGGCGCTCGCAGCACCGGCTGCGCAAGGTGCAAGACCGCATCCACATCCTCGAGGGCCGGCAGCTGGTGCTGCTGAACATCGACGAGGTGATCCGCATCATCCGCAAGTCCGACGAACCCAAGCCGGCGCTGATCGCAAAGTTCAAGCTCACGCCGGTGCAGGCCGACGACATCCTCGACCTGCGCCTGCGCCAGTTGGCGCGGCTGGAGGCGATCAAGATCGAGCAGGAGCTCAAGGAACTGGGCGAGGAGCAGGGCAAGCTGCAAGACATCCTCGGCAGCCCCGCGACGCTCAAGCGCACCGTGATCAAGGAGATCGAGGCCGACGCCAAAACGCACGGCGACGAGCGCCGCACGCTGATCCAGGAGGAGAAGAAAGCGGTGGCCGAGATCCGCGTGGTCGATGAGCCGGTCACCGTGGTGGTGAGCCTCAAGGGCTGGGTGCGCCGCATGCAGGGCCACGAAGTCGACCCCGCGAGCCTGGCGTTCAAGGCCGGCGACGCGCTGTACGGCACGTTTCCCTGTCGCAGTGTCGACACCTTGCTGGTGTTCGGCTCCAACGGTCGTGTCTACACCGTGGCGGTGTCGGGGCTGCCGGGCGGCCGCGGCGATGGGCAGCCGATCACGTCATTGATCGAACTCGAGAGCGGCACCCAGGCTGCGCACTATTTTGCCGGCCATGGCGACACCACGCTGATGTTGGCCAACACCGGCGGCTTCGGACTGCAAGCCAGGGCCTCCGACATGCAAAGCCGCCAGCGCGGTGGCAAGTCGTTTCTGACGCTGGAGGCGGCCGACAAGCTGCTGCCGCCGGTGGCGGTGGCGCCGCAGCACGACCAGCTCGCATGCCTGTCGCTGGCCGGCAGGCTGCTGGTGTTCCCGCTCGACGAGGTCAAGCTGCAGTCCAACGGCGGCCGTGGCCTCACGCTGATGGACGTCGACATCAAGGATCCGTTGCTGTCGGTGGCCACCTTCCACGATGCCATCACGGTGCTCGGACAGAATCGCAGCGGCAAGGCAAAGCAAGACACGCTGCGCGGCGCGGCGCTGGCCGGCTACGTCGGAAAACGCGCACGCAAGGGCAGGATCGCTGCAGGCCTGAAGTCAGGCCTGCGGGTCGTCGCCGCCTGAGCTCAGGCGACCGATCCCGCCGCCTGATGCTGGCGCAACAGTTGCGCCAGTTCGTCCGGCGCGACCGGCTTGCTGAAGTAGAAGCCCTGCATCTCGTCGCAGTCGCGGTGGCGCAGGAAGTCGAGCTGGTGCACCGTCTCGACACCTTCGGCCACCACGTTGAGGCCGAGCGACTTGCCCATCGCGATGATCGCCTCGGTGATCGCGCGGTCTTCGTTGTCGTTGGGGATGTCGCGGATGAACGAGCGGTCGACCTTCAGCGTGTCGATCGGAAAATGCTTGAGCTGCGCGAGCGACGAATAGCCGGTGCCGAAGTCGTCGATCGCCAGCCGCACGCCCATCGCCTTGATGCTGTTGAGCACGCGCAGCGCACGCTCCGGATTGGTGATCACCATGCCCTCGGTGATCTCCAGCTCCAGCAGCTGGGCCGACATGCCCGACTCGCGCAAGGCCAGCTCGACGTCTTCGACCAGCGAATCGGTGGCGAACTGGCGCGCCGACAGGTTGACCGCCATGGCGACAGGCGGCAGCCCGGCCTGGATCCACGCCGCGTTCTGTCGGCAGGCGGTGCGCAACACCCAGCGCCCGATCGGCACGATGAGGCCGGTTTCTTCGGCCAGACCGATGAATTCTCCGGGCGCGATCAGGCCGTGTTCGGGGCATTGCCAGCGCAGCAGCGCTTCCACACCGGTGATGACGCCGCTGCGCACGTCGAGCTTGGGCTGGTAGTGCAGCAGCAGTTCCTTGCGCTCCAGCGCACGGCGCAGGCGGGTCTCCAGCGTCAGGCGCTCCATCGATTGCGAGCGGATCTCGCAGGAGAAGAACTGGAAGTTGTTCTTGCCCTCTTCCTTGGCGCTGTACATCGCCATGTCGGCGTTCTTCATCAGCGTGGCCGCGTCCTGGGCATCGCTGGGGAATACGCTGATGCCCACGCTGGCCGAGATGCGGCACTCCTGGCCGTTGAGCTCGATCGGTTCGAGCGCGGCATCGAGGATCTTGCGCGCCACCCCGCCGATGTGATGCACCTCGGCCACCTCGCGCAGCAGCACCACGAACTCGTCGCCGCCCAGGCGCGCCACGATGTCGCTGGCGCGCAAGCAGCCCTTCAGGCGCAGCGCCATCACCTGCAGCAGCTCGTCGCCGGCGTCGTGGCCCAGGCTGTCGTTGATCAGCTTGAAGCGGTCGAGGTCGATGAACAGCACGGCGCAGGTGCGCTGGTGGCGCTGCGCGTGCAGCAGCGCCGATTCGAGCTGCTCGCCGAACATCAGCCGGTTGGGCAGCCCGGTCAGCGTGTCGTGGTTGGCGAGGTAGCTGATGCGCTCGTGGCTGCGCGCGCGGTCCTCCTCGTGATCCAGCGTGTTCAGCGCGAAGGCGATGTTGTCCGACATGCGCTGCAGCAGCAGCACCACCTCGTCGGTCAGCCCACGCTTGTCGGCCGAATAGAACACCAGCACGCCCAGCACTTGGCCCTCGAGCACGATGGGCACGGCCGCTGCGCTGACCAACTTGACCGCGCGCGCGACGGCGTGCCACGGACGCGTGCGTTCGTCGTTCAGGAAATCGTGCGCAACCGCGGGCTCGCCGGTGCGAAATGCCTCGCCGACCAGACCACGGCCCTCGACCGTGGATGGATCGGTGGCGATGCGCGCCTTGCGCAGCTCGGCGGCCATCGGTCCGGACGCCGCCACCACCTGCGCCATGCCATCGGCGCCACCGGGCAGCACCAGCGCGCCGGCCAGGAAGTTGCCGCCTTCGACGGCCGCCGCACAGATCGACTCGAACAGCGCGTCGCGCGTGGTGGCGTGCAGCAGCGCCTCGTTGGTGGCGACCAGCGAATTGAACATGCGCGCCAGCCGCTGCGACATGCGCTCGGCGAGCTTGCGCTCGGTGACGTTGCGCGAGATGCTGAGGATCATCCAGCGCTCGCCGACGCGGATCGCGCTGCGCCGCACCTCGACGTAGGCCTTGCGGTTGCCGGCGCCCAGGCCCACCGATTCGAACGTGGTCGTCTTGCCGGGCTCGGCGATCAGCACGTCGTAGGACTGCTCGATCTGCTCGCGCGGCGTGGCCAGCACGTCGTGCGGGCCCAGGCGCGTGTACTCCTCGAACGAGTAGTTGGAGGTGCGGCAGGCCGTGACGTTGGCGTAAACGAAGCGCATCTCTTCGCGGTCGACCAGGTACACCATGTCGGGCAGCGCGTCGACCACGTGCTTGAATTGCTGCAGGTCGGTCGTTGCCCGGTGGTGGTCGAGCAGCAGACCGAGGGTGCGGCCCAACAAATCGCCTTGAGCCAGCAACTCGTCGGCCTGCGCGCGGCCCGTCTGGCCCAGCCATTCGAGCACGCCGACCACGCGGTCGGTCACGCGCAGCGGCAGGCGGAGTGTGCGGTCCAGACCGTGGGCACGCGCCGACTCGGCGCGCCCGGTCAAAGGCAATGGCGGTAACTGCAGCAGCTGGCCCGCGCTGTCACCTGCCAACAAGGCCGACAGCGCCGCCGTGTCGCCGTCATCGGGCGTCAGAACCGACAATGCGCCACGCGGCAACGTGGGCGGCGCATCGGCATGTTGCCACTCGGCCTCGCAGCGCCATTGCCCACCGGTTGCCGAGAGCTGCCACAGCCCACCCCAGGACCATCCGTGTTCGCGGCCGAGCCGCTCGAGCAGGTCACGCGCGATGTCGAGCGCCGCTTTTGATTGGGCCAACGCGTCTTCGATCACCTGGCCGATCGGCTGACGCGATGGCTTGGCGGCCACCGGCGATGTCGCGACCGCTGCGGGCGTTGAGTGCAGGGGCAAGGGCTTCATTTGGCGGGGCGTGGTCGGTGGTCCGTACAGCGTCGGCCATTGAAGACCCGTCGGCGACCGCCCGCGGGTCACCCGAACACGAGTTCGTGGCAGACCTCATGGGTATCGGCCATTCGGGCTGCCACTCAAGCCTTGTCTTTGCAACGGGCGTAGACTCGCCGCGTTGCCGATTTCACGGGTCTGGTCTGCGGGCTTGGTTTGGCCACGCCTCGATGCGACCTGCCGTAGGAGACAAACGGAGTGCACCCCACTGACGTGGCGGACCCGGCCTACTTTCACAAGGTCGTCGATTGCCAATGGGCCTGCCCGGCCCATACCCCGGTACCCGAATACATCCGTTTGATCGCCCAGGGTCGCTTCGACGACGCCTACATGGTGAACTGGGAAAGCAACGTCTTTCCCGGCATCCTGGGCCGCACCTGCGATCGGCCGTGCGAGCCGGCCTGCCGCCGCGGCCGCGTGGAGGACCAGAACGCCGCCAAGCCCGAGGCGGTGGCCATTTGCCGCCTGAAACGCGTGGCCGCCGACTTCAAGGACGGCGAGATCCGCGCGATGCTGCCGCGGCCGGCGCCCAAGAACGGCAAGCGCATCGCCTGCGTCGGTGCCGGGCCGGCATCGTTGACCGTGGCACGCGATCTGGTGGTGCAGGGCTACTCGGTCACCATCTTCGAAGGCGACGCCAAGGCCGGCGGCTTCATGCGCACGCAGGTGCCGCGCTTCCGGCTGCCCGAAGAGGTGATCGACGAAGAGGTCGGCTATGTCATCGGCCTCGGTGTGGACTATCGCGGCAACGCACGTGTCGATTCGATGAAGGCGCTGCTGGCGCAGAACTTCGATGCCGTGTTCGTCGGCTGCGGCGCGCCGCGCGGGCGCGACCTCGACATTCCGGGGCGCGAAGAAGCCAAGGCCTTGATCCACATCGGCATCGATTGGCTCGCTTCGGTGTACTTTGGCCACGTGAGCAAGGTCGGCAAGCGGGTGATCGTGCTCGGCGGCGGGAACACCGCGATGGATTGCTGCCGCTCGGCACGCCGCATGGGCGCCGACGACGTCAAGGTGATCGTCCGCTCGACCTTCGAGGACATGAAGGCCTCGCCGTGGGAGAAGGAAGACGCGATGCACGAGGGTATCCCGATCCTGCCGTGCCATGTGCCGCTGGCGTTCCTGCACGACAACGGCAAGCTCAGCGGCATGCGCTTCCAGATCGTCAAGTCGGTGTACGACGCCAAGGGCAGGCGCAGTCTGGTGCCCACCGGCGAGCCCGACGTCGACATGCCCTGCGACGAGGTGCTGGTGGCCGTGGGCCAGGAGAACGCGTTCCCGTGGATCGAGCGCGACAGCGGCATCGCATTCAACCAATGGGGTCTGCCGGTGCTCGACGAAGTCACCTTCCAGGCCTCGCTGCCGCACGTATTCTTCGGCGGCGACGCGGCGCTCGGGCCCAAGAACATCATCACCGCGGTGGCCCATGGCCACGAGGCGGCGGTGTCGATCGATCGTCTGCTGCACGGCGAAGACGTCAAGCGCCGGCCGGCGCCGCACGTGAACATGATGTCGCAGAAGATGGGCATCCACGAGTGGAGCTACGACAACGCGCCGACCAACGATCTGCGCTTCAAGGTGCCGTGGACCAAGGCCGAGAAGGCGTTGAAGAGCATCAAGGTCGAGGTCGAGCTCGGCTTCGATCTCGAGACTGCCCTCAAGGAGGCGCGACGCTGCCTGAACTGCGACGTGCAGACGGTGTTCTCCGACAAGCTGTGCATCGAGTGCGATGCCTGCGTCGACATCTGCCCGATGGACTGCATCACCTTCACCGGCAATGGCGACGCGGCCGATCTGCGCACGCGGTTGCAGGCACCGGCCAGCAACACCACGCAGGATCTGTACGTCGGAGCGCCGCTGAAAACCGGCCACGTGATGGTCAAGGACGAAGACGTCTGCCTGCACTGCGGCCTGTGCGCCGAACGTTGCCCCACCGGCGCGTGGGACATGCAGAAGTTCCTGCTGCTGACCACCAAGGCGGGGCCGGCGTGCCGTGACAGCAGCCCGGCCGTGCAGCGCGAGAGGGCACAAGCATGAAACGCATCGAGGCGAGCAACGACTTCGTCGTCAAGTTCGCCAACGTCAACGGCTCGGGGTCGGCGTCGGCCAACGAGCTGTTCGCCAAGGCCATCCTGCGCATGGGTGTGCCGGTGAGCCCGCGCAACATCTTCCCGAGCAATATCCAGGGGCTGCCCACCTGGTACGAGGTGCGTGTCAGCGAGCAGGGTTGGCTCGGTCGCCGCGGCGGCATCGACATGATCGTCGCGATGAACCCGCAAACCTGGGACGCCGACGTGCGCGAGGTCGAGCCCGGCGGCTATCTGTTCTACGACAGCACCAAGCCGCTACCCGAAAGCGCGTTTCGCAGCGACATCAACGTCATCGGCATGCCGGTGACGGCGATCTGCAACGCCACCTACGAAGACCCACGCCAGCGCACGCTGTTCAAGAACATCATGGTGCTGGGCGCGCTGTCGGTGCTGATGGACATCGACGCCGGCGTGATCGAAAGCCTGTTCGGCGAACAGTACAAGGGCAAGGAACGGCTGCTCGAGAGCAACGTGCGGGCGCTGTACGCAGGCCGCAGCTTCGCCACCGACCACCTGCGGCCGCCCCACAGCGCCCAGATGGGTCTCAAGGTGCGGCGCGCAGACCTGGTGGGACAGCGCATCTTCATCGAGGGCAATGCGGCGGCAGCGCTGGGCTGCGTGTACGGTGGCGCCACGGTGTGCGCGTGGTACCCGATCACGCCGTCGTCGTCGTTGGCCGAGGCGTTCGAAAGATACTGCCGCAAACTGCGCGTCGATCCGCAGACCGGCGAGAACCGGTTCGCGATCATCCAGGCCGAAGACGAGATCGCATCGATCGGCATCGTCACCGGCGCGGGCTGGAACGGTGCGCGCGCATTCACCGCCACCTCGGGCCCCGGCGTGTCGCTGATGACCGAGTTCATCGGCTTGGCCTATTTCGCCGAGATCCCGCTGACCATCATCGACGTGCAGCGCGGCGGCCCGTCCACCGGCATGCCCACGCGCACGCAGCAAGCCGACCTGATCTCCAGCGCCTATGCCTCGCACGGCGACACCAAACACGTGATGCTGCTGCCGCAGGATCCGGCCGAGTGTTTCGAGCATGCAGCCGCGGCGCTCGATCTGGCCGACCGCCTGCAGACGCCGGTGTTCGTGATGACCGATCTGGACATCGGCATGAACCAGCGCCTGTGCGACCCGCTGGCGTGGGACGAGAACCGCCGCTACGACCGCGGCAAGGTGATGAGCGCCGCCGAGCTCGAGGCCGGCAAGGACTTCGGCCGCTACAAGGATGTCGACGGCGACGGCATCCCCTGGCGCACGCTGCCCGGCACGCACCCGACCAAGGGCGCGTACTTCACCCGCGGCACCACGCGCGACGCCTATGCGCGGTACTCGGAAACGGGGCCCGACTACATCTACAACGTGCAGCGGCTGCTGAAGAAGTTCGCCACCGCGGCCAATCTGGTGCCGCAGCCGTCGGTGCGCGCAGCAGCCAAGAAGACGCGGCTGGGCGTGCTGTACTTCGGCTCCACGGCGCCGGCGATGGACGAAGCGCTGGTCGCGCTGGCGGCCGAGGGCATTCACCTCGACGCGATGCGCTTGCGCGCGTTCCCGTTCCCCGACAGCGTGCACGAGTTCATCGCCGGTCACGACCATGTGTTCGTGGTCGAGCAGAACCGCGATGCGCAGATGCGCACGCTGCTGATCAACGAACTGGAGATCGACCCGAGCTGGCTGATTGCGGTGCTGCACTACGACGGCACGCCGATCACGGCGCGCTTCATCACCGAATCGATCACCAAGCACGTGCATGCGCTGGCGGTGGCGCCGCGCCGCGAGAGGGTTCGGTGAGGCCCCCACGCTCACGTTCGTTCGCTGCCCCCCGAGGGGGCGGGTCTCCTTCGGGGCGGCCCGGCAGGAGACCTCGATGACCTATATCACCAAGCCCAGGCTACACCACCCGTCGCTGACGCCGAACAAAGTCGGCTACACGAGGCGCGACTACGAAGGCAAGGTGTCCACGCTGTGCGCGGGTTGCGGCCACGACTCGATCTCGGCGGCCATCGTGCAAGCCTGCTGGGAGCTCGACATCCAGCCGCACCGCGTGGCCAAGCTGTCGGGCATCGGCTGCAGCTCCAAGACGCCCGACTACTTTCTCGGCGCCAGCCACGGTTTCAACACCGTGCATGGCCGCATGCCGAGCGTGCTGACCGGCGCCAGCCTGGCCAACCGCGAGTTGCTGTACCTCGGCGTGTCGGGCGACGGCGACTCCGCCTCGATCGGCCTGGGCCAATTCGCCCACGCGATGCGCCGCGGCGTGCGCATGGTCTACATCGTCGAGAACAACGGCGTCTACGGCCTGACCAAGGGCCAGTTCTCGGCCACCGCCGACCGCGGCAGCCAGAGCAAGAAGGGCGCGATCAACAACGATTCGCCGGTCGATCTGATCGGCCTGGCGCTGCAGCTCGGCGCGAGTTACGTCGCGCGCGGCTTCTCGGGGGACAAGGCCCAACTGGTGCCGCTGATCAAGGGTGCCATCGGCCACGGCGGCGCGGCGTTCCTCGACGTCATCAGCCCGTGCGTGGCGTTCAACAACCACGCCGGCAGCACCCGCAGCTACGACCACGTGCGCCAGCACAACGAAGCGCTGAATCGCATCGACTTCATCGCCCTGGCGCCCGAAATCAAGGCCGAGCCGGCGCCCGGCGAGGCGCTCGATCTACCGCAGGCCGACGGCAGCATCATGCGCTTGCGCAAGCTGCACGCCGACTACGACGCCACCGATCGGCTGGGCGCGATGAACCACACGCAATTGCACCAGGCACTGGGCGAAGTGGTGACCGGACTGATCTACGTCGACCCCAAGGCCCACGATCTGCACGCCGCGCTGAACACGGTGCGCAAGCCGCTGAACACGCTGAACGAATCCGAGCTGTGTCCGGGCAGCGCAACGCTCGCCAAGATCAACGCCTCGTTGCGTTGATCGCGCGCGCCTGCGCGGGCCGGAATCAGCCGGACGCGCGGGCCGACTTGGCGATCGCAGTGGCGCTGCCAATGCCCCGCGGGTAGAAGGCCAGGCGCGGCGCGGTGTAGGTGATGACGAACAGCTCGCCGTTGCGCACGGCGCCCCAACCGATGCCGCGCAACCGCACTTCGTCGGACTTGCGGATACTGCTGAATTCGAACTGGAAGCCCTGCTGTCCCAGGAAAGGGGCAGGCGACACCTTGTCGAGCGTGAAGGTCGAGCCGCCGCGCGAGTAGTAGGCCTCGAACAGGGCCACCACGTCATTGGGCTGCATCGACGACTTGAACGCGAGCGGTTTCTGGCCCTTGGGCTCGGGCGGCGTCGGTGCGATCAGCTCGCCGTCCTTCAATGCAACGTGAAAGCGCAGCGTGTCGACGTTGATGCCTTCCTGAGTCCAGGTCGGCGTCGCGTCGCCGGCGATGCGGTCGAACTGATTCCAGGGGCCACTGACCGTCACCACCATGCGCTGGCGGATCGTGACATCGCCCGTGGCCACGCGCGACAGTTGCGCGCAGCCGGCCAGCAAGGCGATGGCGCATGCGACCCATGCGGCTCTGCGGATCATGACTTGATCTCCTGAAGTTGCTGCTGAATCAATGCGGCATCGGGCGCATCGGGCGCACGCTCGAGGTAGTGCTCCCAGGCGCTGCGGGCGTCGATCGGCCGATCGAGGGAACGGTACAAATAGCCGAGCGACCGGTGCGTGGCCACTCGCTCGTGGCCGCTTTGGATGGCGGCGTTGAAATCATTGAGCGCCAGCGTCGGGTCGCCCACGTCATTGCGCAAGCGCCGGGTTTCGCCGCGTGCCTGCAGCAAGTCGGGTTGCGCGGGCTCCTGCGCGAGCAGCCGATCCATCAGCGCGATGGTCTCGTTCGGCCGCGCGCGTTTGACTTCGTCGTCGAGCAGGTCGCGGCGCAGCGGCGCGATGCGCTCGCGGTAGGCCTCGACGCGCGTGTCACCCTGTTGGCCCTCGGCCATCGCCTCCAATGTGCTGCGGCGCTCGTCGGATGCCGGATGCGACGCGAACAACACGCTGTTCTTCGCCGGATCGTTCTCGGGCGTGGCTCGCAGCTCGTCGAGCAGGTTGCCCCATACCTTGGCGGCCTCGCGCGGGTCGTAGCCGGCACGGCGCATCAGCACCAGGCCGATGCGATCGGCCTCGCGTTCCTGGTCGCGCGAATAGGCCATCGCGCTGGCCAGGGTGGCCAATTGGCCCACCAGGCCGACGACACCGAACATGCCGATGAACTGGCCGAACGCAGCGCGATTCTTGATGTCGCGCAGCCGCTCGATGCTGTGGCGTTGCAGGAAGTGCCCGATCTCGTGGCCCAGCACCGCGGCCAGCTGCGCTTCATTGTCCATGCGCAGCAGCAACCCGCTCCACACCTGCATCATGCCGTTGGGCGCCATGCTGGCGTTGAAGTAGGGCGTACGCACCGCGTACACGCGCATGTCCGGGCAGTGCTCGCCGCCGAGTCGGCACACCACGTCGAGCAGGTATTGATTTAGCGGCTCATCGCGCAGGCGAAACGGGCTGCGTCGCAGGCGCTTTTCTTCGCGGTCCATCAGGGCCCACAGGCCACCCTCGTCGCTGGCCAGGTCGGGCCGCGTGAAGCGCCCGGGTGGCGTCCAATCGGGCTGCGCCCAGCTCGCGCTGGCGAGCACGACGCAATACGCGCAAGTGGCCCTCAGCCAGGCGCGCCGCTTCATCGCTGCGATCGGGCTGCTGGCATCACGCGGGCGGACCTCGATCGGCTATGAGCCAGGCTCATTGCGCGGCCGGAAAACCGGTCAGCAGTGCATCGATCGACTCCTTGGCAGGACCGGCTTCACGCAGATCGCCCGTGCCGCGAGCAAGGCGGTTGAACCACACCACGCGCCCGCTGTCGAGATCGACCAGCGAGGCGTAGCCCACCTGGATGCCGCCGGTGATGCCCACGCCGAGCAACGCCAACGCCACCATGGCCGCCTTGCGTTCGGGGCTGGCGTAGGAATCGCGCACCCAAACGAACAGCGCGTAGCGAGCCCCAGTCTTGTCCCGCAAAGGCTGCATCGCATCGCCGAAACTCCAGTCGAGCATGCCGGCCTTGGTGGGCAACTGCCAGGGGCCGCCGACGGCGTGATGCAGCGCGATCGATCCCGCCACCGCCGCGTGCAGGCTCACCTGCTCGGCGAAGGCATCGGCATCGGTCTCGCTCATCTGCTGAGAGGCCAGCTTGAGCTGCGCCTGCTTCTGCGTGATGGCCGCTGCCATGTGTTTTTGAGCTGCCGCCGTCCAGTCGGCCTTTGGCTCGGCGACGCCGCCGGCGCTGAGCGAGAACAGCTCCACGTCCACTGGCATCAGCAGCACCGGGTCCTTGCTCGACAGCGCGCTGAATCCGGGCGCCAGATTCTTGCTGGCCGCGCTGGGCGGCGTGCTCGCCTGCGCGTGCACGGGCCGGGGCACCATCAGGCACGACGCCAGCACGAGCCAAGCCAGCACGGTGGCCGCGCGGCTGCCATGAGCCGAAGGGTTCATCGATCATCCTCCCTGATGCGCGCGGCAGCGCGATGGCCACCGCTGTCGTGAATCTGAACCGCCGTCGGTCGAATTATCTGGCCGACCTCGGCTCTTCGAGCCGGCGCCGCGATCAGGGAAAGCGCGAACGATCAGGCAGCGCGCCGCATCGTGCGCAGCACTGCCCACACGGCCAGGCCCTCCACCACCACGAAGACGGACAGGCTCCAGAAGTCGTAGGGGACACCGAGCAATGTCACTTTGGCGTCGGCGCACGACGCCGTGGCGGCGAACACGGCGGGCAACAGGCTGTCGAGTTGCAGCGCGCCGATGATGCGATCGGCCAGGGTCAGGTTGCACGACGCCGAAGCTGCTGCGACGAAGTGTTGCCACAGCGCCGACAACAACCCCAGATTGGCCAGGCCGATCACCAACGCCGAGCTGAACAAGAGTCCGCCGCGGCTGCGCCACAACCAGGCCACCGCAGCGACCAGCGCGATCACCACGAATTCCAGCCGCTGCAGGACGCACCAGGGACAGGGCCGCATGTCCATCGCGTGCTCGGTCACCAACGCGACGCCGACTGCGAGCAGCGCGAGCAACGCCGCCGCAGCCAACAGTCGGCGCCCGTCGGCCGCTTCGGCGCTCATGCGAGTTCGGCGATCAGCTCGATCTCGACGCACGCGCCCATCGGAATCTGCGCCACACCGAATGCCGAGCGGGCGTGCGGGCCGGCGGCGCCGAAGACTTCACCCAGCAGCTCGGAGGCGCCGTTGATCACCAGGTGATGCTCGGTGAACGAGGCGGCGCTGTTGACCAGGCCGAGCAACTTGACGATTCGCACCACCCGATCGAGGTCACCGGCCGCCACGTGCAGCGTGCCCATCAAGTCGATCGCCACCGCACGCGCGGCGGCCTTGCCCTCAGCCGTGCTCATGCCGTTGCCGAGCTGGCCGACCCAGGGTTTGCCTTCGCGTTTGGCGATGTGGCCCGACACGAACACCAGCGATCCGGTGCGCACGAACGGCACATAGGCCGCTGCCGGGGTGGCCAGCGGCGGCAAGCTGATGCCCTGCGCGGCCAAGCGATCGTAAACAGACATGGTGCGGACCCTGGAAAAACGGGAGCGCATCCTACACTCCCACCGATGCGTGCGTGGCACGGCGACCCAGGGCAGCGGTGGGCCACGGCGATGCTGGCGTGGCTGGCCGGCACGGCAGTGCAACTGCAGCAGGCCGCCTTGTGGCCTGGGCCCGGCAACGCCGCGCTGGTCGCTGCGGCGGTCATGCTGGCCGGGCTCGCCGCGGTGCGGCGCACCCGCTTGGCGCATGCGCTGCTGTGCGTGGCGCTTGCCGGCGCGGGGTTCGGCATCACGGCGCTGCGCGCCCAATCACGGCTGGCCGAACGGCTGGCGCCCGAACTCGAAGGCCGCGACCTGCTGCTCAGCGGCGTCATCGACCGCATGCCTCAGGTGGCACCCGACGGCCTGCGCATCGTGCTCGAAGTTCAGGCGGCCGAGCTCGAGGGACGCGTGGTGGCCGCGCCGCCGCTGGTGACCCTATCGTGGTCACGCGGCGGCGACGAGGGCGCATGGGCCGGCCCACAGATCGACCTGCGTGCCGGCCAGCGCTGGCAGCTGCCGGTGCGCCTGCGGCGCCCGCATGCGGCGATGAATCCGCACGGCTTCGACGGCGAACTGTGGTTGTTCGAGCAAGGGCTCGGCGCCACCGGTACGGCGCGCAACACCGTCGACGGTCCGCGCCCGCGGCTGCTCGGCGACACGGGGTCGCGGCCGATCGAACGCGCGCGGCAAGCGGTGCGCGACGCGGTGCTGCTGCGGGTGGACGACGCGCGCATCGGCGGCGTGCTGGCGGCACTGGCCGTGGGCGACCAGGCTGCCATCGCTGGTGTTGGGCAAAAGAGTGCTTCTCGGCGGGGGTGACCGCTTAGCGTTGATTTCAGGGGACTTTTCGCCTAAGGCCGCGGCAGACACGCTGCCGCGCGGGCAATTGAGTCCTTCTCGGGTCGGGAGCGCGAGTTCCGTGCGGCGGGCAAAAGAGTGCTTCTCGGCCTCTGGTTGGACGCCGTACTCTGGCGAATCGGTCCGCTATTCGCGCAGCAGGTCAAGCTGACAAGCCGGCGTTGTAGCGAGTGCTCCTTGCGTCTCCTCGCACTTCGCCTCGGCTGTGGCTGGGCGACAGGGCTGCGCTCGAAGGCCGACCCCAGCATGCAACTCTTGGCCCCCGACATTGCTGAACATCAAGCGATGGGTTGCCTTGGGGAGACACACTGGCCGGCAATGGCCAGCACGTGCTCCGCCAAGCTGACAACTTCGTTCGCAAACGGAGTTCGCTTTCGTCGATACGTCTCACCGTTAAGTCGCTTGACCACGGTGGCATGCGCTCCTGGACGAGCCATAACGGCGTAATTTCCGCTTTTCAAGACTGAGCGTGTCCCGCTTTTTCCGAGAGCGGTGACCTCCCACTCGCACGCTGCGGCGGATTGTTGGCCGGCGCGAGTCATCCGGAACCGGGCGCCGTACCTTCCATCCACGACGCTCCGTCATGGACTTCGGTCGGCACTATGGGTGAGCTACCCCTTGCCAAGTTTCCCGATTTATAAGAGGCGGTAGCTAGGGCGAACAGCCCGGTCCACTATCGGCGTGTTACCCCTGGCGCGCGCCGCCCTGAACGGCACCATGGGATGCGTGGAAATGCGCGCATCACCATGACCGACAGACCCAGACTTCTCAGCGGCCTCCTGGCCCGCCGCACCGACCTCGCCGAAGAGGTCAGCAGGGCCGAGGCACAGCTGCGCCAGCACTACGAGACGCTGCGCAGCCTCGACCATCTCATCCGTCTCGAAGACCCCGAGGCGGTCCTGCCTCCCATTCGCAATGCGAAGCTCGCTGACAGGCGCAAGACGTCGTCCACGCTGATGCGCGGCGACGTGAGTAGGTTGTGCCTCGATGCATTGCGCGAAGCCGCTGGCGCAGTTCTTACGTCGCGGCAGGTCGCCGACTACATCGTGCGCAGACGGCAACTGGTCTTCGTCACGAAGCGAGAGGACAACGACTTCGCCTCGAGCGTCACGATGGCCTTGGCGCGACACGCCAAACGCGGCCTCGTGGAGAAGTTGGGCAACGGCTCAAATCGCGAAGGGCAGTGGCGTATTGCGCCGGCTGGACCATAAACCTCACTCGCTGTACTTGGCACACGCCTGGTACAGCCATGGGAATCCAAGTCCACCGCACCCTCGTCAAACAACGCGCCCACGCGCTCGGCGCCCTGCGCCGCTCCGTTCGCAAGGACGCCGACGCCGACGTCATCGCCAAGCAGCGGCAGTTGGTCGACGCGTTCGACTTGGTGCTCGCCGAGCAAGGGTTGGACATCGAGTACGACCGCGACCACGCCATCGAACCGCGTCCGAAGAAGCAGTTCTTCCCCAAAGGCGCGTATCGACGTGACACGCTTAGCATCCTGCGCCGCGCCCAGCGGCCCATGCGCATCTCGGAAATCCTCGACGCCCTGTGCGAGATGCACGGCGTGACGCTTTCGGCCAAGGACCGCTCGCACGCGGCCATCAAGCTCGCGCAGGGCAACTGGCAGCTGATGCAGCAAGGCTTTGTCGTGCGCGTCGACAAAGAGGCCGACCATCGTTCGGCCAACTGCCGCTGCGTTCTCAGGCAGTTCGCGAGCATCCCACCGACAGTAGACGAGTAGACGGGCGTTGGCGGCAGCGGGACGCACAAACGCGGCACGACCACCAGCGGGGCTGCTGTCGTCGCCGCCGAACCTGTCGACCGGAACGGCTTGGCCCTCGTGTCTCGCCGAGGCAGTGGCGCCGCCGCGCCGAGGCCGAGAAGGCCTCATCGCGGCAGGGACTTCTTTCAATGAGCCCCTTGACTTGAACTTGACTTCAACTTCTATAGTTCCTCCAACACATAGGAACTAGCCACAAGGAGCCGTCATGTTCACCCAGCAATTGGTCGCCATTGTCCTCATCGGTGTCGGAGCCACGGCGGTGCTGGACCTGTGGCTGGTGGCCCTGAAGCGGCTGGGCGTGCCCACCGGCAGCTTCGCGCTCATTGGTCGCTGGGTCACTCACATGGCCCGTGGCAAGTTCACCCACGCGTCCATTGCTAAGGCCGAGCCCGTGGGCAACGAACTGGCCATCGGCTGGCTCACCCACTACGCGGTTGGCATCGCCTTTGCTGCCGTGCTGGTGGCCGTGCAAGGCTCGGGCTGGGTCCTACAACCCACCTTCATGCCGGCGTTCCTGACCGGCGTGGCAACGGTCTCCATGCCGCTGTTCGTGATGCAGCCGGCAATGGGCTCGGGGTTCGCTGCGTCCAAGACGCCGACCCCGCTGAAGAACTGCGCTCGCAGCGTCGCCAACCACGCGGTGTTTGGCATCGGCATGTACCTGGCCGCCATCGCCATCAAGGGGTTCGTCCAATGACCTCAAGCCACCTGCTCGCAGGCTCCGATTTCGAGTGCACCTGCCCGGACCGAGCCACCCGCCATTTCTCAACTCGCCTCTCATTGAACGGGCTTCGCGATGACGAGCGCACTTGCCGAGAAGTCCGCCACCTCAACAGGAGAACTCATATGACCAAGCTGGCCATCATCTACCACAGCGCCCACGGACACACCGAGCACATTGCTCGCCGCGTACTCGAGGGCGCCCAGCAAGTCGAAGGCGTCGAAGCGCACCTCATCAAAGCCGAAGACATGGGCACGCGGCCCAACGACCTCGTCGACTTCGACGGCTTTATCATGGGCTCGCCGACCTACCTTGGCGGCGTCTCCGGCCAGTTCAAGTCCTTCATGGACTCAACTGGGCGGCTGTGGGGCAAGCAAGGGCTCAAGGGCAAGCTGGCCGCCGGCTTCACGGTGTCCTCGCTGCCGGCGGGCGACAAGCAGTCCACGCTGATGTCCATGTTCGTCTTTGCGATGCAGCACGGGATGATGTGGGTGGGCAACCCCATCCTGCCGGAGCAGCACAGTGGCGTGCCTTATGACGAAGCGGCAAACCGCCTGGGCTCGTGGTCCGGCCTGATGGCGCAGGCGGGCCACTCGGCGCCGGCTGATTCGTTCGTTCCCGGCGATGTGAAGACCGCCCACATGTTCGGTCGGAACTTCGCCAACACCCTGCTGCGCGTCAACGCGAAAGCGCGGCAACAAGAAACAGTGGAGGCTTGAACACCATGTTCCCCAAGAAACTCGCACCCGCACTGTTCGGCTTCATCCTCTCGGGGTTGATGTCACTGCTCGTCTCGGGCATCGCAACTTACCGCGCTGCCGGCATCGCGCCGGGTTTTTTCAGCATGTGGACGACCGGTTGGGTCACCGCGTGGCTGGTGACATTCCCGGTCGTTCTCGTGGTGGCGCCGCTCACGCGTCGGGTGGTCGGTGCCCTGGTCGCGCAAGACTGACCCGATTCGTTTGCCTCGGTGTCGCCATGAGAGCCCTCCGCGTCATTGTCAGCCACCTGCTATTGGCGCTGAGCGCTGTGCCACTCGTGGCTGGCGGCGTGCGCCTGGCGCAACTGGCCACGGGAACGCTTGACGCTTCGACTGCTCGGTTTCACCAGGCGCCTTGGCCGGTAACGCTGCACATCTTCGCGGCGACGCTCTTCAGCATTCTGGGAGCGTTCCAGCTCGACCCGCGCTGGCGCGCAAAGGCGCCGGGCTGGCACAGGCAGGCGGGCGCCGTAGCGCTCTT
>Ga0326726_10000013_pt1 | contig 181933 bp, 169 predicted proteins | sample MHFenrmetagenome_2_FD_207603 | JGI IMG/M metagenome (GOLD analysis project Ga0326726, IMG submission 207603) | Lab enriched peat soil microbial communities from Michigan Hollow, Ithaca, NY, United States - MHF15MN | ecosystem: Environmental > Terrestrial > Soil > Wetlands > Peat | place: USA... | reverse complement strand
ATGGTGTGCTCGACTTCTACTTCTGCCATCAGCGCTTCATGCAGATGAACTTGCGGAATGGGGAGGACAGGGAATAGTGTTACCCATGTCTTCGCACGGGTGTTACCTATCTATCCGGTCTGTACACTCGTGCAAAGAAAGGTAACCCAAAGAAAGCACGCCCCGGAGCCGCCTAAAAACACCTGCGCTTCTCGCCTCGGCCGGGCGCGAGCCGAACTCGCCGAGCGCAAAAAACGCGCTCAGCTCAGACACCGGCTCGCGACTTCCCCCGGCCGAGCCTGCGATGCTCGGCGGCGGCTACGGGTCCCAACACCTACACCCAACCCCGTAGGAGCGGCCCTATGGCCGCGATTAATACACGTAGCATGAGAACTGTAGGCGTCATCTTTCACGAGGCACGATCGAGAAGTTTGAAGACGATCTTGTCGATTACCTCGTCGTGCCAACCGGGGTCATCTGGCTTCCATGTGTACCTGATGCCTATCGTGTCCTTCGGTATCCCAGGGAAGGCGGTATCGTCAAGGAAGATCGGGATGACTTCGCCGTCTGCCACTCTCGGCTCAAAGCACTCTCGCTCGAACGTAGGCCAAATCTTGTCCTTGTGGTGCTTGTCCAGAAGGCACACCACCAGCTTGCTGTCCGATCCGAAGATTCGGAGAAATTCTTTCGACCACGTTCTTCCGAGGTAGTTCGCTTCGTATTGCTCATCGAAGAAGACATTGGCGTCCAGTGTTTCGAGACTCTCGGCAATATGCCGTGCCAAGTCCCTATTCTCGCCAGCAAACGAAATCGCGAAATCAAACTCGTAGTCCTTCGGTGTTTCGCGGAAGCCGCAGTCGCTTCTGAGAGCGTTCCAGTCAAGGTGCTTGAGAAAGTAGAAGAGGGCTGGATCTTCAATCGCGAAGTTCTTAGTCTCGGAGTTGTAGTAGAAATGCCTTGCGCATACCGGCTTGGATTGAATGAGGACGGAAAGACGGCGCTCTTTTATGTTGTTGATGCTGCCGTGAACCTCGGCCTTGGCATTCGCGAGCTCATTCAAGTCCACGATCGAACTATCCTGTTCGCTGACAGTACGCAGGAGCTTGTAGTAGGGATCGTTACTGGGACGGAACCGCTGGCCGCGACTGAATTCCTTCACCGCAGGATAGTACGCAGCTTTGAGTCTATCGACCACACGCTGACGTAGCAGCGCAAGGTCTATCGAAATTGACCCGTGCTCTGCGCACGTTTCAATAACGCCATTCAGCGCACAAGCGGACTGGCATAGTTGTTGAGTGAGCCAATAGTCCCCCCGGCTCTCGCAGAAGACTACGTCAGCATTCTCGAATGAGAGGTTAAGCTCCCTGGAGCCGGCAGTGATTAGCTCTTGTATTTGAACGGCCGTGCCCGGTTGAATTCGGTGAATGCCTGTTCGTTTTGCGATGTCCGGCACCAACTGGATGAGATCACTACCGATCTGATTAATTCCGATAAGGACCAGCTTCGGCAGATCTCGGCCTTCGCCAGCGCGCTCGGCGGCGACCTTCGCGATATCGGCGAGAGATCCCTGCACATCTTGGGCAAGCCGATGAAAATCGTCGATGACAAACGTGCCTGCGGTTGGTGTTTGCGCTAAGCGAGCAACCACAGAGACGTGAGCTGCATCGCGCGCGGTCAAGTACGTAGCACCAGCCCCGGTTCCTAAACGTTCGAGGATCTTCTTGACGCACGTAGTCTTGCCGGTACCCGACTGACCTTCGATGATGACTGGCTTGCCGGGGCGGCGAATATCCATAAGTATTTCGGCGAAGTTCGGAGGCGCAACAAATGTAAATTGTGGGACGCCCTCCGTAACAAATACCTCCTCAACGAGCCGCTTCATGTGAGTTCCTTTTTATGTAATAGCATCCGTTCAATTTCTGAACCCGGATCTTGCCGGGATCTGCGGAATCGCAATCTCGCTTTGCTGTCGAGTAAAACCCATGTGCAGTAAGCGGTCAACCGGCGTGCGGGATTAGATCTGGATAGTTTGTCCTTCGGCTGGAATCTGCGCCTCCCACCCATGCACATCCTTGATGCGTGCCTGCAAGGCCTGCATCTTGTCCAACTCACCGTGCACCAGATAGAGCTGCGGGTGCGGCTGAAAGTGGCCGGCCCATTTCACGAGGTCGCTCTGGCCGGCGTGGGCGGAGAAGCCGCCGAGGGTGTGGATGTGGGCGCGCACCACGAGGTCTTCGCCCAGCAGGCGCAGGCGCTGGGCGCCATCCACCAAGGCGCGGCCGGTTGTGCCCTGGGCCTGAAAGCCGACGATCACCACGTGTGCCGCCGCGCGCCACAGGTTCCATTTCAGGTGATGGCGGATGCGCCCGCCGCTGCACATGCCGCTGCCGGCGATGATGATGGCGCCGGCGGTGATGCGGTTGAGCGACATGGATTCCTCGACGGTGCGCACATAGTGCAACGGCGGCAGGAATTCCTTGGCGTTGCCGCCGTTCAGTCGGATAGCAGTGCGTGCTTCGCGACTGAACACCTGCATGTGGCGCTGGTGCACCTCGGTGGCGGCGATCGCCATGGGGCTGTCGAGGAACACCTTGGTCTGCGGCAGTTGGCCGGCGTGGTAGAACACACCGAGGTGGTAGATCAGCTCCTGGGTGCGGCCGATGGCGAATGCCGGGATCAGCACGTTGCCGCCGTCGCGCTCGGCCTGCGCGAGGATGCCGGCGAATTCCTTGAGCGTCTCCGGCAACGGCCGGTGGTCGCGGTCGCCGTAGGTGGATTCGAGCAGCAGCACATCGGCGCTGCGCACGATTTCCGGGTCGCGCAATAAAGGTGAGGCAGCGTTTCCGAGATCGCCGCTGAAGACAATTTTCTTCTGCTGGCCGTCGGTATCGACCCACAGCTCGACGATCGCCGAGCCGAGGATATGCCCGGCATCGCGCATGCAGATTTCGATATCCTGAGTAATGCGCAGCTTCTGGCCATAGACCAGCGGCTCGCCGAGGGTCAGCACATCCTCTGCGTCCTGCAGGGTGTAGAGCGGCGCGAGCAACTTGTCACCGGCGCGTTCGCGCCGGCGGTTTTCCCACTCGGTATCCTTCTCCTGAATGTGGGCCGCATCCTTGAGCATGATGTCGAGCAGCTCCAGCGTCTGGGTGCTGGCATACAGCTTGCCTTTGAAACCTTCGCGCTTGAGGCGCGGCAGCAGACCCGAGTGGTCGAGGTGCGCGTGCGACAGCACGACCGCATGGATGTCGCGCGGCTTGAAGGGGAAAGGCCGCTCGTTCAGGCGGTCCACTTCCGGCGGACCCTGGAACAGGCCGCACTCGATGAGCACACGGCTGTGTGCGGTTTCCAGCAGATAGCAGGAGCCGGTGACTTGGCGGGCGGCACCGTGGAAGGTCAGGGTCGCCATGGCGCCGCCAGGGAGGGGAGGTTACTTGAGAGTCTTGGCGCCGTTCGGGGTGCCGAGAATCAGCACATCCGCCGGGCGCATGGCAAACAGGCCGTTGGTGACGACGCCGACGATGTTGTTGAGTTTTGCTTCCAGTTCCACCGGGTTCATGATTTTAAGGTTGTGTACGTCCAGGATCACGTTGCCGTTGTCGGTGGTGAAGCCCTCGCGCAGTACCGGCTGGCCGCCGAGTTTCACGATCTGGCGGGCGACATAGGAGCGTGCCATCGGGATCACTTCAATGGGCAGCGGGAACTTGCCGAGCACGTCCACCAGCTTGGATTCGTCGGCAATACACACGAACTTCTTGCTGGCCGCGGCCACGATCTTTTCGCGGGTGAGTGCGCCGCCGCCGCCCTTGATCAGGTGCAGGTGGTGGCTGGATTCGTCCGCACCGTCCACGTACAGGCTCAGGTCACCGACAGCATTCAGGTCGAACACCGGGATACCGTGCCTTTTCAGGCGCTCGGCCGAAGCCACGGAACTGGCGACCGTGCCGTCGATTCGGCCCTTGATGCCGGCCAGCAGGTCGATGAAGTGGTTGGCGGTCGAGCCGGTGCCGATGCCGATGATGCTGCCGGTCTCGACGTAGTCGAGCGCTGCCTGGGCAGCGGCCTTTTTCATTTCGTCCTGGGTCATGATTTTCTTCTAGGCGTGAGCGAGAGTCGTGAGGATACCGTATTGCCGATACATTAATAAAGAATGGTCTGGTAGATTAGGGAAAGCAGGCCTGCAAAAGAATAGCCATATTTAGGGAAAGCAGGCCTGCACAAAACTAGCCATGTTAGGGTAAGCATGCCTGCACAAATATCGCCATGCTAGGGAAAGCAGGCTTGCACAAATATAGCCATGCTAGGGAAAGCAGGCCTGCACAAATATCGCCATGCTAGGGAAAGCAGGCTTGCACAAAAGTAGCCATAATATAGACGCCAATCAGGCCGATTCCGGTTCCCCACACAGGGGACGGAAAAGGCGAGGAAGACCGCTTGCCGCAGAACTATCTGATCAAAATCCTGAATGCCAAGGTGTACGACGTCGCACGCGAAACGCCGCTTGAGTACGCGCCGATCCTGTCGCGCCGCGTCCACAACCAGGTGTGGCTCAAGCGCGAGGACGAACAACCGGTGTTCTCGTTCAAGTGTCGCGGTGCCTACAACAAGATGGCCGGCCTCTCGCCCGCCGAACTCAGGAAGGGCGTGATCGCCGCCTCGGCCGGCAACCACGCGCAGGGTGTGGCGCTGGCCGCCCTGCGCCTTGGTACCAAGGCGGTGATTGTCATGCCGCGCACCACGCCGCAGATCAAGGTGGATGCGGTGCGCGACCTCGGCGGCAAGGTGGTGCTGCATGGCGATAACTACGACGCCGCCTGCGCGCATGCGCGCGAGCTGGAAAAGACCCAGCGCCTCACCTTCGTGCACCCATACGACGATCCGGACGTGATTGCCGGTCAGGGCACGGTGGCGATGGAAATCCTCAAACAGCACACCGGCCGGCTCGATGCCGTGTTCGTGCCGGTCGGCGGCGGCGGGTTGATTTCCGGCATCGCCGTGTACATCAAGCAGGTGCGGCCGGAGGTCAAGATTATTGGCGTCGAGCCGGAAGACGCCGACGCCATGGACCGTTCGCTCAAGGCGCGCAAGCGCATCCTGCTCGAACATGTCGGTATCTTCGCTGATGGTGTCGCGGTGCGCCAGGTGGGCGTGGAGACCTTCCGCCTGTGCAAGGACTATGTGGACGAGATGGTGATCGTCACGAACGACGAGATCTGCGCCGCAATCAAGGATATCTTCGAGGACCGGCGTTCCATCCTGGAGCCGGCCGGTGCGCTTGCCTACGCGGGTCTCAAGCGCTATGCCGAGAAGAAGCGCCTGAAAGACAAACACTTCGTGGCTATTGCCTCGGGTGCGAATGTGAACTTCGATCGCCTGCGGCATGTCGCCGAGCGTGCTGAAATCGGCGAGCGCCGTGAGGCGATCCTCGCGGTCACGATCCCGGAGCGTCCCGGCGCGTTCCGCAAATTCTGCGCGGTGATCGGCGACCACAATATCACCGAGTTTAACTACCGCTTCGCCGATCCAAAGGTGGCGCATATTTTTGTGGGTGTGCAGGTCAGCGACGCCGCGCAGATCAAACGCCTTATCGGCGAGCTCAGGCGTCACGACTATCCGGTGCTCGACATGACCGACAATGAAATGGCCAAACTCCACATCCGTCACCTGGTCGGTGGGCGTGCGCCGAACGCGGAGAACGAGATTCTGTACCGCTTCATGTTTCCGGAGCGTCCCGGTGCGCTCATGCACTTTCTCAACAAGATGGGTGGCGGTTGGAACATCAGTCTGTTCCACTACCGCAACCACGGCGCCGACTTCGGCCGCGTGCTGGTCGGCATGCAGGTGCCACCCAAGGACAAGAAGGCGTTTCAGAAATTTCTGCGGAACCTCGGGTATGAGTATACCGAGGAGACCAACAACCCGGCGTACCAGTTATTTCTGAGTGCCTAGGTCGTGGTTGGGCAACCGCATACCGACCGCAGTATTTCCCACCGGTCACACGACCGGTGGGTAAACACCGGGCCTGCTATTTGCGCACGTCGCCGGACTTGGCGGGTGCCGCGTTGTGGAGGACTTCCATTTTGGTGATGACGACTTCCTTCACCGGGACGTTCTGAAACATGCCGGCTTTGCCGGTCGGCGCGGCCTCGATTTTCTTCACCACGTCCATGCCCTGCGTTACCTTGCCGAATACACTGTAGCCCCAGCCCTGCATGGATTTGTCGCGGTGGTCGAGAAAGACGTTGTCCACGCTGTTGATGAAGAACTGTGCCGAGGCCGAGTGTGGGTCCGAGGTGCGCGCCATGGCAATGGTGCCGGCGAGGTTCTTGAGTCCGTTGTCGGCCTCGTTCTTGATTTTCGCGCCGGTCGGTTTTTCCTTCATGTCGGGCGTGAACCCGCCACCCTGAATCATGAAACCGGGGATGACGCGGTGGAAGATCGTGCCGTTATAGAAACCGCTGTTCACATAACCCAGGAAATTCGCGACGGTACCGGGCGCGTGTTGGGCATCCAGCTCGAGTTCGATGACACCCAGGCTGGTTGTCATGCGCACGCGCGGGTTGTCGGATTTCGCGGGCTGATCTGCTGCTACGGCGGAGAGGGGCAGAACAAGAAAGACGAGCAGGGCGAGAATCGAGTTGAGTCGTTTCATAGGTTCTCCGTGTTGTCGTTGTGTGCTGATGGGCAGGATGCCCGAGAGCAGACTTTCAGCATCCTACTTCGAATTACGCCATTTTGAGAATGGCCTTCCACTCCTTCTCGGTTACCGGCAGGATCGACAGCCGGTTGCCGCGTTGCAGAAGCGGCATGCCCTTCAGCGCCGGGTTCTGTTTGAGTGCAGCGAGCGTGATCGGATGCTTGAACTCGCTTTCCAGTTGCACGTCCACCATCACCCAGATCGGGTTGGCCGGCGAACTTTTCGGATCGAAGTGCTCGTTGTCCGGGTCCCAGGCGGTGTGGTCCGGATAAGCGGCGCGCGTAATTTTCACGATGCCGGCGATGCCGGGTTCCGGGCAGCTCGAATGATAGAAGAAGGCCAGATCGCCCTTTTGCATCCCGTCGCGTAGGAAATTGCGCGCCTGGTAGTTGCGCACGCCGTCCCAGTGCTCGGTGCGTTTCGGTCGCGCCTTGAGATGGTCGATACCGAAGCAGTCCGGTTCGGTTTTCATCAGCCAGTAATTCATGCATCGGCCGGTTCGTAGTGTGTGAGCTGGTCTTTCTCCGTGCGTGCCGCGGCCATCCATTCCTGCATGGGCGGCAGGGCGATGGCATAATCGCCAGCGGCACCATCGATGTTCACGGCATAGGTCTGGAAGCGCAGGGCGATCGGCGCGTACATGGCATCGGGGATGCTGAAGCTGCCGAACAGAAACGGGCCGCCGTGGTGATAACGGGCGCGGCAGTCGTTCCAGATGTCGCCGATGCGTTCGATATCGGCCAGTTCCTCCGGGGTACGGCCGCGGGTTGGCAGGCGGCGGATGTTCATGAACATGTTGAGGTGTTCACCGAGCGCTCCTCAGCACGCGCCGCCACGTCGGCCGGCCACAGCTGTTTGTCCGGAAGACGCTCGGCCAGGTATTCACAGATCGCCAGCGAATCCCATACCCGGATCGTGCCGTCCTGCAGGGCCGGAACCTTGCCGGACGGCACGAGGTCGCGAATCTGCGCCTGCCAGGCTGCGCTGCGAATTGGAAGGTATTGTTCGCGGAACGGAATGCCGGCCTGTTTGAGCACGAGCCATGGGCGCTGCGACCAGGAAGAGTAATTCTTGTTGCTGATAATCAGGGTGAGGTCAGACATGGGTGGCGTCCTTGTCGGGTGAGATTACGCAAACGAATATTCAGCACGGTCGGTGACCACGCCTTGCAGTGGCACGTCCCAGGCGCAGGCCTCAAGTTTTTTCACACGCTGGAAGTCGTGCGCCAGGCCGATGAGGTGCGGCTTGCGCCACAGCAGGCGGTGGCGCAGAAAGGCGAGACTCTTGTCGTAGAAGCCACCACCCATGCCGAGGCGGTTGCCGTGCGAGTCGAACGCCACGAGCGGCATGAGGATGAGATCCAGTTCCTGCGCGCGCACCCAGGCGCGTGCCGGAACCACCGGTTCGAGAATGCCGAAGCGATTCGCGGCGAGCGGGGTGTCCTGGGTGAACGGCGCGAACCACAGGCGGTCGTGCCGCAGGCGCGACAGGATCGGCAGATAGCAAACCTTGTGCATTTCCCAGAGGCGCGCCACGAACGGCACCGGATCGATTTCGCCGTCGTTTGGCAGATAAACGGCGATGCGCCGGCTGACACGATACAGACGCGTCGCGACCAGGTGTGCACTGAGCTGGTGGGCGGCATGCGTTTGCTCGGCTGCACTCAGATCCTGGCGGCGCGCGCGCAATTCGCGGCGCAGCCTGTTTCGAGTGGCGGTGCTGGTCACTGAATTAGACAGATTGGAAATAAAGTGGCGCCACTCCGCCTGTGCCGTACCGCCCCATTGCCCTGAACCGTTAGGCTCAGGTGGGTGCCACCGAGATGCATCAGGCTTCCCGCTCGGAGGCGGGCTTGCACAACAGCATCTGCCATGGCGGCTCCCGGTTTAATGCTTTATAGGTTCAGAGGACCAGGAGCGGATACAAACACCGCAGAGGGCGCCAAGCCTTTTATAAACCTTTCGGCGCCGCTTGGCTATTCTTGCAGGACGGCTTCGATTCTGCCATGCAGCGCCTGCAGGCGCGAATCGAACTCGGCCGGCACACCATTGAATTGTTGGCGCATTTGCAACAATTCGTTCGTGAGATTGAGCGCCGCCATGACGGCGCAGCGTTCGGCGCCGATTACCTTGCCGGAATCCTGAATCTCGCGCATGCGCTGATCCAGGTAACGGGCCGCGGCACTCAGTGATTCACGCTCGCCATCCGGACAGGCGACCATGAGTTCCTTGCCCAGTATCGAAATCGTGACGCCGCCCGGCGAAGATTTCACGAGCCACGCTCCAAGGCCTTGAGCCGGCCGATCATGGATTCGATGCGTGCACGTGCGATCTGGGTTTTTTCAATGAGTTTTGCGTGCTCGTCTTTGATAACGCGGTTGTCCTTTTTAAGCTGACGGCAGGTCCCGATCAGGTCATCGACACGGCTCTCAAGCTTTTTCAGGTTTTCATTGTCCATCAGGCAGCGCCGGAACTTCACTTATTGGTTACCAATATAGGTCTGGCCCGGATGCCGGTCAATGCTTCGGGCCGTGCTCGCGCAGTGGTAAAATTGCGCGCTTTCCGCCACCCCGGGGGTCGGCCCCCGCGCCCGTCGGCGCGCACGGCCAGCGAACCGTGCCGGATCGCCGTTCGGCCGGCAGTTCGGGCATAATGGGGCGATGGAAATGACTCCTTTCGAACGCCGGCGGCGCGATTTAATGCAGCACATGGGCGGCGGTGTTGCCATCATCCCGACCGCCCCGCAGCGCCCGCGCAACCGTGACATTTTCTTTCCCTACCGCCCAGATAGCGACTTCTACTATCTCACACACTTCCCCGAGCCCGAAGCGGTGGCCGTGCTGGTGCCGGGACGCGCGCACGGCGAGTATTTGCTGTTCTGCCGCGAGAACAATCGGGAGAAGGAAATCTGGGAAGGGCGGCGCGCCGGCCTCGACGGCGCGCGCGATTTTTACGGTGCGGACGACGCCTTCCCGATCGACGACATCGATGAAATCCTGCCCGGCCTGCTCGAAAATCGCGAGAAGGTGTTTTACAGCATGGGCCGCGACGCGGAGTTCGACGCCCACCTTATGGGCTGGGTGAACGAGGTGCGCGCCAAGGCGCGCAACGGGATACACGCGCCCGGCGAGTTTGTGGACCTCAACCACATGCTGCACGAGATGCGCCTGTTCAAGAGCGCCGACGAGATCAAGCTTATGCGCCGGGCCGCGAAGATTTCCGCCGCCGCGCACCGGCGCGCCATGCAGGTCTGCAAGCCGGGCAAGATGGAATATGAGATCGAGGCCGAGCTGTGGTACGAGTTCAAGAAGGGCGGCAGCCAATTTCCGGCCTATCCGGCGATCGTTGGCGGCGGTGCGAACAGCTGCATCCTGCATTATAACGAGAACAACGCCGAGCTGAAGAGCGGCGACATGCTGCTGATCGACGCCGGCGCCGAGTTCGACGGTTACGCCGCCGACATCACGCGCAGCTTCCCGATCAGCGGTCAGTTCACGCCCGAACAGCGCGACGTGTACCAGGTGGTGCTGGCCGCCCAGCGTGCCGCCATCGAACAGGTGCAGCCCGGCCGGCACTGGAACGAGCCACACGACGCGGCGGTGCGCATCCTCACCGACGGCCTGGTGCAGCTGAAGCTGCTCAAGGGCAACGTGGACGCGCACATCGAGGACGGCAGCTACAAGCGTTTCTACATGCACCGCACCGGCCACTGGCTGGGCATGGACGTGCACGATGTCGGCGACTACAAGGTGCACGACACCTGGCGTCTGCTCGAACCGGGCATGGTGCTGACGGTCGAGCCCGGTTTGTACATCGGCGAGGCGGATGATATCCCCAAAGGTTTCCACGACATCGGCATCCGCATCGAGGACGACGTGCTGGTGACGCGCGACGGCCACGATGTCTTGAGCAAGGATGCGCCGAAGGAGATCGGCGAGATCGAATCGCTGATGCGCGGCTGAGCTCTGAACGGAATGGCATGCAGACCGACTACGACATTCTGATTATCGGCGGCGGCATGGTCGGCGCGAGCCTCGGCGTGGCGCTCGCGCCATTGCCGCTGCGCGTCGGCCTGATCGAGGCGGTTGAATTCGAATCGAACGCGCAGCCGAGTTATGACGATCGCAGCGTGGCGCTGTCGTACGGTTCACGGCGCATCTTCGAGAGCCTCAAGATCTGGGAACGGCTCGGGGCCAGTGGCGCGACGCCGATCCAGCGGATTCATATCTCCGACCGCGGGCACTTTGGCTTCGCGCGTCTCGATGCCCACGAGGCCGGGGTCGCGGCGCTGGGTTATGTGGTCGAGAATCGCGCGCTTGGCCAAGCGCTGAAACCGGCGCTCGCCGCCACCAGGAACCTCACGTTCATTTGCCCGGCAGTGGTGGAAGACGTTGTCTTTGCCAAGGATGCGGCCAGCGTGACGCTGCGCCGCGGCGGCGATTCCAGGGATGGAGGAGGTACGAGCTCAGGGATGGGCGACGCAGACGGCGTCGGGAGCGAACGGTCGAGACCGCGTCGGCAACAAGCGGTCGAGAAACTGGAAACACTCAGCGCGCGTCTGGTGGTGGCCGCAGACGGCGGGCGTTCGCTGGTGCGCGACAAGGCCGGCATCGCGACGCGGCGTACCGATTATCACCAGACGGCGCTGGTCACCAATGTCACAGCGGAGCGGCCGCACCAGAACGTTGCCTACGAACGCTTTACTGACAGCGGTCCACTCGCCTTCCTGCCGATGAGCGAGAATCGCTGTGCCGTGGTCTGGAGCCTGCCGCCGGACGGGGTTGAGACGCTGCTGGCACTCGATGAGGCACGGTTCCTGGCTGCGTTGCAGGAACGCTTTGGGATGCGCCTCGGCCGTTTTCTCAAGGTTGGCAAGCGGTCGGCCTACCCGCTGGCGCTCACCAAGGTCAGCGAGCATATTCGTGCACGCCTGGTGTTGATCGGTAATGCCGCGCACACCGTGCACCCGGTGGCCGGACAGGGTTTCAATCTCGGCCTGCGCGATGTCGCGGTGCTGGCTCAGGTGCTGAGTGAGGCACAACGCGCAGGGCACGACCTCGGTGATCACGCGGTCCTCGAAAAATATGTCGCCTGGCGCCAACGCGATAACCTGGCGATCTCGACATTCACGGACGGCCTGGTGCGCATCTTCTCGAATGATCTGCCACCCCTTTCGTTCCTGCGCAACCTCGGGCTCCTGGCGGTGGACCTGTTCCCGCCCGCCAAGCGTGCGCTGCTGCGCCTGAGCATGGGCCTGGCCGGACGCTTGCCGCGCTTGGCGCGCGGCCTGCCGTTATGAGTAATCAGTATGATGTGCTGATCGCCGGCGGTGGCATGGTCGGTGGCACACTGGCCTGCGCACTCGGGGGCAGCGGTCTCAAGGTCGGTGTGATTGAACCGCAGGCGGTCAGTGCGGCGGAAAGCGGTTACGGACTGCGCGTCAGCGCGATCACCCTGGCATCACAAACCGTTTTTGAAAATGTCGGTGCCTGGGCGGGCATGTGCGCGCAGTGTGTCGCGCCGGTCGAGGCGATGCGGATCTGGGAGGCCAACCGCGTCCTGCACTTCGACAGCGCCGACATCGGCGAACCTTGTCTTGCCTGGATCATCGAGAACAGCGTGATTGTGGCGGCGCTCGCCGCGCGTCTGCGGCAGTTCTCGAACATCGACGTCTTCAGTCCGGCGCGGTTAAACAGCGTTCAGATCGATGCGGATCGTGTGCAGGTGCGCCTCGAAGACGGACGCACGCTGGAGGCTACTCTGCTAGTGGGCGCGGACGGCGCCGAGTCGCGGGTGCGGCACGCGGCGGCGATCGACTGGACGCGGCATGATCTTGCGCAGTCGGCAATCGTGGCCGTGGTGCACACCGAACGGCCTCACCGCCAGACGGCGTTTCAGCATTTTTTGGCGACCGGGCCGCTGGCGTTCCTGCCGCTTGCCGAACCGCACGCCGTCTCGATCGTTTGGTCGGCCGACCAGACGCGCGCCGCCGCGCTCATGGTGCTGGATGACGCCGCCTTCAACCTCGAACTGCAGGCGGCGTTCGGCGATCACCTCGGCAGTGTGCAGCTTGCCAGCGCGCGCGCCGCTATTCCACTGGCACTCGGTTTCGCACGCGACTACTGTACGCAGCGCGTCGCGCTGATCGGTGATGCGGCACACACCGTGCATCCACTCGCCGGTCAGGGTGTCAACCTCGGCATGCTTGACGCCGTCGCCCTGGCCGAGATTCTACTCAGCGCGGTTGTTCAGCAGCGCGATCTCGGCGCGCATGCCCTATTGCGCCGCTATGAGCGCGCGCGCAAGGGTGCGGACAGGGGCATGCAGATCGTGACCGGCGGTTTTCGATATCTGTTCGGTAGTCGTCTCCCGGCTGTGCGGGCACTGCGTGCGGCGGGTCTGGGGCTTACCGAACACTTGCCAGCGCTCAAGGAATTTTTCATGCGCCGCGCCAGCGGCCTGGATGGAGAGCTGCCGCGTCTCGCACAGCGTGGGCAACGCTAGACGCACAACTCGACCTTCCGGTTTTCCCCGCCTTAGCGAGAGTCCGTGATGAATAAAGATTTCTGGAATGCCCGCTATGCGGAGACCGGTTACGCCTATGGCACGGAGCCGAATGCCTTTCTGGTGTCGGTCGCTCTTGGCGTCCTGCCTCTCGCGACACTCGCACATCCCGGTGCGTCGCAACAGAAACTACTCAAGCCCGGTGGTAAGGCCCTGGCGGTGGCCGATGGTGAGGGGCGTAACGGGGTGTGGCTGGCGCAACAGGGGATGGGCGTGCTGTCGGTGGATGCCTCCGAGGTCGGTCTGCGCAAGACGCAGGAACTGGCCGCCGATCGTGGCGTCAAGATTCGCACCGAGAAAGTTGAGCTTACCACCTGGGCGTGGCCCGAGCAGAAATTCGATGTTGTCGCGGCGATTTATGTTCACTTTCCGCCTGAGGTGCGGGCACGCATGCACCGTCGCATGTTCGAGGCGCTCAAGCCCAGCGGCATTTTGGTCCTCGAGGCGTTCACCCTCGCACAGCTCAACTACAAGAGCGGCGGACCGCCGGTGTTGGAAATGCTCTACACCGCGGACATGTTGCGAATCGACTTTGCTGGCGGCGAGATTCTGCTCCTCGAGGAGGCCACCACCGACTTGGCCGAAGGCAAATACCACCGTGGCCCAGCCGCCGTCGTGCGCCTGGTGCTGCGACGTCCAGGGATGGACTAGTGCCGCGCGAGACAAGGATGTCGATAGCGGCCGACGTCCAGGGATGGACTAGTGCCGCGCGAGACACGACTCCATGGATGGAGGAGGTAGAGCGGGGTCGGGAATAGCCGCTGAGGATGTCGCGAGCTCGCGCATGATCTGTTCCAGGCGCCTGGCGAAAACAAAACCGCCCCCTTTGCGGGGGGCGGGGAAAAGGACGATGCGCGTCCGAGGAGGAGCGGAATGCGGGCCCTGCGTGTTGCAGTGTTTAGCGGTATCCCCAGGTATCTTTAAGAATACTGGCGACACCTGCGTATTCATCCTTGGTGGCGGCCTGGAAGTCGCCATTCAGGGCGTAGGCTTCACGCAGCTTGGCGGTGGCGGTGCGGGCATTGGGCGTAGACAGGGCGCGCGCGATTTTTGCTTGGTCGTCGGGCGCTACGCGCGGGCCAGCCGAGAATGCCTGGTTCGGATAGGCCTTGGCCTTGAAGATCACACGCGTAGCCGTGCCCTCTGGGTCGAGGCTGGCCAGGTTGCGGGCTGGCAGAATGGCGGCCGTACAGCGTCCGGTTTGCATGCCACTATAGATGTTGTTCCAGCTATCGGTGCTCACGATCAGCGGCTGGCGCATCGGGTTGTCAAATTCCTTGAGCACCGTCAGGGTACCGAGGTTCGGCGGGCTCATGCCGCAGATCGCCCGACCGGTGAGTTGTTTGAGGTCCTGCACCTTGGCATTGTCCTTCTTCACCGCGACCACAAACACGAAGTCGCCTGGCGCCTTCACCAGAATGTTGTGTTGCAGGTTGGAGGCGCGCCAGCCGTTGAAGTGCGGGCCGTCGAATACCAGATCGTAGTCGCCATTGCGCATCTCCGCCTGGTAGGCCATCCAGTTGGCGGGTTGCTGATAGACGACCTTCTTGCCGGTGACGGCCGACAGGTATTCGGCGATCGGGCCGTAGATTTCGGCGGCGGCCTGTGCCGACTCGCGCGGCGGCGCTGAAAAGACATAGGTACCGCCTTCACCGGCGGAAGCTGTAATCGATTTGTCGAGCAGGGCCGGTGAGGCGAGCGTCGTTCCATTGGGTGCAAAGCTGACATGTTGGGGTGCGACCGGATCGGCCGCCGTGGCGTTGGTGGTCAGTAAAGCAAGGGCCAGTGAGCCAAGCAGATGTGACGGGATGAGCCGGGTAAGCATGAAGGGTGTCTCCGTGTTGTTTCGATTGGCAAAGTTTTTGCTTTGCATTCAGGGTTAACCCACCCCGCCCGCTTGGCAGTGGTGGGTGACAGCAATGAAACCGAATTAAAACTCAGTAGCCCCACTCGTTCTTCAGGTAGGTGCTGAGACCTGCAAACTCTTTGTTGTTGGCGGCGGTAAACGACTTATTGCCGGCATACTTCTCGCGCAGTTTGGCGGTCGCCTTCTCGCCCTCGGGCGAGAGCAGGGCGCGCGTGATCTTCTCCTGATCCTGCATGCTCAGGCGCGGTCCGGCAGAGAAGGCGTTGTCCGGCAGTGTGGCCCCACGGAAAACAATCTTGGTCTGACGGCCAGTGTCCTTCTCGAACTTCTCGAGGGCCTTGAGCGGCATGGCCGCCGCCACGCACTTGTTCGCGAGCATGCCCTGGTAGATCTCCTTCCAGCCGTCGATGTTCACGATGATCGGCTGACGCGATGGATTCTCGAACTCGTTGAGCGCCGTCAGTGTGCCGAGATTGGGCGGGGCGTGAGCGCAGATGGTGCGTCCGGCAAGTTGCTTGAGTTCACGAATCTTGTCGTTGTCCTTCTTGACCACGACGACGAATACGTTGTCGCCCTGAACCTTCACCAGTACGTTGTGTTGCACCCGCTCGATGCGCCAGGAATTGAAGTGCGGTCCGTCGAATACGATGTCGTAGGCGCCCTTCTGCATCAGGCCCTGATACACGCCCCAGTTGCCGGGGTGCTTGAAGACAACCTTCTTGCCGAGCACAGTCGACAGATATTCGGCCACCGGGCCATAAATGATCTCGGCGTCGTTGCCTTCCTCGCGCGGCGGTGCACTCAAGATCAATTCGTTGGTTTCACTCAGTTTGAAGGCCGGTGCGGTCTCTGCCGGGGCACGGTACGTGACCTTGGTTCCCGCGTTGGCCGCGGGTGTGCCGGATTCGGCCGCCACGCCGGCGCTCGCCAGCGTCAGACCCAGGACCAGAATGAAACGTGATTTTTCTCCGAATGTGTATCTGTTGCTGTTGCCCATGAAGCTCTCCTTAGTCAGCATGTCTGTTTTGTTTTAACGCCCTACCTGTCCTGAATCTCCCTGCGTCCCTGTTTTTACGTATCGCCTGCCAGTCAATTCCTTGACACATCCCACCTCTTGCATGGCCAAGTGACTGTAGCTGAGGATCGTATGAGTTCCATCAAATTTTGATGACGCTGCAAGGCCTATCCGACGGGCGGATGAGCACGATGCATCGAGCGGCAGAACGCGAACAAGTAATCCCCGTTGGCCTTGACGCATCTGTGGACGATGTCTAAGTGTTACAACACGCGGGTATAAAAAATTAGCCGCACAGAACCGTTGGTGTGGGGAAGTGAGGTCGTGGAAGAGAACTCGTTCGTCGTGGCAGTTGTTGTGGCAGTTGTTTATGGAGGAACACATGACTTTGATCCCGCCGCCCGGATGCGCTGACCCAGCGTCAATTTCCGCCCGCAATCCGTCAACCGCCGTATCGACCGTTCCGGTCTGTCCCTGTCTGTCGCTGGCCGACCGCGGAGTCGCCACACATGTCTGAGCGCATCTCCTTGTGGATGTTGTTCACGACCTTTCTCAAGATCGGCAGCACCGCGTTCGGAGGCTTCATGGCGCTCATCTCCGTGGTCCAGAACGAGGTGGTCGAACGCAAGCGGCTGCTGCAGCCGGAAGACATGCTGGATGGAATCTCGCTCGCCACGATCCTGCCCGGACCGGTGGCGGTCAACGTTGTAGCCTATGTCGGTTACCGCCTGCGCGGCGGGCTCGGTGCACTCGTATCGGTGGTGGGCGTGACGTTGACTGCGTTTGTCCTGATGCTTGGGCTGAGTGTCGCGTATTTCGAGTGGGGCAGCGTTCCGGCAGTGGGTCGTGTTTTCCAGGGCTTTCTGCCCGCGGTGGCGGCCATTATCGCGCTGGCCGCCTGGAACATGGGCCGCAAGTCGGTCAAGGGCATCCGCGAGATGGTGCTGGCGGTGCTTGCGGTGGCTTTGCTGCTTGGCGTTGGCGGCTTCTGGGTGACATTGGTCATCATTGTCGGTAGCGGCGTCGCCGGCTTCTTACTGTTCCGTCCACATCAACCGAATCCGCTCGCTCCGATGGTTATCGCTCCGGCTCCCATGAAGCGCGCCTCGCTGCTCAGTGTGACACCGCTGCTTCCGGTAGTCCTGGCCGCGCCCATGTTCCACCTGGATATGGTGCTCACCGCCAAGTTGTTCATGACCTTCGGGGGCATGAGCGTGCTGTTGTTCGGCGGCGGTTATGTGTTCATCCCGCTCATTCAGGAGGTCGTGGTCGGAACCCATCACTGGCTGAGCACGAAAGAGTTTCTGGATGGTATCGCCATGAGCCAGATCATGCCGGGGCCCATTGTCCTGAGCGCCACGTTCGTCGGATATAAGGTCGCTGGCCTGGCTGGCGCGGTCGCCGCCACCATCGGCATATTCGGTCCGCCGGCGCTCATCATGCTGGTCGCCTCGCACCTCCTGGAACATATCAAGCGTTCGGCACCTATCAAGGCGGCGCTCGCCGGTATCCGCCCGGCAGTGGTCGGTATGATCGCGGCCGCGGCATTCACGGTCGGATGGATGGCACCGCAGCACTGGGCGTCATTACTGATTTTTGTGGCCGCGCTCATTGCGCTCATGCGTCTGCGCGTGCAAGTGGCTTGGGTGATTCCGGCAGCCGGGTTGACCGGGCTGCTGTTGTTCTAAGGCAACGGCGGTACGCGGGAGGCAAGATGGACAGACAAGGCATGCAGACGTTTACCTACGCCAGACTCATCCGTACCGATGATGATGGCCTCGCGCCGCCGTATGGCGGCGAACTGGTGCAGTCCTTTGTGCCGGCGCACGACCGGGCCGCCGTGCTCGAGCGTTTGCCGAATCTGCCATCACTGCAGGTTTCCGCCGGCGAGCTGCTCGACATGGAGATGATTGCATCCGGGGCCCTCAGTCCGCTCACGGGTTTCATGACGCGCGCGGTGTACGAGGGCGTGTTGACCGATGCGCTGTTGCCGGATGGTCGGCCCTGGGGTCTACCGGTGACGCTGGCGGCAACGCGCGCGGCGGCGCTCTCGATTCGCTCCGGTCAGGAGGTGGCCTTGTACCATGGCGACAACCCAGTCGGCGTGATGTTGGTGGAGGAGATGTTCCCCTGGGACGCGCAGTCGGAAACGCGCCTGCTGAGCGCCGCGGCGAATGCAGCCGGTATCGGCGCGCGTCAGGCACGCAAGGCGGAATATCTGGTGGGCGGTCCGGTGGCGCTGCTCGCCGCGCGTGGCGCCGGGTTTATGCAGCACCGGCACCTGTGGCCGCTCGAGATTCGCGGCCAGATCATGCAACGCGGCTGGCGGCACGTGGCCGTTCCGCACATCAAGCATCCGTGGCGGCGTACTCACGAGTATCTGCTCAAGTGTGCGCTGGAAGCCTCCGACGCGTTGCTGCTGCATGCACCGGCCAGCAAGGAAACCATGCCGCAGGTGATCCCGGCGGAGGTGCTTCAGTCGGCCAGTTGTCTGCTGATTGAAAGCTGCTTCCCGGTTGAGCGGATTTCCGAGAACCCGATGCCGGCCGAGTTGTTCGCGCCACATGCACGCACGGCACTCATGCATGCCATCCTGAGCCAGAATTATGGCGCCAGCCAGTTTTTCCTGTCGGAAGCGGTGGTCGGCGCACGCGCCTTGTTCGCCAAGGCCGCACACCATGGACTCTCGATACGTCCGGTGTTCACGCCGTCCGCCTTCCACTGCGATCCGTGCGGCGGCATCGCGACGCACAAATCCTGTCCGCATGGCGCGGAACAGCACCTGGATGTGACGGATGAAGAAATCGCCGAACACCTGCTGCAGGGCGAGGGCCTGCCACTGCACGTGGCACGGCCGGAGATTGCGCGCGCACTCGCGCGCGGTATGGCCGAACGCCTGGAAGGGGTGACCGTCAAGGGCGCCGGCCGGCACATCTATCCGCATGCCGCGGAGGTCAGCAGCGAATTGCGCCAGTCGCTCGCCGGTCACAAGTCCTGCGCCTTGTGGATGACCGGTCTGTCGGGCTCCGGCAAGTCCACCATTGCGCATCGTCTGGAGCGCGAACTGCTGCTCGGGGGGAACCGTGTGTTTGTGTTGGATGGTGACACCCTGCGTCACGGTCTCAATCACGATCTGGGTTTTAGCGAGGCCGACCGACGCGAGAACCTGCGGCGTGCCGCGGAGGTGACGAAGGTGATGCTCGAGGCCGGCCTGATCGTGATTGCCTCGTTCATCTCGCCGTTCCGCGCCGAACGGCAAATGGTGCGTGAGATCCTCGGTGCCAACTTCCGCGAGGTGTATGTGGAGGCGAGCGTTGCGGTTTGCGAGGAACGGGATCCGAAAGGCCTGTACAAGCGCGCCCGTGCCGGACAGATCCCGCAGTTCACCGGGATCAGCTCACCGTATGAACCTCCGGAGCGCCCGGATGTGCTCCTCGACACCACACACCAGACTGTCGAGCAGTGCGTACAGCAACTGCGCGACTACCTCGTGGCTGCCGGCTTGGTGCGCGCCACGCGTTCTCGGCCAGCCTTCGCGTCGCACGCTGTTGCAACGGGCAAGCCCGGCGTGTCCGTGCAGTGAGCATCGCGCGTTGACCGCGCACGGTGATTTGCATCTTTATTTTTCAGGAGAAACAATTAATGAACGAACGAAACAGCGAGATGGTGGGACCCCGGTCGAGGCCGCGTCCGGTATTAATGATCCCGTTGCGCCGGTGCGGGAGTCATGCCATTCGTTTGCGGCTCAATTTCAATTCGGCGTTCTACTCGCCGTATCCGCTGCATATCGTGGACTTCATGCCGCTGTTGCCGCTATACGGTGACCTGAATGACGACAATGCCTACTTTCAGCTGATTGTGGATCTGGTCGGCCTGGTGAATGCCAGCATGGTGAAATGGGACAAGGCGGTGTTCGACCCGGTGGTGCTGTACGGCCGCCTGCGCGGCGAGCCGCGCAGCGTTCACCGGATCGTGTGGGAGATGCTATTCGAAGCGGGGCGTGCGCACCACGCCGCGGTGGTGATGGACAAGTCCCTCGACAGCGTGCACTACGCTGATGAGAACATCGAGCTGTTCGACGACTTCCTGTTCCTGAACGTCGTGCGTGACCCGCGCGCCCAGATTGCCAGCATGAACCGCGCCATCATCCACGAGTTCGACACGTTGATGAATGCCGGGATCTGGGTGCATGCGCACGATGCCGCCCGGCGCTTGATGGTGCAGCACCCGGAGCGGATCCTCACGGTACGCTTCGAGGATTTCGTGTCTGACCAGGAAGCAGTGCTGCGGCGCATCTGCGCATTTTTCGGCATCGACTTTCTGCCGGAGATGCTCGACGTGGCGCGCTCCGAAGAGGCGCGCCAGATCTCGGGACTGTCGGCGCTGTGGGAGGCCAACAGCTCGCGACCGATTCCGGCCAATGTCGACAAGTTCAAGAAGTCGTTGAGCTTGGAGGAAATCGAGGTCATCGAGACCCTGACCGGCGAGCACATGGATTTTTATGGCTACGAGCGCATGACCCCGGGACGGGCGACGATTACCACCCGTCAGTTTCAAGCAGCCCGGGAGCATAGCGATACCGGCCGCCGCGAGGCCTGGACGGCGCTGGCGCGCAACAACTACCGCGACCATGTTCTGCGACGTTTCCGTGCCGACTATTTGCAGATGCTCAAGGCCCGTTTCGACACGCAAGCCCGGCCAGTCACGGAACCGCGGCGGCAGTTCTCCGAACCCGGCCGGGCGGCAATCGCCGGTCGCCCGGCTTTGGATTAGAGGTGAAGCACAATCGAGCTATGCCAGCCAGGTCGGGAGGAGTCGCAGACAGGACGCAGCAGCGAGACAACGAAAGGAAACGGGATGCGCCAACTTCCCCGGTGCAAGGGACAACGCCGCGTCAGGATATCCGGAAGCATCGGCGCACGATGAGCGCATGCTGTCGTCCTGGGTGTGTACCGACGCCAAATCCGACGAGATGTGGATCCAGCTGGCATTGATCGGAAGCGCCGACTTACGCATGCGGTGAGTCGGTGTTTATCCTTCCATCCCGAGGTCCTTAAGTTTTCGGGTAAGCGTATTGCGGCCCCAACCGAGCTTGAGCGCGGCCTCTTGCTTGCGTCCGCCGGTGTGCGCCAACGCGGCCTGAAGCAGGATGCGTTCGAATTCGGGATTGAGCATCTCGAGAATGTTGCTCTCGCCGCGCGCGAGCTTCTGCTCAATCAAGCGTTTGAGGCCGGTACGCCAGCCATCTTCATCCGTCGTGGCGGCCGTGTCTTCATGCAGCTCGGGCGGTAAGTCGTCGACGCGGACCGCCTGACTGGGCGCCATGACCGTGATCCAGCGGCAGGTGTTTTCGAGCTGGCGCACATTGCCGGGCCAGGCAAGGCGCTTCAGGTAGTCGCTGGTTTCAGGCAGCAGGTGCTTCACCTCCACGCCCAGTTCTTCCGCGGAGTGTTTGAGGAAGTAATGCGCCAAGAGCGGTATATCCTCGCGCCGGGCGCGCAGCGGCGGCAGGTGGATGCGGATCACGTTCAGGCGGTGGAACAGGTCCTCGCGAAAACGTCCGTCCTTGACGCGTGTCTCGAGATCCTGGTTGGTGGCAGCGATGATGCGGACATCGGTCTCGACCTGCTCGTGGCCGCCAACGCGATAGAACCGGCCGTCCGATAGCACACGCAACAGGCGCGTCTGCAGCTCCGCCGGCATGTCGCCGATCTCATCCAGAAACAGCGTGCCGGCGTGCGCCTGCTCAAAGCGCCCCTTGCGCAATGTCGTCGCGCCGGTGAACGCACCTTTCTCGTGACCAAACAGTTCGCTTTCCAGCAGCTCGCGCGGGATGGCGGCAATATTGAGGGCAATGAATGGCCCGCCGGCGCGTGGGCTGTGGCGGTGCAAGGCGCGCGCGACCAGTTCTTTGCCGGTGCCGGATTCACCATTGATGAGCACCGTGATGTTGGAGCGACTGAGTCGGCCGATGGCACGGAATACCTCCTGCATGGCCGGTGCCTCGCCCACAATCTCCGGAACCTGCTCGGGCAAGGTACCGGCATCCGGTTTCTGGCGGCGCCGGTGTTCGATGGCGCGGCGCGCGAGCCGCACGGCCTCATCCATATCGAATGGTTTTGGCAAATACTCGAAGGCACCGCCACGGTACGAGGCCACCGCGCTTTCCAGATCGGAGTGCGCGGTCATGATGATCACCGGTACATCGGGTACACGGTTGCCGATCGCCTCCAGCAGTTCAAGACCGCTCACGCCCGGCATGCGGATGTCGGACAGGATCACGTCCGGTTGCGCGTGTTTGAGTGCATCCAGCACATTCGCCGCCGAATCGAAGCTGCGCACCGCTATGTCCGCTTTTTGCAATGCCTTTTCCAGCACCCAGCGTATCGACTGGTCATCGTCGATGACCCATGCCGTGTCCTGTTTAGCCATGTCCATTCTCCTCGGCGGTTGGTCCCGACACCGCCTTACCTCCTCCATCCATGGAGTCGAGCGGCAGGTAAATGCGGAATATGGTTCTTCCCGGGCGGCTCGAACACTCGATGATGCCGCCATGTTGATCCACGATGTCCTGGGCAATGCTCAGGCCCAGACCTGTGCCGTTCGGCTTGCTCGTGACCATGGGATAAAAGATGTGCTCGCGCAATTCCTCCGGAATGCCCGGACCGTTGTCCTCGATCTCGGCGCGCACCACAAGACGGTGGCGCCTCTGGCCGATGGTGAACTGGCGTTCGATGCGCGTGCGGAACTCAATCGTGCCTTCCTGGTTCAGTGCCTGTACGGCATTGCGTGCGATGTTGAGCACCGCCTGGGTGAGTTGCTCGGCGTCGGCAGGGAATTCCGGGAGACTCGGGTCGTAGTCGCGCTCCAGGTGGATGCCGGCCGGGACCTCGGCCAGTATCAGGCTGCGCACGTGATCCATGACCCGATGGATGTTCATCGGTTTTTTGCGCAGCGGGGTGTTCGGGCCGACCATACGGTCCACGAGGTTGCGCAGCCGGTCAGCCTCGTGAATGATGATACGCGTGTATTCCTTGAGTGACTCGGACGGCAGCTCGCGTTCCAGCAGCTGTGCCGCGCCGCGTAGGCCGCCGAGCGGATTCTTGATCTCATGCGCCAGTCCGCGAATCACCGCGCGGCTTGCGGCGTGCTGGTCGTGGCGGCTTTCTTCGCGCGCCAGCCGCAGCAGCCGGTCGATCGGATTGATTTCCAGAATCAGTTCGCCGTCGCCGTCCGCGCGCAACACCGGGGTCACTGTGCAATCCACTGTGATCCAGCGGTTCACGGGCACGCCAAGGCGCAATCCGTGCTCGGTGAACGGATGGCCGGAGACCAACGTCTGGTGCATGGCCTCGATCAACGCCTGGTTGTGCGGCAAAAGGTGCGTGAGCGGCTGTCCGGTGGCCTGGCGTGAACCGGTCTCGAACAACATCTCCCCGGCGGGATTGATGGCGCTCAGCATGAGATTGCCGTCCACCAGCAGCACGGCGGTATTCAGATTCTCAAGGAGTTGCTGTGGCAGACTTTTCGGCATAGTCCTAACCATGGGTAGTATCAGTTCCTTAGCAATATCCGCACCAGACATTGTGCGCGTTTAAAAACAATTGGTTACGAATATCTCATTACCAAGAAAGAGATTCTGTGCACCATCATGGTGCGTCCTTTTCCCGGAGAATTGCAAGTCAAAAAAAACGCCCCCGTAAGGGGGGCGTTTTTCGGCCTTCAGCCGCAACTTAATAAATGCCTAATAATCTAGACGCTGTAGTACATATCGAACTCGATCGGATGCGTGGTCATGCGGAAGCGCGTGACATCCTGCATCTTGAGTTCGATGTAGGCATCGATCAAGTCGTTGGTGAACACGCCGCCCTTGGTCAGGAACTCGCGATCCTTGTCCAGGGCGTCGAGCGCCATGTCCAGCGAGTGGCAGACGGTCGGGATCTTCTTTTCCTCTTCCGGCGGCAGATCGTACAGATCCTTGTCCGAGGCCTCGCCGGGGTGGATCTTGTTCTGGATGCCGTCGAGGCCGGCCATCATCATGGCGGCGAAGGCGAGGTAGGGGTTGGCACCCGGATCCGGGAAGCGCACTTCGATGCGGCGCCCTTTCGGGTTTGGCACATACGGGATGCGGATCGAGGCCGAGCGGTTGCGCGCCGAGTAGGCGAGCATTACCGGCGCTTCGAAGCCCGGCACCAGGCGCTTGTAGCTGTTGGTGAGCGGGTTGGTGATGGCGTTCAGTGCACGCGCGTGCTTGATGATGCCGCCGATGTAGTAGAGCGCGATCTGCGACAGGCCGCCGTACTCGTTGCCCGAGAACAGATTCTTGCCATCCTTCGCGAGCGACTGGTGCACATGCATGCCGGAGCCGTTGTCACCGACGATCGGCTTGGGCATGAACGTGGCGGTCTTGCCATAGCTGTGCGCGACATTGTGTACGCAGTACTTGTAGATCTGCAGCTCGTCGGCCTTCTTGATCAGGGTATTGAACTTCATGCCGATTTCATTCTGGCCGGCGGTCGCCACTTCATGGTGATGGGTCTCAACGATCAGGCCCATCTCTTCCATGGCCAGGCACATGGCCGAGCGGATGTCCTGCTGCGAATCGACCGGCGGCACCGGGAAATAGCCACCTTTCACGGTTGGGCGATGGCCCAGGTTGCCGCCCTCGTACACCTTCTCGGTGTTCCACGAGGCCTCTTCGGAATCGATTTTCACGAAGCAGCCGCTGATGTCGGCGCCCCAGCGGATATCGTCGAAAATGAAGAACTCGGCCTCCGGGCCGAAGTAGGCGGTGTCGGCAATGCCGGTGCTCTTGAGATAGGCCTCGGCGCGGCGCGCCAGCGAACGCGGATCGCGTTCATAGCCCTGCATGGTGCTGGGCTCAATGATGTCGCAGCGCAGGATGAGAGTCGGCTCTTCCATGAAGGGGTCCATCATGGCGGTTGTGGTATCCGGCATCAGGATCATGTCCGACTCCTGGATGCCCTTCCAGCCGGAAATCGAAGAACCATCGAACATCTTGCCCTCTTCGAAGGTTGAGGCTTCGACTTGATGATGAGGCACGGAGACATGCTGCTCCTTGCCCTTGGTGTCGGTGAAGCGGAAGTCGACGAACTTCACGCCCTTGTCTTTCATCATTTTAAGTACATCGGCCGCGGACATCGGAATGCCTCCTAATGAGAGATGGTTGGTAATGGATCGTGGGTGTGTTTTCGGCGCTGCCGCCGGAATCTCAGCTCGCCATTTTGCAGTATTTATGCCACGAGTTAAATGGGAATAACTGATTGATTATTTGGGAATCGTCAACTTAGGGGGTGGGTACTAGGCACTATTTGAGTGCGTCTGGAGTATATGTTGCACACAAATCGTGCAACTCATTGTTGTACCAGCAAGATTGTACGAAATCAGTGAAAGCGCAGATCCAGGCCGTCAATTAATGATTCATTGGCGGCAGCTTCTTGGAAGCGCGCGGCGAGCTGTGCGCCATCGGTCGGGCTGGCGAGTACGGACAGTGGCAGAAGCAGTTCAATGTGTAGTCGGCCACCGATGTAATGCAGGGTGATGCGCTCGATGTGCGCCGCGGCCTCGATGTCCTTGAAGCAGTCTTTGAGTTTCGCCTGCACGGCGGCGCGTGACGGCAGGTCGCGCGCCGGGACCAGGTGGGTATCGTCTTCCGGATCGATGTGCACGAGCGCATCCGCCACCACATCGACCTCGTTAACGAGCCGGGTGCGCACCAATTCACTGATGTAATGGCCTTCGGAGACGCTGATCTCCCCGTCCACGATGATGTGCACGTCCACGAGCGCGCGTCCACCGATGCGGCGTGTGCGCAGCAGATGCAGTTCGCGTACTCCATCCACGCTGAGGATGGTGCGCCGGATGTGTTGCAGCTGCTCCTTGTCGAGGCCGGTATCCACCAGCTCGCTAATGGCCGGCCAGCCAAGCTGAATGCCGATCCTGGCAACGAACAGGGCCACACCGAGCGCGGCCAGTGCGTCGAGCGCGTGGATGCCGGCAATGGTGCCGGCAATGCCGAGGAACACGATAATCGAAGAAATCGCATCCGAACGGTGATGCCAGGCGCTGGCCTTGAGCATGTCCGAGTCGAAGCGGCGTGCCGTGCGCATGGTGTATCGATAGAGAGCTTCTTTGGCAAGGATGGTGAATCCCGACACCCACAGGGTGGCGGGAGAGGGGGTGACGATGGCTTCGAGATCCATGAGGCGCATGCCGGCGCGCACCGCGATACCGATGCCTACCAGCAGCAACAGCACGCCAAGAACCAAGGTTACGGCAGTCTCGATGCGTGCATGTCCATAGGGATGTTCCTCGTCGGCTTCTTTGGCGCTGTGCTTGAGCGCATACAGCACCAGCAGATCGGAACTGAGATCGGCGAGGGTATGCATGCCGTCCGCAACCAGCGCCTGGGAATGGCCAATGATGCCAACCACGACCTGCCCGATGACCAGTAAGGCATTGGTCAGCATGCCAACCAGCGCCACGCGCCGGCTCGCTTGATAGCGTACCGGGCTGGTGGTGTCGAAGAAGGTCGGTGTGGCGCTTTCGGTCATGGCTTGTCAGGCGGTGCGCCAACGCGCAATGTGATGCGCACTTCTTCCCGTGTCTGTTGGGTGTCGAGCACTTCGTGTCCGTACATGCGGCACCAGGCCGGGATGTCATACAACGCACCCGGGTCGGTACAAATTATTTCCAGCGTATCACCAAGGCTCATGTCCTTCACCCGGTTCTGAGTGCGGATCACTGGCAGCGGGCAGAGCAGCCGACGGGCGTCGAGTTCGTAGTGGCTCATAGTGAATGAGTGCGCGCCCCGGCGCGCATCGGCTCGCCTCCCTCTCCCTGCGGGAGAGGGAATGAGGGTGAGGGCCAGAGGGCTGGGGTGAGGGCCAGCAGCGCAAAAGCGGACCTCATCTATAGATACCAGCTCTCCGGAATCTCGTCCGGATGCAGCGGCACAACGTCGACAGTACGTGCCATGGCGCCGTGTGGGTGAATCTCGACCGTGACCCGGTCAGCGCTGCGTCCCTGGCCGAAGCGCGCCAGCAAGCGTGCCGCGAAATCGAGGTCAGCGTCGTTCACGCTGCCATCCACCAGCGCCAGCGGGCCGGCGTGGCTCACGGCAAACAAATGGGTAAAGTCGCGCCGGTAACCATTCAGAAAGTTATTTTCGCCCTCTTCGCGACCGACGATGAGCTTGAAATTCGGACGTGGTCGCAGGTGCCGGCCAATCTTGAGCAGCAGGATGTCATCCAGCTCATAGCGCTTGTCGCCACGGTTGGACCAGAGGTCACTGAGACGCTGCGTGTAGTTCTCGTCGGTGAGAAAGCAGCAGCCGCCAGCGGGCTGGGCGTATTCGGTAAAGCCGAAATTGGCCGCCAGCGCGATCTGTGGTTTGCGGTTGCGGCCGCTGAAGTCGAGCAGCTTTTCGCGGTCTACCCAGCCTTCGCGTTCCGGCAAGGTTTCGGGCAGGAGTTTGGCGCACAGTGGCCGCAGCAGGCGGTCGAAGGCGCCGGATTCGCGCGCCACCACCGGCATAGTGTCGCGGCGTTGCGACATCGGCCGCTGGCCGATGACCTCGCCGGTGACAATAAAGTCAAAGTCGTTCTGTTCCATCCATTCACGCGCCTTGCGCACCATGAAGCCCTTGCAGTCGAGACACGGATTCAGATGCGCGCCATAGCCGTGCTTGGGGTTGATGACGACGTCCTTGTATTCATCGATGACATCGACGATGTGCAGTTTGATGCCGACCTGCTCGGCCGACCACAGCGCGTTGTTGCGTTTCGGCCTGTCCTGCCTGCTGTTGCGGATGGCGTGAGTGTGGCCTTCGACGCAGAACCCGGTGAAGAAATTGATGCCTTCGACGTGGATGCCCTGGTCGCGCATCAGGCGCGCGGCCAGCATCGAATCGAGGCCGCCGGAAATTAATGCTACGGCTTTGCGAGGTGCAGTCATGGCGGCGGGACCGGCGTGTCGGAAAGGGTAGTTTAGCGGAAGAGCCCTGCTTTCGCCCGGCCCAACCGGGCTGGCCGCTGGCCGGCGGCGGGCACTAGAATAAGGGCCAACAACAGTCTGATTTGAGCATACACGCCACATCGCAAGGAAGCGATCACGTCGCACTTACCGGCCGGGAAGCCAGTATGGCCCACGGCGTTCACCGTTACCAACGCCACCATCCGGAACAGTCTCTGCTTCACCAGAGACCCGGTGGTCATCCGGAAGATACTCGACCACCTGAATGCCAAGGCCTGCGCAGACATCCTGAAGCTGCCCGAGAGCCGGGCGCCGTCGCAAACAGAATTGTTCGATACACGTTAAGCAGAAAACATCACACATGGCGGCTCTTGGTTGAGGCGCCAGGGCGGCTGCCGGTTTCAAGGTTGGCAGGGGTCGGAAAAGCGCGAGGCATTACGGATACCGGGCACGTTTTTCCCAGCGGGCTCGCCAAATAATGCACTGTGCAGTGCCGATGTCATGGTGAAGGGGGGTGGCGTGTGGATAGTTCTTCAGGAAAGAGTGGTTTATTCTTCCTATACCCAGCGCCACGGTGATCCCGGCGATGATATCGGCACGCAGGATTTTGCCGTCGCGTAGTTCGCCCATCCAGCCCAGGAAGGGCAGGAACCGCTGCAGGCGGACAGGATGGCGCGATTTCAAGATCATGTCTTATTTTTCTTCATGGCACATGGGGGCGACAGGCAGTCCGACACTCTCTACGGACCGCGGTAATACAGCCCATGGCAGACCATCTGAATTCTTTCTCATGCCTACTTGACCACAAGCACGGCACAACGAGCCTCGTCGATAACGCGCTCGGAGGTGTTGCCCAGCAGAACGCGTTCCAGGCCCGTGCGTCCACGACTGCCTACAATGATCAAATCGGCGTTATTTTCGACTGCGGTCTGGACGATCATCGCATCCGCCCGACCGTGTGGGACCTTGCCTTCAACCTTCACCCCTTCCTGCTTCAGGAAGGAAACGAGGCGGTTCACAATCTGGTGAGCTTCGCGCCGCCGCTCTTCGCTATGTTCCGGCCGGGTGACCGAGATCACGGTGACCGGCGTGCCGTATAGTTTTGCGAGCCGTGCTGCCGTGAAAGCGGCGGTGTCGCCATAGCGCGAACCGTCGGAAGCGACAACGAAGTGCCGTCCGGTAAGTTTCGCGGCGCGCGGGACAACGAGTACGTTGCATCGCGCGTGGCCGATGACGCGCACGGTCGACGGGCCCACCATCAGCCGCGCCATTCCATGGCGGCCGCGCCGCCCCATGATGATCAGATCGGCCTGCATCTTTTCGGCCTGGGAAACAATTTCCTGATAGACCTGGTTACCCTGGCTTGCCTCGCTCTCATACGCCACGCCGGCGGACGATGCCAGCATGTGCACATCATCAAGGCAAGCGCGGGCGGAGTTCAGCTCCTTGGTGATCAGCTGTTCACCCATGGCATAAAGTTCGGCATCGCCACCGGCGACCACGCTGACCGCGCGCACACGGGCGCCGCACTTGCTCGCCATGCGCAAGGCTTCGCGCACGGCGCCGGCGCTGTACTCCGAGCCGTCGGTGGCAAGCAGGAATCGCTCGAAGCGGCCGACCGGTGACAGTTGCGGGCTGGCCGGAGCGGCCACCCTATCGGGCGAGAATGCCGTGGCCGCCGAGGTGGCAAGCACCGCCTCACGGCGTGAAGCACTAATACCGGTCCACAGGGCGGCAAATACGATGGCCGCGCCGCTCGCAAGCGCGGCAATCAGCACCACGAAGCTGATATTGAGCAGGGCACCAGGAAGATGGGGGGCGAGCTTTTCGATGAGACCGAGTTCCGACAGGTACACGGGAATGGCGATGGCGCGTGAGCACATCACCAGCACCATGATCACGCCCATGACCATCTTGACCATGTGCGGCTTCACGTAGGTGGTGCCGATCGCGCCGAGTTGGATGCCGAACAGCGACCCGGCAAGAATGATCATGGCGAGGCGGATATCCACGAGTCCGCTCCAGGCATACTTCATCGACCCACCCACGCCCATGACGAAGGCAGTTACCAGCTCGGTGGCGGAGGCCATGAGCGCGGGCGCGCCGAGCACGTAGTGCATGGCTGGGACGCCGATAAAACCGCCTACGGCGATGGTCGCCGCGAGCATGCCGGTGGCGAATCCAAGCGGTATAGTAAACAGAACCGAGACGCGGGCGTTGAGGCTCTTGAAATAGACCATCGTGCCGGGAATATGGATCGTCTGGACCCAGCGGGCGAGACGCGCAACTTTTTCCGGTTCGTCATTCGTGGTATTGCGCGTTTTCATCGCATCCCACAACACATAGCTGCCGATGATGCCGAGTATGATGACGAAGGCGAGGCTGACGTAGAGGTTGGATCCGGCGTCGCCGAAACGTTGATGGATCATTTGCTGGATATGTGCTCCGTAGAGCACCCCGGCCTCGGCCGAGACGCCCATCACGAGTCCGAGCTTTACGTCTACTTGGCCGTACTTGGCACGCTTGATCGCGCCGACCAGGGCCTTCGGGAATTTGTGGCAGATATTGGAGGCTACGGCGACGATACCGGGCACGCCCATGCTCATCATGGCCGGCGTGAGCACGAAGGCGCCGCCGGATCCGATAAAGCCGCTGACCAGGCCACCGATGAAGCCGACGACCAGAAGATAGGTGACGTCGAGCGCGTTGAGTGGGATGAAATTCGTTGCCGTTGCCAGATCCACGTCGCCTCCTTATTTCTTGGCCTTGATGCCGAGGGTGTCCCAGAAGTGAGAGGTAAAGGACCCGTGGAAATAGGAAAACACGAAGGCGATCACGATAGGAGCGATGAAGTACCAGCCGCCCTGTGAGGTGAAGGCGAGGATTGAGTCCTCGAAAAAGTACAGCAGAAAATATAACACCAGCGATATGAACCCGTAGACTGCGACGCGCGTTATCATCTTGCCGCCGCTGTGCGAAGTCGGATCAGTCATGTGAGCCCCTTATTTTGTTCGGTGAGTTATCCTTTAATTATTATCATCCAGCTACCCGTACTGCATCAGCCACACTTGAGCAGTATTTCCAGCACAAACTTGCTACCGAAGTATGCCAGCAAAAGCAGCAAAAATCCGCCCAGGGTCATGTGGATGGCCGGACGACCGCGCCCGCGGCGATCGCCCCGGCCCAACGCGGCAAAGGTAAAAAAGCCAGAGCGCCGGACGGGCAAGACCCAACGCCCGCCGAACGCCGGGCCGGAATGACCTGGGCACAACGCTCAAAAAGCGTGTCTTCAACATCGATATCGAAACGTCTACCGCCTGCGGCGGAGCCGTAAAGGTCATCGCCTGCATTGAAAACCCGGTCGTCATCCAGACGACTGCATGGATGCAGGAGGTAGGGCAACGCATGGAGCAGTTGCCGAAGATACTCGCCCACCTGAATGCCAAGGCCTGCGCAGACATCCTGAAGCTGCCCGAGAGCCGGGCGCCGTCGCAAACAGAATTGTTCGATACACGTTAAGCAGAAAACATCACACATGGCGGCTCTTGGTTGAGGCGCCAGGGTGGCTGCCGGTTTCAAGGTTGGCAGGGGTCGGAAAAGCGCGAGGCATTAGATAGGCGATCTTTGGGACATTCATGGCAGACAATCTGGAGGAACGGGCGATGTCCGCCAGCATCACTATTGCCATTGGGGCAGTCTTTCAGGATGCCGGGGATGCGACTAGAGCGATTGGAAATCGCTCAGGGGATCGTCAAACACCGACCGGAAGAGGTTGGTGTGCGGATCGTCTTTCTCTCCCGAGGAAGCCGCTTCGAGAAAAGAGCGGTGAACATATGGGGTTTGAGATATTCAAGGCCGACCCGCCGATGAGCGGAGTTGGCCTGCATCAGGACTTAAAGATGAAATCCGGCGAATCCGCCGGGAACAACTTCTCTCTGATCCAGGTTTCACCGAAGTTATCCCTACGTCTCCTTCGCCGGTAGTTGCCGTCGCGACGCCAATGCGCTCGCGGTCAGCTCTTGCCCAACAGACGTACTTCGCGCTGTGGGAAGGGGATGCTGATGCCGCGCTGGCGGAAGGTCTCGAGCAGCGACCGGTTCAGTTCGCCGATGGCCGCGGGATAATCGGGCACTTTGACCCAGGGCCGCACATCGATGTTCACGGAGGAATCCGCCAGCTTGGCGACCTGAACGTAAGGCGCGGGCTCGCGCAGCACGCGCGGGTTGGCGCGCAACACCTCATCCACGGCCGCCAGTGCCAGTCCGAGATCGGTATCGTAGGCAACGCCGACAGTCAGGTTGACCTGGCGAATGTCGCCGTAGTTGTGCAGGATTTCGCCGGCGATCTTGCGGTTCGGGATGACCACCCGCGACAGGTCAAGATGACTCAAGGTGGTGCTGAACAGGGTAATGCTTTCCACCCGGCCCTCTTCACCGGCAATCGAAATGTATTCATTCACCCGGTATGGCCGGGTGAAAACGATGGTGAGGCCCGCGGCCAGATTCGACAGCACGCCCTGCATCGCGAGCGCGATGCCCGCGCCCGCTACGCCCAGGCCGGCAATCAGCGGCAACAGATCGACCCCGAGGTTCTGCAGGGCCATGATCAGAAACAGGCCCAGCACCAGCGTCCGGGCGATGCGCACCAGCAACTGCCGGGCGGTGACGTCCAGCTGCAGGCGCGTCAGCACGCTGTCAAGCATGCGCCCCGCCCAGCGCCCGACATAGTAGCCCGCCACCAGTATCAGCACGGCCGCAATCAGCCGGGGACCGAATTGAATGCCCAGGTCGATCAGCTTGCTCTGGACCTGGTCCAGCGCTGCCAGTTGTTCTTTAATGGGTGAACCGTCGCTCGCCATGGGATGAAGCCCTTCAGTGGAATGATGTTATCCAGCCTCTCGCCGACCATTGTCCGGCGGCTCATAAACAGCCGGGAAGAACCGGCCGCCGCGCGCGGCACCCGCGACTCTGCGCAAAGACTTCGCGAATTGCGGGGCTATCGGAATGCGACGGGCGGACAGCAAAAAGGGTCCATCCCGGACCCTGTGCTATTATTTATGAGCTGCCTTATTCGCTTTTTCGGTTCATCCAGAACCGGCTCCTCGGGTGGCTCGGACGTTATTACCAGCCGGGAAAGACCCTAGCCTGTTGTGGTGGATTTGTCCACCGCCCGCGCATCTGCTGCTGCCGGCCATCGGTCTTAATTTAAACCGGTATGCGCTGTCTGCCAGAGAAATACTGGTGGGTGGCGGCGGAGGACATTAGAATCGACGGCTCGTGAATGCAGCAGATTGATCGCGTAAGTCAGACAGAGCAGCTTCCTTGAGAAACCCCGGTTTTCACTGCTGTGAGTGTTGCGCGTGAGCCGTCGCAAGGGATTCTTTGCGCGCTTGCGCCGTTCTCTGCGCTGGGCGCTGCGCATTTTTCTCATTCTCTTGATCGTGGATCTTGTCTACCTGGCGATGATCTGGCCGGATTGGAAGAAGCTCGCCCACGGCGACATCCCCAAATCGAGTTTCATGCTGCTTTATGGGGAGAACCAGGTAGCGCGAGGTTGGCCGACCTTGCGCTGGCATCCGGTACCGCTGGCGAAGATCCCGCGGCATATGTTACGCGCCGTGCTGGTGGCCGAGGACAGTCGTTTCTATGAGCACAGCGGCTTTGATCTCATCGCGATCCGCGAGGCGCTCGATTACAACCTTAGCCGCGGCGAGCTGCTCATCGGTGCCAGCACCATTTCCCAGCAGACGGTGAAGAATCTCTACCTGAGTCCGTCGCGTGACCCGTTGCGCAAGTGGCACGAGATCGTGCTGACCTGGGGGCTGGAGCACAACCTGCGCAAGAGTCGCATCCTGGAGTTGTACCTCAATGTGGTTGAATTCGGGCGTGGCATTTATGGCGTGCAGGCCGCGGCCCAGGCCTATTATGGTGTGGATGTCGGTGAACTCAGCCTGGTTCAGAGCGCCGAGCTGGCCGCCAGCCTCCCCAGCCCGGTGAAGAACAACCCGCTGTCGCGTACCGAGCGCTTCCAGCGCCGCAGCCAGCGGATACTCGATCTGCTCACACGCGAACAATCGGCCCAGATGTCGGTTGACCCGGCGCGCACCACGACAGGCATCACTGCGCCACCCGTCCAGACGACAGAAATGGCCGCCGCCGTTCAGTAGGGCCATCCGCGCCGACCGCGGCGCCTGACAAAGCGGGATTTTTCGCGTCCGGCGACGGAACCGGTATAATTCTCCGACCAAAACCCTTGAAAGAATTCAAAGAATTTCCGGGCCGCGCGTGACTTTCCAGCAACTTATTCTTGCCCTGCAACAGTATTGGGCCAAACAGGGCTGCGTCGTTTTGCAGCCGTATGACATGGAAATGGGTGCGGGCACCTTTCATACAGCAACGTTTCTGCGCGCCCTGGGGCCCGAGCCGTGGAAGGCGGCCTATGTGCAACCGTCGCGCCGCCCGAAGGACGGCCGCTACGGCGAAAATCCAAACCGTTTGCAGCACTACTACCAGTTTCAGGTGGTGCTGAAGCCCTCGCCGGACGACATCCAGGATCTGTACCTCGGTTCGCTACGCGCCATCGGCATCGACACCAAAAAGCACGACATCCGCTTCGTCGAAGATGACTGGGAGTCGCCGACCCTCGGCGCCTGGGGTCTCGGCTGGGAAGTGTGGCTGGACGGCATGGAAGTGACGCAGTTCACCTACTTTCAGGAAGTCGGCAGCCTCGCGTGCAAACCGGTGTTGGGCGAGATTACCTACGGCCTGGAACGCCTGTGCATGTATTTGCAGGGCGTGGAAAATGTGTTCGACCTGACCTGGACGCAGGGCGTGAGCTATGGGGACGTCTACCACCAGAATGAGGTCGAACAGTCCAAGTACAACTTCGAACACTCGAATGTGAATTGGTTGTTCCAGCAGTTCAATGACTATGAAGGCGAAGCCAAGCGGTTGTTAGAGCTGAATCTGCCACTACCCGGCTTCGAAATGGTGATGAAGTGCTCACACACCTTCAATCTGCTGGATGCGCGCGGCGCGATTTCCACCACCGAGCGTGCCGCCTACATCGGGCGGGTACGCACCCTGGCGCGTACCGTGGCGCAGAGTTACTACGATGCGCGCGAGCGCCTGGGCTTCCCCATGCTTAAGCAAAAAAGGGGGAAGTAGGCGATGAAAGAGTCGCTGCTAGTCGAGATTCTCACCGAAGAGCTGCCGCCCAAGGCGCTGGCGCGGCTCATGGAGGCCTTCAGTCACGGCCTGTTCGAGGGCCTGAAAGAAAAGAATTTTCTCCCGCCCGAGGCCGAGTTCACGCCGTTCGCCACCCCGCGACGCCTCGCCGTGTTGATATCCAGTGTGCTCGCCAAACAGGCCGACCGCGTGGTCGAGCGCAAGGGTCCAGCCGTTGCGAGCGCGCTGGATGCCAGTGGCCAGCCGACCCCGGCGCTGCTCGGCTTTGCCAAGTCGTGCGGCTTGGCGGTCAATAAACTCGAACGGCAGGCCGGCGAGAAGGGTGAATACTTCGTGTACCGTGCCAAACAGAAGGGCGAACCGCTCAAGCATCACCTGGCCGCGATTGTCGAAGCGGCGCTGAAAATGCTGCCCGTGCCCAAGACCATGCGCTGGGGCGCGGGCGAGGCGCAGTTTGTGCGTCCGGTGCATGGCGTGATCCTGTTGCATGGAAAAAAAGTGGTGCCCGGCACGGTGCTGGGACTCAAGAGCGGCAACAAGACCCGCGGCCATCGTTTTCTGAGCTCGGGGGTGCTTACCCTCCGCAATGCGCAGGATTACGCGAAGATTCTCAAACAGCAGGGCAAGGTCATCGCCGCGTTCGAGACGCGGCGCGAGACCATTGCCAGGTCGCTCGATGCCGCGGCGCACAAGGTCGGCAAGGGTGTGCGTTGGGATCTCGGCAAGAGCGCCGAACTGGTGGAAGAGGTCACAAGCATCGTCGAGCATCCGGTGGTGCTGGCCGGAGCCTTCGACCAGGCATTCCTCGCTGTGCCGAAGGAATGCCTGATTATCAGCATGCAACAGCATCAGAAATATTTTCCGCTCGCCGACGCCCGAGGCGAGCTGCTGCCCAGGTTCCTGTTCGTGAGCAACATGCAGGCCACGAATCCGAAAAACATCATTCATGGCAACGAGCGCGTGCTGCGCGCGCGCCTGTCGGACGCACGCTTCTTCTTCGATCAGGACCGCAAGACCAAGCTTGCAGATCGCGTGCCGCGCCTCGCCATGGTCGTTTATCACAACAAGCTCGGCAGCCAATTGGAGCGCGTCGAGCGCATCCAGAAGCTCGCTGGCGAGATTGCACGACTGCTGAGCGCCAATAGCAAATCAGCGGAACGGGCCGCGTATCTGGCCAAGGCCGATCTGCTCACCGACATGGTCGGCGAGTTTCCGGAATTGCAGGGCATCATGGGCTGCTACTATGCGCAGCACGACGGCGAAACACCCATGGTCGCGACCGCGATCGAACAGCACTATTTTCCCAGGACCGCGGGCGGCGCGCTGCCCGCGGACGCGGTGGCGGTTTGCGTGGCGCTGGCCGATAAGCTCGACACGCTCACCGGCATCTTCGGCATCGGGCTGGCGCCCAGCGGTGATAAGGACCCGTTCGGCTTGCGGCGTGCGGCGCTCGGCGTCGTGCGCATCCTCGCGGAGAAATCCCTGGCGCTCGACGTCCTGCAGCTGCTCACGCTGGCGCGCGGACACTTTCCGGCGGGTGTGGTTGCCGACAGTGTGGCGCTGGACTTGCACGGCTTCATGCTCGAGCGCCTGAAGCCGTATCTGCGCGACAAGGGCTTCGAGGTGGATGAGATCGATGCCATCGTGTCGCTCAACCCGACACGTTTCGATCAGGTGTTGCCGCGCCTCAAGGCGTTGCAGGCATTCCGTGCGTTGCCGCAGGCCGAGGCGTTGGCCGCGGCCAACAAGCGCATCCGCAACATCCTGAAACAGGCCGGCGGCGCCGTGGCCGCGACAGTCGATTCGGCCTTGCTGCGCGAACCGGCCGAGCAGCAGCTGGCGCAGGAGGTCGAGGCGCTGCGCGCCCAGGTCCAGCCGCTGTTCCATTCCGGCAATTACGGGGCAGCGCTCCAGGCGCTGGCGTCGCTACGCCCAGTCGTGGATACGTTTTTCGACCAGGTGATGGTGATGGCCGAAGACACGGCGCTGCGCCACAACCGGCTCGCATTGCTGGCGAATCTGGGTAACCTGTTCCTGGGCGCGGCGGATATTTCGAAATTACAGGGCAGGCAGACATAGTCAGTCTGGATCCAGGCCCACACCGCCAAGTACGGCGCCGGGCGACGGACGTGACGGGATGCCTGCCACGGCTTACATTTGGCAGAGAGGTGTCACATGAACATGGATTCCTATCCGAAGATGCTGATGGCGGTGCAGGCGTTTCACGACAAGCATCGTTTCAAGGACACCGGCGGCGAGGAACTGACCTATCGCGTGGCACTCATGGCCGAGGAACTGGGCGAGATCGCCGAATGCGTCACCAAGGGCAAAAGCAAAGAGGCATTGGCCGAGGAATGCGCCGACCTGTTTATCCTGCTCATCGGTACGGCGATCGCCGCGGACTTCGATCTCCAACAGGCCTTCTGGGACAAGATGGAAAAAATCCAGAATCGCCAAAGTCGCATGATCAACGGCCGCATTCGTGTGTCCGAGTTTAAAGACTAGTCGTATATGAAACTTGTCATTCTCGGTCGTGACGGCGTGATCAACGTGGCCCCCGCCACCTATGTGGACGCGCCGGAGAATTGGGAACCCTTGCCCGGCAGTCTGGAGGCCATTGCGCGCCTGCATCGCGATGGTTATCGCGTGGTGATTGTCACCCATCAGCCGGCGGTCGCGCATGGCGCGCTGCATATGGAAGCGCTCAATCGCATCCACGCACGCATGCTCGACCTGATCCGTCACAAGGGCGGCGAGGTGGAGGCGATCTTCTTGTGTCCGCACGGGCCGGAGAGCCGCTGCCGCTGCCGGCCACCGCTGCCGGGCCTGTTCGAGGAGCTTGCCGAGCGTCTCAAGATCAACCTGTCGGGGGTGGTGGTGGTTGCGGCCGCGGACGAAGAGATTGCGGCCGCGCGCGCCGCCGGCGCCCAACCGGTGCGCATTGCGGCCGGTGGCAACGGTGCTGGTGACGTGCCGGCATTTGACACCCTGCCGCTGTTCTGCGACGCACTGCTCACTGGGCGCCTCGCGCTGCACTGATATGGCGGCAAAACTGCTCCTGCGTTTGTGGAAAAGCTGCTCCTGCGTTTTCCGCACTTCCGCCATCCCTGGCGGTCGTCCGCACTTCCGGCATCCCTGGCGGTCGCAAGCGCTGCGCTCGCTGTTGTTTAATCTCGTGATGTTCAGCTCCGTGACGATCTATGCACCGCTGGCGCTGCTGACCTGGCCGTTCCCGCCACTCGTTCGTTTCCGTTTCATCAGCCAGTGGGCGCGCTTCCACATCTGGTTGCTGGGACCGCTGTGCGGGCTGCGCTTCCGGGTCGAGGGGCGCGGGCACCTGCCGCGCGATCGAACGGCCGTGGTGCTCGGCAAGCATCAGTCCACCTGGGAGACGTTCGCCTTCCAGCAGATATTCCCGCCGCAGGTGTGGGTGCTCAAACGCGAACTGCTGTGGATACCGCTATTCGGCTGGGCATTGGCGCTGCTCAACCCGATTGCCATCAACCGCGGTGCCGGCCGCCAGGCGGTGCAGCAGATTATCGAGCAGGGGCGACAACGTCTCGACAGCGGCCGTTGGGTGGTGGTCTTTCCCGAAGGCACACGCATGGCGGCGGGTCAGCAACGGCGTTTCGGCATCGGTGGTGCGGCCCTGGCGGCCGCGACCGGTCATCCGGTGGTGCCGGTGGCGCACAACGCCGGCCACTACTGGCCGCGACGTGGTTTCCTCAAAAAGCCCGGCACGATCCATGTGGTGATTGGACCGGTCATTGAGAGTCGTGGCAAGTCAGCGGAGGAGATCAACCAGTTGGCCGAGACCTGGATCCGCGCGGCCATGACCCGGCTCGAGGCGAAGACCGCCGGCCAAGCGTGATCAGTCGCGATCGGGCGTGACCATGATCTTGACGACCTGCTCACCGGAAAATGTGAGGGTGTACAACCCGTCCGCGCCGCGGTAGGTCCAGGCACTGCCTTTGGTTCCGGCCTTTCCACCACTTGCGGCGTGCCGTCCCGCGGCGCGTGTGCCCAGTGGTTGCCCCAGTTCTTTGAGAACCTCCTGACGGGACATGCCGATGTGGATCAGTCCGCCGCCCGGGGCGCGCATGGCCGAAGTCTCCCACGACGCGGCAACGGCGGCGGTGGCGTGTACCAAACCGAGAGTGAAAACGGGAATCAGGAAAGTCCGTGTCATTGTGTGCAGGCCTCCTTGCCAGGATAGTAAGGTCGTCGACTCAAACCTGTTTTCAAAAGCCTGCCATGACCGCGCGCGGGGTGCAAGCACCCACCATTCAGGCCACGGGCGGCAGGGCATTGGCGAGCGTCGCAAACTCTGCCAGGGTCAGGGTCTCGGCGCGCCGCTGCGGATCGATGCCAAGCGCGGCCAGCCTGTCGCCCGAGCACAGGTTCTTAAGATTATTGCGCAAGGTCTTGCGGCGTTGCGCGAAGGCTGCCCGGACCACGTACGCAAAGAGTTTGGGATCGCGCACCTGGATCAGTGGCGTTGCGTGCGGCACGAGCCGCACCACGGATGAATCCACCTTGGGCGGCGGCGTGAAGGCACCGGGATGCACATCAAAGAGTTTCTCGACGCGCAGCTGCCACTGGATCATCACTGACAGCCGCCCATAGTCCTTGCCACCGGGTGCAGCGGCCATGCGGTCGACGACCTCTTTTTGCAGCATGAACAACATGTCCTGGATGCACGTGCCCTGGTCGAGCAGGTGAAACAGCAGGGGCGTGGAAATGTTATAGGGCAGATTGCCGATCAGCCGCAGTTTCCCGTGTGGCGGCGGTCGCTCCCGACCTCCTGTCTCCCGCGACACTTGCACGTCCGTGTGCGGCGCGAGTGCGCAGAAGTCGAACTTCAGGGCATCGGCTTCGTGCACGACCAGCCGGTCGGGCGGGAAATCGGTGCGCAGGCGTGCGGCCAGATCGCGGTCCAGTTCGACCACGTGCAGCGGCGCGCTGCGTGCGAGCAGCGGTCGGGTGAGCGCGCCCGGGCCGGGACCGATCTCGACCAGGGTTTCGCCCGGCTGCGGATCGAACGCGTCGAGGATGCGCTGCACGATACCGCGGTCGTGCAGGAAGTGCTGGCCGAAGCGTTTGCGGGGATGGTGTTCAGGCACGGTGATGGTGGTCAGCAGGATTTCAGGTCGATGAGCTTAGCGGCATTTCGGTTTTATCCATGTCCCCGGTGAGTCACGTCGTTTTGTGTTGCACCAACCCGACGGCGAACTGGATGGCCGCCTCGAGACTGGTGGCGTCGGCACGGCCGCTGCCGGCCAGCTCCAGAGCCGTGCCATGGTCCACCGAGGTGCGCACAAACGGCAGCCCGAGGGTGATGTTGATGGCGTGCGCGAAGTCGTGTGCCTTCAGCACCGGCAGGCCCTGATCATGGTACATGGCGAGCACCGCGTCCACGCCGACGAGGCTGGACGGAATAAAAGCGGTGTCGGCCGGCACCGGACCGCGCAGCCTGAATCCTTCGGCGCGCAGGGCGGTCAGCACCGGCTCGATCACATCAATCTCTTCGTGCCCCAGGTGTCCGCCCTCGCCGGCATGCGGATTGAGGCCGCACACCAGGATCAGCGGGTCGGGGATGCCGAACTTCGCACGCAGGTCGGCGTGCAGGATGCGTAGCACACCGCTGAGGTGTTTTCGGGTGATGGCGCGGCTGACCTCGGCAAGGGGCAGATGGGTGGTGGCGAGGGCCACGCGCAATCCGGGGGCGGCCAGCATCATTACGACTTGCGCGCTGCCCGATTCGGCGGCCAGGAATTCCGTGTGGCCGGTGAAGGCAATGCCGGCGTCATTGATGGCGCCCTTGTGTACCGGGCCGGTGACGAGCGCGGCAAATTCGCCGTTCCGACAACCGTGCACGGCGCGCCGCAGGCATTCGATGACATAGACACTGTTCGCCGGTTCAAGTTGTCCGGCGGTCACGCGTCGGGCAGTGGCAACGGGCAGGACATACACGGCCGGGGCATCAGCGCCATGACCTGGCCAGATGCCGGGCGCGAAGGGCTGGTTGAGCTGGGCGGCGCGCTCCGCCAGCATGGTCGGATCGGCGATCAGCACCAGATCACAGGCGTGCGGGCGCTGCATCAGGGCCAGCACAATATCCGGACCGATGCCGGCCGGTTCGCCAGGGGTCAGGGCAATCACAGGAGCGTGGTGCATGCGCGGATTTGATCGCAAAGCGGCACAGAAGGCAAAAGCCTGGCCACGGACATAGACAGACAAGCAGTGTGAAATCTGTTCCGCGAATCGTGCTCACGAAACGGATTCGAGGTGTCGGGGTTAGCGGTTCGGTTCCAGACGATACTCGATGAATGCATCATCGCGCAGCTGCCGCAGCCACTGTTCATAGCGCTCATCGGCCTTGCGGGCATGCAACTGCTTGCGCGCATTTTCCGCTTCGCGCTCCTGACTGACGTCACGCACGCGCCGTTCCTGCACCTGGATGAGGTGCACGCCGAATGGGCTCCTGACCGGCGTGCTCAGTTCGCCGGGTTTGAGCGCATCCATGGCCTTCTCGAACTCGGGCACGGTCTGGCCGGGGCTTATCCAGCCGAGGTCGCCGCCGTTCGCCGCCGAGCCGACGTCTTCGGAATGGGCGCGGGCAATCTCGGCGAAGTCCGTGCCATTCACAATACGTTCGCGCAGCTCCCCGATGCGGCGCTGTGCTTCCGCCGGCGACATCAGCTCGCTGGTCTTGATGAGAATATGGCGTGCACGCGTCTGCGTGACCTTTACCGACTCACCGCCACCGCGGCGCGCATTGAGTCGCAGGACGTGAAAGCCGCTGGGGCTACGCAGCACCTCGCTCACCGTGCCGGGCTGGAGTGACCGCAAGGCGCTGACGAACAGCTCCGGGAGCTGGCCGGCGCTCTTCCAGCCCAGGCCACCGCCCTCGAGGGCATTCTGACCCTGCGAATGGGCGATCGCGAGTTGTCCAAAATCGGCGCCTTTCCTGAGTTCGGCGCGCAAACCCTCGGCCTTCTCCCGGGTGCGGGCAATCACTTCCGGCGACGCCGACTCCGGCAGGCCGAGCAGGATATGCGAGACGTTGTACTCGATTCCGCCGTCCCGTCCCGATTGGCTGCCCAGAAAATTCTCCACCTCGGCCTCGGAAACGCTGACGCGATTATTCACCTCGCGTTCGACGAGTTGCTGCACGAGCAGCTGACTGCGCAGTTCTTCGCGGAACGCGCGATAACCGCCCGTTTCCTTCTCGACCTCACGTTGCAGTTCATCCAGGGTTTTGTGGTTTTGTTCGGCGATCTGGCGGATCGCCTGATCCAGGCGCTCATCGCTGATCGTGAGGCTGAGCTGGCGGGCAACCTGCAGCTGCAAGCGCTCGTTCACCATGCGTTCCATGACCTGGCGGCGCAGGGCCTCGTCCGGTGGGAGGTTGACCTTTTGTGCAGTCAGCCGGGCGCGCACCACGTTGAATCGCGATTCTACTTCGCGCGCGGTGAGGACATCGTCGTTGATGACAATCAGGATACGATCAATGGGGTCGACGGCCTCGGTGCTGGCCGCCGGCGCCGCATGTGCCAGGGCTATTGGCAGGAACGCGCTCAGCACACCGAGCAGGACGGCGCAAACACGGTTTGGCAATGCGTTCGACATGTATCGTTCAGACCATCGTGGGTCGCCGGGGTTCGCTGGTTGCGGCGTTGGCCGGCCATTATAACGAAGGCCAGGGCAGCTTGCCGCAGCGTTATTCGAAGATGAATTGGCCCTGTTTCACCGGGGTTTCCGGGGCTTCGCCCATTTTGGCCAGCCCGGTGAGCTCAAACTCGAACAACACCCCGTTGTTCACGCTGCCGTCCTGGTTGATGTAATGGCGGCCGGCGGCGCGCACGGCCCAGCAGCAGCTGGTGTACTGGAAACCGGCATAGGCCAGGATGGTGGTCGAATCGGGCAGGGAGTAGTTCCAGCGCGCGACCCCGGTCCAACGGGTCGACAGCGGCCACTGTGCCGAGATGTCGAATTGCTCATCGAAGCCATTGGTGGCAGAGCTGGTGTTGTTGTATCGCCAGCCGAAGTTCACGATGCGGTCCGCAGCCGGCCGGTAGTGCAGGTAGAGGGTGCTGGCCCGTGTTTCGTGCTGTTTGTTGTCCCACTGCATGCTGCTGCGCAGGTACCAGGGTTGACCCAGGCGCGCGTAGATTTCGCCGATGGTATCCGAGGTCGTTTGGGTCACTGTGCCGGGCGGCAGATTGACCCGTTGGTCCGCATAGTACTGGATCTGGCCCAGACTCACGCGCGCCTGTTCACTACCGCTGCCAGGGAGCAGAAAGCGGCTGGTGACGGCGAAGGTCGCCTGATTGGCGTCACCCACGCGGTCGGCGCCAACGAAGCGGTTGGCGCGGAAGAAATTGTAGAAATCGAACACCGGCACGGCGCTGTCGAGCACCGGCAGGCTGTCCTGGTTCTGGTAGGGAATGTAGACGTAATACACCCGTGGCTCGAGCGTCACGGTGTAAGGCGAACCGAACAAGTTGCTCTCGCGTTCGAAGGTCAGTCCGCTATCGACACTGAAAATCGATATGCCGCGTTCCGGTGTCGTGTCGACAGTGTTGTAGTCCAGCTGCCAGGAAGTGAAGCGGTAACCCAGGTAGGGCGTAAAGTAGAGATACTCGGTGCGCAGCGGCAGGCTGATGCTCGGCAGGAGGTCGAAACGCTGTGCGTTGCCCTGTTGACCGGTGGCGACGTCGCCGGGGCGATAGAAGTATACCCACTCGCTGGCGAGCGCGTAATGCGGCCGGTTCGGGCCAGCGGGCAACTCGCCGGACAGTAGCAACTGGGGAAGCCGCTGGTAGGGCAGGTCACTGCTGGCAATGGTGGTGTCGAGGTTTTCATAGGTGGACAAACGACCCGTGAACCGCCAGATGCTGCCGCCGTAGTCAAGACGCAGGTTGCTCGGCAGGGCGGTGGTGCTCGATTGGATGAGGCCGATGCCAAGATCGGTCAGATAGGTTTTGTCCGAGACCCACGCAATATCGGCGGACGTGTTCCACAGCGGCGATAGGCTTTGCGAGTGCTTGTAGTATACCGCCTCGCGATCGGTGTTGGTTTCCCGGTCGTTGGGCAGATATTCAACATCAAATTTGCCGCTGTAACTGGAACCGAGATAGCGAAACTCGTTGACCGCTTGCAGGCCGCGCTTGCTCATCGCGCGTGCCGTCAGGGTGTCGTCATAGTTCGGTGCGATGTTGAAGTAATAGGGCAGTATCAGGGAAAAGCCGGTGTTGGTGGCTTGTCCGATGCGCGGCGCCAAGAACCCGCTTTTACGTTCCTCAGTGAGCGGAAAGCTAAAGTAGGGCGAATAGAAAATCGGCACCTGCATGAACTCGATCACCGCGTTGTGTGCCGTACCGGCCTGACTGGCCTTGTCGATGGTCAGGTCTCCGGCTTTCAGAAACCAGTCGTCCCGCCCGGGTGGGCACGGCGTGTAGCGCACGGACTCGAATTTCAGCACATCACGCCCCTCGAAGCGGATGGATTTGGCGTTGCCGCGTGCCGCGTTCTCGGCGAACGCGAATTGTGCGTCCTCGGCAACACCGCGTTCGGTGTCAATCTCGTAACGCAGCTGCGGCGAAACGACCGTCTCGCCGCTTTGCTTGTGCAGGAAGATATGGCCGCTAGCGTCCAGCGAATTATCCATCTGGTTGTAGATCGCCTCGTCCGCAAACAGGCGCAGGCCGCCCCGGCCGAGTTCGACGTTGCCGCTGAAGCGGGTGGACTCGTTGAGCGTCGACTCGATGCGATCGGCATAGACATGCACGCGTTCGTCGCTGGTTTCCTCGGACGTCAGGGTCGATTCCGGCATGGGCAGCGCCGGGGCGCCGGTACAGGAGAGCGGACGCGTTGGCGACTTCGCGCCCAGCTTGGCCGCAAACGCCGACGGATGACCGATCGCGGCGAGCATCGCTATGCAGAGCAGACGCCGCGGCAGGTTCTGACTTGGCATGGCGCGGGGGGATGGTTGTGTCAGGCGTAAAATCGCATAGAATCGCTGGAGCATCAAGCGGCGCTGGTCGCGGCGCCGCCAGGTTTGCCTCCACCCACCACTTGCGCCGAAGACATTCCCTTGGACAGAAGACTCGAAACGCTCAAGGACTGGGTTGGCCAGGTACTCGATCTCAACGAGTACGAAGTGCGCCCGGCGTCTGCCGACGCGAGCTTCCGCCGCTACTTCCGTGTCACGGCCAACGGCGCGACGTATATTGTCATGGATGCGCCGCCTGAACAGGAAGACATGCGGCCGTTTATCGAGATTGCCCGCCGCCTGTACCACCTTGGACTGAATGTCCCGGAGGTGTTGGAGCAGGATCCGGCACGCGGTTACCTGCTGCTCAGCGACCTCGGACAACAGATGTACCTGCCGCATCTCAACGAATCCACGGTCGAGCGCCTGTACGGCGACGCCCTGGGCGCGCTCGTCATCCTGCAGGCCGGCATTTTTACTGACCCCGGGTTCCTGCCCGAGTACGACGCGGCCTTGCTGCGGCGCGAGCTGGAGTTGTTCCGCGAGTGGTATCTTGGCCGGCACCTGGGGCTGACGCTCAGTCGCGCGCAATCAGCGATCCTGGACGAGACCTTCGCGCTGTTGGTGCACTCGGCGCTTGCCCAGCCGCGCGTCTGGGTACATCGCGACTATCATTCGCGCAATCTCATGGTCACCCCCGACAACAACCCCGGTATTCTCGATTTTCAGGATGCGGTACGTGGCCCGGCGACCTACGACCTGGTATCGCTGTTGCGCGACTGCTACATCGCCTGGCCATACGAGCGGGTCGAGGACTGGGCGCTTGGCTATCAGACCCTGGCCCTGCAGTCCGGCCTGCCGGTGTGTGCGGACGAAACGCAGTTCCTGCGCGAATTCGATCTCATGGGCGTGCAACGTCATCTCAAGGCCACCGGCATCTTTGCGCGCCTCAATCACCGTGACGGCAAACCTGGCTATCTCGATGACATCCCGCGCACCCTTGGCTATGTCGTCGGGGTCAGCGGCCGCCATCCCGGCCTGCTGGGCCTGCATCACCTGCTCCTGGACCTGCGTATCACCGGCATCACCGCATGAAGGCCATGATTCTCGCCGCCGGTCGGGGCGAGCGCATGCGTCCGCTCACCGACCATACGCCCAAGCCGCTGCTCAAGGCCGGCGGCAAGACCCTGATCGAGTACCGCATCGAGTCCCTGGCGGCGGCCGGATTTCGCGATTTGGTGATTAATTACGCGCACCTCGGCACGCAACTCGAGGCGACTCTGGGTAATGGCGAACGTTACGGGGTGCACATCACCTGGTCACCTGAACCGGACGGGGCGCTCGAGACCGGCGGCGGAATTTTTCAGGCCCTGCCGTGGCTCGACGGTGAAACGTTTCTGGTTGTGAACGCCGATATCTGGACGGATTATCCGTTTGCACGCCTGGCCAGACCCATCACCGGCCTCGCGCACCTGGTGCTGGTGGACAATCCACCCCAGCATCCACAGGGCGACTTCGTGCTCCGGGACACGCGCGTGCTGGCCGACGGCGCGCGGCGCCTGACCTTTAGCGGCATCGGCGTCTATCACCGTGATCTTTTCCGTGGCTGCCAGGCGGGGCGCTTTCCGCTGGCACCGCTCTTGCGCAAGGCCATGGAAAGTGGCCGGGTGAGCGGTGAGCGATACACGGGAGAATGGCATGACATCGGCACACCCGAGCGCCTGGAAGAGCTCGACCGTATGCTCTCCACGCGTTCCGGAGCGGCTTCCCTTTAGTAAGAATTGTCGAATCCTGGGTTCCGTAGCGCTACCGGCAGATTGCCGCTGGGTGTTGCGACGTATTAACGTATTAAGGCGGGGCAGAAATAAAAAACCGGCAACACCTGTTTTTAGCTTCGGAGCGTTGCCGGTCTGATCGGAGAACGACCATGAAGTTATTCTCCTGATATATCTGGGGTACTGGTGGTCGCCGACAAAGCGCCGGGCGACCACCCGGACCAGTGCTTCCTTACTTCACTTCTTCTTCTTGGCGGTTTTCTTCTTTGCAGCCTTCTTTGCTTTTTTCTTCGTAGCCATGGTGCACTCCTTCAGGTTTTGGTTAGGGAAAGCAGGGCTCAATGCCCTGGGTATTGCACTTGCCAGCAGAAAAAGCCGGCCGTAGCCGGTTTTTTGCTGACTCACACGGACCGGAATGGTCCATGCGCATCACCGCACGGCCGCGATGACTGCTCGCGGTGCCATGCAGGGTGAAAGGGAAGAGTGGTGTAAGGGAGAGAGAAGCAGGGTCACCCGGCAACCGTCGGTTGCCAGACTTCGTTGTGCTGCTTGTCGGACTTCGCAATCGATCCAAGTTTCGCTTTGCCCTGTCGTCGTGCGTCGGTGCATCACCTTGTCAACGAGTTACTTCGTACTGGTGATGACGGACATTGCACTCATCTTGAGGTGTAGCACACCTTGAATACACGTCAAGGCTTACTCTAATCAGCGTTTCACAAAATTGCAAACACTTTTTCGCAAAAAATTCTCTTCATCACGCGTGCGATGACATCGATCGCGTGATGAAGAGCATTGTGCACATCATCCGCACTTCGAGTCGCCACAGTTGAGGCAGGTCATGCAACCATCCATCTTGATGACGGCCCTCGTTGAGCACTTCGAACACAGTTGTGCATCACTCGGGAAGCTGCCGTGCTCGTCTTTGCTCAGGGTTTTGTCCAGTGAACGCGTTTCATGCTGCGCGCGCTTCTCCGCGAGGTACTTCTGCTGGTGCGCATCCGGCTCCTCGCTCTTGATGAGGCCGATCATCTTGAGGTGACACTCGATGACATCGCCCAATTCCGCCACGATCGATGGCGTATAGCGCCCTTTCTTGAAATAGCCGCCGCGCGGATCGAACACCGAGCGCAGTTCTTCCACCAGGAACGTGACATCGCCACCCTTGCGGAACACCGCCGAGATGACGCGCGTGAGCGCCACCACCCACTGAAAGTGGTCCATGCTCTTGGAGTTGATGAAAATCTCGAACGGCCGGCGCTTTTCGTGCGCCGTGCCTTCGTTCAGCACGATGTCATTGATGGTGACATACAGGGCGTGCTCGGTGAGCGGGGTCTTGATCTTGTAAGTGCTGCCGAGCAGCATCTCCGGGCGCCCGATCTGTTCGTGCATGTGCACGACATTGCTCTCCAGGGCCTTCTGCTCCTCGTCCTTCTTCACCACTTCGTAGCCGGTGATCTTGCTGTCAATCTTGATAGCCATGGCTGTTTCTCCTGGGACGGCGGGCCGGAGTTCGGACCGCGCCGTAACATTTAGAACTTTCCGTAATACCCTTCCTTGAGGGCGTCATACAGGTTGGCGGCGCTGTGCATTTCGCCGTCATATTCGATTTCCTCGTTGCCCTTCACCTCCACCGTCTCACCGCTCGCGAGTTGGAAGCGGTACAGGGTGTCCTCCAGGTCCTTGTCCTTCACCAGCACGCCCTGGAAGGCGCTCGGATTGAAGCGGAACGTGGTGCAGCCCTTGAGGCCCTTGTCGAAGGCATACATGTAGATGTTCTTGAAGTCCTCGTACGGGTAGTCGGTGGGCACGTTCGCGGTCTTGGAGATCGACGAATCAATCCATTTCTGGGCGGCGGCCTGCACGTCCACGTGCTGGGTCGGGGTTATGGCATCGGCGCTCACGAAATAGTCCGGGAGCATCGCCTCGGGCTCGATCGCGTCCGGGTCGGCCTTGGCATTGATCAGTGTGCGGTAGGCGAGCAGCTCGAAAGAGAAAACATCCACCTTTTCCTTGGATTTCTTGCCCTCGCGGATCACATTGCGGCTGTATTTATGCGCAAACGACGGCTCGATGCCGTTGCTGGCGTTGTTGGCCAGCGACAGCGATATCGTGCCGGTCGGAGCGATCGAGGTGTGGTGGGTGAAGCGGCAGCCGGTCGCGGCAATGCGATCGGTGAGCTCGGCCGGAAACTGCTGCATGTAACGGCTGTACTTGGCGAGCAGCACCTTGCCCGGCACCTGGTCGCCGACCTTATAACCGTCGCGCCGCATCTCCGGACGCTTGGCCAGCATCTCGGCGGTGACCGTGAAGGACTCGATCAGGATCGGGGCCGGGCCCTTCTCTTCGGCGAGTTCAATGCCGGTTTCCCAGCCGGTCTCGGCCATTTCGCGCGCCACCTGCTCGGTGAATGCCAGCGATGCCGGGTCGCCGTATTTCATGCCCAGCATGGTCATGGCCGAGCCGAGACCCAGGAAGCCCATGCCGTGGCGGCGCTTGCTGGTGATCTCGTGGCGCTGTTTCTCGAGCGGCAGGCCGTTGATCTCGACCACGTTGTCGAGCATGCGGGTGAAAATAGCCACCACCTCGCGGTAACGCTCCCAATCGAAGCGGGCGCGTTCGGTGAACGGCTCCTCCACGAACTTGGTGAGGTTCACCGAGCCGAGCAGGCAGGAGCCGTACGGCGGCAGCGGCTGTTCGCCGCACGGGTTGGTGGCGCGGATATTCTCGCACCACCAGTTGTTGTTCATCTCGTTGATCTTGTCGATCAGGATGAAGCCCGGCTCGGCGTAATCGTAGGTCGAGGCCATGATCAGGTCCCACAGCCGGCGCGCCGGGATGGTCTTGTAGATCTTGCAGGCCACCTGGCCGATGTCGTTGGTGATGTAGCCGGAGGTAGCCGGCCAGTGGCGCCAGACGACTTTGGTGTCCGGGTCTTCGTACTCGTGGCGATTGGTCGGGAACACCAGCTCCCACGGCTGGTCCTTCTTGACCGCCTGCATGAACTCGTCGGTGATCAGGCACGACAGGTTGAACTGGCGCAGACGCCCATCTTCGCGCTTGGCGCGGATGAAGTCGGCGGCGTCCGGGTGGGCGATGTCGAAGGTGCCCATCTGCGCGCCGCGCCGGCCACCGGCCGAGGACACGGTGAAGCACATGGCGTTAAAGATATCCATGAACGACAGCGGCCCGGAGGTGTAGGCACCGGCGCCGCTCACGAACGCGCCCTTCGGGCGCAACGTGGAGAATTCGTAGCCGATGCCGCAGCCGGCTTTCAGCGTGAGCCCGGCCTCATGCACGCTCTTCAGGATGCCGTCCATCGAGTCCGGCACCGTGCCCGACACCGTGCAGTTGATGGTCGAGGTCTTGGGTTTGTGCTCCAGCGCGCCGGCATTCGAGGTCACGCGTCCGGCTGGAATCGCGCCGTTCTGCAGTGCCCACAGGAACTGGCCATACCACTCCTCGCGCTTCTCCGCGCTGGTTTCAACCTCGGCCAGGGCCTTGGCGATACGCGCATAGGTGCCCTGGATGTCCTGGTCGAGGACTTCCCCGGTTTTGGCTTTGAGGCGGTACTTTTTGTCCCAGATGTCGTACGAGGCGGGTTGCAGCGGAATTTCGGTCGTGGCGGACGGAAGGGAGTGCAATTTGACGGCTTTCATTTCGTGACCACCTCCTTTATTTACCTTGGGCGCCGAGGCGCCTGGTTCTTTTATATATGTATACGGGCTGCCATCGGCAGCCTGCGGATATCCAAATCACAACATATTGTGTTTCGGTCGGTGATTAAACCCACCTTGTTGTGATCTGTCAAGCATTGCATTATCGGCCCATTATCTATCCTGATGGGCGGAGCCGGTTTGATACATATATATGAAGGGCGGCGCGGATCAGGGCCGGGATTTGGCCCGTTGCACGCAGCGATCAGAGTGAGGCGTTGTGGAATTTCATTGCTCCGGCGAATGCCGCAATCCAATTGCGCCGCCATAAGCCGTGCCAATCACATGGTCCGCTTGAGTAGCGCGCGCAGCTCTTTCAGTGAGCGGGTATTGAGTACATCCTTTTTCTCCAGCCAGCCACGTCGCGCTTGGCCGACACCGTAATAAAGATTGTCGAAATCCTGAAGCGTGTGCGCATCGCTGCTGATGGCGACCAGCACGCCTTCCTCTTTCGCCAGCTGGCAGTGGATGTCGAGCAGGTCGAGGCGTTCGGGGTGCGCATTGAGTTCGAGGAAACAGCCGCGCTCACGCGCTTTGCGAATGATCTTGAGCATGTCCACGTCGTATGGCTCGCGTTGATCAATCAGCCGGCCGCTCGGGTGGGCAAGAATCGTGAAGTGCGGGTGGTCCATGGCTTTGAGGATACGCGTGGTCTGTTTGGCACGTGCTAGCTTGAACTGCGAGTGCACCGCACCGACCACGATATCGAGTTCGCCCAGCACGTCATCCGGCAGGTCGAGGCTGCCGTCTTCGAGGATATCCACCTCGATGCCCTTGAGGATGGTGATGCCCTTGAGCTGTGCGTTGAGTTTATTTATTTCCTCCATTTGCTGGCGCAGGCGCTTCACGTCCAGCCCGTGGGCCACGGTCAGCCGGCGCGAGTGCTCGGTGATGGCGATGTAGTCGAGCCCACGCGCATGTGCTGCCTCAGCCATTTCGCTGAGCGTGTTGTGCCCGTCGGTGGCCTTGGTGTGGACGTGTAGGTCGCCTTTCAAATCCTTGAGTTCGACGAGCTTGGGTAATTTGCCGGCATGTGCCGCTTCGATCTCGCCGCGGTTCTCTCTGAGCTCGGGGGGTATCCAAGGCAGGTCGAAGCTGCGATAGACCGATTCTTCGGTATCGCCGGCAATGCGTTTTTCACCGCAGAACAAGCCGTACTCGCTGAGCTTGAGCTTGCGCTCCTGGGCGAGGCGGCGGATTTCGATGTTGTGCGCCTTGGAGCCGGTGAAGTACTGCAGCGCCGCGCCATAGCATTCCGGTTCGACCACGCGCAGGTCTACCTGCAGACCGCATTGGAGGATCACGGTCGAGCGGGTGTCACCCTTGGCGAGCACGTCGCGCACCTCGTCGTAGGTCGTGAACCAGTCCATCACTTTTGGCGCATTCGTCGCGGTCACGAGGATATCGATGTCGCCCACCGTCTCCCTGCAGCGCCGGTAGCTGCCGGCGATGACGACCTGATCGGCGGTCGGCGCCTTCTCCAGATATTTTCGCAGAGGTTCGGCATACTGGGCGGCGATGGCGAGCTTGAAGCGTTTCTGCTCGGTGACGTGCGCGCCGAGCGCAGCGAGTATCGTCTGTTCCGTTTTCGCACCGAAACCTTCCAGTTCGCGGATCTTGCCGGCCTTCGCGGCCTTGGCAAGCTGGTCGATGGATTTGACCTTGAGCGTGTCGTAGAGCGCGCGCACGCGCTTCGGGCCAAGGCCGGGAATCTTCAGCAACTCGGTAATGCTGGGCGGCACCTGTTTGCGCAACTTCTGTAATGCCTGGCACTGGCCGGTCGCAACGATTTCCTGGATCTTGGCGGCGAGGTCCGCGCCGATGCCAGGCAGCTCCATAAGGTCTTCGCCCTTCGCCACCATGTCCGCCACCGCCACGCCCATACCTTCGATCTGACGCGCGGCATTGCGGTAGGCGCGTATGCGGAACGGATTCTCGTTCTGGATTTCGAGGAGTTCAGCGATCTCCTCGAAGATCGCGGCGATGTCGGCGTTATGGACCGGCATAGCATTATCCCTTGATGCAGATCAGTGGCTCGACGCGCGCCACCTTGCGTGCCAGCCCGGCGGCATGCGCTGCCTCCACGACGGCCGATACATCCTTGTAGGCGCCCGGCGCCTCTTCCGCCACCCCGCGCGAGGTCGGGCTGCGGATCAGAATGCCGCGTTCCGCGAGTTCATCGATCACCTGCCGGCCCTTCCACTGGCGATAGGCGGCGTGCCGGCTCATGGCGCGGCCGGCGCCGTGGCAGGCGCTGCCGAACGACTGCTTCATGCCTTGTGCGGTGCCGACCAGAATGTACGAGGCCGTGCCCATGCTGCCGCCAATCAGCACCGGCTGGCCGACGGCGCGCAGTGCCTCGGGTATGGCGGGATGCCCCGGCCCGAGCGCGCGCGTCGCGCCCTTGCGGTGCACGAACAGGCGGCGCCGTTCGCCGTCGACCTCGTGTTCTTCTTCCTTGCAGGTGTTGTGCGACACGTCGTACATCAAGCGCAGGTCGGCGTGCGGCACGACTTGGGCAAACGCCGCGCGCGTGAGGTGAGTGATCACCTGACGATTGGCGAGCGCGCAGTTGATGGCAGCGCGCATCGCGCCCAGGTACTCCTGGCCGATGTCTGACTTGATCGGCGCGCACGCGAGTTCGCGGTCCGGCAACTCGATGCCGAACTGACTGGCGGCGATCGCCATGCGCTTCAGATACTCGGTACCGATCTGGTGACCGAGGCCGCGCGAGCCGCAGTGGATGCTGACGACGATGTCGTCCAGCGTCAGCCCAAACGCCTGGGCGGCCTGCGTGTCATACAGCTCGGTGACGCGCTGCACCTCGAGATAGTGGTTGCCGCTGCCGAGCGTGCCGATCTCGTCGCGCTGGCGCTTCTTGGCGTGTTCCGAGACGTTGCCGGGCTTGGCGTGTGGCATCTGGCCGTGCTCTTCGGTGCGTTCCAGATCGTTCACTGTGCCGTAACCGCGCTCTACCGCCCAGCGCGCGCCGCCGGCCAGCATCGCGTCCATCTCCGCGGCGCCCAGGCGGATGGTGCCGGTGCTGCCGAGTCCGGCCGGAATCTTGTAGTACAGCATGTCGGCCAGTTCCTTCTGATGCTCTTTCACATCCTGCGGGGTGAGCCCGGTGTGCAGGGTGCGCACGCCGCAGGAGATGTCGAAGCCCACACCGCCGGCCGAGATCACGCCTCCTAGCTCGGCATCGAAGGCGGCGACGCCGCCGATCGGAAAGCCGTAGCCCCAGTGCGCATCCGGCATGGCGTACGCCGCCTGCACGATGCCGGGCAGGGTGGCGACGTTGGTGACCTGCTCGTATACCTTGTGATCCATGGCGCGAATCAGTTCTTCGCTCGCATAGATCACCGCCGGCACGTGCATCTTGCCGTGCGGCGCGATTTCCCAGCGGGTTTCGTCGTGGCGGGTGAAGAGCGACAGATCCATGTTTGCGCCTTTAGTAATTCATACGTCCACCACGCACTGTGCCACCCAAGTGCCATCCGTTTCCTGCGCGACGCGCAGCCCGGTGTAGGTAGCGCCTTTCACTTCCACCGCCGGCTGATGGCGGGCGACGTCCAGCGGTTCGCCCCAAGCCGTGGCGGTGAGCCGCGCGCCGTCGATCTTCACCGCGTAGCGACTGAACAGAAGATGACGCGTGGCCATTTCGTACACCAGGGCATTGAGCCAATCCACGAACAGCAGCTCGTCGTCAGGCGCCTCGCACTGAATCTGAATGGCTTGGCGCGGCGCGATCTTTTGCGGGTCGGATATCACGGATGTGAGGGCGAGGGCCGCCTGTTCAAAGGCCTGTTCGCGGGTGTTCCCGAAACCGCGTACGCCCATGTCGGCTTCATGGGGAAAGTGCTCGGCATACGGGACGGCGTTGCGGGTCATGGCAGCGAAGTGCTCCTCGGCGGAGGCGGTCGCCGGCATCGGCTGCCGGCGCGGCCTGAATGGCGGCTGCATTATCTCATGCTTTGGCCATTCCCGATGCAGGGAAACAGGCGCAGAAATCCAAAGGAACAGTTACCGCGAGTCGGCCGGCGCGAGTCCGCAGCATCGGGGACGATTGATGCATGTCAAAGCAATGATCGAACAAGGGGTATTCACTGCGTTATGGTTGATTTTGCTGTTTGCCGGCCGAGTACGGCGAACGGCCATCTGATGCTGCCCGTCTCGCACGCACGGCGGAAGTGCGTGCCGACAGGCAAGTTGAACCGCGCCGGTGGCGTGAACACCCGGGAGGCAGCCATGTTGATTTCGTCCAAACCGATACATGGCATCGCCGTGCTGCTGGTGCTGTGCTACGGCACGAGTACGCAGGCCGCACCGGATGCACAGCAACGGCAACTGTCGGCATCTTGTTCCGCCTGTCACGGCACGAATGGTCACAGTCTTGGCGGCACGCCGGTGCTGGCCGGCCTCAGTCGCGAGCACTTCATCAAACAGATGCAGGATTTCAAGTCCGGCGCGCGCCCGGCCACGGTCATGAACAAGCACGCGCGGGCCTACAGCGACGATGAAATCGAAAAATTGGCGGACTTCTTCTCTGCCCAGACGCGTCGTCACGAAGACGCACCAAAATAATTCACGACACGGTTCAAGGAGAAGCTCATGGCTTTGAATCGCAGAGAGTTCCTGAAGCTTGTCGCCGCCGGCACGGGCGCCGCCACGCTCGGTGCGTGTGGCGGCGCCGGGTTGTTCGGCCGACGGCACGCGCGCGTGGTGGTCGTGGGCGGTGGTTTCGGCGGCGCGACGGCCGCCAAGTACCTGCGCCTGTGGGACCATCGCATCGAGGTGACGCTCATCGAGCGTAACCCGAAGTTCGTGTCCTGCCCGTTCAGTAATCTGGTCATCGGCGGCAGCAAGACCATGGCCGACCTCACGATCGGATACAGCACGCTGCGCAGCGAGTACGGCATCAATGTGCTGCACGCCAATGTACTCGGCGTCGATCCGCGCAAGCAGAGCGTGACCACCAGCGCCGGCGTGGTGAGTTACGATCGTCTCATCATTGCGCCGGGCATTGACTTCCTATACCGCGACGGGCTGGCCGGTCTGGCGAGTGAGGCCGCGCAGGAACAGGTGCCGCACGCCTGGAAGGCCGGCGCCCAGACCGTCATTTTGCGCAAGCAGCTGGAGGCCATGCCGGACGGCGGTGTGTACGTGCTGAGCATCCCGAAGGCGCCCTACCGATGTCCGCCGGCTCCGTACGAACGTGTCTGCCAGGTGGCGTTCTATCTCAAGACCAACAAGCCCACGTCGAAGATCATTGTGCTCGACGCCAACCCGGAAATCACTTCCAAGAAAGGCCTGTTCACCAAGGTCTGGGCGGAGATGTATCCGGGCATGATCGAGTACAAGCCGAACAACGCGGCCGAGGAGGTGGATGTCGCCACGCGCACCATCAAGACCGGGTTCGAGAAGATCAAGGCGGACGTGCTGAATGTAGTGCCGCCGCAGAAGGCCGGCGGCGTGGCGTACCTGGCCGGGGTGGTGAATGTGGACAACCGCTGGTGCGGCGTGGATTTCATCACCTATGAATCCCGGGTGCAGCAGAACATCCATGTGATTGGCGACGCCATCAGCGCACCGCTGCCCAAATCCGCGCACATGGCCAACCAGAGCGCCAAGGTGTGCGCCGGTGCGATTGTGGCGTTGCTCAATGGGTACCCATTGGCCACGAGGCCGAAGTTTGCCAACACTTGCTACAGCTTCGTGAACGCCAAGGAAGCCATGCACGTAGCCGGCGTTTATCAGTACGACCCGGTCAAGCAGACCATGGTACCGATCGCCGACAGCGTGGGCGTGTCCGCCACCTGGACGGACATCGAGGGCGGATACGCGCAGGCCTGGGCAAATAACATCTGGAGTGATGCACTGCAATAAAACAGAAAAACTTCCGTCAAATAAAAACCCGGCGTCTGGCCAGGTTTTTATTTATCAGGACGCGCTTATTGCCCGGATGGGTCGGCTAGCCTTTCTCACGAGAACTGGAAGAAAGCCCGGCGTCGGTTGTATCGGCCATCGGCCGGTCGTGCATTTCGGACAGATCCAGATAGCGCCAGCTGTCGCGCCGCCGGAACAGCTCGCGTATTATCCGGATGTTCATCTCGTGTCCGCTCTGTCGGCCATGCAGGTGTCCGAGCAGCGGTGCCCCGGCCAATGCCAGGTCGCCGATCGCATCGAGAATCTTGTGGCGCACCGGTTCATCCGGGAAGCGCAGGCCGTCTTCATTCAGCGCCCGCTCATCGTCGAACAGCACGGCGTTCGCCAGCGACCCGCCGAGCGCCAACCCGCGTGCACGCAGCCGGTCAATGTCCTGGGCAAAGCCGAAGGTGCGCGCGGCGACGATCTCGCGAGACAGGCTCACATCGTCCAGGGTCATCGACAGGCTCTGTTTTCCCACGGCGCGGCTTGCAAAGTCGATATCCAGGGTAATGCGCGGCACCGAGGCCGGCATAAGCGCGATAGAGCGGTCACGCTCGTGCACGGCTATCGGTTGCGTGATCTGGATGGCCCGGCGCGGGCGGTCTTGCTGGCGCGTGCCGATACTGTGTATCAACGACATATACGGGTAGGCACTGCCATCGAGAATGGGAATCTCGGGGCCATTGACCACGATGCGCGCATTGTCGATGCCGCTGGCATACAGCGCCGCGAGCAGATGTTCCACCGTGGACACGCAAACACCGTGAACGTTTTGCAACTCGGTACACAGCTCGGTATTGGCTGAATGAGTCCAGAGGGCCGGAATCTCCGCTTCGTCCGCCGGCACGTCACTGCGCACGAACACCCGGCCACTGTCCGGCTCGGCCGGTTCGATGCGCAGCATCACGCGCCGGCCGGAATGCAGGCCGATTCCAAAGAAGGTGATGACCTCTTTCAGAGTGTGCTGCCAAGGGTTAAGGTATGCATAGGTCATGGACATGTACCTCCCGATGAGCGATGCCCGGCTGGTTGGAAGAAGCACCGCAGTGGCGATATTTCCTTGCCTTGAGAAGATACGAGGGCGGGATCCGGCCTGCCTGTCCAGGCGCGCCAAGGGCTTGTCCCGAGCACTTGTCTACAGGCGCCAAACGCTTATCACGCGGCGACGCGCCAGAGCATTCAGCCTATGATTCCCACCACGCTGACATCCTGGGCGGTGCTGATCTGGAAGGGCCTGGAATCGGAGGGGCTGGATCCACGTCCGCTGTTCGTGCAGGCCGGGCTCAATCCGGAGCAACTGCATGATCCGAACGCGCGCTATCCGGTCGGGGGAATGACCCGTCTGTGGAATCTCGCGGTGCAGGCGACGGGCGACGAATGCTTCGGATTGTTGGCGGCAGGCTTCTGGCATCCCACAACGTTTCATGCCCTGGGCTACGCCTGGCTGGCGAGCGACACGCTCAAACACGCATTCGAGCGCATGGCGCGCTACGCTCACCTGGTGTCGAATGCCGGTAACGTAAGCATGCAGGCGGACGCGCAAGGCTATCGGGTCACGCTCGCTGCCCGGGTGCCCGACATCAAACCGGCTCCGGCGGCGCTGGATGCCACGTTCGCGGCGGTCGTGCGCATGTGCCGCACCAGCTACGGCGAAGACTTCGCGCCGCGCCGCGTGCAATTGGCGCGCAGCCGGCCGGAGGGCGCAGAACGGTTCGAGTCATTTTTCCGCTGCGCGGTCGAGTTCGATGTGTCGCCGAGCGCATTGCTGCTCGATGCACGGCAGCTCGATGCCGAGCTGCCCACGGCCAACGCCGAGCTCGCGCATGCCAGCGATAAGATCATCAGCCAGTACCTGGCGCACCTCGATCGCACGCACATTGCCCCACAGGTCAAGGCCAAACTGCTCGATCTACTCTCATCCGGAAAACTGAACGAGGCGCAGATGGCGGTTGCGCTCAACCAGAGCGAACGCAGCCTGCAGCGCAAGTTGCGCGCCGAGGGCACCAGCTTCAGCCAGCTGCTCGAAGAGACGCGCCGCGAACTCGCGCAGCGCTACATCGAGAACTCGCGTTTGTCCATTACCGAGACCGCCTACCTGTTGGGTTTTGCCGAGCCCGCCAACTTCACGCGCGCCTTCCGCCGCTGGACCGGGCAAACGCCGAGCGACTATCGACAGCATCGCGTGGGCGCGTCAGAATAAGTGGCGACGGGTGCGCTAGGAAGCTCTGAACAATTACACTCTCTCGCTTGTCGTTATTCCGGCGAAAGCCGGAATCCAGGGTTTGAATAATATCGGCCTATAGGCCGATTCTGGATGCCAGCTTTCGCTGGCATGACGTAGTTTTTTACTTGTGTGGCCTTAAGTAAGTGCCATTCAACTCGGCCCCGGGTTTTTGGTGGGCATCCGGCGGCAGTGCATCAGGTGTCGCCCAGCCGAGCAACGCGGTCACTGGTTTTGGGTACAGGCCTTCAGGCAATATCGCTTCTTATGAAGACGAAGCTCCGCGACCACTTCCCTCCCGGCCCGCCGCGCCGTTTTGCCTTGGCCGTGTTTGGCAGCGTTGTTGCCCTGGTGGTCTTGGGCATGTGGGCCGTGGTGTCCCTGCTGCATCCGTTGCCGCCGCGTACCCTGGTGATGACCACCGGCGCGGAAGGCAGTGCTTATCACGAATTCGGCAAACGCTACCAGGCGTTGCTGGCGCGCGAGGGTGTCGAGCTGCGCTTGTTGTCTTCGGCCGGCGATCTCGACAACCTGGCGCGGCTGCGCGACCCGACCTCCGGGGTGAGCGTCGGTTTTCTGCAAGGCGGCATCACGCGCAAGCGCGACGCGCCCGGCCTCGCGTCGCTCGGTTCCATTTCCTATGAACCGCTCTGGCTCTTCTATCGGGGTGCAGCGCCCGGGCCGCGGCTCGCGGGCCTGCATGGGCGCCGTCTGTCGATCGGCCCGCTGGGTAGCGGCACGCGGGTTCTGGCCCTCGAGCTGTTCGCGCGCAGCGGCATCGACCGGCGCTTCGCTGCCATACTGCCGCTCGCGCCGGAACAGGCCGCCGAGAAGTTGCTGCACGGCGACATCGACGCCGCGCTGATCTCCACCGCCTGGGAGTCGCCGGTGGTGCAGGGTCTGCTCGCCGCCCCGGGAATCGGGCTGGCCAGCTTTCCGCATACCGACGCCTATGTCGCGTTGTATCCCTATCTGACCAAACTGCTGGTGCCCGCCGGCGTCGGCAACCTGGCGCAGAACCGGCCACCGGCGAACGTGGAGTTGCTCGCCACCCAGGCCAGCCTGGTGGTGCAAAAGGATTTGCATCCGGCGATTCAGTACCTGCTGCTCGACGCCGCCGAGCAGATCCACGCCGGACCGGGGATCTTCCAGCGCGCCGGCCGCTTCCCGGCCGCCGAGACCTTTGATCTTCCGCTGAGCGGCGAGGCGCGCCACTTTTACAAATCGGGGCGACCCTTCCTGCAGCGCTATCTGCCGTTTTGGCTGGCGGTGCTGATGGATCAACTCTTGATCCTGCTCATTCCGGTCGCGGGCGTGCTGTACCCGTTGCTGCGAATCATGCCGGCCGTGTACAACTGGGGCATGCAACAGCGCATCTTCCGACTCTATCGCGAGCTGCGCGCCCTCGAGCGCGAGGTGGATGGCCCCGCCCCCGGACCACCGGGCGCCGCAGATCTGGTCGCGCGGCTGGAGCGGTTGGAGCAACGCGCCAGTCACCTGCAAGTACCGGTGACCTACGCGAACATGCTGTATACGTTGCGCAACCACATCGCCTTCGTGCGCGCACGCTTGTCGAGGGTCTAGTGCGTCACTGTCAGCGACGACGGGTGCGCCTGTCCAACATTTGGGTTCCATAATTTGGTACCGGGTTCTGCGTCTGGCACCATCTTTCTACTTGTAACCCGGTAGGTTGGGCAGAACGTTTTTTGTGAAGCCGAACATCAACCCATTGAAACATGGCTGAGTCAGTTGCCCCGTAGACTGGCCTTATTCAACGTTGCTCGGTTACATTGAACGGGGAATGTTGACGCTGGATTGGGGTGGACAGAAGGGTGATGAGGTGGGTGGGTATGGCGAGCGGTGAGATGTTGGGCTTCGCAGGCTCAGCCCAACCTACCGGGCTGGCTTGTCACCGTGCCCGACAAGGGGTATTTCGCCTTCTCAGGCTCTACGCACCCACCGAGGCCGCCATCAACAAGAGCTGGAAGCCAGGCGACATCGAGAAGCAGAAGTGAATGCCACACATCACAATCACATGAAACTTTTCGACAAGGAGAACGACAATGGGAAATGAAAGACGATCCGCTATCGAGAATTTGAATTGGTTGGGCATTGTCTTGATCGCCCTCGGCGTGGCGGCGGTGCTGGCGCCCGCTGTGGCCGGTAGTGCCGTAGTGATCGTGATCGGATTCATTCTGCTGCTCGCCGGGATCGTGCCCATCGTGCGGGGACTGAAGGCCGAGGCCTCGATGGAAAAGGCAATGAGTCTCACCTTAGGCATCGTCACTGCATTGGCGGGAATCGCGGTCATCGGCCACCCGCTCTTCGGCTTGGCGTTTCTCACGTTGTTGCTGGTGGGTTATTTTGTGGCGGAAGGCATCTGGAAGATCGTCGTTTCATTCCGCTATAAACCGGCCACCGGCTGGAGGTGGTTGTTGGCTAGCGGTGTGCTGTCGTTGATTCTTGGGCTATTGATCTGGAGTCAATGGCCCGTGTCCGGCATGTGGGCCGTGGGCGTGCTGGTGGGCGTCAATCTGCTGGGGACCGGGCTGGCATTGGTAACGCTAGCGTCGACGCTGAACAAGTCGCTCGACCGCGGTGCCTAACGACACTCCAACTGGCTCGCAACGTTCTGGGCAAGCTCGGTGGGTGGGCAGACAGGCAGGGTTTTCGTCTGCCCACGTTGTTTTGAATCTGCGCACCTGCTGGGTTTCGCCGAGCCCACCAACTTCACCCGCGCCTACCGCCGCTGGACCGGACAATCGCCTCGCGACTATCGGCAATATCACGTGGGTGCGTCGCAGTGAGCAGTGACCGTGCGCGAGCGGAGTTTGGACCTAAATCGCGTGCCCTACGATCCAAATGACCGCAGGAACGAGTTGCAAATAAGCAGTTGGGCACTATATTTATTTAGCATCGTGTACTTCACCTTGGTGCTGAGTTCCTACATCAGTACCCGTTACTAGAGGTACGAGGTGGCCGTTCATCAATCTTATATATTATATGGCAAAATTCATCAAAGAAGGCCCACTGTGAGTACCTGGAAGAAATCGAGCGCTGGAACAAAAAAATGTATGAAGTGTGGTTCTGTGTTTGCTGTGTCCATTACTCAGTTACCGACGCGAGACAATGATAGCTTTAACTGCACGGTTTGCGGGACAGAGCTGAAAAGGTGGAACAGTACAGACTCATACAGTTTCGAGTTGATAGAAAAACATAGCCTTGACCAGTAACAGCATAAGAAGCCGTATTGCTTCGCGTTTGGGCGGATGAAGAAAACGGACACCGCTCCGCTCAAAACACAATTTAACTGTCATTGAGGACACTAATGAAAAAGGCTGCCATGTTCGCTTTAATTACATCCGTGTTAGTTGGATGCGCATCAACTGGACATGTGGTGCAAATGAGTGATGTTAAAGCAACGGGGCCGAAGGTAATTGCACTAAATGCTCCTAGTGCTCCATGGGTAGGTGAGATTCAGAACCGGCTAAAACAAGAAGGTTTTAAAGTTCTTCGATGGAGTTCGCGAACGAGAGTAACACAACAAGCAGGCAACAATCGCATAGAGCAGTTCAGTGAAGCTGAGGCGCGCTATGTTCTGGTAATCGACGGTTCTGCGCCATATGACTGGACGCAGCGCTGTTTTGGCGGCGGCTACGACTTTGACCACATAAGCGTTGATCTGGTAGATGTAGCGACGAATGAAACATTGTTGAACGTAAATGGGTCCGGCTATTCAGAGAATTGCCCCCCAATGAGCGGAACGATATTCTCTGACATCGTTAAAGCAATCAGCGATGCTTGGCAGTGATGGCGTTAAGCACGTCCACCCCAAACTAACCGCGTACCGCAGCAAATGAGGCATTCAGCGCCGCAGACTTCGATGCGACGCGTTTGGTCCGCAAGCGCACCCTACATGTATATATTCAAGTCGTCAGCCGCCGGTAGATATCCGACACCTTCAGCGGCAGCTTCTTCACGTCCTCCACCAGCGCCCAGTTCACTGCGCCGTACATGTGCGGCAGGTAGTCGCGCGCCTCGGTGTCGATGGTGACGCAGAACGGGTGAATGCCGTCGCGCTTGGCCTCGATCAGGGCCTGGCGGGTGTCCTCGATGCCGTAGTCGCCGCGATAGCCGTCGTAGTCGTCCGGCTTGCCGTCCGAGAGGGTGATCAGCAGCTTGGTGCGTGCCTCGACTTCGGTGAGCAGCTTGGTGAGGTGGCGGATGGTGACGCCCATGCGCGTGTAGTCCTTCGGCTGAATGCCAGCGATGCGCTGCTGCACCAGTTCGTTGTACGGCTCGTCGAAGCGCTTGATGCGGTACAGTTCGCAGCGCTTGCGCGTCATGCCGGAGAAGCCGTAGATCGCGTAGCAGTCGCCCAGCACTTCGAGGGCTTCGCACAGCATCACCAACGACTCGCGCTCGGCGTCATTGATCCAACCCTTGGTCGAGCCGCTCATGTCCACCATGAACATTACCGCGATGTTGCGCTCGAGCTTGTGCAGCTTGGTGAACAGGCGCTCGCTCATTTCGCGCCCGGTGTGCATGTCGGCCCAGGCTTCAACTAAAGCGTCGAAGTCGACGTTGTCGCCGTTCGCCTGCTTCTTGAGCAGCTTCTCCTCGCCGCGCAGCGCCTCGAAGGTCTTGCGCAGGCCGTGGATCAGGCTCGCGTACTTGTGACGGGTGCGCGCCACAAACGGCTCGTCCACCGGGTGCACGTCGATCTCGCGCAGCACGCACCACTGCTTGCGGTAGTGCTGGCGGCGGAAGTCCCACTCTGGGTACAGGAACGCGCCCTCTTCGTGGTAGGTGCCTTTCCACACGTCCTCGGGTTTCTTCTCTTCGTTCTCGCGCCGGTAGCCGCCGTCGCCGGCGGCGGTCAGGTAGTCATCCGGAATCTGGTCGAGATCCTGAATGATGGAATCCATGAGCGCGCGCACGTTGTCGGGCGGCGTGATTGGTTTGCCGTCGAGATTCAGCGCGAAGCTGAACTCGCCCTCGCGCTCCTCGTTCTGGCTGACGCTGAAGCGCCCGGCGAGCAGGTCCTGCTCGGCGGATTCTTTGTATTCGCCGTCCTTCTCGCCCAGCATCTGCATGAGCGCGGTGCGGAACTCGTTCTTCTCGCGTGCGATGCGTGCTGCCACCGCTGCCTCCACGCGTTCCGGATGCATCGTGCCCTGATAACTGACCGGCACGGGCAGCTCGCCGGCATACAGTTCGGCGAGCAGCGCCAGCGTGTCCTGCACGCTGGATTCTGTCCAACGCAGGCGTGCAACTTTTTCTTCCCATGCTGTCGGACACAGGCTTTCATTGAGCGTCGCGCGCAGCTCGCCCATTTCGCGGTGCAGGCCAGTGAGGTCGCGCGCCAGTCGCGCATCCAGGCGAATGGTTTCAAGCGCGTGGAACAGGCGCAGCGCGCGCTCCGGGTCGGGATAGTGTTGCAGGGCGTCGTTCAGGCCAGCGCGAAAACTCCCGTAGTACGTCTGCGCCCACTGGTGCGCGACCATCGCCTTGTACAGGCGGAAGTTCTGCTCGCGTTCCGGCAGACGCGCCACCCGGGCCGGAAGATAGAGCGTACTGGTATCGGTGTAGAGGTCATCGCTGTTTTCAAGCTTGAGCGGCCGGCCGGACAGACCGCGTACAAACAGTTCGAGCACGCCGGAGATATTCTCGAATGCGACGCCGCAGGCGTTGTCGCGCGCCTCAGCGGCGAACACCGCCACCTCGCGGAACACCTTGCACGCCGGGAACAGACCCATGCGGTCGTACACGTCCATCGCCTGCACAATCCACGCCTCGATGTCCGCGAGCGCCATGCGGCGCAGGCCTTCCGGCGCCTGATTGGCGAACAGGTAAGCCATCTCGGTGTTGGTGCGGGCGATGATGTCCGTCCAGCGCAGCACGAACTCCTGCTCGCTGCGTGCAAACGCCGCCAGCGCTTCGGCCAGGTGCGTGGTGCGGCGCGCGGACAGGGCCGGATCGAGGGATGCGTCGAGCCGGATTTCCAGTTCTGCGGCGGTCAAAGGCTGATGATTCATATGATCGTTGGCGACACAGCGTGCAGGAAAGAACCTCGATGCCCGAAATCAGAATTACTTCCTGTCCGGTTGCTGCGCCCCTAGTGCGTTTGCACGGCAAGAACTTTTAGAAGAGCGACGCGCCCAGCTCGTTCACCGCGGCGAGCATCTCCGCGTCATCGGTGAGCGCCTCGGCGATGGCACTGCGGCAGGCCGTGCGTGGATCGATGCCGGAGGCGATGAGTTTGCCGGCATGCACCAGCAGGCGTGTGCTCGCACCTTCATCCAGGCCGCTGCCCTTGAGGTTGCGTGTCATGCCGGCAAACTTTACGAGTTTCGCAGCAATGGGCTCGTCCACACCGGACTCGTGGCGCACGATTTCCTTTTCGAGTTCCGGTTTCGGGTAATTGAATTCCAGTGCCACGAAGCGCTGGCGCGTGGATTGCTTGAGATCCTTGAGCACGCTCTGGTAGCCGGGGTTGTAGGAGATGGCGAGGCAGAATTCGGCTGGCGCCTCCAGCAGCTCGCCGGTCTTCTCCATCGGCAGCACGCGCCGGTCGTCGGCGAGCGGATGAATCACCACGGTGGTGTCCTTGCGCGCCTCGACGATTTCGTCGAGATAGAGGATTGCGCCGGCGCGCACTGCGCGCGCCATCGGCCCATCCACCCACACGGTTTCGCCGGCGGTGATGAGATAACGGCCGACCAGGTCGGAGGCGGTGAGGTCATCGTGGCAGGAAACGGTAATGAGCGGGCGTTTCAGCCGCCACGCCATGTGTTCCATGAAGCGCGTCTTGCCGCAGCCGGTCGGGCCTTTGAGCAGCACCGGCAGGCGATTGCGAAACGCCGCCTCGAACAGCGCGATCTCGTCGCCCTGCGAGGCATAATAAGGTTCCTCGGTAATCCGATACTCTTCGGTCTTGAGGGCGCGTGCGGTCACTGAATCACCTAGCGTTACTGCGGTTTACGCGAATTAAGGAAATCACGCCTGCACAAAAATAGCCATTTAAGCTGACACGACCAGTATGCCAAAAAACGCGCGGCGTTTCCCGAAAAAGCCGTTGACGGCCCTGCGGGCCTTCCCGACAATACGCGCTCTATGCCGGGCCGGTTGTGAATACAGCCTGTTTATCCAGTCATTCAAAATTTAATTCATATAAGGTATGGCGCAGACGTAGCCGGGCACGCCCGGTAAGAGTATGGTTTAGCCCCTGATTTTGTCAGTTCGGCGTCGGGCAGGAAGCCCAAGTGCCGCGAAGCACATGGATGTGCAAGAGCGGCCAACATACCGATTCCTTATTAATATCCACGCGGTGGAGGCCTGTCCATGGCGGACGTAGTTGCAACAAACGAGACCATTTTGGTGGTCGGTGGGGGCATCAGCGGCATGACCGCGGCCCTCGAAGCTGCCGAATGCGGCAAAGACGTAGTTCTGGTGGAAACGAACCCGTCGCTCGGCGGACGCGTCAGCCAGCTCTATAAATACTTCCCCAAGCTGTGCCATCCGACCTGCGGCCTGGAGATCAACCTCAAGCGCCTCAAGGCGCAGAAGCGCCTGCGTGTGGTGACGCTCGCCGAGGTGCAGAAGATCGATGGCAAGGCCGGCGACTACAGCGTGGCGCTCAAGATCAAGCCGCGTTATGTGAACGAAAACTGCACCGCCTGCGGCGCCTGCGGCGAGGCGGTGAGTGCCGAGATCCCGAATCCGCACAACTACAACCTCAACAAGATGAAGGCGGCGTACCTGCCGCATGCCATGGCCTATCCGCAGCGCTACGTGCTCGATCCTTCGATCATCGGCACGCCGGACGCCGACAAGGCCAAGGCCGCGTGCAAGTACGACGCCATCGACCTCGGCATGAAGGAAGAGAACATCACGCTCAAGGTCGGCGCCATTGTTTGGGCGACCGGCTGGCGACCGTACGATGCCGCCAAGATCCAACCGTATGGCTACGGCCGTTACAAGAACGTCATCACCAGCGTCGAGTTCGAGCGCATGCTCGATTCGTTCGGCCCGACCGGTGGCAAGCTGATCCGGCCCTCGGACGGAAAAGAAGCCAAGAACGTTGCGTTCATTCAGTGCGCCGGCTCGCGCGACCGCAATCACCTCAAGCACTGTTCGCGCATCTGCTGCATGGCCTCGCTCAAGCAGACCACCTATGTGCGCGAGAAGTTTGGCGACGACGCCAACGTCTCGATCTACTACATCGACATTCGTGCCATCGACCGTCTCGAAGACTTCTACAAGAAGGTGCAGGCCGACCCGAAGGTGAAGTTCATCAAGTCCAAGGTCGCGAACATCACCGAGGACAAGGCCAGCGGCAATCCGATCCTGCACGGCGTGGACACCGAAGGCTACCACCGCTACGACAACGCGCACGACCTGGTGGTGCTCGCGGTCGGCATGGAGCCGAGCGTGGATGCCAGCAAGATCATGAAGGGCGTGGCCGCGGACGTGAGCGGCTTTATTGATATCAACGCGACCACCGAAGCGGTGTTCGGCGCCGGCTGCGCGTCGAATGCGCTGGACGTGAACCGCGCGGTGCAGGGCGCCACGGCGGCCTCGCTGCGCGCGATTCAGGTGATCAACCGCGTTTCGAGAGCGGAGGCTTAATTGATTTTATGACAAGACGAACGAGCACAGCGAGTAGGGCTACTGGTCTTATGGCAAGACGAACGAGCACAGCGAGTAGGGCTACTGGTCTTATGGCAAGACGAACGAGCACAGCGAGTAGGGCTACTGGTCTTATGGCAAGACGAACGAGCACAGCGAGTAGGGCTACATAAATGGCAGACATGAAAATCGGCGCGTACATCTGTAAGGGCTGCGGGATCGGCGAACGCCTGAACACCGCCCAGCTGGTGAACATCGCCACGAAAGAAGGCAAGGCCGGCATCGCGCGCGAGCACGAGTTCCTGTGCAACGCCAGCGGCGTGGACATGATCAAGCAGGACATCGAGAAGGAAGGTGTGAACCACGTGGTCATCGCCGCCTGCTCGCGTCGCGCCAAGGCCGAGACCTTTAATTTCGGCAACATCGCGCTGACCCGCACCAACCTGCGCGAAGGCGTCATCTGGATCACCCCGGCCGGCGACGACCACAAGGAAGTCGTGCAGGAGATGGCCGCGGACTACGTGCGCATGGGCTGCGCCGAAGTGAAAAAGATGGAAGCGCCGCAGACCAACCCGAATCACGGCAACAACAAGCGCATTCTGGTGGTCGGCGGCGGTATCTCCGGCATGACCGCGGCGATCGAAGCGGCCAAGACCGGTTACGACGTGCTGCTGGTGGAGAAGACCGGCAACCTCGGCGGCATGGCAGCGAAGCTCGCCAAGCGCATGCCGTTTCGCGAACCGTACAGCGCTCCGGTGGATACCGGCATCGCCGGCCTGATCAAGCAGATCGAGGCCGACAAGCATATTAAGGTTTTCCTGAATTCAACCATCAGCAAGACCAGCGGCGCGCCCGGCCAGTTCAGCGTCGACATCTCGACCGAATCCGGTTCGACCGCCACCGAGAACGTAGGCGGCATCATCATGGCCTCGGGCTTCACGCCGTACGACGCCAACAAGCTGCCGCACCTGGGCTTCGGCAAGAGCAAGGACGTGGTCGACCAGGTTGGGCTGGAACTGCTGGCCAAGGCCGCGAACGGCGGCGCGATCAAGCGCCCGTCCGACGGCAAAGAGGTCAAGAGCGTGGTGTTCATCCAGTGCGCCGGCCAGCGTTCCGACAAGGAAGGCGAGCTGCCGTACTGCTCCGGCCACTGCTGCAACACCTCGATCAAGCAGGCCATGTACTTCAAGGCCGCCAATCCGGACATCGACACCAACATCCTGTACACCGACCTGCGCACCCCGGGCAACGGCGAGGACTTCTACCGCAGCGCCCAGAAGCAGGGCGTGATCTTCACCAAGGGGGTCGTTTCCGAAGTCGTCTCCGGCAACGGCGCGCTCGAGGTCAAGTTCAACGACAAGATCCTGAACGAAGACGCGATCGCCAAGGCCGATCTGGTGGTGCTGGCGACCGGCATGGTGGCGAACTCCGGCGTGGACATCGACGCGGTGAAGCAGGATGAGCCAGGCCAGTGGGCGGAGAACAAGGTGTCCGTGCTCAACATGGTCTACCGCCAGGGCAAGGACCTGCCGCTGCTCAAGAACGGCTTCAACGATTCGCACTTCATCTGCTTCCCGTACGAGACGCGCCGCACCGGCATCTACACCGCCGGTCCGGTGCGCCGGCCGATGGACATGGCGCAGGCGATCGAGGACGCGACCGGCGCCACGCTCAAGGCGATTCAGGCGGTGGAAAACGCCTCGCTCGGCCGCGCCGCGCACCCGCGTTCCGGCGACCTTTCCTTCCCGAGCGTGCGCATGGAGGGCTGCACCCAGTGCAAGCGCTGCACCGTGGAGTGCCCGTTCGGCGCGATCGATGAGGACGAGAAGCGCTATCCGGTCATCAACGAGTCGCGTTGCCGGCGTTGCGGCACCTGCATGGGCGCCTGCCCGGTGCGCGTGATCTCGTTCGAGAACTACTCGGTGGACAGCGTCGGTTACCAGGTCAAGGCCGTGGACATCCCCGACCAGTTTTCGGAGAAGCCGCGCATCCTGGTGCTGGCCTGCGAGAACGACGCCTACCCGGCGCTCGACATGGCGGCCATGAACAAGATCCAGTACTCGGCGTTTGCGCGCGTCATTCCGGTGCGCTGCCTGGGTTCGGTCAACACCATCTGGATCAACGACGCATTGAGCAGCGGTTACGACGGCGTGATCCTGATGGGCTGCCAGAAGGGCGAGAACTACCAGTGCCACTTCGTGAAGGGTTCGGAGCTCGCGCATGTGCGCATGAGCAAGATCGATGACACCCTGAAGGGCATGTCGCTCGAAGTTGAGCGCGTGCAGACTTACGAGGTCGCGATCACCGACATTCAGCGCGCCCCGGCGCTCATCAACCAGATGGCTGACACGATTCAGAAGATTGGCTTAAGCCCGCTTAAGTTCTAGGAGCGGAATCGTAGGCAAGACGAACGAGCATAGCGAGTAGGGCTACGTAATCTTATCGAAAGACGAACGAGCACAGCGAGTAGGGCTACCTTTATGAGCAAAGCGAATCAGGCAATGGTCGAGAAGTACCACAACGACTTCCTAAAGGAAGTCGAGGCCAACGTGGAAGAGGGCAACTGGGTCAAGATGTGCATGCAGTGCGGCGTGTGCTCGGGCTCCTGCCCGCTGGGTGCGGCTTGGGAGCATCCGCCACAGGAGATCTTCATGATGATTCGCGCCGGCAAGCGCGACGAGGTTCTGAAGAGTGAGTCCATGTGGATGTGCACCAGCTGCTACAACTGCATCGTGCGCTGCCCGCGCGAGCTGCCGATCACCCACATCATGCACGGTCTGGCGAACTACGCGCACCGTCTCGGTATTGCGCCAAAGCAGAATCCGACGCGGCGTTTCGCACAGATGTTCTGGAAGAACATCGCCTCGACCGGTCGTGTGAATGAGCTGAAACTATCCGTCGGCCTGTACTTCATGGATGGCATTGCCTCCGGCATCAAGAAGGGCCTGGAGATGCTGCCGGTGGGTCTGGGGCTGATGAAGACCGGACGCCTCAACCCGATGGGCCTGTTCAGCTCGCACGGCATCAAGGGCAAGAGCGACCTGCAGAAGATGCTCAAGAAGGCGCGCGAGATCGAAGACAAGCGCAAGCAGCTGGCCTGAGCGAGAGGATAGAAATCATGGCAAAGAAAGAATATTCGTTTTACCCGGGCTGCTCCTCGGAGCGCAAGGCCTCGGCCGCCAACTACATGGTCTCGGTCGAGTCCATGTGCAAGACGCTCGACATCAAGCTCAACGAGATTCCCGACTGGAACTGCTGCGGCGCGTCCATCGGCTACGCCGAGGGCGGCGAACTGCCGCGCCACATCATGAACGCGCGCAACATCGCGCTGTCCGAACAGCACAATCCGAAGCAGGATATCGTTGCGACCTGCGCGGCCTGTTGGCTCGGCACCAAGGAGACCCAGGAGCGCATCACCCACTCGGGCGAGCTGCTGGCGGACGTCAACAGCATCCTGAAAGACGCCGGCCTCGAATACAAGGGCGAACCCAAGGTGCGCCACATGGTCGAAGTGCTGATCGAAGACCTCGGCTACGACGAACTCAAGAAGCCGGTGAAGAAGCCGCTCGAAGGCATCAAGATCGCCGGCTACGTCGGCTGCCAGACCAATCGTCCGTTCGGCGTGGACGGCGAATCGTTCGAGAACCCGAAGTATCTCGACAAGCTGGTCGAGACGGTCGGCGGCGAAGCCGTCGAGAAGTACGACCAGAAGGTCACCTGCTGCGGCGGCGCGCTCGCCTTCTCCGAGCCGGAGAAGAGCCAGGCGCAGATCAAGAAGATCATCGAAAGCGCCTACGACTACGGCGCCGAGATGATCGTCACCCCGTGCCCGGTGTGCCAGATGAACGTCGAAGTCTACCAGGGCCAGATCAACAAGAAATACAACACCAAGTTCAACATCCCGGTGGTGTACTACTCACAGTTGATGGCCGTGGCCTATGGCGCCAATGCCAAGGAAGCCGGTCTCGACGGCAACATCGTGCGTGCCACCAAGCTGGAAGAGATCGCCGCCAAGAAGTAATTCCATTTGTCCGTTCGACAAAAAGCCCGCGTCAGCGGGCTTTTTGTACCCTCCAGGGATGGAGTCATGCCGCGAGAGCACAGGGATGTGCGTAGCGGCAGAGGAACACCGCCGCCTAAATAAATATCGCATGGATGCGTTTCATGGCGCTGCATAAGACAGACCAGAGGTCTGTGGTCCGGGTGGCCGCTTATGCACATCACCGTCCTGAGCAAACCCTGTTTTACCAACTCGTCGAATAACACTTGCCCGCGTTCGTTTCAGCACTGTCCGCCGAGGGCGTCACATTGCCCTGCACCGTGCACGGGAGCAGGCCTGTTGCCGGAAGGCCGGGTTGTTCACTGACCTTTCAGGAAGTCGATCCTGCAACGCAAGTTGCCGCACGGGGTGGCGCGGCAGGGGATCGGTTGGCCCAAGGGCTGGAATGGGTGGGAGCGTGCAGCGAACGAGGGCGGATGCTTCCGCGAGGGCCGCAGAATTGGGCAAGATTTCGCAGTGATAGTGATAACGGGGCGAGGGGCTGTCGGCTAGCTGCGAACGACTCGTGGACTTGGGGGCAAAGAGGTGTTTATTTTTCTTGTACCTGCAAGATTGGTCCCCGACCCACGGTCAAGGCGACCCGAAGAGCTGTCAATGCCTCCTCCCAAAAGACTTTTTCTTTTCCGCCAATAATTTTTTCTTTGGTTGCTTCCTAAAATGGATGCAAGCTACCATCCGCCTCCTTCTGGAGATGCGCTCCAGGAGCCAAGCCAGTTTTCGCTTTTATGGCGCGGTACTTTTCAATTTCACTTAAGGGAGCCTCATGAATAAAATTAAAACCAAGCAGTGCCTGAAGATGATCATCGTGGGGGCCGCGTTGGGCCTGAGTAATCTGACGTTTGCCGCCGCGCCCGCCTACACCATCACCGACCTGGGCGACCTCGGTGGCGGCCAGGCCTGGGCCCAAGCCATTAACCAAGCGGGCCAGGTAGCCGGTTTGGCCGCAACCAACCTACAAGAGGCCACCGTGTGGCACGCTTTCCGCTGGAACCACGGCACCATGACTGACCTGGGCACGCTTCCCGGCGGTACCAACAGCAGCGGCGCCGCCATCAACGACCGAGGCCAGGTAGCGGGTGGTAGCGATACCGCCAGCGGCCAGAACCATGCCGTCCTTTGGAGCGGCGGCAGCATCACTGACCTCGGCACTCTTCCTGGCGGTACCTTCAGCTGGGCCACCGGTGTCAACAACCTAGGACAGGTAGTGGGCTATTGCGACACCGCGAGCGGCGAATGGCACGGATTCCTGTGGAGCCACGGCACGATGACCGACCTGGGCATGTTCTGGCCGATGGGTATCAACGACCGAGGCCAGGCAGTGGGCTCGGCCAACACCGCCAGCGGCGGCGCTCTTTGGAGCCACGGCACCCTGACCGACCTCGGCACGCTTCCCGGCGGTAGGGTCAGCGGCCCCAGCGCCATCAACGCCCGCGGCCAGGTAGTGGGCTGGGGCGACACCGCTGACTCTCAGGTACATGCCATCCTGTGGGAGCGCGGCGCCATGATCGACTTGGGCACTCTTGCCGGCGGTGACTTGAGCCAAGCCACCGCGATCAACGACCTAGGCCAAGTGGTGGGACCTGCAAGCACGGCGACCACCGGTGGTGCCGCATTTGTCTACAGCAAGGCTACTGGCATGGTGGACTTGAGCACCCTGCTGCCGCCAGATTCGGGCTGGTTAGTACCCACCCCATCGGGTATCAACAATCGGGGTCAAATCGTTGGGATTGGGTTTAAGGGCGGGTTTCCATATATTTACCGCCGGGCGGTTCTCCTGACGCCGGTGGCAGCGCAGCCGTAGTCGAAGCGGGCACGCTGCAGACAGTCTGTTCCCAGGGGCGGCCGGTGGCCGCCCCTTTTTTTATTGCCTTCGTTATTCCATACCGCGGGGAATACCTCCGCCGTCCGTGCCCGCGCAGCGCCTTGGTTCTGGAACGCACTGCCGACGACTGCATGGATGCAGGAGGTACGAGCCCATGGATGGGCGAAGGTAGAACAATGCCGGAGCAATGGTCGAGAGCAACGCACGCAGCAGTTACCGAGAACAGCTATCTGGCCGCGGATGCGGTGGAGGAGGGGTCCGATGGATCAACTGCTGGGTCACTCCCTTAATACCTATATATTAGGTATCACCTCGCCGTGGGACCAAGCCAAGGCCGCAGGGTCTTTACCCGGCAAACCTTGCCGGCCGGTGACCCGGACCCGGTCGCGGACAAGCTTGCTAAGGTGGCCGGATTCTCGCCGATCGGATCGAGGCGAGGGCCGCAGGCCATGGATGGCCTGTCTGCGGACTCGCTGCATGCCGGCGTGGCCGCCAAGGCCCACGAACGCAAGCAGCGCGAATGACTGCGCCGCGACATCGCGCACCCGGCGGTATCGGAAAAGTGCTTATCGCTGACATCGCCCGGCTCGCCACCCTGGTGCCCAAGCCCCGGGTCCACCTCACCCGCGATCACGGTGTGTTCGCCCCCAACAGCCAACCCCGTGCGTTGGTGATGCCGGCCAAACGGGGTAAGGGCCACAAGCCCAAAGCACTCGATGAAGCGCGAGAACAAACGCCGGCCGAACGCCGCGCATCCATGACCTGGGCCGAGCGACTGAAGCGGGTGTTCCACATCGACATCGACATCGAGACCTGCCGTGCATGCGCTGGCGCGGGCAGGATCGCCGCTCCCGCGCATCTCTGCGCTCGCGGCATTAGTGCAACCATGCACGTCATCGCCGGCATCGAAGACCCGGTTGTGATTAAGAAGATCCTCACCCACCTGAAGGAAAAGGCGGCTTCGGTGGGAGCAGGCCTGTAGCAGGAAGGCCGGGCGCCGCCGCTGTGCGGGCAACGCCCAGGTCGGCAAGCCAAGTTGTTCGACTGACCTTCAGGAGGCCAATCCTGCAACGCAAGTTGCTGCACGGGGTGGCGCGGCAGGGGATCGGTTGGCCCAAGGGCGGGAATGGGTGGGAGCGTGGAGCGAACGCGGGCGGATGCTTAGGACGGGCCACGGTCTGGGGCAAGATTACGCCGCGAGAGTGGGGTGAAGGGCCGTCGCCTACCTGCGAACGACTCGTGGACTCAAGGACGAAGAGGTGTTTATTTTTCTGATACTTTCGGCCATTCCCCACGCACGATTTGACCTAAATCATTTCGACCATCGCTTATATGGTCTATGTTCACCGCCGAGTGACAGGGAAGCAGCGATGGGTATGACCAAGGACATCAGTAGACGGCAGTTTCTGCGTGGCGATTTCCGTGACAAGCGTGTGTTGTTGCGTCCGCCTTGGTCGCTGGCCGAATGTGATTTTGTCGAGCGCTGCACACGCTGCGGCGATTGCGTGCGCGTCTGCCCGCAGAAAATCCTGCAGCCGATGGACGCCGGGTTTCCAGTGGTCAACTTCAGCGGCGGCGAGTGCACGTTCTGTGCCGCCTGTGTCACCCATTGCGTGAGCGGTGCGCTGGTGCGCCCGTTTGCTCCAGCCTCCGAACTATCCCCTCCGTGGCAGATCAAGGCGGTCATCACCGATGACTGTCTGGCCAAACGCGGCGTGTACTGCGAGGTATGCCGCGATCAGTGCGTGCCGCGCGCGGTCACGTTTCGCCCCAGGGTCGGCCGGATCGCCAGCCCCAGCGTGCAGACCGCGGCCTGCACCGGTTGTGGCGCGTGTGTCGGGCCCTGTCCGGCCGGCGCGATTCAGATCAGGCGGCCGGCGGGTACGGCCGGCGTGGAATCCGTCAATACAGTGGAGGTGGTATGCACATAGTCGGTGTCGTGGTACGCACCCGTCCAGAGCTCGTCCGTTCCGTGGAGCAGCGCATACGCGAACAGCCGGGCGCCGAGGTACATGTCGTAAGCGCTGACGGCAGGATGGTCGTGACCATCGAGGGCGAGAATCGCCGGTCGGTGGCCGACATGATTTACCAGCTGGATGCACTGCCGGGCGTCTTGAATGCCGCCATGGCCTATGAGCACTCTGATTATGATCCCAAGCAACTGGAGGCGTCGCAATGAAACTGACCAGACGTGATTTCATCAAGACCAATGCGGTGGCGGCAGCGGCGGTCGCCGCCGGACTACAGCTGCCCGGCATAGGCGTGGCATCACCCAAGACCGATGACAGCATACGCTGGGACAAGGCGCCGTGCCGTTTCTGCGGCACCGGATGCAGCGTGCTGGTCGGCGTCAAGGATAACCGCGTGGTGGCGACGCAAGGCGATCCGGATGCGCCGGTGAACAAGGGTCTGAACTGCATCAAGGGATATTTCCTGTCCAAGATCATGTATGGCGAAGACCGGCTGACCACGCCGCTGCTGCGCAAGAAAAATGGCAAGTACGACAAGAACGGCGATTTCGTCGCGGTGTCGTGGGATGAGGCGTTCACTGTCATGGCGGAGAAATATACCGCCGCCATCAAGACCAAGGGCCCCACGTCCGTCGGCATGTTCGGCTCCGGCCAATGGACCGTGTGGGAGGGTTACGCGGCATCCAAGTTCATGAAGGCCGGGCTGCGCTCCAACAATCTCGATCCGAATGCGCGCCACTGTATGGCGTCCGCCGTGACCGGTTTCATGCGCACCTTCGGTATCGATGAACCCATGGGCTGTTATGACGACCTGGAGCACGCCGACGCCTTCGTGCTCTGGGGTTCGAACATGTCGGAGATGCACCCCATCCTCTGGTCGCGTCTCACCGACCGGCGCCTTACCGCCGATCACGTGCGGGTCGCGGTGCTATCCACCTTCGAGAATCGCAACTTCGATCTGGCCGATCTCGGCATCGTGTTCAAGCCGCAGAGCGATCTGGCGATCATGAATTACATCGCCAACTACATTATTCAGAATGGCGCGGTCAATCAGGATTTCGTCGAGAAGCATGTGAATTTCGCCGCCGGCGTCACGGATATCGGTTACGGTCTGCGACCCACTCATCCATTGGAGAAGGCCGCTAAGAACGCGGAGAATGCCAACGATTCGAAGCCGATTTCATTCGACGAGTATAAAAAGTTCGTTTCCGAATACACACTCGACAAGGCGCACACCATATCCGGCGTGCCCAAGAAGCAACTCGAGGACCTAGCCAAGATCTACGCCGATCCGAAAAAGAAGGTGGTGTCATACTGGACCATGGGTTTCAATCAGCACACCCGCGGCACCTGGGCCAACAATCTCATCTATAACATCCATCTGCTTACCGGCAAGATCTCCGAGCCCGGCAACGGACCGTTTTCGCTCACCGGCCAGCCGTCGGCGTGCGGCACGGCGCGCGAGGTGGGCACGTTCTCCCACCGGTTGCCAGCCGACATGCTGGTGAACAAAAAGGAACACCGCGATATCGCGGAAAAGATCTGGAAGCTGCCGCCCGGGACCATACCCGAGAAACCCGGCTATCACGCGGTGCTGCAGAATCGCATGCTCAAGGACGGCAAGCTCAACGTCTACTGGGTGATGTGCAACAACAACATGCAGGCGGCGGCCAACATGAACGAGGAGACGCTGCCGGGCTACCGCAATCCGGAGAATTTCATCATCGTCTCCGATCCCTATCCCACGGTCACCACCCTGGCCGCCGACCTGATCCTGCCGACCGCCATGTGGGTGGAGAAGGAAGGCGCCTACGGCAACGCCGAGCGTCGCACCCAGTTCTGGCGCCAGCAGGTCAAACCCGTGGGCCAGGCGAAATCCGATCTATGGCAGATCGTCGAGTTCTCCAAGCGCCTCAAGGTCGACGATGTCTGGCCGCAAGAACTGTTGGTCAAGAAACCGCAATATCGTGGCAAGACCCTGTTCGACATTCTTTACGCCAATGGCGAGGTGAACAAATATCCGGTCAGCCAGGTGCAGCAGGGTTTTGATAATGACGAGTCAAACCACTTCGGCTTCTATCTGCAAAAGGGTTTGTTCGAGGAGTACGCCAGCTTCGGCCGCGGACATGGCCACGATCTGGCACCGTTCGACCTGTACCACAAGGCGCGCGGCCTGCGCTGGCCGGTGGTGGACAACCAGGAAACCCTGTGGCGCTTCCGCGAAGGGTATGACCCTTACGTGAAGAAAGGCGAGGGCGTGCGTTTCTACGGCAAACCCGACGGCCGCGCGGTGGTCTTTGCGCTTCCGTATGAACCGCCGGCCGAAGTACCTAATAAGGAGTACGACATATGGTTGGTGACCGGCCGCGTACTGGAGCACTGGCACTCGGGCAGCATGACGCGACGCGTACCCGAATTGTACCGCGCGTTCCCCGACGCTGTGGTCTTCATGAACCCGGATGATGCCCAGGCGCGCGGCCTGCAACGCGGCATGGCGGTGAAAATCCAGGCGCGCCGCGGCGAGATCACGATGCGCGTGGAAACCCACGGGCGCAATCGCCCGCCCCAGGGCGTGGTGTTCGTCCCGTGGTTCGACGAAAGCCGGCTGATCAACAAGCTGACGCTCGATGCGACGTGTCCGATCTCGAAGCAGACCGACTATAAAAAATGCGCCGTGCGCATCGTGAAGGCTTGATCGGTATGTGGGACAAACAGCGGGGCTGACGGCGGGGCGATATGGCGGGCATCGGCGACAAACCGCGAGACACGCAGGCACAGGGCATTAGCCGCCGGCGTTTTCTCAGCGACACGGCGCGCATGGCGTGCGGTGTCGCCCTGGTCGGTCTCGGATTGGGCCTGGTCGCGCGTCAGGCGCGCGCACTGCCGTCCGACGCCCTGCGTCCACCGGGCGCGTTGCCGGAGGATGAATTCCTCGGTGCCTGTGTGCGTTGCGGCCTGTGTGTGCGTGGCTGCCCGTACGCCACGCTCGACCTGGCGCGTTTCGGCGGTCCGATCGCAGTCGGCACGCCGTTTTTCACCGCACGCCGGATTGCCTGTGAGATGTGCGAGGACATACCGTGCGTGGCGGCCTGTCCCACCGGCGCCCTGGACAAGCAATTGAAACGCATCGAGGACGCGCGCATGGGCCTGGCCGTGCTCATCGATCAGGAGAATTGTCTCAACTTTCAGGGCCTGCGCTGTGACGTCTGTTACCGCGTGTGTCCGCTGATCGATAAGGCCATCACCCTCGAACTCCAGCACAACGTGCGCACCGGCAAACACGCGCTGTTCATCCCGGTGGTGCATTCCGATCAGTGCACCGGCTGCGGCAAGTGCGAGAAGTCCTGCGTGCTGGAGGAAGCGGCCATCAAAGTCCTGCCGCTGCATCTGGCGAAAGGCCGATTGGGCCGGCACTATCGCCTCGGCTGGAAGGAAAAAGAAAAAGCCGGCCAGCCGTTGGTGCCGGACATCATCGACCTGCCTGACCGTATGCCGGAGCCGGGTCGATGAAAAAGAACCCCGGACTTGAGGCGATCAGGGAAAAGGGCTGGTGGCCTGCCCACCAGTGGCTGATCCTGCGACGACTCACGCAACTCACCGTACTCGGCGTGTTTCTCGTCGGCCCCTGGTTCGGCCTCTGGATAGCGAAGGGCAATCTCAACGCCAGCCGCACGCTGGATGTGCTGCCACTGACCGATCCCTATGTGTTGCTGCAAGCGCTGCTCGCACGGCACGTCCCGGAACTGACCGCGGTCATCGGTGTGGCGATCGTGGTGGTGTTTTATCTGCTGGTTGGCGGGCGCAGCTATTGTGCCTGGGTCTGTCCGCTCAACATGGTCACCGATGTCGCCGCCTGGCTGCGGCGGCGGTTGGATATCGGTCCGGGCGCCCACTTCAAGCGTACTACGCGCTACTGGATACTGGGCGCAACACTGCTGGTGTCTCTGGTGACTGGAAGCGTGGCGTGGGAACTGGTCAACCCGGTTTCGCTCCTGCACCGCGGCCTGATTTTCGGCATGGGCGCCGCCTGGGCAGTGGTGCTGGCGGTATTCCTGTTCGACCTGTTCGTGAGCCGGCGTGGCTGGTGCGGCCACTTGTGTCCGGTAGGCGCGTTCTACAGTCTGTTGGGGGTTTACAGTCCGCTGCGCGTGAGCGCGCGCCGGCGTTCGGCGTGCAACGACTGCATGGACTGTTATGCGGTGTGTCCCGAGCCGCAAGTCATCAGCCCGGCGCTCAAGGGTAATGCCGCAACCACCAGTCCGGTTATACGCTCCCCGCAATGCAGCAACTGCGGGCGGTGCATCGATGTCTGTTCAAAAAACGTGTTTGAGTTTAACGCGCAATTCGGCAACAAAACGGAGGCGGCATGATGAAAACGACAATGATGATGGGGCAGGTTTTGGCACTCTGTGCCATGGCCTATCTTCTCCCGGCGCTCGCCCAGGAAGCGGAACAACCGAAGAGTCTGCGCGGGAACGTACCCTTGGACCAGGAGTCGAGCGCGCCGCAACTCAAGCAATGGCAACGTGACCGCGACCCGATCCCGCGCGATTACGTGCAACAGCCGCCGCTGATCCCGCATAACATCGCCAGTTACCAGATTACGCGCAATGCCAACAAGTGTCTGGATTGCCACAGCTGGTCGCGCTACAAGGAGTTTGGCGCGACCAAGATCAGCCTGACGCATTTCAAGGACCGTTCCGGAACGGAACTTGCGGACGTGTCGCCACGCCGGTATTTCTGCACGACCTGCCATGTGCCGCAGGTCGACGCCAAACCGCTGGTGGAGAACACCTTCAAGCCGATCCGCTCCGTGACGCAGCACTGATTACATGCGGGCGCCGTAGTAAACAAGACAACAACCGACGGGTTATCGCCATGTCAAAAAATTCCAAACTCGGTGGCCTTATTATAACGGTCTGGGAACTGCTCAAGCGGCCAAGCGCGCGCTATTCACTCGGATCGCTGCTGGTCGTCGGCTTTGTGTCGGGCATTATCTTCTGGGGCGGATTCAATACCGCCATGGAGGCGACCAATAACGAGGCGTTCTGCATTTCATGCCACGAAATGAAGGACAATGTGTATCAGGAATACCGCCGCACCATCCATTACAGTAATCGCACCGGCGTGCGCGCCACCTGTCCCGACTGCCACGTGCCCAAGGACTGGACCCACAAAGTGGTGCGGAAGATACAGGCCAGCAATGAACTGTTCCACAAGGCGCTGGGAAGCGTGGATACCAGCGAAAAGTTCAATGCCAAACGTCTCGAGTTGGCCACCCATGTGTGGAATTCGATGAAGGCCACCGACTCGCGCGAATGCCGCAACTGCCACGACTATTCGTCGATGGATTACAGCATGCAGGGCCGCCGCGCCAGCCGGATCCATCAGCAGGGATTCGAGAAGAGCAAGACCTGCATCGATTGTCACAAGGGTATCGCGCACTCCTTGCCGCCACAATACAAGGCGCCGGAAATCACCGAGCCGCAAGTATAGTACCCGGAGTCGCCGCGCCGCCGGTATGCGCACCGACGGCGCGGCTAGTCCCCTGCGTTATCGCCCCGATCCATTCCACCAACCGCATCGTCTTGTATTCCCAGGCACACGGCAGAGGTCAGTGTGAAGTTCAGGTTTTCCGCTTTACCTGCATTCTGGGAACAGCGGGTTCATAGAAAGTATGAAAATCCGCTGGCGTCTACGTCGACAGCGCCAACGCAGCCGCTGCCCGGTTTCGCTGGGTCAAGCCGCCGACGAATGAGGAACTGACACAACTGGCGCATACGATTGCCCAGCGCATTGCCCGTTTTCAGGAGCGGCAGGGATTGCTGGACCGCGCTGCCGACGACTGCATGAATGCAGGAGGTGCGAGCCCATGGATGGGCGAAGGTAGAACAATGCCGGAGCAATGGTCGAGAGCAACGCAGGGAGCAGTTGCCGAGAACAGCCCTCTGGCCCCGGATGCGGGGAGGAGGGGTCCGATGGATCAACTGCTGGGTCACTCCCTTAATACCTATATATATAGGTATCACCTCGCCGTTGGACCAAGCCAAGGCCGCAAGGTCTTTACCCGGCAAACCTTGCCGGCCGGTGACCCGGACCCAGTCGCGGACAAGCTTGCTAAGGTGGCCGGATTCTCGCCGATCGGATCGAGGCGAGGGCCGCAGGCCATGGATGGCCTGTCTGCGGACTCGTTGCATGCCGGCGTGGCCACCAAGGCCCACGAACGCAAGCAGCGCGAATGACTGCGCCGCGACATCGCGTGCCCGGCGGTCTTCAGAAAAGTGCTTATCGCTGACGTCGCCCGGCTCGCCACCCTGGTGCCCAAACCCCGGGTCCACCTCACCCGCGATCACGGTGTGTTCGCCCCCAACAGCCAACCCCGTGCGTTGGTGATGCCGGCCAAACGGGGCAAAGGCCACAAGCCCCATACTTCTGCGGATCTCCGATAGCCACCCGTAATCCTTTTCTTCCATGGCTTTTCGCCAATCTGCGCGCCATGGTACGTGAGCAGCATCACCTCTTTCATTAGACCGTCGCGGACCATAGCGGCTTGATATCTGCCACATGCTTTATTGATGCAAATCAAGACACAAACTGCCGGTTTGTATAACAGTAGCCATTCGCTGTCTGTCCGTCTCAGGTTGCTCACGTAAACGGACCCTTATCGCCATGCACCATGAAGCTAACGCTCTCGCGCTGTTCGCCGTCAACGCCAGCCGGGCGTTTGGCGAGCAGGTAGCGCAGAAACTCGGCATCGCACTGGGCGAGCACGAGGAGCGGGAGTTCGAAGATGGCGAGCACAAGATTCGCCCACGAGTGAATGTCCGCGCGCAGGATGTGTATGTGATTCAGTCGCTGTATTCCGATCCAATCCAGAGCGTCAACGACAAGCTGTGCCGGATGTTGTTCTTTCTGGGAGCGCTGCGGGATGCCGCGGCCGGGCGGGTCACGGCGGTCATCCCCTACCTGGCCTATGCGCGCAAGGACAGCAAGACCCAGACCCGCGACCCAGTCACCACGCGCTATGTCGCGGCCATGATCGAGGCAGTGGGTGTCGACCGGGTGGTGACGCTCGACGTACACAATCTGGCGGCCTACCAGAATGCGTTCCGCTGTCAGACCGAACACCTGGAAGCGAATAAACTGTTTATTGCTTACCTCGCGCCATTGCTCAAGGCCGAGCACAAGATCACCGTCGTCTCGCCCGACGTGGGCGGGATCAAGCGCGCCGAGCGCTTCCGCGCGGCATTGGGGCGGGCCTTGAACAGGGAATTGTCCATGGCCTTTATGGAAAAGGCCCGCGCCAGGGGTACGCTCAGCCTGGGCCGGCTGGTTGGCGATGTCGCAGACAGCGCCGTCATCATCATCGACGACATGATCGGCACCGGCAGCACCATCGCCCATGCGGCCAAAGCCTGCAAGGAGCAGGGCGCCCGGCAGGCCGTTGCGGCGGCCTCGCATGGCGTGTTCGTCGGCCACGCCAGCGAGATTCTGGCGGGCCCAGAGCTGGACCGGATCATCGTCACCGATACCATCCCGCCGTTTCGTCTGAACGCGGCGCTGGTCGCACAGAAGCTGGTGGTCCTGTCCGCAGCCGGATTGTTTGCCGAAGCCATCCAACGCATGCACAGCGGCGGCTCGTTGGTGGAGTTACTGGCGACATAAACGCCTCAAAGCTCAGTGAGCTGCCCGCAATAGCTCTCGGCCAGGTGCACATATTCTTCAGCGCTTTGCTGCCACTTCGGCCAGTCCTTCTTTTCCAGTTCACGCACATGCCCGATGGCAAAGCGCGCTCGCAGGCAGGCGCGGAAGATCTTATAAAAAAGCACCAGACGTGTCGCTGGCAGGTCGCGCGTGACCTGTGTGTAGGTATGAAACAGCCGATCACCGATCCATGGCGCACCGCGACGCTCGCATTCCATGGCCAGAAACGCCAGCTCATCGACCGGGTCGACAATACGGAACCGGCGATTGAATTCCAGACAGTCGATAATCACGGGGTCCGGTGCAAGACAAATGTGCTCCGGGCGCAAATCACCGTGACCCTCGACAATTTTTCCCGCCTCAACCCGCGCATCGAAGAGCCCGGCTTCCCGACTAATGAAACTCCTTTGTGCGGCGTGCAGTTGCTCGATCAGGCGGCGCGGCAATGCATACTCCGGCACCGACAACTCGCGTCGATTGAGTTCCAGCGCGTTCATGAACTCGGCCCGATACTGTTCACCGCTGAGCTCGACCGGGGAACATCCCTGGTAAAACCGGGCAAGCAGCATCGCCAATTTGCCGATATCCGCTTCCTGCACGGTGCGCTGGCGGATCATGTTATCCAGCATCCGTTCCGCCGGCAGCCGGCGCATTTTCACCAGCCACTCGACCGCCTGTTCCCGACGCGGTCTCGACTGCTCGCTCCCGACGCGGTCTACCTCGCCCATCCCTGTGCTCGTGCCGCGTCCATCCCTGGACGCGTCGATGACCTCGCCTTCGCCGCCCAGGTGCAGGTTCCCGTACGCATCCAGTGTGAGCGGGACCGTACCAAGGTAGACATCCGGGGCGAACCGCCGGTTGAGCCGCACTTCCTCCTCACAATCCCGTTGACGCAATGCCAGCGTGCTGAAGTCCAAGAAATCGTAGCGCACCGGCTTTTTCATCTTGTAGGCGTAGCGATCGGTCAGGAACACCCACGACATGTGGGTTTCCACCACGTCGACTCGGCCCGGCGCATCGGGATAGGTGGCGGGCCTGCGGAGCACGCCGACCTTGGCCTCGGTGGCAGTATTCGTCTGTTGGCCTTCAAGCGGTGTGCTCACCATAGCCTGGTCCGTGGAAGTTTTCCGGTCAGCTTACGAGCAATCACTCCAGCACGAAAGAGACGGACGCATTTGCCCAACCTTTCCGCGCTCCCTGCACGCTCACGACGTACATTCATGCAGGGGCGCAAAAACCCCCGCGGGCGCGGGGTGGGACGAAGCCTGCTTTCGGGCAAATCTGATCCGACTACGGGTTGACATGCATCAAAGCGGCCGGCCACTTGCCGTGTAAACTGTAGTTGCACAATGTTGGAGGTGGGCCATGACCGGACGAAAGAAGACAGGAGACCCCACTCATCAACCCCGTCGGGATCGCATGGATGAAGAGCGGGTGAGCGATCCCTACCGGGCACGCGGCAAGTGGCCGGAGCCGACCACCTGCCCCGAATGCAACGCGATCTTTCGCCACGGGCGCTGGCAATGGGGCGAGGCGGAGCCCGGAGCCGCGCAACATCTGTGCCCGGCCTGTCACCGGATACAGGACCGGGTACCGGCCGGGCAACTGACATTGAGCGGGGAGTTCTTCACCGCGCACCGCGAGGAAATCATGCACCTCGTCCGCAACGCCGAGGCGAAGGCGCGCGCCGAGCATCCGCTCGAACGCATCATGGACATCAAGGACGAAGCGGAGCGCACCGTCGTCACCTTTACGGAAGCGCACTTGGTGCACGGCGTCGGCGAGGCATTGCACCACGCTTACCATGGCGAGCTCGATTCACACTACACCGACGAAGGCGACCTCCTGCGCATCACGTGGAGCCGCTAACCGAGGCCACCGATGGCCAAGCGGATCGCCATCATCCAGAGCCATCCCGACCCGCGCGGCGGCCACTTCGGCAACGCGCTCGCCGAAGCGGCCGGACACGAACTGCGGCGTATCGAAGTAGCGCAACTTGACTTCCCGCTGCTGCGCACCAAGGAGGACTGGGAGAAGGGCGAGCCGCCCGCGCCGATCCGCTAGGCCCAGGACACCATCCGCTGGGCCAACCACCTCATGATTCTCTACCCGATGTGGGCGGGTGACGTGCCGGCGCTGCTCAAGGCCTTCCTTGAACAGACGTTCCGGCCCGGATTCGCCATGACCATGGAGTCGGACAAGCTCGGCAAGAAGTTGCTCAAGGACAGGTCAGCGCACATTGTCGTAACAATGGGCATGCCGGCACTTTTCTACCGCTGGTATTTCCGCGCCCATAGCCTCAAGAACCTCCAACGCAACATCCTCGGCTCCTCTGGCATCGCGCCGATCAGGTCGAGCGTGATCGGGATAGTCGAAGGCAGCGCTGCAAAGCGGCGGCAATGGATGGACACGATGCATGCACTGGGCCGGGCAGGTCGCTGAGAAATCTCTGATCTACATGTCTTCAGAGGGCGGCGTCGGTAACCAGTTCCTGCGCGTGCGCCAGAATTACCCGGAGAAAATCTTCGCCGTAAGCAGCGAGCTAGCGTTCACCAACGCCGGAGATTTTGGAAAGTTCGTGCAGTGTCTGCGGGCGACGTTGGCGCCGAATCAGGCGGTCGCTGTCCATACCGGCGCCGGCACCGATACCGACACCGACACCGACGTATTCTGGGGTCGGGCACGGGCGGTATGGAACAACCGGGGTGAAAACCGCAATCTGAGCCACGTTTTGCGGATATGACGCAAATGGCAACCATGGCTCGCCCATCTATACTCAAATTACACCGTTAGCTGGTTTAACTTGAGGATTTAGATATGAATCTCCTGGCATATTCGCGCGAGACACGCGCGCTTCGTTTCGTGTCGATCATCGCCTGTTGCTTGCTGCTCGGTTTTATCCAGTTCGCGCACGCCGGTCCGCTGGATGAAGCCAAGGCCAAGGCGCACCTGCAGGCCGTGTCCGCCGGCGATCTGGACGCGTTGATGCGTGATTACTCGGCGGATGCCTATATGGATTGGGTCGGCGGCTCGCTCGAAGGCCGCTACCGTGACAAGGCGGCGATCAGCGAAGTGTGGAAAAAGTTCATCGCCATCAATGGCGGCAAGCCGCGCCCGGCCAAGTTGGGAAAACTCGAGTCCTATAGCAATCCGAAGGGGACCTCCTTCGCGGTTTCGGCGGAATACGGTGGCGATAAACCGGTCAAGGTCTGGCATGTGCTGACCTATCGCGATGGCCAACTGGTGACCGAGATCTGGCAGATTTCACCCGCGATTGAAATTGCTCCCTGATGCGCGCACAGGCAGTCTGGCTCACTGCGCTCCTGGTGGTCGGCGGGAGCGCCGATGCCGGTGATTTCGAGGCATCGGCCACCACCTTGTCCGGACAGCCGCTGGCAGACGCGGCGGTGGTTCTTGAGCCGGTGTCGGGCAACATGCCCGGGACGTCGCCGACGGTCACCATTGCCCAGCGTGACCGCGAACTGATTCCCTACGTGACGGTCGTGCAGAAAGGCACGGCGATCGAATTCCCCAACCAGGATCCCTTCAAGCATCATCTGTATTCGTTTTCCCCGGCCAAGACCTTCGAGATCAAGCTTTACGCCGGCAAGCCGGCACGGCCCGTGGTGTTCGACAAGCCCGGCGAAGTCGCCCTGGGGTGCAATATCCACGACTGGATGGAGGCCTATGTGCTGGTCGTTGATTCGGCGTACTTCGCCAAGACCGACATCAACGGGTGGGCCCGCATCGCCGATGTTGCTCCCGGGTCGTACCGGCTGCGCTGGTGGCATCCGCGCCAGAAACGGGAGCTGCGCGCGCGCGCCGTGGAGATCGGCGCCGAACCGTTGCGATTGACGCAGGCGCTGGATGTGGCCCCGCACATCGTCAAACCGAAACCGCCCGCCGACAAGGATTCGTATTAGCGATGCTCTTCCGCTCACTCCAGCACCGGATCGTCATCGTATTCGTCGGCCTGCTCGTGCTGGTGATGGCGCTGATGCTGGCGCTCGTCACCCGCAGCAATTCGCGCATCGTCGCCGCGGAGATCGAGCGGGAGCTGGCGGCGGGCACCCAGGTATTTTCGCTCCTGATGGAGCAGAACCGGCGCCAACTGGAGACGGCGGCCACGGTGCTCTCCGCGGACTTTGCGTTCCGCGAGGCCATCGCCACCCGGGATCGGCCCACGATTCGTTCTGTCATCCGCAATCACGGTCTGCGCATCGGCGCCCAGGTGATGATGGTCATCCATCCGGATGGGACTCTGATTGCCGACACCCAGAACCGGAACGACCCGAATCATACCGTCCCATTTCAGGACCTGTTGGCCGCCGCCGAGTCTGCGGGCAAGAGCACCGGCTACAAACAGATGAAGGATGGGCGGTTGTACCAGATTGTGGTGGTGCCGATACTTGCGCCGAAGCGGATCGCCTGGGCGGCGATGGGCTTTCTGGTTGACGATCACTGGGCACGCGATCTCTCCGGCATGACCGGCCTCGCCGTCAGCGTGATACGCCGCGACGCAACCGGTGTGGCAGTTCTCTCTTCTTCCCTAGAAGAGCCGAAGCGCGCCGCGCTGCCGACCGCCATCGGCGCTCTCGCCACCGACAGGTCTGGCGTGCTGGATATCGGCGACGAGCACTACCAGACGGTGTATGTGCCGCTGGGGAAAGAAATCAGCGTGGCGCTGCAGCGTTCGGTCGAGCAGGCCAAGGCACCGTTTCAGACATTGCAGACCGCCTTGTGGACCATCGTACTCGCCGGGGTGGTCGTCTTCTTCTTTGGCAGCGTCATGCTCGCGCGCCGGATTGTCCGGCCAGTGAACGAGCTCGCCGGCGCGGCGCGGCGCATCGAAGCCGGAGACTATGCCGAGCCGGTGCCGCGACTGACATCCGATGAAATCGGCCAGCTGGCGACGAGCTTCGATCTCATGCGCGAACGCGTGGCGAACCGCGAGCAGAAAATCCTCAAGTTGGCGTATGAAGACAGTCTCACGGGACTGCCAAATCGCACGCGCTTTATCGAGGAGTTCAGCAGCCTGCCGGAGACAAGTCGCAGCGCGGTGATGGTCATGAACCTCGACCGTTTTGCGCCGATTAACAGCGCCCTGGGGCATCCCGTCGGCGATCGGCTGCTGACCGAAATCGGTTCGCGGTTGCGGTCCTTCCAGTCCGCCACCACCCTGGTTGGCCGCTTTTGGGGTGACGAATTCGTGTTTCTGTTGCGCGAAGCGGACCGCGAGGCAGCCAGCCGTTTTGCCGAATCGCTGATCGTGGCCTTGCGCAAACCGTTTACCCTGGATGGTCATCGGCTCGATGTCGACGCCACGCTTGGGGTGGCGCTCTATCCCGACGATGGCCGCGATGCCGTCACGCTGCACCGGCGCGCGGAACTCGCCATGTATGCGGCCAAGCGGCAGCGCAGCGGCATTGCCTTCGCGGCCGAGGCGGGTGCTGAACCCTTGCCCGAACAGCTGTCGCTGATCTGGGAAATGCGCGAGGCCAGGTCGCGCGGGGAATTCCTGCTCTACTACCAGCCGAAGCTCGATCTCGCCAGCGGCCAGATCACGGAGGTCGAGGCGCTGATTCGATGGCAACATCCGCAACGCGGGCTGGTGTCGCCGGCAGCGTTTATTCCGTTTGCAGAAAAAACCGGATTTATCCGGGAGCTGACGCCATGGGTTATCGAGACGGTGGTCGCACAGCTTGCGCAATGGCGCAAGGCGGGCATCGAACTCGTGCCTGCGGTCAATCTTTCCGCGCTCGATCTCATGAACCCCAAACTGATTGTCCACATCCGGCGATTGATTGGCCAGTATGGACTCGCCGCGAAAGCCTTGTGTGTTGAGATCACCGAGAGCGCGCTGATGGAAGACCCGGAGCTGGCCTTGGCCCATCTCAATGAGCTGGCGGCGTTGGGGCTCAAGCTAGCGATCGACGATTACGGCGTGGGCCGGGCCTCGCTGGCCTATCTCCAGACGCTGCCAGTGCACGAACTCAAGATTGACGGCAGCTTTATCCGTGCCGTGGCCGAAACACCTAAGAATGCCGCCATCGTCAGATCCACAATCGTGCTGTGTCACGCACTGGGCCTCAGCGTCGTCGGTGAAGGGGCAGAAACAGCGGACGACCTGGCCTGGCTCAGCACTAATGGTTGTGACGTTGCACAGGGCTACAGTATCGCCAAGCCCATGCCCGCGGAGAAATTGCCGGACTGGTTGGCGCGCTTCGGCAAGCGCGCCTGGAAGCAGGCGTAAGACTTGCCGACCTCGGGCATTGTGATCGTGTCTTGGCGGTTGATAAAAATGTACCCCCATGTGCGCCTTCTACACGCGTCATGCCTGAGAACGGTTTGAGCCGAGGCGCAGGCTGTATCGCGACAACGACACACCAACATCATCTTGACGTTGCCAAACCCAGACAGAACCGCTGCGGCTAATGGTGTCGCAGCCGTTAGGCCAGCCATTTACCAGAAAAGAGTGAGCGGCTGTCGGAAAACCCTGATTTTCTTATGATGTCGTGTATGACATCGCCACTCCAACCGGCCTAAAATCACGCGGATAACGGCTTCATAATGATGCACGCAAGCGTGCATCATTATGAAGCCGTGAACAGGAAAGCAAAGCGGTCGTGAGTCGGTAGGATCTGAGGATGAAGAAGTACTTTGCTCCATCTCTACATGCTGTTCCTCGACGGTGTCTACGTTCACGGTGCCAACGGCTCACCCGCCCGGTTTCAGTGGGTCAAGGCGCCGACCAGCGATGAACTACGATCGCGCCAACGCCGAGTTCCAAAACAAGTTCGGAGCGAAGCATCCCCTGCGCAAGGCCTTGCTGATGCCGGTCAAGTAGCGCCCTAATGTGACCTTGGACTGGATTCGCTGCACTTCAGGGCAGTCCTCGAAACATATATAGGTGACACATGCACAACTGGATCTGGATAGGCAAATTCGTCATCGTCATCGTCGCCGCGCTGGTGCTCGGCGAAGTGCTGGGCAGTCTGGCGCTGTTCAAGAGCACCACGCTTGGCACGCCGAAAGTCACCGCGGGCTCACTGGTTCGGTTCTTCGCCCATGCCGGCGCTCTGGCCCGCCTCGCCGACCCGGTGCTGGCGCTCATCACGCTCATCGTCACGGCCAGCGCCTACGTGGTGCTCATCAACTTCAGCGTGCCGTTTGTCGGCGAAGGCATCAGAACCATACCCGACTGGACGTTCATCCTCGGCATCCTCGCCGCCGCGGTATGGCGGGTGTGGGCGCTGTTCCAGAATTCCGAGGCGGTCATGGAAGCCATCGGCAAATCCGGGCGGACCAAGACGGAGTAAGTTAGGTTTAATGCACACCAACAAAAACGGCCCCGCGCGCGGGGCCGTTTTTGTTCCGGGATCACTGCGCTATTGCTTGGGCGTGGCTTCCACTACCGATTTCCGCTGCGCCGGGCCTTGTTCGAACTGGCCGCCGACCATTTTGTTCATATTCATGAAAAGATGTAATGCCTTGGCGATGAAGTTGTTTTCGCCGGCCATGCTCCATGTCACGACGGATTGATTGCCTTCGGGCTTGAAGCTGAACTCGACGGCGTTGGTCCCCCAAAACGACTTTTTCTTTTCCGCCAATAATTTTTTCTTTGGTTGCTTCCTAAAATGGATGCAAGCTACCATGCGCCTCCTTCTGGAGATGCGCTCCAGGAGCCAAGCCAGTTTTCGCTTTTATGGCGCGGTACTTTTCAATTTCACTTAAGGGAGCCTCATGAATAAAATTAAAACCAAGCAGTGCCTGAAGATGATCATCGTGGGGGCCGCGTTGGGCCTGAGTAATCTGACGTTTGCCGCCGCGCCCGCCTACACCATCACCGACCTGGGCGCGCCCCAAGGCTATCCGATCTGCACCGCCACCGCCATCAACAACCCCGGAAAGGTATTGGGCTCTTGCTACACCTCCGACTATAGCGCAGGCCACGCCGTCCTCTGGAGCCATGGCAGCATAACCGACCTGGGAGCTCTCGGCGCCACTGCCATCAACGACCGCGGCCAGGTGGCGGGCACCGGTCAGGTGGGCAACGACGTCCAGCCCATTATCTGGAGCAACGGCACCATCACCGCTCTGGGAACACCCCCCGGCTATCTGACCTCCCAATGCTACCCCACTGGCATCGACAACGCCGGAGCGGTGGCGGGCTATTGCACGACCTCCGACTATAGCGTAAACCACGCCTTCCGCTGGAGCCATGGCACCATCACCGAGCTGGGAACTCTTCCCGGCGGTATTGCCAGCGCCGCCAACGGCATCAACAACGCCGGCCAGGTGGTGGGTTATGGGACGTACTTTCCCGATGTCACTAATGGAAGCACCATCGAATCCCATGCCATTCTCTGGAGCCACGGCACCCTGACCGACCTGGGCACGCTCAGCAACACCGGCTACGACGGCTACAATAGCAGCATCGCCAGCGCCCTCAACAACCAAGGCCAAGTAGTGGGTTGGTCCTACACCACCATCGGCACACCACCCAACGAGAACATCACGCAGCACGCTTTCCTGTGGCAGCGCGGTGCCATGACTGACCTCGATACGCTTACCGGCGGTATTGGCTCGAGCTTCGCCACTGCGATCAACGACCGCGGCCAAGTGGTGGGATATGCGTTCTTGGCCGACTTCAGTCTTGCTTCCTTTTTCTATGACAAGACCACCGGCATGGTGGACTTGAGCACCCTGCTGCCGTCGAATTCGGGCTGGACGTTATACTCCGTGACGGGTATCAACAATCGGGGCCAAATTGCTGCATGGGGGTATATGACTGGCGGGGATCCTTTTGCCTGGCATGCCCTTCTCCTGACGCCGGTGGCAGCGCAGCCGTAGTCGAAGCGGGCACGCTGCAGACAGTCTGTTCCCAGGGGCGGCCAGTGGCCGCCCCTTTTTTTACTACATGCGCGTACCACCCCGTGGGGAACACCTCCGCCGTCCGTGCCCGCGCAGTGCCTTGGTTGTGGAACGCGCTGCACCTTCTGCATCGATGGCTCCTCGTTATCCCGCTGTTTGCCTGGCTGCCGCCGCTGATCCTGTCGGTGTTGAACGGACAGGCGTGGGGCAAGACGGTGCAAGTGCCTTTCCTGTCGGTCATCGAGGTGCATGTCCAGTTCCTGCTGGCGGTGCATACGCGGTTGCGTTCGGCCATCCGGCTGTTCCTGGAGCGCGGCCTGATTCCGGATGCATCTCGGGTGGGTTCGACGCGGCCGTGGCCTCGGCCATGCGCCTGCGCAACTCCGTGGTAGCGGAGCTGTTGCTCATCGTGTTCGTATATTTCGTCGGCATCGCGTTCATCTGGCCGCAACTCGGCGCCCTGCATGTCGCAACCTGGTATGCCACGTCGCAGGGCCAAGGCCACGTGCTATCCCTGGCTGGCATGTGGTTCGTCTATGTCAGTCTTCCCCTGTTCCAGTTCCTCCTGCTCCGCTGGTATTTCCGGCGTGTTCATCTGGACACGCTTTCTCTGGCAGGTGACGCGCTGCGAACTCAGTCTGGTTCCCACGCATCCGGATCGGATGGGTGGGCTCGGCTTCCTGCCGAAAGCCATGCTCGTCATGGCGCCGCTGCTCGCGGCCTACGGCATGCTGCTCGCCGGGGCCATTGCGACGTGGATTTTCTCCGAAGGGGCGCGACTGTTGGATTTCACAATGAACTCGGCGTAATGAGTGCGTTCCTGCTCGTCGTCGCGCTCGGGCCGCTCCTGCGGTTCCTGCCGCACTTGACTTCGGCGCGGCGTCACGGCCTGTTCCAGTACGGCACGCTGGCGCAGCGCTATGTGCGGGGGTTCGATGCCCAATGGCTGCGTGGCAAGGCTCTGGCTGAAGAAACATTCTTGGGTAGCGGCGACATCCAGTCGCTCGCTGACAGGGGAACAGCTTCAGCGTGATCGAGGGCATGCAGCCGGTGCCCTTTACACGTGGCACGGATGCTGGCATCCGTCGTGGTCACCCTGCGGCCAGTTGCTCCGCTCCTGTTCACCATGTTTTCACTGGAGGAACTCCTGAAGACCCTGCTGAAGTTGGTATTTTGATGGCACACGATCTGGTCAATCACTCGATATTCGCCATCATGGCAACAGTCGCGGCTTGGTGTTTGTGACGGATTCGAAGTTGCCATCCACGTTGACGCGGACAACGGCGCAGACTGGCAGCTGCGCATCCAGGTGCAGCTCATGTTCACCAAGTAAGTAATGAACTGCCGTGCTCAGGAATGCGGCGCCAAGACGTGACAATTGGCCGAGATTGCCGTAGGCTGACGGCCGCAATGGGCTGGACTTCTGGACGCGAAGAAGGAAGTAAAGCTAGTACTCTTACGGATATCACCGTGACCGCGCAAGAGCGGGATCAGCCGCATTCCGAGCAACACGAGTTGTTACACATCAACTGCTAATAACCTGTTAATAATCTGACAAGGAGCGATACCATGAAAAAACGCTATTCCCTCGCACTGGCCGCGGCCATCGCTGTCTGCACCCTGCCGGCTATGGCCGCCGAAACGGCCGTCGAAGTCACCCGTAACCCGGCGACCAGCAGCCCGGGCGGTACCGTCACGGAAGTCACGGTGATCACCGCCACTGTCACCGCCATCGACCAGAAGGCGCGCACGGTCACGCTGAAAGACGACCAGGGCCAGAGCGTGACGCTCAATGTTGCCCCGCAAGTGAAGAACTTCGCTCAGGTGAAGAAGGGCGACAAAGTGACCATTGAAAAAGTGGACTCCGTCGGCATTTTCGTGACTCCGAAGGGTGAGGCCGCACCGGCCGCCGGCCAGGCGAGCTACATTGAAGCCGCCAAGCCTGGTCAGAAACCGAGCGCGATCGCAGTGAAGACCGAAACGGTTACGGCCACCGTCCAGACCATCGACTACAACACGCGCATGGTGACGCTCCTGGCCCCGAACGGCAACACCCGCACCCTCAAGGTGGGCCCGGAAGCCAAGCGCTTCAACGAAGTGAAGGTCGGAGATCAAGTCACCATCACCGCGACCGCCTCCACGGCGATCTCGGTTAGCGCGCCGCAAAAGAAGTAACTACAAGCAGAACGGACCCGCGGGTTTCTGACCCCGGGTCCCAGAGGGCCGCACCCGGCGCATGCTCGGGTGCGGTTTTTTTCTTGGGAGTGCCAGCCGCATTGCCCGTCCCGCAGGAAGATGAATATATTTTTGCAGTGCGCGTTGTTTGATGCCGTCGCTTGTATGCCGTTATCACCGTCGCTTGTATGCCGTTATCAAAGGTGGTAGAAAGTCAGGATCGTCGTTTGTCAGCGCAGTGAGCTGTGTGGCGGCATCTGGCGACCAGTCAGCGTGTCGCTGAGCATTGGTCCGTTGTGCGCGAAAGAGCCTCAACAATGTATCGACGAACAGAGTGTAGTGCACACCTCACCCTCTGGATCCCCGCCTGCTCGGAGATGACGAAAACACAGAGGGCGTAGTCGTTCAGAGCATTTTCGGGAGTTGTTGAAACCCGTCGTGGACGGCACGTTGCGAAGAAGAAAAAGCTCTCGTGAAGAGTTAAGGAGTGATGGGATGACCTATCGAGTCTTTTCGCGAACCGGGATGTTGATGTCGTTGACGGTCGTACTTGGGCTGTGCCCGGCAGTGCCGGCGCGCGCCGCACCCAGCGACATATCCGAGGATGCCTGGACCTTCGAGTTTACGCCCTACATCTGGGGCGCGGGCCTCGAAGGCGACGTGAAGCTCGGCCGCCTGCCGAGCGCGGGCGTCGAGGCGAGTTTCTCCGACATTCTGAATGTTCTCGACCTCGGCCTGATGGGCGCCTTCGAGGGTCGCAAGGGTCGCTGGGGAGTCCTCTTCGACGGGATCTACGTCAGTCTTTCCGACAGCGTGCCGACGCCCAATTCGCTGTACGGCAATGCGCAGATAAATTTAACGGAACAGATCTACAGCCTCGCCGGCACCTACCGCGTCAGCGAGGGTCAGGTACCGGTGGACCTCGTTGGCGGGCTGCGCTACGTCAATCTCGACATCAAGGGCGAACTGACCTCGGGGATCGCTACCGGCCGAATCCGCAGTGGTAGCGAAAGCTGGTGGGATGTCTTCATTGGCGCGCGTGTGTTGTACCCGTTCGCGGAGCACTGGGCGCTGGTCGGGTACGCGGATGTCGGCGGCGGCGGGTCCGACCTCTCCTGGCAGGCGCTGGCCGGCGTGAACTACCAATTCTCGAAAGTGATCTCCGGAAAAATCGGCTATCGCTATCTGAGCCTGGACTATGAAAACGCCGATTTCCTCTACGACATGAACATGGCCGGGTTCTACGCCGGCGTGGGTTTCCGTTTTTGAGCGGGCGAAGGAAATTTTACTGTACTACTAAGGAAGATTTGAACTAGTACACCTTCGCCCTTTTCGTCATTCCGGCGCGACCGCCATGGATGGCGGAAGTACTGGAAACGCAGGAGCAGTTTCCAGTGCAAGCCGGAATCCATTGGTCTCAAAGTGCCTCCTGGATGCCGGCTTTCGCCGGCATGACGAACAAGGGACTTAATCAGAGTTTCCCTAAGAACAGACAATTGTGGGGGCTCTTCACTTCGAGGCGAACGCCGTGGTGATAATTTTAAGGAACTGTCCATGACCCTGAACCTCCGCGGCGCAAAACGCGCCACGCTCTGCGCGCTGCTCACTAGCCTGGTTCTGCCGTGCGCCGCCGCCGAGAACGACAGCACGTTCCCCTTTTCCATCGCCATCAGCGGCGGTGCCAGTAAGGGTGCCTATGAGGCCGGGCTCAACTGGGCGGTGGTGGCCTTAGGGCGTTCGATTACCGATAACCCGAATACGCCGATCGGGCTCGTCCGATCTTTCGACGCGGTCAGTTTTACCGGCGCCTCCGCCGGCGGCATCAATGCATTACTCTCCGGCTTGAGTTGGTGTTCCCGCCCGGGCGCAGAAGGGGTGCCGAACAAGATCGACAACAATTTGTTCCGCGACGTGTGGTTTATGCCGGACGTGAACCACCTGCTCCCGGCGCGCGCCGATTCGCCCCTGTACGACATCAACGACGCGCTCCTGGCGCGCACGGACAATTACGCGGCGGCCAAGAAGCTGAATGAAGCCTGGCGCAAACCGCTGTTCCGCCCCGACTGTCGTGTACCGCTCGGCGTTACGGTCACCAAGGTCGTGCCGGCCGAACTGAAGCTCGAGAATCTTGATGTCGTAAACCAGCGCTTTTACTTCCCGTTTGAGCTGCGTGTGCAGGCCGATCGCAGTGTGCGCTTCTTTTTCGACCCACGCGATTACGCGAGCGATTACGATCCGGCCCGCATCCTCATGCCGCGTGCCACCGAGGCGCCGGCGTATTCCATCGACGACCGGGCTGTCACCGAAGCGGTCCTCACCAGCAGCGCCTTTCCGGTCGCCTTCGGTCGCATGCGCTTGCAGTACTGCCAATTGGGCGTCGCGCCGTCGGCGACGGCGGGGGCGACCTCCCCGGGCGCACCGATTCCGGATGCCGCGGGCAAAGTCTGCCCGCCCGGCTACACGCTCGCCGAGTCGGAGTTTGCCGACGGTGGCCTGTTCGACAATTTGCCGATTGGCCTGGCGCGCACGTTGGCCGAGGACAATATCCGGACCCGGCATAACCCGGAGCCGGTGACCTACATTTATCTCGATCCCAACCGGCTGCGCTATCAGGTGCCCAAACCCGTGGACCCGCGCGCCTGCTCCGGCCCGAAGCCGCCGGCGGCCTGCCGGCAGATGGATTTCAGTTTCTTTTCCGAAATCGCCATGTTTGGCGGGGCATTCGGCACGGCGCGCAGTAACGAGCTCTTCCGGGAGATCACCAGCGAGAACTGGCAGCTCAATCTGGCCGATCTGAGCAATCGGCTTGCCGAGCGCGTGCAACAGGACCGGCCCAAGCTCGACTGTCGGACGGAGCTGCCGTACTTCGATCAGCGCCTGGACTGCGCCAGCGCCTTGCGCCAAGCCGGAAAGCTGCTCGTCATCGCCTACGCGCATATCGATTCGCTGATCACTCCGCCTTACTCCAGCGAGCGTCTGCGTGCCCAGGGTATCGCGACCGATTGCCGACAAACGCACATGGCGGCGACCAAACGCACCGTGACGTCATGCAAAATCGATACAGCGCGCTACCACGAGCAAATCGCCAGCGCGATGCTCGGTATTGCCCGCCGCGCCGGTCTCATCCAGGACGTGCTCTACCAGCAGATCGGCCGTGCGCGCGTGTCAACGCAGAGCGACCGGCGTCTGTGGATATCGAGCCGTGGCGCTCCGATCACCGGTACGCTATTGAGCGATTTCGGTTCCTTTCTCGACCTGAAGTTTCGTGTGTACGACTATTACGTGGGTGTGTACGACGCGCTCGTCACCTACACTGCCAGCGCTTGCCGGCTGCAGTATTCGCCCACGGAACAGCCGCGTGAATTCGGGGTCTGCTTCGATTCCCTGGGCGAGCACCTGTACCGGCGGCTGGGCGTGGGCGACGACGTTGCCGGCCGCTATGTGTTCGCGCGGCTTGCCCAGTGGGAGTTCGGTACGCAGGAGCGGCTGCGCTTCGCCTATACAAGGCTCCCGGCCGAAGATCGCGACATGCGCATTATTCATGACGGGCTGCTCGCCACCCTGAAGGAGCGCGGTAGCGAAACCGAGCAGGAAACCGATGTGGTGTCGGTCGAGACCACATTCTTCAACTATCTGGTGGCGCAACACTTCGTGCCCACGCCCACGCAGGACGGCAGCGAATCGCTGCTCGCCCAGATTATGCGCGACCCGGACAACTGGCCGTACGAAATGACGCGGCGCGCGACCAATCGCCTGGTCTATCTCGAGGACAATGCCAAAAAGATCTACAAGGCGCGCGAGCCGGATCCGAAATTGCGCGAGCAGGCCTACACCGGCTTGATGGGCGCCACGGCGCTGGTGCTGCAGACCGCCACCTACAAGACGCCGAGCTATACCTGGGCGCCCTCGACCGCGCCGGACGACTGGATCTGGCGTTACTTCATTCCCTATCAGCTGTCCTACGATGTGGCCGAAGGCGACATACTGCTGACCTGGCAACCGACCTGGTCGCTGGGCGCGAACACGACGATTGGTGTTCCCTTCGGTCTCGGCTTTGCCGGCGGCCTCCTCAAGTCGATGAGCACTGCGGAACGCGGGAACTATACTGATCTCGGCGTGGATTTCACCTACGCGGTCCCCACTTCCGGCTGGCCGAGCCTCGGCATCACGCCCACCTGGTACCACTCCTGGCAGCCGCCGGACATCGGCGCGCAGGACACAATCGGCCTCACCGTGCATGCGGGGATCATGAAGAACCGGTTCCAGATCGGCCTAGGAGTGCGCGACGTCAAAGATGCCTCCGGCACCTGGCTATTGACCTTAGGCGTGGCCGATCTGCCCGGTCTCACGCACTGGCTCACGCGCTAAGGAAGCTCTGTTTTGTCCTTTGTTCGTCATGCCGGCGCAAGCCGGCATCTGGCCATTTACTTGGTATTTTTTGGTGCGGGCCACGAACAGTTTGGCGTGATGATGGAGCGTTACTTCAAGGATCAAATCAACGTCGTCATTGTGGATGAAGGACGCCGCAAGCTGGCGTTGCCGGGTCTCTCGGTCGTGAATGACGACATCAGCGACCTGAACAAACACGTCGCACTAGGGGATAAACAGCTTGAAAAGCTGGTCAAGAATTACAATTCGAAGCCGGAAGAGTTTGACCAGTTATTTTCGTCGGCGTTAACCAGGCGCCAATAGCAAATCGACAGACCCTGGGATGATCGCAAGAGTATGTTGATACATATTCAAGCGCCGAGCCATGGAGAGCGAAGCGCTGGCGAGAAGCCCCCGATAGCTGGGTAGGGACCCAGCGTAGAGCCATTGTGGCGCCTCCCAGCCGCAGGGCGGTCGGGGCTAAGAATGCGCCGCGAGACCGAAGGCACTTGGCACACGGAAGTGCCAAGTGTTTACTGAGGGCCGCGGCACTACGCCGATGAATGGCGAGCGATCATGCGTGGCGCCAAAGCGGCGGCGGAGAAAGAAGAATCAAAGAAAAGGAAATAGATACCGAGCTGCATTTGAGTGGATTGTGCCCGGCGCCCCGAGGCCATGCGCTCCACGCCGATAGCGATCCGGTGGACCTGAGTATTTACCTCGGGCAATGCCGAGTGTTGGATATGGCCGCGCTGTATGCGGATCGCTGGCCAAATAACCGATGCAAGCCCGGGAGAATATCGAACCTGCGAATTTAGTTGCACCCTGCCATGCTCGGGGGCGAGCACCATGAATCAGTTAATTATGGTTATCCCCTGCTTTCGAAAGTTTCCAATTTGTAACTTCTGCTAGGCAGAACGCGACAGGCTGTTGTGCCATTCGGGGTAGAGAGGATTTCTCGCTAATTAAGGGAACCTCTGAACAAGTACACTTTCTTCCTGTTCGTCATGCTGGCTTTTGCCGGCATGACGACAAAGAGACTTAATCAGAGCTTCCCTAGTAACTATTGCTCGCTGACCCGGTATTTTGCTTTTTCTTGTCCTGGGGTCTCGCCGTGTGTCGCGCCATCATCAGGGAAAACGCTTAGGCCTATTCTGGTTTGAACCAATTGAATAAATACTCATTTTGTAGAGATTATGCCGTTTCGCGCGGGGAGATCGAGCATGGAAAATCGCATTGCATTGCTGGGTGCAAGCGGTGATGAAGCCTTGTCCGGCGGCAAGGAACGCCTACGCAGGACAGCTGCCGTGCATAGTGCTGCCTTAAAGTCGCCCTCCTATCCCTTGCCGGTGAGCACCACGGAAAAAGCGCGTCCGCACGAAACGTGCTCCGGCACCACGCTCGTGCTGGGCATAGGCAACAGCCTGCGGCGCGATGACGGCGCCGGCATCCATGCGATCCACTACCTGCGGGCGAACTACCCGGCATCGCCGGATGTTGTGTTCATGGATGGCGGGACGCTGGGTTTTACGCTGGCAGGCCCGATTGCCGAGGCCGATCGCCTCATCGTGATCGACGCGACTAATCTGGCGGCGGCGCCCGGCACGGTGCGGCTGTTTCAGGGAGCGGAGATGGACGGCTTTCTAATCAACGGCAAGAAGCGCACGACCGCCCATGAAGCGGGCCTGGTGGATCTGATGCTGATGGCGCAGTGGACGAACTCCGTGCCGCGGCAGCGGGCGCTGATTGGCATACAGCCCGAGAGTCTCGATATCGGCGAAGACCCGAACGAGGCGGTGAGGCGCGCCATTCCCGCGGTCTGTAACCTGGTGATGGAATTGATCGCAAGGTGGCAGGCATGAGTTTGCTGCGCGATATACCGATCACGGTCATCGGCACAGTTGAGCCGGATATGGTCGGCGATGAGGCGCGGCCGATCATTGTGGAAGACGGGATCCCGCTCGCGATCATAGAAAACGGGGTCATGTTGGCGATCCTGTACGACATCGAGACACTGCTCGACGCGCTGGCCAATTCCGGGCAGTCCGGTAGCATCGATCTGCGCCGCCAGCCCTTGGGACCGGAGGACTATGCGAAGCTGAAGGAGGTTCTCGGCGAGGGTGAGGTCACGGCGACGATAAACGCCTTGGGACTCACGCAGGTCCGGGAAACCGCGGTGCATGGCGTGTGGTGGATAAGTTACCGGAATACCCAGGAAGAGACATTGACGGAAGTGATCGAAGTCACTCACTTCCCTGAAATCCTGAAGACCGATCTGGAGGACATTCGCGACGGTGTTGTCCGGCTGCGGTCGTGCCGGGCCAACCTTGAACAGGAAGCCAAGTCGAGGCCACAAGGAGGGTACAGCGATGAAAGCACGGGAAACTTTACTGGAGCATGTTAGGCGGCAAGGTGTATCGCGGCGCGCGTTCCTGAAGTTCTGCGCCGTCACCGCATCGAGTCTCGGCCTGCCGCTAGGTTCGGCCAGGTTCATGGCCGAGGCCCTCGCGGCAACGCCCCGGCCTGTGGTCGTGTGGCTGGCCTCCCAGGCCTGTACCGGCTGCGTCGAAAGCGCGACGCGTTCGTTCACTCCGACGATCGAAGATCTGATTTTGAATAAGGTCTCGCTGGAGTATCTGTCGACCTTGAATGTCCTCCCCGGCCCCGCGGCGATTGCGAATGCCGATGCCGCGATGGCCGCCGCGTACGGGAGCTACATCCTGCTGGTGGAAGGTGCCTACCCGCTCAAGGCTGGCTACTCCGTGGGTGAAGGTGTCGACGCCGTGAGCCGGCTGGCGCAGGTCGCCCCGGGCGCGGCGCTGATCGTCGCGATCGGCAGCTGCGCCTCGTTCGGCGGACTGCCCGCGGCCAACCCCAACCCCAGCGGGGCGGTGAGCGTGAGCGAGCTGATGGACCAAGGGCGGGTTCCACGCCGGCCGCTCGTCAATGTCTCCGGCTGTCCGCCCATGCCGGAGGTGATCAACGGCGTCATCGTCTACTACCTGACCTACGGCACGGTCCCGCCACTCGATTCCCTGGGCCGTCCCACGGCGTATTACGGCCAAACCGTGCACCGGAATTGCTCGCGCCTTCAATTTTTCATGCGGCGCCAGTTCGCAACCTCGTACGACGATGCCAATGCCAGAAAGGGCTATTGCCTGTACCGGCTGGGTTGCCGCGGCCCGTTTACGCATAACTCCTGCACCACCATCAAATGGAACAAGGCCACGAGTTATCCCATGCTCACGGGACATAACTGTATCGGCTGTGCGCAGCCGGACTTCTGGGACCAGCCAGGAGGCTTTTATGTACAGCGTGGCGGTATGGGGGGTGGTGGGGGTGGCGTGTGATAGATGGGGCGCACCGCAATGGAATGTTGATATTTCCTTACGCTGAAGACCAGGAGGGATGAGCAATGGCCACGATCGTTATTGACCCCGTCACCCGTATCGAAGGACATCTGCGCATTGAGGCGGTGCTGAATGCCAGCAACAAGGTCACGAAGGCCTCCAGTTCCGGCACCATGATGCGGGGGATCGAAATCATCGTGCGCAACCGCGACCCGCGCGACGTCTGGGCCTACACCCAACGCAATTGCGGCGTCTGCACCTGGGTGCATGCGATCGCCTCCACGCGCGCCGTGGAAGACGCCCTCGACATCACGATTCCGCCCAATGCGCAGCTCATCCGCAACCTGATGTCCGCCGCCTGGATGATACCGGACCATGTCATGCACTTTTATCACCTGCAGGCCCTGGATCTGGTGAACCTGCCGAACGCGCTGAATGCCAATCCGGCCGCGACGGCAGCCCTGCAAATGCAAATCAGCCCCACGCGAACCACCAACAATACGGCCGCTTATTTTAGCGAGGTGCAGGCCAAGCTCGCGGCTTTCGTGACCTCGGGCCAGCTGGGGATTTACAACGGCTGGTGGAGCCATCCCGGATACAAGCTTCCGCCCGAGGCGGACCTGCTCGCCTTTGCGCATTATCTCGAGGCGCTCGCCTGGCAGCGCGAGGTGGTACGGCTCCATGCGATCCTGGGCGGCAAGAACCCGCATCCCATGGCTCTGGTCGGTGGCGTTCCTTGTGCCATCAGCGTCGATGCCAACCTGAACGATTATGCCGGCGGGCGCACGGCGCTGGACAAGGCCGGGTTGGATCTGATCCAGGCCAAGATCACCGAGATCCGCGACTTTGTCGACCAGGTATACCTGCCGGATACGCTGGCCATTGCCGGCTTCTACAAGGATCTGGCGACCCTCGGCGAGGGACTGGGAAATTTCCTGAGCTATGGCGAGTTTCCGAAGATTGGCGGCGGCAAGTTGTTTCCGGCGGGAGTGATTCTCAACCGAAACCTGGCCACGGTGCAATCGGTCAATGTCAAATTTCAGTCGCAGATCCAGGAATATGTCAGCCACTCGTGGTACGACTACACGGCTGGCAAGAACACGCCGCTGCATCCCTTCGTCGGCGAGACCAATCCTAACTACACCGGTCCCACCCCGCCTTATGCGCATCTGGACACGAATGCCTCCTATTCGTGGGTAAAATCGCCGCGCTGGAAGGGCAAACCCATGGAGGCGGGCCCTCTGTCCTTCATGCTGGTGGCCTACGCGTCGGGTAACGCGGCGGTCAAGACGCTGGTGGACAGCTCACTGGCACAACTCGGTCTGCCGCAGTCGGCGCTATTCTCGACACTCGGGCGCACTCTGGCGCGCACACTGATGAGCAAGATCGTCGCCGATGAAATGCAAAGCTGGTATGACCAGCTCATTGCCCGGATCCAGTCGGGGGATTTCAACACCTTCAACCAGAATAAGTCTGACCCCGCGAACTGGCCGGCCAACGCCAAAAACAACGTGGGCGTCTCCGGGGCCGGCACCACCGAGGCCCCGCGCGGGGGGCTGGCGCACTGGGTCACGATCAAGAACAGCGTGGTCGATAACTACCAGGTGATCGCGCCTACCACCTGGAATGGCAGCCCGCGCGATGCCCTCGGACAGAGCGGCGCTTTCGAGGCGGCCTTGGTAGGACACCAGTTATTTAATCCCAGTCAACCGCTGGAGATTCTGCGAACCATCCACAGCTTCGATCCCTGCCTCGCCTGCGCGGTGCATCTGCTCGATCCGCAAGGGGAAGAGTTGGTCCAGGTAAAGGTCAGGTAAGACGTCGACGCTCGAGCTTACTCTGCGGCTTGTCAGGTCGAGCGGTGCGTAATCCGATTCTTTACGTCAAGGAGGCGATCATGAAATATCAGCACGGGTTAATGGCGAGTGTGGCGCTGGCGGTGTTGATGCTGGCGCCGGCGGCGCAGGCGCACGTCATCAGCGCCCAAGGCGCGGGCTTCGGTGCGGGGTTCGCGCACCCCTTCACCGGTCTTGATCATCTGTTCGCGATGGTCGCCGTGGGTTTATGGGCGGCGCAGCTTGGCGGACGCGCCCGCTGGATCGTGCCGCTCGCGTTCATGAGCGCGATGGCGGTGGGCGCCGGGCTCGCCCTCGCCGGCATAAAATTGCCGGCCGTGGAAATGGGCATTGCCAGCTCCGTGCTGGTGCTGGGCCTGCTGATCGCGTTGGCCGTGCGGCTGCCCACGGCGGTGGGCGCATTTCTGGTCAGCGCCTTTGCCGTTTTTCATGGTCACGCCCATGGCACCGAGCTGCCGCAAGCCGCCTCCGAGGCACTCTACAGCGTCGGCTTCCTGGCCGCCTCCGGAACGCTGCAGGCGACCGGGCTCACCTCGGGCGCACTGTGCCGGCGCGGCCTGTCGCCGCGTTGGTTGCAACTCACGGGCGGTGCCATCGCCGTCGCCGGTGGTGCGATGTGGGCGTGGGTCTGATGTGATTGCTGCCCTTTTCAAACTGACGGTAGCCCCCGACCTTCTTCAGACGCGGGAGTAGTGATGGCAGGAGAAAAAAGGCAAAAGCCATTTTTTTATCGCGAAGTGTTGCGTCTGCGGAGGTATTCGTGTCTGACCCTCATGACACTACCTTAAGCACCCGTTGCTCAAGAATCCTCTGTCGCGCCAGAACACGCGGCACGGTGAGCAGTGGTAGTGGCCTCGGTCGTCGTTTCTTGGCGCGTGGTTCCACGCGGTTCGGTCGATGGGGAAGTTTGAGCGTAGTGATCGCCGTCAGGATTATTTCAATCGTTAGCCTCGCACGCCCGATGCCATGATGACGCAGATGCTCTTCGAGAGCGCCGAGAGCACGCTTGGCGGCCACGAAGCTTAATGCACGCGGCAACGTGTCCGACAGCGATGCGGCCTTTGCCATGGCCCACCGAATCAGGTTGTACGCCAGCAGATAGACGGCGATCTCCTTGTCAATCATCGCTTGCGATTTGCAGCGCAGCACGTCCATGGCCATCATCGCCTTGAGTGTCCGGAAGTCGACCTCGATATTTCAGCGCGCGGCGTAGAGCGCGCTGACCGCCTGGGGCCGCACGGACTCGGCGTCGAGTAGTGTTGTTACGAGCAACCGGCCGCCCGTTTCAACTTCCCGCACCCGCAGGTGTTCCGGCAACTTCTCGTAGGTTTCGGCATCCATCCACGCCGGCTTCTTCGGACGCGGCCATTCCACCAGATGATCCCGCTTGCCCAGCCGGGTGCCACGGCGGAAATCGGCCGCGCGCCGCGCATGCGGCGGCATCACGATGTCGGCACCCGATGCGTGCAGCATGGCGATGGTCCACCAAGTGCAATGCAGCGCATCCGCCAAGACGATATCGCCCGGCTGAATATGCCGATAGAGCGTCCGGAAGAGCGTCTGCTCGCCGGTGTCCTTGCCTTGGCAGGCGGCCACTTCGTAGCCCAGCACCGCGCCACTGGCCAACCCCATCAGCGCCCCGATCCGCGCCAGCGGAAAACCCAGCCCGGGTTGCTGTTCGTGGTTCTGCGGATAGGCCTGCTGATTGCTGGGCGTATCCGGCATGGAGACCGTGGTCGCGTCAAACAGCTTGACCGAGCGAGCGCGCCAGCGCCACGGACTCAGCGTCAGTGATTCGAGCCGACCGCCCAGTTCCTCCAGCATTCCGCGCGGTATCGCCAGCGGCAGTCGCACACGAGCCTTGCAGTAGGGCCCCGTGTTCAAACTGCAGACCGCCTCTCCCAACGAGACGCTCTCCGATAATCGCCGTCCGACGGCATCCAAGCACGCGCCATCGGACGACAACGCCTGACCGACAAACAATTTGAGTGTCGTTAACGGTCCATAGATTCGCTCTCGCCAACCCGCCGGGTAGGCGGCTCGCACGATGTGCTCCATCGCTTGCGGCGTCAGCGCTGCGGACAGCGTGTTGGTGCCGTCCTGCGCAAATTGGAGGCGGAACGTTTCGATGTGCTGCCGCAATCTGGCCAGTCTGGTAGGATTCATCAGGGTTGGTGTTCCTCTCGCTATGCCTATGTCTCGACAACAGCAGCATAGCAGTGGAGGGCGCCGGCCCTACTTCAGGCCTTGTTCAGAATCAAGGGGATGGGCTTAAGGTAGTGCCATGAGTGTCTGACCTACCTTTACTTTGCTAGTGTCTGACCTACCTTTAACTTTGCTAGAAGGAGTTCCAAGCCACACAAATGAATTAGATCCACTTGCCCACACACATGGAGGCTGTCATGAAAGACCAACAAGACCACGATTCCCCTAAGTTGCCTCAATCCGATCAAACCACCGATCCGTCGCGCCGCGAGCTGCTCAAGTTGGGCGGCATCGCCGTCGGCGCCGCCGCGTTGGGCGGTATCGGCGGAATAGCCGCCAGTCCGGCGAGGGCTGCCACGGACCTTGCGAGTGGCGACCACGACAGTCCTCCCTGCAAGGCGACTGACGAGCTGCTCAAAAACAACAAGGCGTACGCGGCCAATCCGGCCAACGCCGGTGACTTGCACCTGCCGATCCGGCCGTCCAAGCGGGTCGCGGTGGTCGCCTGCATGGACGCACGGCTCGATGTCAACAAGCTCCTCGGCCTGCGCGTGGGCGAGGCGCATGTCATCCGCAACGCGGGCGGCGTGATTACCGAAGATGCGATCCGCAATCTCATCATCTCGCATCATCTGCTCAACACCGAGTGCTGGATGCTGATCCATCACACCCGCTGCGGCATGCTGGCCTTCAAGGACGATCTGCTGCGCGCCGGTCTGGAAGGCGACCCGAAGGCGGCTGCGGCCCTGAGCGGCGCCGTCGGCCGGACCTTCGTGAGTCCGGGTGTGTCGATGGCGGATCCCGCGCACTTCGCGGCCTTCCGCGGCGGCGCGACACCGCTCGATTCCGACAAGGACACCAAGGACGCCAACGGAAACTCGAACTTCACACGCCTCCAGTGGGACGTGCGCCGTGGCCTGTCACGCATCATCAACCATCCCTGGACCCCGACCAAGGGTCCGGATGCCGTACGCGTGCGCGGCTTCATCTATGACGTGGATACCGGTCTGCTCAGCGAGGTGTTCCTGACCGGCGCGGCGGGCGAGATGGGACCCTTCGACGCCGGGTTGCCGTTCTGCTGATCCCGGGGGAATCGTCCGCGGGGCCCCTTTATTTCGATGAAGAGTGCTTTTGTGCGGGACCCCCGCGGGCGTTTCCAGATCGACAGTGTGATCCCGTTTCGGGCAGAGCGGTGATCGTCGGCACGGCCGATGAAGGCAGCACGCTGCGCGACGTGGTCACTGACATCGACGGCCTGCGCCGCCGTATCAGATATCTTTGATCATCCGTCATGACGGCAGTCCGGTTGCGCCCGGCCACGCTGGCAGATCTCGCGGCGATCAATGCCGTGATCGAACACGTGGTCATGACCTGGCAGCCGCTTGGGAGCCGGCCATTCCGCGCGACCAGCCGGGGGGGCAGACCGGCCCATTGCTGCATGGCCTGTACGTCGATCCAAGCCATCAGCGCCACGGCATTGGCCGGCAACTGCTGGCGGACGCCGTGACCGCTGCCCGAGACCAGGGTTACGATGGTGTGCTCGTCAAGGCGCAGGCCGACGCCGAGCCATTCTTTCGTGCTCAAGGTTTGCATCGCATCGATCGTATCGATCCTGCCCGCGACTTTCCGCACTGCTACTGGGTCGACGGCAACTAAATGGATCGGAGTCGAATGGCACTTACTTAAGCGCTTGCATGTTCGATGAAGGGTGGGTGAGGCACGCCGTTTGTGCCGTAACCCACCAGCTGTGCCGCCAGGCACTCATTAAAAGAGGCGTTGTGTTGCTACGCAACGCTTGGTGGGTTACGCAAAAAACGCTCACCCCCCCCCCAACATTTCTCCTTAAGGGCTTAAGTAAGTGCCATTCGGGTCAGAGTCATTTTCTGGTGTACTAATCGCAGTTCATGGCCATGGTCTATGGCGCCAGCGCCACGGAAGCGGGTCTCGACGGCAACATCGTGCGTGCCACCAAGCTGGAAGAGATCGCCGCCAAGAAGTTAGCCAGTTGTTCGACAACAAAGCCCGTGTAAGCAGACTTTGTTGCCTAGGCGGACCGCGGCAGACTGCTGGGACTATCGAGCCAGTCGAGCAGCGGCCGCCAGCGCACGAAATCCCAGGCCGAACGGGATTCGCCCAGTTCGCAGATGCCGAGCCCGCGCGCATCGGCGAGCGCATAGCTCGGCGAGTCGGGTAGCGTGCTGACGAACGGAATCCTGAGGCGTGTGAGAAAGCGTTCCAGCGGTCGATAGACCTGGCCCGGCACGCTTTGATAAGGAAAGTCGATGCCATTCAGCAAGATCTCGGCGGCCCGTGCCATGGCCGGCGTCTCGGGCACGCGGTTGGCGATGGTGGCCAGTCGGGTCTCCTTGCGCGAGACCTTGCCGACCAGCAGCAGGTCACGCACAAAGCGGGCGGTGGCGCGCATGTCGGTGGCCGAAGGCAGCACCGGGATCAGGATGGTCTGCGCGCGTCGCACCAGTGCGGTGAGTTCCGCGCCGCGTATTCCCGCGGGTGCGTCCAGGATCGCGAAGTCGATATGGCGCGGAAGCCGGAAGCCGGATTCGAGTCCAGCCATACCCTCGATGTGCGGGCGTTCCGGGGAGCGCGCTTCCAGCCACTGCAGGCTTGAGCCCTGTGGGTCGAAGTCGGCGAGCACCACCGATTTGTTCTCGCGCGCATAGAAGGCGGCAAGGTTGGTGGCGATTGTGCTCTTACCGCAGCCACCCTTACTGTTCACGACCAGTATCGTGCGCATACCGCTTGTGCCCCTTGATGACATGTCCAGGCGATTGTAGCGGTTTTACCGGGTCCAAGGCATCCGTTTGCGTCGAGATGCGCTGGGTTAGTGCGGGTTACGGCGCTTCCGGCGCGCACGTGTTCGCGGCACGGGTTCCTGCGGCTCGTCCTTGTCCATGAGGATGCGGTGCGCCGGTCCCTCCAGGTCGTCGAACTGGCCGGATTTTGATGCCCAGATAAAACCAACAACCATGGCCACCACAAACAGGATGGCGATGGGGATGAGCAGGTAGAGAATTTCCATGTTTACGAATGCGCAGAAGCGGCTGGCAGTGTAGCACGCGGCCGGCGCTCGCTCAGGCGCAGAGCATTCGCCACCACGATAAGCGAGCTGGCCGACATACCGATGGCCGCCATCCACGGCGCGACCAGACCAAAGGCGGCGAACGGCACGGCAATGAGATTGTAGCCGACCGCCCAGGTCATGTTCTGGCGGATGATGCGTAAGGTCTTGCCGGCCACCAGTACGGCCTCGGCCAGATGCGGCAGGTGTTCGGACAGCAGGATCATGTCGGCCGAGGCGGCGGCAATCTGCGTGCCGCCACCCATGGCCACGGACACATGGGCGGCGGCGAGCGCCGCCGCGTCATTCACGCCGTCGCCCACCATGGCGACGATGGCACCCTGGCTGGCGAGCGCATGCACGCGTGCGAGTTTATCTTGCGGGCGCAGGTCGGCCTCGACTTCGCGGATGCCGGCCTCGCGGGCCACCCGTTGCGCCGCGCCGGGATGATCGCCGGTGAGCAACAGTACGCGTTTTCCCAGGCGCTGGAGCTCGGCGACGAGCACACTGGCGCCGGCGCGCACCTCATCGCCAATCACGAAGGCGGCGAGCAGTTGTTGGGCGTCGCTCAACAGCACCAGAGTATTGCCACCGGCGCGCAAGGTTGCGAATGCCTCATCGCGCAGGTGAATGCTGGCCGCTTCGCGTAAATACGCAGCCGTACCGAGATAGTAACGCTGGCCGTGGATCGCGCCGCTCAGTCCCGCACCCGGCGTGCTCGTCACGTCCGTCGCGGTATAGCGAGCCTCATCAACTGTTGCACGCAAGGCGCGCGCGATCGGGTGTTCGGAATGCTGTTCCAGCGCCGCGGCCAAGGCCAGGCAGTCGGTGGCATTCAATGGCGTGTAGGTGTGTGTGTCGAGCAATGTCAGGCGGCCATAGGTCAGCGTGCCGGTTTTGTCGAAGACAAAGGTATTGGCGCGTGCCAGCGTCTCGAGTGCGTGGCCGCGGGTGGTGACCAGCCCGCGGCGCATGAGACGGCCGGTGGCGGCGGTGATCGCCGTGGGTGTTGCGAGGGACAAGGCACACGGGCAGGTCACGACCAGCACGGCAATCGTGATCGGTAGCCAGCGCGCGGGGTCGTGGAGATACCAGAACAGCGCGACGCCGACGGCGAGCAGCAGCACGCGCACCACGAACCAGGCGGCGGCGCGATCGGCGGACGCGGCGATTGCGGGCTTCTCGGTCTGCGCGCGGTCGAGCAAGCGTCGTATCGATGACAGCACCGTGTCCTCACCGGTTTTTTCGACGCGCAGCGTGAGCGGGCTTTCGATATTGATGCTGCCGCCGATCAGTGCCGCACCGGGCGCCTTTGCCAGCGGCAGACTCTCACCGGTGAGCAGCGATTCATCCACGCTCGATCGACCTTCGTGTACACGCCCATCGGCCGGGATGCTCTCACCCGGCCGCAGCAGCACAAGATCGCCAGTCGTGAGTTCGCCGACCGGCACCACCTCTTGTTCACCGTTCACAAGGCGTGTGGCGGTGGCCGGAAGCATGTGCACCAGTGCCTCGGAGACTTCGGCGGCGCGCTTGCGGCCGGCGAGTTCGAAATAGCGGCCGCTGAGCAGGAAAAACACGAACATCACCACCGAGTCATAATACACCTCGCCGTGGCCGATGAGTGTCGCCCAGACACTGCCGGCAAACGCGATGCTGAGGCCGAGCGACACCGGTACATCCATGCCGGCGTGTTTGCGCCGCAGATCCCGAAAGGCACTGCGAAAAAACGGTTGCGCAGAATAGCCGAGCACCGGCAGGGTGAGCACCAGGCTGAGCCAGTGAAACAGGCTCTTGAATTCGACCTCCATGCCGGTGAAGGCGCCGGCATACAGCGCCACCGCCAGGATCATGACCTGCATGCCGAACCCGGCCGCGACTGCCAGTCGCCGCAACTGCGTACGGCGTTCACGTTCGAGGATATTCTGAGCGCGACCCGGATCATACGGGTGGGCGAGATAGCCGATTTCGCTCACGGCCTGCAGGATGCGGCTTAGGTGAATCCGTGCATCATCCCAGCGCACGCGCGCACGGTGTGTCGTGTAGTTGATGGAAACGGCCAGTACACCGGGAAGTCGCGCGAGATGCTGTTCGTTGAGCCAGACACAGGCGGCACACACAATCCCTTCGAGGATGAGCGCTGCCTCCCGCACATTTCCGCCTTCCTCCCGCACAAAGGTCTTCTGCACAGCGGGATTGTCATAGATCGCGGTCTGGCGCAGAAACTCCGGCACCGGTTCATGTGCCGTTGGCGCGGGGTCGCTGCGATAACGGTAATAATCGGCCAGCCCGCCGGCGACGATCGCGCTCGCGACGGCCTGGCACCCGCGGCAACACATGGCTTGCGCGCTTCCGGAGATTGAAGCAGTCAGGTTCACGCCACGTGGGACCGGCTGACCGCAGTGGTAGCAGAGCAGTCCGCCAGATTCGACAGCGCGGGACGGAGAAGACGAATTCATTTCAATCGGGTTCGCAGGATGGCACGGCTCGATATTCGGTGCGTGAATGGTTGTCTGTCCACGCCAGGTCGCGCCAGGCTGCCATGCCGATCAGGTGATTGGACAATTCGTTATCTTAATGCAGTTGCTCCCCATACTAGCACTCATCACGAGTGGTCTCTTGCGTACCCGAAAGGTTCCCGCCAAGGTCCCGAGCACCACACCACGCTGCGGTTGGGACGGTTTGCCAGGAGCAGGCTGTTTTTCTGACGGTTGGCTACTTCAGCGGCGTCGGTCAGCAGGCACCAAGATGAACGCTGGCGCGTCACGTAATCTGTATTATCAGCCCGGAATTGCTGGTTCAGATCTACTTATTCGTCACTTCTCTCCAGCCAATTCAGAAATTGACGCTACTGGCTTTTTGCAGGAAACTCCTCTCCGATAAAAACCGTTTATAGGTCCTTTTACTTCACTTGTAGCGAGGAGAGTCACATGGTTCTGAATCACGTCTGGGGATTGTTCTTCAACCCGAAAATGGAATGGAAATCCATCAAAGATGAACGCTGCACCATCGGCAAGTGTTTTTGCTCACATGTGCTGATTCTGGCAGCCATTCCTGCAATCGCCGGTTACATCGGTACCACCCAGGTAGGCTGGTCATTTGGCGGCTTTGAAGTGCATCGGCTCACCACGCAGAGTGCGCTGCAGATCGCGATTCTTACTTACCTCACCATGCTGGTGGCGGTTTTTTCGCTCGGCAAGGCCATACACTGGATGGGCCAGACCTATGGCTCCAAACAGACTCTGCCACAGGCCATCGCATTGGCCGCCTATACTGCTACACCCCTATGGTTAATGGGCTTCTTTTTCCTCTATCCAATCCTGTGGATCAATATGCTGATCGGGCTGCCGGCGCTGGCTTATACCGTCTATCTCCTTTACACCGGTGTGCCGGTGATGATGGGCGTCAGTCAGGAGCGCGGATTTCTGTTCGCCAGTGCGGTGTTATCCGTGGGATTGGTCATGCTAGTGGCAGTACTGGGCGCCATGGCGATCTTGTGGAGCATGGGCATGGGCCCGGAAGTCACCAGCGGCTGATTCGACAGGAGCTAACGTTACGGCTGATGCCCGATTAATTTCGTCAGTTAATTTGGTGCGCGAATTGATCCAGGTCACTGCCGCTGCATGGCCATATCGATATCCTCTGCGCACAGCATGGGTATGGGTTCGAAAAGGAGCGATGTGTCACTAGTTTCGGAACGTATCGATATATTATAATTTTCTAATATCGCCGACGTTCTTCGTCATTTTTTTTTGCCAACCTGGGGAGAGCCTGCATGGCCGCTCAAGAATCAACTTACAACTATAAGGTAGTCCGTCAGTTCGCGATTATGACCATCGTCTGGGCCATCGTCGGCATGCTGGTCGGCGTGTTCATCGCTGCCGAACTTGCCTGGCCGTTGCTGAACTTCGATATCCCCTATCTGACGTTCAGCCGACTGCGGCCCCTGCATACCAATGCAGTGATTTTTGCATTTGGCGGTTCGGCCTTATTCGCCACGTCCTACTACGTGGTCCAGCGCACCTGCCAAACACGCCTGTTCAGTGACAAGCTCGCGGCCTTCACGTTCTGGGGCTGGCAGCTGGTCATCGTGCTCGCGGCGATCACACTGCCGCTCGGCATCACCCAGAGCAAGGAATACGCCGAGCTCGAGTGGCCGATCGACATCCTGATCACCATTGTCTGGGTGAGCTATGCGATTGTCTTCTTCGGCACGCTGGCGAAACGAAAAACCCCGCACATCTACGTGGCCAACTGGTTCTACGCGGCGTTCATCATCACGGTCGCGGTGTTGCACGTCGTGAACAATGCCGTGATTCCGGTGAGCCTTACCAAGTCGTACTCGGTTTATTCCGGCGTGCAGGACGCCATGATTCAATGGTGGTACGGCCACAATGCGGTTGGCTTCTTTCTGACGGCGGGCTTCCTCGGCATGATGTACTACTTCGTTCCGAAGCAGGCCGGTCGTCCGGTTTATTCCTACCGCCTCTCGGTGGTGCATTTCTGGGCGCTGATCTTCACCTACGTGTGGGCGGGTCCGCACCACCTGCACTACACCGCGTTGCCCGACTGGACGCAGTCGCTTGGCATGGTGATGTCGCTGGTCCTTTTGGCACCGAGCTGGGGCGGCATGATCAACGGCATCATGACCCTGTCCGGTGCCTGGCATAAGCTGCGCACCGATCCGATTCTCAAGTTCCTGATCGTATCGTTGTCGTTCTACGGTATGTCCACGTTCGAGGGCCCGATGATGGCCATCAAGACCGTGAACGCGTTGTCGCACTACACCGACTGGACCATTGGTCATGTGCACTCCGGCGCGCTCGGCTGGGTGGCCATGGTTTCGATCGGCGCGATGTACTTCCTGATCCCGCGCCTGTTCGGCCGTGAGATCTACCGGATGCGCTGGGTGGAGCTGCACTTCTGGATCGCGACCATTGGTATCGTGCTGTATATCGCCTCCATGTGGATCTCCGGCATTCTCCAGGGCCTCATGTGGCGCGCGGTCAATTCGGATGGAACACTCACCTACAGTTTCGTCGAGTCGGTGGCGGCCATGCATCCTTTCTACATTGTGCGTTTCCTGGGCGGCGTGTTCTTCCTGAGTGGCATGCTGCTCATGGCATACAACCTGTGGAAGACCATCGCCGGTGCCGAACCGGTGGTGCAAGCCATCCCGGCCAATGCCTGAAAAGAAAAGGGGAAAAATCATGGCTGGAACTGCTCACGACAAAGTTGAAAAGAACCTGGGACTGCTGCTGGTCCTGATCTTTCTGGTGATTCTGGTCGGTGCGCTCGTCGAGATCGTGCCGCTGTTTTTCCAGAAGTCCACGACCGAGCCGGTGGCGGGTCTCAAACCCTACACGGCGTTGCAACTGGAAGGCCGTGATGTGTATGTCCGCGAAGGCTGCTATCTCTGCCATTCTCAGATGATCCGTCCCTTCCGCGCCGAGACTGAACGTTACGGACATTACTCAGTGGCCGGCGAATTCGTGTACGACCGTCCCTTCCAATGGGGCTCAAAGCGCACTGGCCCGGATCTGCAGCGTGTCGGCGGCCGTTATTCAGACGATTGGCACCGCGCACATCTCATGAATCCGCGTGATGTGGTGCCGGAGTCGGTCATGCCGGGTTTTCCATGGCTGGCCAAGAATGAACTCAGCACGGACCTGATTCAAAAGAAGATGACGGTGCTGCGTACCCTCGGCCATCCGTATAGCGACGAGGAGATCAAGGCCGCGCCCGAGGACATCAAGGGCAAGACCGAAATGGACGCGATGATTGCTTACCTGCAGGTGCTTGGCACCGCTATCAAGACCACGAGGTAACCCATGGACATCATTCTGTTTCACTCAATCTGGACCGTGCTGATGCTGATTGTGTTTATCGGAATCTGGGCCTGGGCCTGGAGCAGTCGCCGCAAGGGGGATTTCGACGCCGCCGCACGCCTTCCGTTTGAGGACGAAGGTGACCCGACCCTGTCCACCCGCCGTGGGGAGAAACACAATGGCTGATTTCGTAAGCAAATTCTGGGAATGGTACATTCTGATTTCGGTGGCGCTGAGTTTTGTTGCTTGCTTTGCGCTCATCATCTGGATGTCACGGGGCAGAAAAGCGGGCACCAAGATTGAATCCATGGGCCACACCTGGGACGATGACCTCGAGGAACTCAACAACCCGCTGCCCATCTGGTGGTTGTACATGTTTTACGTCACCCTGGTGTTCGGCATCGTCTATCTCCTGATTTACCCGGGCTCGGGCGTGTTTGCCGGCGCATTCAAATGGAGTGAGGTCGGCCAGTACGACCAGGAAATGAAAGTCGCTGAACAGAAGTACGGGCCGTTGTACGAAAAGTTCCGCACGCAGGACATCAAGCTCGTCGCGTCCAGCCCCGAGGCACAGAAAATGGGTCAGCGCCTGTTCATGACCTATTGCACCGCCTGCCACGGCTCGGATGCCGGCGGTGGTCCGGGCTTTCCCAATTTGCGTGACAAGGACTGGTTGTACGGCGGCCAGCCGGAGAATATCAAGGCCAGTATCATGGACGGTCGCAATGGCGTGATGCCGGCGTGGGGAGCGGTGCTGGGTCCTGAAGGCGTGCACAGCGTCAGTGAGTATGTCATGAGTCTGTCCGGTCGGCAGGTGAATACCGACGCGGCCGCAGTCGGCAAAGAGAAGTTCATGCAAATCTGCGCGGCTTGTCACGGCGCGGATGGCAAAGGCAACCAGGCTATGGGCGCACCGAATCTTACCGACAATATCTGGCTCTATGGCGGCAGTCAGGCGGCGATCATAAAAACCATTACCGACGGTCGCAATGGTCACATGCCGGCACACGGTGAGTTCCTCGGCGAGGCCAAGGTACATCTGCTGGCGGCGTATATCTACGGCTTATCGAATAAGGATCTGAAGGCGGCGCAGTGAGCCAGAACGGCAAACCGGAGACGGACAAGGAAGCCAGGGAGAACACCCACGTCCCGTCACTGGTTGAGGCGCAGGCGGAACTAGCCGCCAAGCGCACGCGTCCCGAGCGGGACGCCACACAGGGCGCCGACACGCGCGGCGTGCGCGCGAAGGGCGGCCAGCGCCTGTCCACCCTCGCCGAGGCGGATGCCGCCGTCGAGGCGCTGTACGCCCGGCACAAGAAGGTCTTCCCGCGCCAAGTCCACGGCCTGTTCGCCAATCTGCGTGTCAGTTTGGCGTCGCTCACTCTCGGTATCTTCTATGGTCTGCCGTGGCTCAACTGGGGTGCGGGGCGCCAGGCCTTCCTCATTGACCTGCCGGGGCGCAAGTTCAACTTGTTTGCCTGGACCTTCTGGCCGCAGGACCTGTTCTACCTCGCGGTCATTCTGATTCTGTCCGCGCTGTTGCTGTTCTTCTTCACCGCTATCCTAGGGCGTGTGTGGTGCGGCTTTGCTTGCCCGCAGACCGTCTGGACCGAGGTGTTTCTGTGGATTGAGCGGAAGATCGACGGTGACCGCATGAAGCAGATGCAGCTCGACAAAATGCCCTGGAACCACGAGAAAATCCTCAAACGCATCGGCAAATACACGGCCTGGGTTCTGTTCTCGCTCTGGACCGGCTTCACCTTCGTCGGTTTCTTTACGCCGATTCGCGAACTGGCGGTATCGGCGCTGTCCTTCTCGCTCGGGCCGTGGGAGACATTCTGGGTGTTCTTCTATGGCTTCGCCACCTTCGGCAATGCCGGCTTCCTGCGCGAGCAGGTCTGCACCTATATGTGTCCGTACGCGCGCTTCCAGGGCGCGATGTTCGACCGCAACACACTGATCATTTCCTACGACAAGCTGCGGGGTGAACCCCGCGGCGCACGCGGACGCGTGGTCGATCCGAAAACTAAAAATCTTGGTCACTGCATCGATTGCACGCTATGTGTGCAGGTCTGCCCGACCGGCATCGATATCCGCAATGGCTTGCAATATCAATGTATCGCCTGCGCGGCCTGTGTGGACGTCTGCGATAGCGTTATGGATAAAATGAATTATCCGCACGGCTTGATCCGCTATACCACCGAGAATGCCCTGGAGGGCAAGGCTTCGCACATCCTGCGCCCACGGGTGCTGATCTATGGCGCGTTGCTTGCGTCCATCGGTGCGGCGTTGGTGATCTCGGTGTTGTTGCGCATTCCTCTGGGTGTCGATGTGGTGCGCGACCGGAATATCCTGTTTCGTGAGACTCAGGACGGGTTGGTCGAGAACGTCTACACACTGCGTGTTCTCAACATGGATAACGCTCCGCACAGCTACCGGCTGTCTGCCGAAGGCATCGAGGGTCTGCGCCTGCTGACCGATGTCGACCAGGTAACGATTGATTCCGGCCAGGTGCGCGAAATGGTGGTACGCTTGCAAGCCGATCCGGTGAACCTCAAGGAACGCAGTAGCCACGTACGCTTCCGGGTCCAGGCACAGGACAACGTCAAGCTGGTCGATACCGAGGAAGCCCGATTCCTCGGCCCTGTGATTCGCTGATCAGAGATGCTCATGACTCAACCTCGTGCCTGGTACCGCGAGCCGCTCGTCTGGCTCATCATCACCTTTCCGCTCATTGCCGTGATCGCCGGGTTCACGACCATGTACCTGGCGTACACAACCAGGGACGGCATGGTGGTGGATGACTACTACCAGAAGGGTAAGGAAATCAACCAGTCCCTGGCGCGCGATGTGGCCGCAGCCCAGCGCGCACTGCACGCCAAGCTGTGGCTGGATGCCACACAAACGGATCTCACCGTGCAACTCAGCGCGGCCGCCGGGAACCAACCCCTGCCCGAGACCCTCATGCTTCGCTGGCTGCATGCCACGCGCGCCGGCTTTGACCGGTCACAGATGCTCACGCGTTCGCCCGATGGCCGCTACCACGTCGCGTTTCCCGCGCTGGCGCCGGGGCACTGGTATGTGCAAATCGAGGCGCAGGACTGGCGCCTGCAGGGCTCGTTGCGCATACCCGGTGAAGTGCGTCTGGAACTGGTTCCGCCACTCGTCGCCGGGCCACCGGCGGAATAACTCCACCGACTCGCGCAGCCAGACCTGCGCAAGTAGCTATGATCTCTGACGCCACGCTTCTTTCTGCTTTTCTCGTTGGCCTGCTCGGCTCCACCCACTGCCTCGGCATGTGCGGCGGCATCGTGAGTGCGCTGACTTTCGGATTGCGTGACGACCTGCGCCGTTCGCCGCGCACGCTCGGCCCGTATCTGCTCGCGTATAACACCGGTCGCATCAGTAGTTATGTCATCGCCGGATTCATTGCCGGTGCCGTCGGTGCCGGTGCCTTCGGTGTGTTGCCGTCGAGCGCAGCGCGCTGGGCGGTGAAGCTCATCACTGGCGGATTTATGATCGCGCTGGGACTTTATCTCGCCGGCTGGTGGCCGGGATTACAGATATTGGAGAAGTGGGGCGGAGCACTGTGGCGGCGGATCGAGCCACTCGGTCGCCGGCTGCTGCCAGTGGATCACCCGCTCAAGGCGCTGGCCTTCGGCCTGGTGTGGGGTTGGCTGCCGTGCGGCATGGTGTACGCCGTGCTCGCCTTGGCACTGACCTCCGGCAGCGCCACGCAGGGCGCCTCGTTGCTGCTCGCCTTCGGCCTCGGTACCTTGCCCATGTTGCTCGCCATCGGCGCTACTGCCGAGTGGCTCAAGGATTTCGTGCGTCATCCGCGCGTGCGCCAAGGCGCTGGGCTGATGGTGCTGCTGTTCGGTCTCTACACCATCCTTGTGCCCGGCGGGCATGCGGGACATGGCGCGGACCCTGTCGGCCTTACACCATCCGCGGCCGACCACACCGATCATCCGTGAATGCGAGGGTATTGGATCGGAAAGGTACAGGGTCAATGACTCCGAATACCCAAAGCGCCGCCATTTTTTTGTAGGGTGCGCTTGCGCACCAATACACGATCTAATGCTGCCAACGGTGCGCAAGCGCACCCTACGCAATTATTTGGATGGCATCACAAACCTGCGCGCTACTCGTCATCGCGCCGCACTTCGACCTGCGGCGGACCTTCTTCATTGACCGTAACGAACACATTTATCGGCTGGCAACAAACCTGGCAGTCCTCGATATACTCCTGAGAATCGACCGAGCAGTCGACCAGCAGGGTGATCCGCTCGCCGCAATACGGACATTCGATTTCTACTTCTTCCTGTAGGCTCATGGGCTGGCGCTTGTCAGGGTTTCGTGGGTTTACCAAGACTCTCATCCGTTTTCTCATCTGGCCGGTCGCGGGCCGGCAGAGCATCGCGAAACGCATCAGACGTCTTCCAGGCGGGAACGGGGGGCGTGTAATTCAGCCGCGGGGCATACGCTGAGTATTCGACCAGTTGCATCTTGTGGAGGTAGCGCGGGCAGTTCGGAAAGATGCGCATGGCCGTGACGCGAATAATGAACACCGAACCCGGGTACTCGGTGCGCAACGGGTCGTCCTCGCTGATCTGCGCCGTGCCGTTGACGCGAATTCGCTTTGAATTCTCGAAGTCCAGGAACAACAGCCCAACATGAGGGTTGACCAAAACGTTTCCCCAGGATCGGTACATTCCGTTACCGTCGTAATCAGGAAAGGCAAGCGTGCGGCCGTCGACAACGCGCACGAACCCGGGCAAGCCACCCTTATAAGAGCAGTCCGGATGGCCGTGAGCGTCAGCGGTTGCTACAAAAAACATCGGGCAACGCTCGATAAACGCACGGTCTTCCTCGGTAAACGCTGTGCGAACGGTCACCTGCTCCAGGCGGTCAGCCAAGGGCCGCGTTTCGCGCGCGTCTTGAAGCTGCCGCATCCCATCGTGATACATCGGGTTGTCTACCATCGCTCCTCCTGGGTGGGCCGGAGAATTATCGGAGTCAGATCATCTAGCCCACGTAGGTTGGGCTGAATGAAATGAAGCCCAACATCTCAGTGCTCACCATAACTATAACTATTTATCCCATCGTCTATAGAAAAATGGTGCCAGATTCATTATCTCGAAATCCGGTGCCTCAATCTGTCACCGTTTCTCGGTGAGGCTGTTATTATCGCCCAGATGGCGCCCGGGCAAAGGGCTTTCCGAGGCATTGCCGTGGGCTCGGCAAGCCGCGCCACCGGGCGTATGCTTATGGCCTCAGGTCTTGAGGCGACTTGGTGGTCGGTCCGGCTTCAGTGGACCTCCCGCCCGTCGCCCTTCTTCCCCTGTTCAAGGAGGGTCTTGCCATGGCAACAATTAACGAAAAGATCGAACGCCAGGTCGTGTTACTGGACGAAAGCAAAACCGCCTACGACGCCGCGGTGCTGATGTGCGATAAGCACATCGGCTCGGTGGTGGTGACGCGTGCATCCAAGATCGTCGGTCTTTTCACCGAGCGCGACCTGATGCGCCGCGTGGTCCGGGAGCGCCTTGACCCGGCCACCGCCGAGGTCAGAGACGTGATGCGCAAGGACTACGTGCGGGTGGCCCCGGACGAACGCGGCGAGCGCTGTATCGAACTCATGAAGGAGTTCCAGTGCCGGCATCTCATGGTCTACGACGGCGATGCCTTCGTCGGCATTATTTCGCTGCGCGACCTGCTGGTGCTGTTACTGGATGAAAAGGAGGAACTCAACCTCCAGCTCACGAAGTACGTCACAAGTTGACGCGGCGGTGTCGGAGCATCCAGTAGATGACGAGCAGCGAGAGAGTGGCCATCTCGCCTTCGGGCGCGAGAACCCGATTAAAATAAAAAAGCCGCCTGACAGGCAGCTTTTTTACTGTGGATACCTCTCGCCGGTAACACATGGCTTCATTCTTTTCTTGGGATGTTGGGCTTCATCTCATTCAGACCAAGCTACCGGGTCAGCTGGAAGCCATTGTTAGCTGCTTCTTTTTGTACAATATCCATAAGTTCACTTTAAACGATGCCAGCTCTTCTCTGAAGGTTTGAAATTCCGTCACACTGTTGTTTCCGTAAGCCATATCTATAATTGTCTTTATTGACATACCAGTAAGCCCTACATCATTCTTTCTTGACCCTAACGATAGATCGTTCCGTCTACGATTCGCTAAACTTACCGCTTGCGGACTTATTTGTTTTAGCCCTAACGCCATACTACTTATTAACTCGTAGACTTTCTCGCCGTAACTAATAGCTTCCTCTGTGGTTGGGATCTTACCCTTATGAACAACATTATTCCGAAATTCGAAATCTGTGTTACTCAGAGCAGGCGGTAACTTGCGATTCTTATGAACATATAGAGTTATAAATCCGCCATATTGCCTTTCCGATTGCTGCGACATTTTTTTCCAGGCGTCATCCAATAATTCGCCTTTAATTCCGGCTTCTAGCGATATTGCGGTTATATAGTACTCGTAAAACCGTTCTAACGCGGAAGAAAAGCTCACTACTGCTTCTCTGGTATAACCATCTAGCAAGGCCATTGCCCCAATATCGAAGAGAACTTCAAACAGCGCATTTTGCAACGCAACTTCTGACTTGTGACCTTTGCTGCACGTATATTGGTAAAGCCCCGTTTCGTTAAGCTCGACTAATACTTCTTCACGAGGTTTGAGCTCCTTTGAGCACTGATGGCAACGCATAATTAATTTCATGGTACCGAACCTTCTGGCGGTTAACGTGTTGTAGTGCCGCGCCGCCACTGAGGCGTCAGGAAACGGTGCGCTGTCCCCGGCATCGGCACGAACAATTTGTTATGTGTGTTACTTGTGTTTGAGTGCATTTAGTAACTCTGGGCCTACCTCAAGGGCCCATTCGAGTGCTGGCTGCTCAACAGTGGCACCATGCACAGCTTTGTTTAGTAGCTGAATAAGATCGCTTATTGCTGCATATGCTCCTGCAGGGAGGATTTCTTTCTTTGCGAGAATATTTGCCAAGCGATACACAGATGGCTTTTCGATTGCCAGATTATGTCTAGACGCGAGCGCCACGAGTTCTTTCTCCAATTCGATCCTTAGACCAGCTAGTGCCAGATTCGGGTCTTCTTGCGCTACTCGAATATAGGCCGGCCTTTCCTCGAAGAGTACGGGTTGTTGCGCCAACAACCCCGATTCACGGACCTGTTGTTCAACTTGTTTTAGGTCGTGATATTCAACTTTCACGCCTCCAGGAAGTTCAACCGACTTGAATAGATGACCAAGCCAAGGTAATGCAGCTATCGCGACAAGGAACGCTGTGGTTCCGTCGATAGCTAAGGATGGGAACAGCAAGTGAATTAATGCCACGCTTAATGCGAGCAGTGTTATTAAATGGCGGGTTATTTTCATTGCGTCTCGTTAAGCCACATAACGAATCTGTAGAAAAACCCCTTTCGCGAAGTATGCCAGGGGGCGTGCGGTTATTCGATTAAGTTTTCGCGGCCCCGGGTGCCGGGGCCCTGGGTTTGGTTTGTTCTGGCTCGACAGCGGTTGCCGTTATCCTTACTTTGCCTCACTCACTCCCCGCCAAGGCCGGCCCGTAGCGCTGGATTTTTCCTATGTTGTGTACCAGGCAGTAGAGCAGCCACTGAGCGTTGACCTTAGGTTTGCCCCGCAGCGTGAAGCGATCGAGGCGCTTGGCATGGCGAATGTTGGCAAACGGCGGCTCGGCGGTGGCGAGCCGGCGCTGGTAGATCAGTCGGCCCAGCGCTGAATCGATCTTGCGCTTCATCTTGGCGGTGAAGGTCTCGCCCGCGTCTCGCGTGCGCCCGGTGAAGAACACGACTTGGCGCACGGCGGTCTTCTTGGGATGCCGCAGGCATTGCGCCCGCAGAGCGCAGGGCAAACACGCCGATAGGGGCGCCGTGAACTTCATGCCGGTAAAGCCCCGGATCGTGACATTTGCGCCATTCCGGTAGAGCCGCTTGCCCGCCGGGCAGATACAGGTACGGCGTATCTCGTCGTAGGTAAAGTCCTCGGGGCGAAACAGGCGTGGAGCGCCGCGGTCGTTCTGGGCGCGCACCTTGTGGCGCTCGGCCGTATGGAAGCGCTGATCGCGTCGGCGGAACTGAGTATCGGCGATGTAAGCGTCGATCCCTCGCTCGAAGACGTACTTCATGTTCGCCTCCGAGGCGTAGCCGGCATCGGCCGTCAGGCGCGCCTTCTGTAAGGCATCCTGCGCACCGAGCACCTGAAGGTTCTCGCGCACGCCTTCGACAGTGGGCTGAAGAAGCCCGTGTTCCTGGCCCTCGCCATGGGCCTGCGCGTGCACAATGACTTGATGCTTGGCGTCGACCGCGGCCACCGCTGTGTAGCCCTGGATGACCCCGTGCGCAGTCTTCATCTTGGCGCTGTCGGGGTCGGTGACGTTGCTTTGGCGGATCGTGCCCTTGGGCCCACGGTTTTCGTCGTGGGTGGCGAGGAATTCCTTAATGCGGCGCACCCGTGCGCGCAGACGCTCAAGGGACTCCGCGCACCGCTCCTCGTGCGACGTCTCGGTCTCGGTGGCATCCGCCTCGCGGTGGTGCGCGAGCATCGCGCGAACGACTTTTTCCAACTTTTGTTGCTTCTGCTTAAGATCGGTCTTCGTGCCGCTCCATTCCTTCGCCGCGTTCGACGGTAGCTTTAACCCATCGATGGCAAAGAGCTCCTTGCCGAGCAGCCCCATCGCATCACACACGAGCAACACTTCTTGGAAGAGGCGCACGATTCTCTCGGAGGAGCCGGCCACGAAATCAGCGATCGTGGTGAAGTCGGGCTGGGTGTCAGCGGAAAGCGCCATCATCACCACGTTCTCACGGCACAACCGCTCGATGGCGCGCGAGGAGATCACGCCGCGCGAGTAGGCAAACAGAATGATCTTCAACAGTACCCGCGGGTCGTAGGCCGGCGCCCCGGTGTCGTCATTCTGATAACGTTCATCGAAGACCGAGAGATCGAGTTCATCGATCACGTGATGCAGTGTGTACTCGAAGGTACCGGGGAGAATCTGTTCGGAATAACGGATGGGGAGGAGCTTGTGCTGATCGTAGGAGTAGTCCTTGTATCGCGCCATTCACATCTCCTTTGCTGGCTGAGCGGTGTTCGGCAAAAACACCCTGCACGAATGACGTGATTTTATATCGTTTGAGACTTTTTCTACAGTCTCAACGTTCGCCATAACCGGCAGTGAAAAGCGGGGCGACGAAGGAGCGCCGCTTTTCACTGTCCGTGTTGATGGCGGCGTTAGGCATCTTTGACGTCTAACTCGTGACGCGCTAGGTCCTTGATGCGAACCAAGCATTTCTGAATAGCCGCATATTGCTGCTCGGCATGCTCAAGCCACCAGTCTGCAGTTCGTGCCTCACCCAGTTCTTTTTCCATTTCTACAATTGCCTCATGCACCTTTGGGGACACCAAGAACGAGGACGCGTCAGCGATACGCCAGACATTACGCCTCGCTTCCCTGTATCTTTTCCAGTACTCGTCTTTGTCTTCCTTATCTAGCTCTCGATTCTCAATAGCTGCATCAATGTGCTCGCTCGGATACCACTTCATATGATGAAGCGCCTCGACCAGTTCGCTGTATGCGTTTGCTTTGCGCTCCCACCACTTTTCTTTTCGAAATCGACGAGTTGCTAGATTCGCGGCAAGGAACGCGCCGCCTACCGCAATTGCTGCTTGAGCGAGAAACTTGATGATCTCTGCGTCCATTTAAGATGCTTAACTAGATATAGGCTGCCTAAGTGCGGCAATAAAATACCGCACCCGGTCGATTGTGGAAGGTGTGATCCCTTTGAATCCCATGTCTTGCGTAACATTCCCTAATTGGACGTGATCCGGGATAGGCCGCGTTCCGTTTCTCAACAGGTTTTCAGTTAACCTGATGCATGCTTCGGGGTCAATGCAGCATCAGGCTTTGCGGTACCCAATAAGCAACAAAGCCGCCCCGTGGGCGGCTTTGTTGCTGGGTGCAGATTCCCTCGGCAGGGCAGGGGCTTACTCGCCCGATGGTTCGCCCGCCGCGGCATCCCGCTCCTTCTTGCGGGCCAGACGCTTTTCGAAGGCGTCGGCCTTCATCTTGATGCTTTCCTCGCCAAACATGGTCTGGCGCAGGAAACGGAAGGCGAACAACATAAGCTCGTCGTCGGTGCTGAGGATCTTCTGCATTTCGTCCCACGGAATGTCGTAGGCCTCGTTGAACGCCGTGCTGGCAATGAAATCGCGAAAGCGGTCGAGGTCGTAGCAGGCCATGAACCACAGTTGCAGGCTGCGCTTCGACGGTGTGCCGACGACCGGGCCGGAGGATTTTTTCTTGAGCACCAGCTGGCGCCAGCCGCGGCCGAGTTCGTCGTACTCGACGAGGCCTTGCTCCTTTCGGTATTCCTCGATGGTCAACTGGCGTGGCTCGTTGTGGCCGTGGCAGTGCGCTTCTTTCACCAGTGCGTAGGCGTTGCGGTCGGTGTACTCGTCCGAGCGGCGCATGGACAACAGTGCCACTGGGTAGTAGCGGCAGGCGGTGGGACGATCGGTATAGACATCGCAACCTTCCGGGCGCATGAACTGGCAGGCGCTGCCGTTTTCGACCGGCTTGAACTTCACGCCGGCGATGCCGTTCGGTTCCAGTTCATAGGGAAAGGTGTACTGCATCAGGAACTCGCTGGTGCTGATGTCGAGGCGGCGGCTGAGGCGCAGGATGTCGACCGGGGTGAGCGAGATGTCGATGTTCGAGCAGCAGGCATTCCAGCAGTCGATGCCTTTGCGGCACTGGAACTGGATGACCTTGTCGCCTTCGAGCATTTCCGGCATGACCGGGCTGCCGGCAAACGGCGATTCGCTGATGAGGTTGGTGAGTTTGTCCATGGATAAACCTCGATACGTCGTCTTTGAAAAGAATCAGTTAACAATGTGATCCGGTCGTCGCCCCGGCGAAAGCCGGGGTCCAGTGACTTACGCAGTCTGGATGCCGGCTTTCACTGGAAACTGCTCCTGCGTTTCCAGTACTTCCGCCATCCATGGCGGTCGCGCCGGCATGACGGCAGTGGTTTTGATCGGGCATTTCCAAGCGTACACCCTCGGTGATCGCTTGGGAAAGCCAGAGCAAGTTGCATAAAAAAACCGGGCGCCTTGCGGCGCCCGGCGTTACTTCAGCACTTCAACGGCTCAGTGAGGAGCAGCCGCTTTGAACAGCTTGGACTTATCGACCAGGTCGACGTGCTTGCGCTTGAAGCAGGTCCACTTGTGCGACTTCTTGTCGTACACCGAGTTCACGAAGCACTTCCAGTTCTTCTCGTCGACAAAGTTCTTGTCCATACGATAGTAGAAGCCCGGGTAACGGGATTCTTCACGGAACTGAATGTGCTTCATGTGCGCTTCGGCGGTGAGCACACGGTGGTAGTTCTCCCACGCGCGCAGCAGCTCGTGCAGGTCCTTGGCACGCATTTTCAGCGCATCTTCCTTGAGCATTTCGAGCTTCTCTTCCGCCACCTTCAGCATCTTGTCGTTGGTGGTGTAGTAGGTCGCGACGCCGGCCACATACTCGTCCATGATCTTTTGCAGACGGAACTGCAGCATCTTGGGCGTGATGTAGTGCGGGTTGATGTCGATCGCCGTGGTGTAGTCCTTGTGCTCCAGGAAGGTCTTCACCGGCTGGTAGATCAGTGCAGCGATCTGCTCGGGAGTTTCCGAGAACTCCGGCTTGAAGCCCTTGTTGTCCACGCAGTACTTGACCATGGCCTTGGCGGCCAGACGGCCTTCGGCGTGCGAGCCGGAGGAGAACTTGTGACCGGAGGCGCCCACACCGTCACCGGCGGTGAACAGACCCTTCACGGTGGTCATGGAGCGGTAGCCCCAGTTCCAGCCCTTCGGCAGGTGCGCCGGGACCTTGCCCTTGTCCTCGTGCTCCTCGTCGGTCGGTGCGCCGACGTCTTCCGGACCCGACACCCAGATGCCGCAGCACCCGGAATGCGAACCCAGCAGGTACGGCTCGGTCGGCATCAGCTCGGAGTTCTTCTTCTCCGGCTCGATGTTCTCGCCGACCCAGATACCGCACTGGCCGATACACATGTCGAGGAAGTCTTCCCATGCCTCGGCTTCGAGGTGTTTCACTTCCTTCGGGGTCAGAACTTCCTTGAGCTTGGCGAGGGCGGCGACGGTGTCCATGTAAATCGGACCACGGCCTTCTTTCATCTCGTGCAGCATGAGATGGTTGCGCAGGCAGGATGCCGGGACTGCCGCCTGACCGTACGGCGGGTAGTCGTTCAGCATTTCCTTGTTGCGGGCCATGTACACTTCGCCGTTCGCGTTCACGGCTTGGGCTTTGAACAGCAGGAACCAGGCGCCGACCGGGCCGTAACCATCCTTGAAGCGGGCGGGCACGAAACGGTTTTCCATCATGGTCATCTCGGCACCGGCCTCAGCAGCCATCGCGTAGGTCGAGCCGGCGTTCCACACCGGGTACCAGGCGCGACCCTGGCCTTCACCGACGGAGCGCGGACGGAACAGGTTGACGCAACCACCAGCGGCCAGCAGGATGGCCTTGGCCTTGTAGATCACGATCTTGTTCTCGCGCGTCGAGAAACCGGCGGCACCGGCGATGCGGTTCGGGTCGTTCTTGTCGTTGATCAGATGAACGATGAAGATACGCTCCTGGATGTTCTCCATGCCGAGCGCCTTCTTCGCGGCTTCCGCGACGATCCACTTGTAGGATTCGCCGTTGATCATGATCTGCCATTTGCCCGAACGGACCGGCTTGCCACCGTCCTTCAGTGCCGGCAGACCTTCGCCGATGGACTGCGCGCCGTCGTGACGCACGCCGGCGGCGTCGGTCTTCCAGATCGGCAGGCCCCACTCTTCGAACAGGTGCACGGAGTCATCCACCACGCGGCCGAGATCGTAGGCCAGGTCGTCACGCGTGATGCCCATCAGGTCGTTCGAGACCATGCGCGCGTAGTCGGCCGGGTCCTGCTCGGAACCGATGTAGGTGTTGATCGCCGACAGACCCTGCGCCACGGCGCCGGAGCGGTCCATGGCAGCCTTGTCCACCAGCTTGATCTTGAGGTTGACACCGCTCTCTGCCTTGGCGGCATCGGCCCAACGCATGATTTCATACGCCGCGCCGCAGCACGCCATGCCGCCGCCGATCAGGAGGATGTCGACCTCTTCCTGTACAACTTCGGGATTACCAAATGTTCCAGCCATTGTGATCACCTTATTCAGTGTTTAGTCGTAGTCCGGAAAAACTTACTTCACCCGGATCAGCTCTTCTTTCTTGCCGGCGCGGTAGCCGCCCATTACAGCGGACGTAAAGGTGCCCGGTTTGGCAATGTCAGCCATCTTGGCGACGGGCTTGCCGTCGTACGGCTTGATCGAGCCTTCGGCCGTGGTGCGGATCGGGAACTTGAAGCGCTTCAGCGTGCCGTTGCGGAACTTGATGGTCCACATGATCGAGTCGGTGCCACGCAGGGGCTGTACCGAGCCGCCGAGCGGCACGATGTCGGCGTAGTGGCGCACTTCGATGGCCTGCTGCGGGCAGATCTTGACGCAGCTGTAGCACTCCCAGCACTGCTCCGGCTCCTGGTTGTACGCCTTCATGGCGTGGCCGGTGGCTGAACCGTCCTTGTCCAGCATCATCAGGTCATGCGGGCAGATGTACATGCAAGCGGTCTTGTCCTGACCCTTGCAGCCATCGCACTTATCGGTACGTACGAATGTTGGCATGGTTGTTCTCCGTTAAGGTTAATTGCGATCTAACAAAACTGCTGACTTCATACTCCTGAAAAACAAAAAACTTGCCCGGGCAACGCGCCCGGGCAGGATCCTTCACTTGGCCGAGTGGCCTTTGAGTTCCACTTTGACGTTCTGCTCGGCGGTGAGGCTGGCGTAGTACTTCTGCAGCACCTTGGCCACTTCCGGGCGGCTGAACTCGACTGGCAGGTCCTGGCCTTCGGACAGCATGGCGCGGACTTTGGTACCGGACAGCAGGATGCGGTCATCCTTGGTGTGCGGGCAGGTGCGCTGCGAGGCCATACCGCCGCACTTCTTGCACCAGAAGGTCCAGTCGATGTTCATGTTCACGGTTTCGAGCGAGCCCTTCGGAATCTCGTCGAAAATCTTCTGCGCGTCGAACGGGCCGTAGTAGTCGCCCACGCCGGCATGGTCGCGGCCCACAATCAGGTGCGAGCAGCCGTAGTTCTGGCGGAATAGGGCGTGCAACAGCGCTTCACGCGGACCGGCGTAGCGCATGTCGAGCGGGTAGCCGGCCTGAATCACGGTGTTGGGGGCAAAGTAGTTCTTGATCAGCACCCCGATGGCCTCGGAACGCACTTCGGCCGGGATGTCGCCCGGCTTGAGAGCCCCGAGCAGCGAGTGGATCAGCACGCCGTCCATGGTCTCGATCGCGATCTTCGCGAGGTACTCATGCGAGCGGTGCATGGGGTTGCGGGTCTGGAAGGCGGCGACCTTGGTCCAACCCATCTTCTCGAAGGCGGCGCGGGTCTCAGCCGGGGTCATGAACTGTTCGCCGTATTCTTCCTTAAACGTGCCAGTGGAGAGAACTTTGACAGGGCCGGCCAGGTTGTACTTGCCCTGGGCCATGACCATCTTGACGCCGGGGTGCTCCATGTCGGTGGTCTTGTAGACCATCATGCACTCATGGGCCTTGTCGATGGTGTACTTCTCGGTCACCTTCATGGTGCCCATGATCGTGCCGGTTTCGCCGTCGACCAGAGCGACGTCGTTGCCTTCCTTGATAGATTCGTCGTCGGTGGAGAGAGTGATGGGGATCGGCCAGAACAGGCCGTTCGCCATCTTGAAGCCGTCGCACACGCCCTGCCAGTCGGTCTTGGTCATGAATCCGGTGAGCGGGGTGAAGCCGCCAATGCCCATCATGATGAGATCGCCGGTTTCGCGCGACGACATCTTCAACTTGGGGAGCGACTTGGCGCGTTCGAGTTCGGTCTTGCGGGCCGCGCCGTCGAGCAGCAGAGGTTTGAGTGAATCGCTGCCGTGGGGTTTGACGAGTTTGCTCATCGATTGTTGTTCCTTAATTAATTAAAGTACAAAGGTCACTACACCGGGTGTTCTGTGTCACCCTCCGAAATGCAAATCCAAGTGGTGTCGCTCGATTGGTCCAGCCGCGGTAGAGCCGAAAACAGGAAGCGAGACAACGGCAGACTGTATAGTGGAACCTGAGCCAAAACTAATTAGTAATACTGCAGTGGCTCATAAGACCGGTTTATTTATTTTTGGGACATTTTATGGGTAAATCAGTCAGGAATTTGCTCCCTGGGCCGCTGGTTTCGATATCCTGACACTTGTCAGGCCGTGCATAGTAGCGCATTTTCCCGGTTTCCCAGCTATTGCTATAGGCATTGAATTCACAGAATCAGGGTAGGTGATATGTCTAGTATTACCGTCAGGTATTTTGCCAGTCTTCGAGAACGTCTGGGTCGCAGCGAGGATATTGTGGATGCGGCAGGATTGGTCTGTGTGGCCGACGTCTGGAAGCGTGTGTGCGCAGAGCCTCTCCCGGCCAACAGCCTGGTGGCGATTAATCAGGAGTACGCCTCCATCGATTCGCTGGTACGGGCCGGAGACGAGGTTGCCTTTTTCCCACCGGTCACGGGGGGCTGATGACGACCCGGGTCCAGAAGGAGCATTTTGATCCCTGGCAGGAGATGGCGTCCTTTCAGGCGGCCCATGCCCAGGACTGGGCAGGTCGGTACGGAGCGACGGCCGTGTTTGTCGGCAGTCTGCGTGATTTCAACCAAGGGCAGTCCGTGACCGGCATGAACCTGGAACACTACCCCGGGATGACCGAAGGCTATTTGGAGAAAATCAGCGCGGAAGCGTGTGCCCGCTGGGAGCTGCTCGATACCTTGGTGATTCACCGCTACGGCCCACTTTCACCCGGCGAGCCGATCGTGCTGGTGGCGGTGTGGTCGGCGCATCGGGACGCGGCCTTTGCCGCCTGCCGCTATCTGATCGATGAACTCAAGACCCGGGCGCCGTTTTGGAAGCAGGAGTCTCGGTCTGACGGTGTGCGTTGGGTGGAAGAAAACAAGTCATAAATCGTGCGGCACTAAGTCGCAGAAGGAATCAGGAATAACGTTTCAGACGCATTTTTATTGTTTCGGAGTCGGCGCGGCGGGTGTTGCCGGCAGCGGTTTGCGTTTCAGTTCACGAAAACGCTCCAGTTCGGTCTGGTACTGGGTGCGCATGGTGTCCTGGTCCTTCTTCATTTTCTGGATGAGCGCTTCGTGTTTGGCGATCTGTGTCTCATTGTTCGAGATGGTCTTGGCCGTCTGCGGTGAAACCGCTTTGCCGCCGCGCTGTTCCTCGGCCGCCTGCGCCTGCAAGCGCGTCAGGGAGGTGTGCAGCGAGGTCAGGGTTTCCTGGCTGGCATGGATTTGTGCTTCGACATCGCTGATCTTGCGGTCACGCGTCAGGATGATGTCGTCTTCAATGGCATAGGTGGCCAGCAGTTGTTGGTCGCGGCGCTGCTGTTCCTCGGCGAGTTTACGGGCCTTCTCTTCCTGCTCGCGATTCTGCTCGCGCGCCTTGAGCTCGGCCTCGGTGAGCGGTGCGGCTATCTCCTTGCGCTGAACGCCGCGTGTATCGAGCTCGATCACTTTGGAACGCGCACACTCCTCGTCGGCGCTGTCGCCGTAATGCCATTTGCCGGCGGCATCCTGGCATTTTTTGATGCGCGTTCCCTTCTTTTCGTCTGCCGAGGCCGGTAACACGGCCGTGATCAGGGAAACGAGCAGCAGGATGAGTATGGTAAGGTGGCGGATCATGGCGGTAATTTTAAAGACAGAATGTCATCTCAAGATAGGACCGCTGCCCAACCTCTGTCAACACGACGGGACGAATGGCGCGACCTGTCCCCGCGGGCGGTATGTGCATGACCGGTCTGGAGCAGCTTCTGCTGTTTGGCGTCTCGCTCGTGGCGAATGTGTTTTCGGCCTTCGCCGGCGGCGGCGCCGGCTTGCTGCAATTCCCGGCGCTGATATTCCTCGGGCTGCCGTTCGGCGTGGCGCTGGCCACACACAAGGTGGCGAGCGTGGCGCTCGGCGTGGGCGCGACGCTCCGGCACCTGCGCGAGAAATCGATCGAGTGGCGTTTTTCACTGTTTATCCTGGCCACCGGGTTGCCAGGAGTCGTGTTGGGCGCGGCGCTGATACTGGCGGTGCCCGAACGATTCGCACAGTTGCTGCTCGGCGCGCTCACCATCGGTCTCGGCGTGTATTCATTTTTCAATAAACATCTTGGTCTCGCGCACGCGCCGCGCAACCGACATGCAAGCGGCCTGGTTCTGGGTGGCGCCGGGTTGTTCTTTGTCGGTTTTCTGAACGGCTCGTTGACGTCGGGCACTGGGTTGTTCTGTACAGTTTGGCTGGTGCGCTGGTTCGGTCTCGATTATCGGCGTGCGGTGGCCTACACGCTGGTGCTGGTCGGCCTGTTCTGGAACGGCGCCGGCGCGGTGACACTCGCGTTGCTCGGCGAGGTCAAGTGGTCGTGGTTGCCGGCGCTGCTCGTGGGGTCATTGCTAGGCGGTTACCTTGGTGCGCATTGGGCGATCGTCAAGGGCAACCTCTGGATCAAGCGTGCCTTCGAGATTGTCACCGTGCTGGTCGGGTTGAAGCTGGTCTTCTGAGGCGAGCGGCATGGGGATGCGCTACACTTACCGGATCGCTCCCAAGCAGTGGATGACGCCGTGAAACTCCCGAAGTGGTTTGAATGGCGACGCCAGCAGCGTCGTCGCAGCACAGACCGGCTGACTGTGTTTTCCAGCCAAATTGGTATCGGCACCCTGTTGCAGGGAGCATTGTATGGCAAAGGCAGCTATCTGATTCAGGGTGAGTTGGTGGGCGACGGCGATATCGAAGGTGCCGTGGTGCTCGCGGCCGGGGCTTACTGGAAGGGTAATGTTACGGCCGACTACGTGCGGATCGCCGGCAAGGTGGAAGGCGATGTTGTGGCCCGTACCAAGATCGAGCTTGCCCCGACCGCCGTCGTCACCGGCGATTTATCGGCCCCGGTGGTCGCGATTGCCGAGGGCGCCCAGTATGAAGGTGCCATCAGCCGGCCGCGCAAGACACAGGTGACTCGCCACAACGAGCGCCGCGATCCGCGCACAACCACGCTCCCGGCCTGAATGTCCATACTCGGCTGTGCTTGTTGGCGTGTGCGGAAACCGATACCCTAAAATAATCCATAACAAAAGGGCACAGGCCGTGGTGCACGGTTTGTAGCTACTCCCTGCCAGTAACTCGGATTTGATCTGGCCCGAGCAGAATTTTATTTATTTACAGGGAGGGACCATGTCCCGGCGCCGCAGTCTTGATCACTTGCAACAGGTTCCCACCATTCTTGGCCGCGAGGTCGAGCATGTCGGCGTGATCGAGGGCCGCCACAATTACGTCGTGCACGGGCGGGTTGAGGGCGACTGCGATATCGACGGCGTGCTGCTGATCGGTCCGGAGTGCCTGTGGGTGGGGAACATCAAGGCCGACACCGTGATCGTCAAGGGAAGGGTGGAGGGCCGCATTCACGTGCAGTTCAAGATCGAGGTGCGGCCGAGTGCGCGCATCAAGGGCGACCTCTCCGGCCCGCTGATCGCGGTGGCAGAAGGTGCTGTGCTACAGGGGCGCGTAAGCCCGGACAGTATCATCTCGCGCTTCAGCGAACGCCGCACGCACTGAGCGCGTGTTTGCAGGCGTTAACCGCCGTACTGCGCGCGGTATGCCTCAATGGCAACCAGCTGGTTGTTCGACTCGCGCTGCTCGCCGAGGTAAGCGACGAGCGTGTCCAATGTCGCGATACTGGCCACTCTCACATTCCACGCCTGTTCCACTTCGGCAACCGCCGACAAGGTGCCCGTGCCGCGCTCCTGGCGGTTGAGCGCAATCACCATCCCGGCCGGCGTTGCCGCTGCCTGACGGATGATCTCGACGGATTCGCCGGCCGAAATTCCGGCTGAAATCACATCGTCGATAATCAGCACTCGACCCTGCAAGGGGTGACCGACGATGATGCCGCCTTCGGCATGCCTCTTGGCCTCCTTGCGGTTGAAGGCATACGGCACGTCGCGCCCGAAGTGCTCGGCGAGCGCGATCGCCGTGGTGCAGGCGAGCGGGATGCCCTTGTACGCCGGCCCGTAGAGCATATCGAATTCAATGCCCGTGTGGCGGATCGCCTGCGCGTAAAACCACCCGAGGCGTGCGAGGCTCCGGCCGGTGTCGAACAGCCCGACGTTGAAAAAATACGGGCTCACGCGTCCTGACTTGAGCGTGAACTCACCAAAACGCAGCACGCCGGTGGCGAGACAGAAGTCGAGGAATTCGCGCTGATAGTCCTTGATCGGAACTCCGTTCATTTCACGGCCCGCTTGTCGTTTGCAGGTGGGGATGAAGCAGCACTTTTTGATGGATCGATGTCCAGGGAATCGATAATTCTTCCGTCTGCGCGGCGCACGGCCAGCAACATTTCCTGATAGCGGCAGCGGAGTGGTAGGAACGCGTAGTCTTGAGGCGCGCCACCGTGCCGCACAAGAAAGCGGTCGAGATTTTCGCGGTTCTGTTCTGAGACAGCCGGGTATTTTTCGATCTCCACTGCGTGCGCCAGCACCTCCGGCAGGTTTGAATTTCCGAGCGGCTCGTAGCGCTCGCCCAGTTGGTGCAAGAGTTTTGCTGAGAACAGGGTTTTCAGTCTGAGTTCCTGCCGTTCACGCGCATCCGCGGGCAGACGCACGAATGCGTAAGGCGGTGTTGAGGAAGACTGCGCTGCGACCGCAGGCGCCTGGCCGCCGGCATCGTGCACCTGTTCGTTGTTGAGCGTGTAGAAAGTCCCATCCGCATAGGTGACCATGGCGATGCGCTGCTCATACACCATCCAGGTGCCCCAGACGAGCGCCACCACCTGCAGAATGCCGATGAGGCTGAGGTCGCGCCGCAGCCCCGGCTTGCCGGACTTGAAGACAATCAGCGTCAACAGTGGTCCCAATACCAGGTCCACGCCGGTAATCAGGCGCACTGCCTGCCAGCCACCATCCGATGCGAAGTACGGTTGCGGGTACCACAGGAACACAATAAGGTAGAGCAGCACCACGTACAGGACGGCGGACAGGCCGAGATGTATCAGAAATGCTTTCCAGCGGGTCATCGGGATCACTTCCTGGGTCCGTGTTGAATATATAAATATATAGCAAAGGCTATTGTGGCTGGCCGGTCAAAGGCTGCTCCAGAGATTCGAATACATGCGCATCATTACTCTCAACCTCAATGGCATTCGTTCCGCCGCCACGAAGGGTTTCTTCGGCTGGATGCGTCGCCAGAATGCGGATGTAATTTGCCTGCAAGAGGTCAAGGCCCACGAGACCGATCTTACCGAAGAGATGCGGACCCCCAAAGGTTATCACGGCTACTTCAACTGTGCCGAGAAGAAAGGCTACGCCGGGGTGGCGCTGTACTGCCGGCGTGCGCCGGACCGGGTGCACGTCGGCTTCGGCTCGAAAGAGCATGACGATGAAGGCCGCTATCTGCAGGCCGATTTCGGCAAGCTCAGCATCGTGTCCCTGTACCTGCCCTCCGGTTCCGCGGGTCCGCATCGGCAGGAATCCAAGTATCGCTTCATGGAGCACTTTCTGCCGGTATTGGAGAAGCGGCGACGCGATGGGCGTGACTACATACTGTGTGGCGACTGGAACATCGCGCATAAGGAAATCGATCTCAAGAACTGGCGTAGCAATCAGAAAAACTCTGGCTTCCTGCCGGAGGAGCGCGCCTGGCTCACCCAGGTGTTCGACGACATTGGCTGGGTTGACGTGTTTCGCACCTTGAATGACAAACCCGATCAATATACCTGGTGGTCAAACCGCGGTCAGGCCTATGCCAAGAATGTCGGCTGGCGCATCGATTACCAGATTGCCACGCCCGGCATTGCGAAAAAGGCGCAGAAGGTACGCATTTACAAGGACCGGCGCTTCTCGGATCACGCACCGCTGATAATCGACTACGACTACAGTCTGTGACGCTTCCGTTTGGCTTCAAGTTCTGTCTGACCCCGGACGATAATCGGGGATCGCTGCTGAATAAGGGCTCAGAATTGTTCTCATTCCCGGCCGGCTCCGCTGATCGGAAAGATCCGCCGGCTGGGTAGGGAATTGCCCAGGCTTGTAGTAAAATTAAATTTCCGGGTCGCAGTAGTAAAGTGAACCGGTTTCTCGGGACCGTCCTGACAAGCAGGGTATAGGGAACAGCACAATGGATAGACTGGCGCTCAAGAACATTTTCACACGCATGCTCGCGCACAAGGACGAGCAGTCCCCGGCGCCGGTGCAGTCCAGCAAAGATGCCGCCGTCCTGATCGTGGATGATTCGCGTACCATCGTGCGCGCTCTGCAACTAATTCTGGAACGTGACGGTTATCTCACCTTCACCGCGGCCGATGGCGCGCAAGCCATTGCGGTTACCAAACGCCACCGTCCGGACGTGATCTTGATGGATGTGGTGATGCCGAATATGAACGGCTTCGAGGCCACGCGCGCCCTGGTCAACGATCCGGAGACGGCCGCCATCCCGGTCATCATGATGAGCGGGACCGAACAGATTTCGGATCGGGTCTGGGGCCTCCGCCTCGGCGCCAAGGGATTTCTCGCCAAGCCGATCAGCAGGGAAGATCTGCTCGGCAAGGTTGGCAGCGTCGTCGCCGTCGCGCGGCGCACGCAGCAGCGTGAACAGGCGGCTTTGGTGCCCGTCCCGCAGATCGATCCGTTGCAACGCTAACTGTCTACGCAGTCTGAAATTTCCTCCGGGCGCGTCGCGCCGGTTTGTTATTTCCTTGCCCCGTTGTTCTGCTGCACATTCGCCAGCATCTTCCTGACCCACGGCAGCAGCAGATACGCCGGGAAATGCAGAAAGAAGGTGAGCAGGAAATACGGGGCATAGCCGAGTTCCTGTGCCCCGAATCCCGAGGCAAAGCCGGCCAGATGGCGCGTGAGCGCGAACAGCGATGACAGCAGCGCGTACTCCGCGGCGGCGAACTTCTGGTTGACGATCGACATCAGGAAGGCGAGAAACGCCGCGCTGCCGAGGCCGAGCGAGAACGACTCGTTGGCGCTGGCAAAGTAAATGAGCACGCGATGACTCGCTGACAGCTCGCCGCCGCCGGCCAGCGGGATGACCGAGGCCGCCCAGACGTAACCGAGATTGGCGAGCGCCTGAAACAGGCCGAGGATCCACAGTGCCCGGAAGATGCCCACACGATCCACGATCCAGCCGCCGACCAGGCCGCCCAGAATCGATAAACCCAGACCAATATTTACCGAGATCGCACCGATTTCGAGATCGGTGAAGCCGGCGTCGACCCAGAATGGCTTGATCATGGGGCCGAGTGCGACGTCGCCGAGTTTATAAGTCAGTACGAACAGCATCACCGGAACAATCTGTGGGCGCTTGAGCATTTCGATCAGCGCGCCGAACAGCGGCACCACGGTGGGCGCGCCGGGTGTGTCACGCTCGACCGGGGCACGACGCAACACCAGCACGGCAACGAGCGCGGGCAGCAGTACGCTGCCGACGATCGCCAAGCCCTTGGTGAGCGACGCGCGACCTGGAAGCAGCGGCGTCAGCACGTACATCAGGAAAGTGTCGAGCGCCCAGCCGGCGGCGGCCAGGGCCACGGCGGCCAGCAGCAGGCGGGCCAGGAAGAAGCGTTGCGGGGTCACGGTCTGGGGTCGCTCGCGCGGTGCCGCGAGGCAGATGAGGCCGAGCACGGCGATCAGCACCGCCGCCAGCGTGTAGGCCATTGGCCAGGTGATGTAGGCGCTGGCCATCAGGATGGTACCGGCAACCAGGATACCGACACGGTACATGCCGTTGCGCAGGCCGTTGGCGACGCCGAGCGTGCTCCGGTCCAGGAGTTCGACCGTGTAGCCGTCGATGGCGATGTCGTTGGTGGCGGACAGCAGGGCGAACAGGGCGATGGCGATCTGCACCGTCGGACTGAAGCCGGCCTCGGCGGCGATGACCAGCAGCAGCGCGCCCATGCCGAGATCGACCGCCAACATCCAGCGCCGGTGGTGACGGTAGTAATCGACCGCCGGCGCCCACAGAAATTTGATGGTCCACGCCAGTCCCAGCAACGACAGGAAGCCGATCTCGCGCAGATCGACACCCATGCGCCGGAAGTAAACCGGCAGGACATCGTAGAAGATGCCGAATGGAAAGCCCTGCGCGAAATACAGTACACCCACCCAGAACAGCGGCTGGCGGAGCAGCGAGGATTTTTCGGTCACGTGGCGGGCGGTCCGTGCGGGTATCGCCCGCAGTCTAAAGGAGCAGCGGCCTCTCCCGCAACGCGGGAATACGTATCAGTCCAGCACCGGCAGTGGCTGGTGGATGCGATCGAGCATCACGCGTACCGCACCCTGCTGCTTGTGCAGTTGGTCGCGCGTGGCCTCGAGATCGGCAATACGGGTGCCGAGACTGTCCAGATTATTCTGGATCTTCTTCAGGTTTTCGAGGCGCTTGTCCAGCATCACCTTGTGCTCACGCAGCTGATTGAGGATCGGCGTGAGCACCGCCTTGCTCCAGGTATTGGCCTCGGTGTTGCAGTCGGTATAGATCTCGCGCGCCCGACTTACCAGGGTGATGAAGAATTTCGAGATGACGAAGTGTTCCTCGGTGAGCAGCAGCACTGCGCTATTGCGGAACGCCTCGGCCTCATCATGCAATTTCTGCAGGCGGCTGCGGTAGGACAAGAGCGAGAAACCGGCCGGTTTGACATTCGGCAGGCCGTGCTCGGTGTGAAACTTGCCGTACACCGCCTCCACCAGACCTTTGATCTGGTGCGCCTGTTTACTGACCTTTTCCATGATCTCGCCGGCGCCGTGGAAAAAGCCCGCCATGCCGACCTTGAGGCCGTGCGTTGTCCAGGAATCCTTCATGTCCTGACGTGTCCGTGCGATCAATGCATCGAAGGCGGCAAGACTGAGTGTATCAAGCAGCAGGCGAATCTGTTCGGTCAGCACGGCACGCGTCGCCTGAAAGCTCTCGAGTTTTTTGTCGTAGGCGTCGCGTTCCGCGCGCATGCGTTGCACCATCGCCTGAATCATGTCCAGATTCTTGCCACCGAGCGTCTTGAGTTCGGCAATTTGGTTTTCGGTGGCCGTGAGGCGTGCGGCCACGGTCGCCTCAGTGGTCTTGACGATATGGCCGATCTCGCGCGCCACGCGCTCGCGTACGTAGCGCTGGCGCGACGGGATGATGTCTTCGGACAATTTGATTTCAAGCGCGAGCAGCCCGCTCTTTTCGAGCAGGGCATGGTCGGCCTTGATCTTGCCGAGCAGACCCTTCTGCGCCGACACCGGGAACACCTGTCGCCGGTCGATCCCGAGGGCGCGCGCGGTGTCCTCGGCCTGGCGGGCAATGCTGGCGCTCACCGCCGCGTCGTCGCGTAATTCGTCCCACAGCGTGTCAATCTTGTTGAGCACGGCGATGCAGCCGTTCTGACCGGTACCGCGCGCCGTGCACACGTGCCGTTGCCAGACCTCCATGTCGGACTTCGTGACGCCGGTATCGGCGGCCAGCAGGAACAGCACGGCCTGCGCCTTGGGCAGCATGCCCATGGTGAGTTCCGGTTCGGTGCCCAGGGCATTCAGGCCGGGCGTATCCAGCACCACCAATCCCTGTTTCAAGAGTGGATTCGGATAATTGATAACCGCGTGTCGCCACACCGGGATGTCGATCAGGCCATTGGCCGGCGCCGGGGTCTCGGGTGTCGGATGATACAGGCCAAGTTTCTGTGCCTCGCGCACTGGCACCGGCTTGGTCTTCATGAGTTCACGCAGGGTCTCGGTCATCTGTTTGGGTGCTTCGAGGTCAAGCGGCAGAGTGGTCCACTGCACCGGCGTGCGCTTGTAGTCGGCTATGGTGGTGCTGGAAGTGCGTGTCTCGATTGGCAACAGCCGCATGCACGGTCCCAGGCTGTCGTCATACAGCAGTTCGGTCGGACACATGGTGGTGCGCCCGGCCTCGGAGGGCAGCAGACGTTGCTTGTAGTCGGCGAAGAAAATGGCGTTGATGAGCTCGGTCTTGCCGCGCGAGAATTCGGCGACCAGCGCCACCGTGAGTTTGTCGGACTTGAGCATGTCCATGAGTTCATAGACACGCAGATCCTCGGCACCGTCTGCCAGACCGTTTTGTTCCATCCAGTGCTGGTATTCGCGAATGGTGTCGACCAGGCTCTCGCACCACCGTTTGTAGGCGGCGAGACGACGGGCAAGACTGTTGATGGCGACCATAGGGTTTAATATATTACGGTCATCGGGGACGACCGTATCCGGAAAGCCTCGAATCTCGGGAGTATACGTCAACCGTGGCGATGGCCACGGTTGATTACAGTGTAGATCAAACCGTACGTCTTGGTGGTACTGGCAGATCGGGGGGAAATTGCATCGGTGCCTGAATACGCAGCTGTTTGGCGCGTCCGGTATCGCCCTTGAGGAGGATGACCTGACGCTTGGCCACGCCAAAAGCATCGGCCAGAAACGCGATCAGGGCGGCATTGGCCTTGCCGTCCACCGGCGGGGAAGTGAGACGGACCTTGAGGGCGCCGGCGTGGATCCCGGCAAACTCATTGTGACTGGCGCGCGGCTGCACCTGCACGCGCAGGATCAGGTCGGCACCCTCCCAGCGCGCGGGGCCGGGTGTATCAGCGCAGGAGGTTGAGTGCACCGCTCTCAAGGTAGGGAAGTGCCATTTGCACCAGCGCAATGCCGACCATTACCAACATGGGTGACAGATCGATGCCGGAGAATGACGGGATCACCTGGCGCGCCGGGCGCAGCAGCGGTTCGGTGAGCCGCCCCAGCAACTGGCTCACGGGATTAGGGTAGGGATTGATCCAGCTCAGGACCACCATGATCAGAATACCGAACAAATAGATGCTCAGGGTGCTTTGGAGCAGATCGAAAATGCCGCGCACGAGCAACGTGGCGACCGTCACCGGCTGATTCAGCAGCGCCGCGAGCAGGGTCTGAAAAACCAGCTCGAGTAGCAAGAGCAACACCACCGACGCGAAATCGATACCGTACAGTCCCGGAATCACACGCCGCAGCGGCTTGAGCGGCGGATTGGTGATGGCCACCAAAAACTGGGCGATCGGGTTATAGAAGTCGGCGCGTACCAGCTGCAGCAGGAAGCGAAGCAGCACTGCGAAGATATACAGTCCAAAAATGACGTTCAGCAGGAACAGCCCGGCATTGGCGAAATAGCCCATGTGTTTTCCTTTGGATGGCCTATTTACCGAACAGGTCGGCCAGTTCGCGCGCGCGCCGCATTGCCGCGACCACGGCGTCATCGAACAGACGTTCGATCTGTCCGGCTTCCAGTGCCTGCACCGCTTTTTCGGTGGTGCCGCCGGGAGAGGTCACGCGTTTGCGCAGCTGCGCCGGCTCTTCGCCGCCTTCGAGCGCCATCTTGGCGGCACCGTAGGCGGTCTCCAGCGTAAGCAGGCGCGCGGTTTTGGGGTCGAGGCCGTGTTGGATCGCCGCCTTCTCCAGCACTTCCATGACCAGGAAGAAATACGCCGGACCGCTGCCGGAGATGGCTGTGACGGTGTCGATCAGGGCTTCATCCTGCACCCACACGGTCACGCCCACGGCACGCAGAATGGATTCGGCGGCATCGCGCTGCGCCGCGGTCACGCGCGGGTTGGCGTACAGCCCGGTGGCGCCGCTGCCGATGAGTGCCGCGGTGTTGGGCATGACGCGCACAATCGGCAGGTTCCCGCCCAGCCAGCGCTCGATGTCATCGACACGGATGCCGGCCGCGATGGAGACCACGAGCGGCCGTTTCTTCTGGACGGTCGTCGCGATCTCCTCGGCCACCGCCTTCAGGATCTGGGGTTTGACGGCCAGCACCAGCACGTCCGCCTCGGCGGCCAAAGCGCTATTGGCGGCGAAGGTTTTGATGCCGAGCGCCTGCTCGGCGCCGCGCCGTTGGTTGGCGTCCGGGTCGGAGAGCCGCAGGCGGTCGACCGACCAGCCGTTGTTGAGCAGGCCGCCGGCCAGGCTGCGCGCCATGTTGCCGGCACCGATAAATCCGATGGTATGCGGGGTCATGGGGTGAAGCATTTTTCGGTTTGTCTCGAAATCGCCCTGAGGATGACACAAATGGGCGCGTTCGCCCAGAGCCGGGCGCGTCGGCCTTGCCCCGGACCGGAAACGAAGAGTGCCGCATTTCAGTAGGTTAAGCGGTCTTGTTTGTGCACTTTCGGCCGTTATACTTGAACTGAGCCCGGCCTTATCGAGGCCGTGGCCGTTCCGTTTCCCGGGAGACCCTAATGGATATCGCTGAACTCTTGGCGTTCGCCTACAAGCAGAACGCCTCCGACCTGCATCTGTCCGCAGGCCTGCCGCCGCTCATTCGCATCGACGGTGACGTCAAACGCATCAACGTGGATCCGCTGGACGACCGTACCGTCCACAACATGATCTACGACATCATGTCCGACAAGCAGCAGAAGGACTACGAGGAATTCCTCGAGTGCGACTTCTCGTTCGAGATCCCGAACCTGGCGCGCTTCCGCGTCAACGCCTTCAACCAGGACCGTGGCCCGGGTGCGGTGTTCCGTACCATCCCCTCCAAGGTGCTGACCCTCGAGCAGCTCAATTGCCCGGCGGTGTTCAAGGAGTTGTGCGACCAGCCGCGCGGTATTGTGCTGGTGACCGGACCGACCGGCTCGGGCAAGTCCACGACGCTGGCGGCCATGATCAACTACATCAATGAGTCACGCCACGAGCACATCCTGACGGTCGAAGACCCGATCGAATTCGTGCACCAGAGCAAGAACTGCCTCATCAATCAGCGCGAGGTCGGGCGCGACACGCTCGGATTCAACAACGCCCTGCGCTCGGCATTGCGCGAAGACCCGGACGTGATTCTGGTCGGCGAATTGCGTGATCTCGAAACCATTCGCCTGGCACTCACCGCCGCCGAGACCGGCCATCTGGTATTCGGCACGTTGCACACCAGTTCCGCGGCCAAGACCATCGACCGTATCGTGGACGTGTTCCCGGCGGCCGAAAAGGACATGGTGCGATCCATGTTGTCGGAGTCGTTGCGCGCGGTGATTTCGCAGTCGCTGCTCAAGAAGATCGGCAGCGGACGCGTGGCGGCGCATGAAATCATGATCGGCACACCGGCGATCCGCAACCTGATCCGCGAGAACAAGATCGCGCAGATGTACTCCTCGATCCAGACCGGTCAGAGCCTCGGCATGCAGACCCTCGATCAGTGTCTGACCGAGATGGTGCGCCAGCGTCTGGTGAGCGTGGACGAGGCGCGCACCTACGCGGCCAACAAGGATAGCTTTGGTGCCGGCATGATGATGGCCGGCGCGACCCTGGGAGGCAAAAAGTAAATGGTTTTCAGCGATCTCCTGAAGTTGATGATCCACAAGAAGGCGTCGGATCTGTTCATCACCGCCGGCGTGCCGCCCTCGCTCAAGATCGACGGCAAGGTGACCCCGGTCACCAAACAGGCGCTGACACCCGAGCAGTCACGTGCCTTTGCCTATGGCGTCATGACCGAGGAACAGCGCCGCCAGTTCGAAGCGCACAACGAGTGCAACTTCTCGATCTCACCGCAGGAGATTGGCCGTTTCCGCGTGAACGTGTTCATGCAGCAGGCCCGTGTCGGCCTGGTGCTGCGCTCCATTGAGACTAAGATTCCGAAATTCGATGAGCTCATGTTACCCAAGGTGTTGGCCGACATCGCCCTCACTAAGCGCGGTCTGGTGATTTTCGTTGGCGCCACCGGTTCCGGTAAATCGACCTCGCTCGCGGCCATGATCGGTTATCGCAATGAGTACAGTTACGGGCATATCATCACCATCGAGGATCCGATCGAATACGTACACGATCACAAGAACTGTATCGTCACACAGCGCGAGGTGGGAGTAGACACCGAAACTTTCGATACGGCGCTCAAGAACACCCTGCGCCAGGCGCCGGATGTGATTCTGATCGGCGAAATCCGGGCGCGTGAAACCATGGATTACGCAATTCAGTTCGCCGAAACCGGCCACCTGTGTCTGGCCACCCTGCACGCCAACAGCGCCAACCAGGCGCTCGACCGCATCATCAACTTTTTCCCCGAGGACAAGCGCAGCCAGCTGCTCATGGACCTCGCACTCAATCTCAAGGCCATCATCTCGCAGCGCCTGATCGTGAAGAAGGATGGCAAGGGGCGCGTGCCGGCGGTGGAAGTGATGATCAACTCGCCGCTCATCTCCGACCTGATCATGAAGGGCGATGTGCCGGGCATCAAGGAGATCATGGCCAAGTCCGGCGAGGCCGGCATGCAGACCTTCGATCAGTCGCTGTTCACGCTGTACGAGGCCGGGCTCATCAGCTACGACGACGCGCTGCGCAACGCCGATTCGCAAAATGACGTGCGCCTGCGCATCAAACTGGAAGGCAAGGACGCCAGTGCCTCGCAGCTCGGCGAATCGATGCGCAATGTGACGTTCTAGTTTTTGTTTGAATCATTTTGGTAACAGCCAGGGCGCCGCACGGCGCCCTCGGCTTTTTACTGCGACGCGCCAGCCGGATGCATGCTCGTGGCGCCCGGCATCCAGTCCGCCATCTGGATCGCCGGCAGCGCTGTGCGGGCTTGAGAACAATATCGGGCTCAATGCTTGTCCGGTAATACTGTCTTGCTATAGTGCACGCACACGTTCGCGAACTCAGCCATGCGCCTCACTGCTGCTCTGCAATCCGCCCGCAGCCTTCTGTCGTTTCCGAACCGTTGGGACATCGTGGTCCTGCCGGCGATTCTCGGCCTGATTTTCTGGTTGGGTTGGGGTTTGCACGCGATGCGGGCGCCGTTCGCACTCGGCGAGATGCTGCCGATCAGCCTTGATCCCGCCAATCTTCCCGGCTACGCCCTGCGCACCAGCCTGCGCATGGGCGCGGCGTTGCTGCTGTCGTTTGTCTTCACCTTTGTGTACGCGACGCTGGCCGCGCGCAGCCGCCGCGCCGAACAGATTTTGATCCCGGTGCTGGATGTGCTCCAGTCGGTGCCGATTCTCGGGTTTCTATCGATCACGGTGATGGGCTTCATTCAGCTGTTTCCCGGCAGCCTGGCCGGGCCGGAGGCAGCGGCGATTTTTGCGATCTTCACCTCGCAGGCGTGGAACATGACCTTCAGCCTGTACCATTCGCTGCGCATGGTGCCGAAGGATCTTTATCAGGCGGCCGATGTGTTTCAACTGTCCGCCTGGCAACGCTACTGGAAGCTCGAGGTGCCGTTCGCGCTGCCAAATCTGCTGTGGAACACCATGATGTCGGTGTCCGGTGGCTGGTTCTTCGTGGTGGCCTCCGAGGCCATCAGTGTCTCCGGGCAGAGCATCATGTTGCCCGGCATCGGTTCGTACATCGCGCTCGCGATCCAGGCACAGAACCTCACGGCCATCGGTTATGCCATCGTGGCCATGTTGGTCGTGGTGCTGGCCGGCGATCAACTCGTGTTTCGTCCGCTCGTGGCCTGGGCGGAACGCTTCAAATACGAACAGTCCGCCGCGAGCGAAGCACCCGACTCCTGGGTGCTGACGCTGTTGCGGCGCACGCGGTTGATGCGCGCGCTGATCGTTTTGCCGACACATCTCTGGGAATGGTCGGTGTGGTTGTTCCGGCGCGTGCCGGCCAAGCCGTTCTTTCGCCTGCGCTGGAAGATCACCCGCCGCGATGCGCGCCTGCTGGACCGGTTGTGGAATGTGTTGCTGATCGTCGCGGCCACGCTGTGCATCGTGTTTCTCGCGCGCTTCGTGCTGCGCGAGGCGGATTACGCCGAGATCGGGCATGTGTTCCTGCTCGGGCTCATCACCGGCACACGCGTCGTCGTGCTGCTCGCGCTCGCGAGCCTCATCTGGGTGCCAATCGGTGTGTGGATCGGCCTGCGCCCGGCGCTCGCGCAGCGCTTGCAACCGCTGGCGCTGTTTCTCGCGGCGTTCCCGGCGAATCTGCTGTTTCCGCTGGTGGTGGTGTGGATCGTGACCGGCCAGCACAATCCGGAAATCTGGCTGAGTCCGCTCATGATCCTCGGCACCCAGTGGTATATCCTGTTCAACGTGATCGCCGGTGCCAGCGCAATCCCAGCCGATCTGCGCGAGGCCGCGGCCAATATCGGCCTCAAGGGTTGGGCGCTGTGGCGACGGCTGATTCTGCCGGCGATTTTCCCGACCTATCTCACCGGCGGCATCACGGCCTCGGGCGGCGCGTGGAACGCGTCGGTGGTGGCGGAAATCGCGAGTTGGGGTAGTACGACGCTCGCGGCCACCGGCCTCGGCGCCTACATCGCCGAACAGACGGCGAGTGGCGATCACCCGCGCGTGGCGTTGGGCATCGCGGTGATGAGCCTCTATGTCGTGGCGCTCAATCGCCTGGTGTGGAGTCGTCTGTACCGAATGGCAGAAAGGAAATTGACCCTGGAGTAGGCATGGCAGACAAGGTAGCCAGCAACGGCGTACTCGCCGAGTTGAACGGCGTCGGCAAGCGCTTCACGGCCGAGAAGGGCCGCATCGCCGTGCTCGAGGACATTAACCTCAAGCTGCATGCCGGCGAGATGGTGGCGATCGTCGGCAAATCCGGTTGTGGCAAATCGACCATCCTGCGCATCCTGAGCGGGCTGATTCCCGCGAGCAGCGGGCGCGTGCTGTATCGCGGCAAACCGGTAAAGAAGCCGATGCCGGGTATCAGCATGGTGTTCCAGAGTTTTGCGCTGTTCCCCTGGCTGACAGTGCTCGGCAATGTCGAGCTTGGACTTGAAGCGCGGGGCGTGCCGGGCGCCGAGCGCCGCCAGCGCGCGCTCGCGGTGATCGACATGATCGGCCTGGACGGATTCGAGTCGGCCTATCCCAAGGAACTCTCCGGCGGCATGCGTCAGCGTGTTGGCTTCGCGCGCGCCCTGGTGGTGAATCCGGATGTGTTGCTCATGGACGAGGCCTTCTCGGCGCTCGACGTGCCGACCGCCGAAACCCTGCGCGGCGATTTTCTCGATCTGTGGCTGGAGCACCTCATCCCGACGCGTGCCGTGCTGCTGGTCACGCACAACATCGAGGAGGCCCTGTTTCTCGCCGATCGTGTAATCGTGCTCGATTCCAACCCCGGGCGCGTCAAGGCCGAGGTGGCGGTGCCGCTCAAGCATCCGCGCGATCGCGAGTCGATTCCGTTCCGGCGCCTGGTCGAACGCATCTACATCATCATGACCACGCCGGTGATCGGCGCCGAGGGTGCACTCGCCATTCCTGCGCGCCCCGGTATCGGCCATCGCCTGCCGAATATCACGGTCGGTCGTCTGGCCGGCGTGCTGGAGGAGATCAACCAGCCGACGAATGCCGGGCGGGTGAGTCTGCCGGCACTCGCCGAGACCCTGCAACTGGAGGTGGACGATCTCTTCCCGATCCTCGAGGCGCTTGAGTTGCTCGATTTCGCGCATGTCACCGGACAGGAAGTACAACTCACCCGCCATGGCCAGGCGTTCGCCGAGGCCGACATCCTCGCGCGCAAGGTGATTTTCGGCGAGCATCTCTTGAAGCGCGTGCCGCTCGCCGCCCACATCCGGCGCGTGCTCGACGAACGCCCCGGCTCGCGCGCCCCGCGCAGCCGCTTCCTGCGCGAGCTGGAGGACTACCTTTCCGAAGACGAGGCCGAACGCGTGTTCACGGTGATGATCGACTGGGGCCGCTACGCCGAGCTGTTCGCCTACGATCACGGCAGCGACATTCTCAGTACCGAGAATCCGGGAGCGGAGGAAGACCGCGGCGATAAAAACAGGGCGGTGCCGTGATATGACGGTGACCCGCCTAGGGTGACGACCGGCGTTGCCGCCAGCGATACACCAACCACACCACCATGCCCGCCGCCGCAATCGCGGCGAGCAGCAGGCCCTCGTAGTGCTTGATGTCCACGAGCAGCAACTCCAGGGCATGTCCGAAGAGGTAGCCGGCGCCGGCGATGGTGCTTGCCCACACGCTGGCGCCGATGAGATTGAGCAGGAAGAACTGCGCCCAGGCGATGCCGCTCATGCCGATGACCATCGGGCCGACCGTGCGCAGGCCGTACAGAAAGCGAACGCCCAGGATCAGCGGCAGGTGAAAACGCTGCAACAGCTTTTGCATGCGCGCGGCGCGCGCGGTGAGCATTGGAAAGCGCTGCAACAACTCCGGTCCGTAGCGTCGTCCCAGATAGAAAAAGAGCTGATCGCCGAGAAAGCTGCCGACCAGCGCCGTGAGGATGACCCCTGGCAGGGACAGATAGCCAAGTGTTGCCGCAACGCCGGCCAGGATGAGGACAGATTCGCCTTCGAGAAGGGCGCCCACGAAGACCGCGACATAACCATAATCCTGGATAAGCGTGGCGATCGACATGGGTGGTGCGTCTGGCAGAACTCAATAAGTCGAAGTCACGCGTGGGGTGCTCTGTTGGCATGGTCTGCCCTGGCAGGGCATCAGTCGCTGCCGGCATTCAGCGGCACGGATACTTCGTGAACGTCGCGTTTCCGGACCCTCTCCTCTGTGCTGGCCAGGATGTTGGATCGTTCTACGACTGCCTACAGAGTGCAGCCGCGATCGGCTCGGCGAGACCTTTTCCATGGGTGCGCCGATCGACCGTGCCGGAGCGCTGTACAGACTAGGTCGCCAGACCGAGCTCGTAGACAACCTCGCCACCCACCAAGGTGTGGGTCACGCGCCCCCGAAACTCCCAGCCGAGGAACGGGCTGTTGCGACCGCGCGAGACAAATTTTTCGGCGCTCAGCATCCAGTGCACCTTGGGATCAAAGATGCAGATGTCGGCGGTGGCGCCGACGCTCAAGCTGCCGCACTCGACGCCGAGGATTCCGGCCGGCTTTACGGTCAGCACGGCGATCGCCTCGTTGAGCGTGAGCAGTTTTTCTTCAACCAGTTTGAGGGTGAGCGGTAGCAGGGTCTCGAGGCCGGAGATGCCGGGTTCGGATTCGGCGAACGGCGCGAGCTTGGCGTCCGGTTCATGCGGCTGGTGATCGGAGCAGACGGCGCTGATCACGCCGCTCTGGAGCGCGGCGCGCAGTGCGTCGCGGTCGCGCAGGCCGCGCAGCGGCGGACGCACGTGGCACTGGGTGTTGAAATAACCGATGTCGTGTTCGGTAAGATGCAGGTGGTGCGCGGCCACGTCCGCGGTCACCGGCAGCCCCTGTTTCTGGGCCTCGGCCAGCATGGCCACGGCGCGTGCGCTTGTCAGGCTGCAGAAGTGCGCACGCACGCCGGTCTGTTCGATCAGCGCCAGATCGCGCGCTACCGCCACGGTTTCGGCCGCCTCGGGTATGCCCGGCAGGCCGAGGCGTGTGCCGACTTCGCCCTCGTGCACGCAGCCGGTGTTGCGCAGCCACGGGTCCTCGGCGTGCAGGTACACGGTGAGATCGAAGGTCGCGGCGTACTCCATGGCGCGCCGCAGCACCAGCGTGTCGGTGATCGGTTCGAGGGCATTGCTCATCCCCACACAGCCGGCTTCTTCGAGCGCTGCCATGTCGGTGAGCAGCTTGCCTTCCAGGCCTTGGGTGAGCGCGCCGAGCGGATGCACGAACGCCAGCCCAAAGCGCCAGGCGCGCGACTGGATCATCTGCGCCATGGCCGGGGTGTCGATCACCGGCCAGGTATCCGGCGGGCAGCACAGCGTGGTGATGCCGGCCGCGACCGCGGCGCGGGTTTCGCTTTCCATGGTCGCCTTGTATTCGAGCCCCGGTTCGCGCAGGCGCGCGCGCAGGTCGATGAGTCCGGGGCAGACGATCTGGCCGCGCGCGTCGATGCGGCGTGTCGCCTCAAAACCCTCCGGCGCCTTGCCGATGCCGGTGATGAAACCGGTGCTGTCGATGAAGAGGTCTTTGTCGGCGTCGAGGTCATTCGCCGGATCGAGAATTCGCCCGCCCTGAATCACAATCCCCATCATGCACGCCTCCCGCCGGCTGGCGGGCTTTCGGCCTGTGGCGCGCCGCCCATGATCAGCGCCATGATGGCCATGCGTACCGCAATGCCGTAGGTGACCTGCGGCAGGATGACCGACTGCGGGCCGTCCGCGACCGCGGAATCGATATCCAGGCCGCGGTTCATCGGGCCGGGGTGCATGACGATGGCGTCCGGCTTGGCGAACCCGAGTTTTTCCGGAGTGAGTCCGTACAGGTTGAAGTATTCCTGTTCGCTCGAAATCAGCGCCCCGGTCATGCGTTCGCGCTGCAGGCGCAGCATGATCACCACGTCCACGCCGTCGAGGCCGGCGCGCAGGTCGGTGTAGGCGTGCACGCCGAGTTTTTCCACAGCCGTCGGCAGCAGCGTCTTGGGCGCGATCACGCGCACCTCGGCGGCGCCCAGCGTGTTCAGGGCATGGATCTCGGAACGCGCCACACGTGAATGCAGAATGTCGCCGACGATCGCGACCTTGAGATTTTCAATCGGCCCCTTGTGGCGGCGAATGGTGAACAGGTCGAGCAGCGCCTGGGTCGGGTGCGCATGCCGGCCGTCGCCGGCATTCACGATGTGCACATGCTCGGGCACGTGTGTGGCGATCAGGTGCGCGGCGCCGGATTCGCGGTGGCGCACCACGAACAGCTCGGTGTGCATGGCCTCGAGGTTGCGCACGGTGTCGAGCAGGGTCTCGCCCTTGCTGGTCGAGGAGGCCGAGGGGTTGAGGTTGATCACGTCCGCCGACAGGCGCTTGGCAGCGATTTCGAAGGTGGTGCGGGTGCGGGTGCTGGCTTCGAAGAACAGGTTCACCACGGTCTTGCCGCGCAGCAGCGGCACTTTCTTGATCTCGCGTTCGCCGACCGAGATGAAGGATTCGGCGGTGTTGAGAATATCGAGCAGGGTCTGACGCGGGAGGCCTTCGATGGTCAACAGGTGGCGCAGCCGCCCGTGACTGTCGAACTGCAGGTCGTCACGCTTCAAGTATGCGCCTCCTGGATCTCGAGCTTGAGCGGTTCCGGCCCGAGCAGCTTGATGTGCTGGTGTTTCTTGAGCTTGAGGTGGTGGCCAACCACCTGCGCCTCGATCGGCAGCTCGCGGCCGTCGCGGTGAATCAGCACGGCCAGGGTGACCGAGGCCGGACGGCCATAGTCGAAGATCTCGTTGAGCGCGGCGCGGATGGTGCGCCCGGTGTGCAGTACATCGTCCACCAGAATCACGTGCCGGTTCTCGACGTTCACCGGCAGGTTCGAAGTCTTGACCTGCGGGTTCATGCCCAGGCGGCTGAAGTCATCGCGATAAAAGGAGATGTCGAGGGTTCCGAGCGCTTCATTCAGACCGAGCAGGGTATGCAGGCGTTCGGCGACCCAGGCACCGCCGGTGTGGATGCCGATCATAATCGGATGCTGCGCCAGCCGTGGCCGCAACTCGTCAGCCATGTAGGCGATGGTGGCATTGATGTCCACGAGCTCATTCGTCTGTGTCATGGTGCGGTTCCATTTTCGGGCGTCGTTGCTCATCCAGGAAGGCCTGCAGAATGGTCTGCGCGGCGAGTTTGTCGACCCTGTTTTTGCGCTGCTTCCAGGGGACGTGCGACTCGACCAGGGTGTTTTTGGCGTCCACCGAGGTCAGGCGTTCGTCCACCATATGGATGGGCAGATTGTAACGGGCATGCAGGCGATGTCCAAACTTGCGCGCCGCCCGGGTCATGGCATTTTCGCTGTCGTCCATGTTGAGCGGCAGGCCGACGATCAGGGCAGCCGGTTGCCACTCTTGAATGAGGCGGTCGAGTATTGGCCAGTCCGGAATGCCGTGGCGCACGCTGGCGCTGGCCAGCGGTTCAGCCCGCCCGGAGGCGCTGCCGCCGACGGCAATACCGAGGTGCTGCGTACCGTAGTCGAAACCGAGATAATGTGTGCCCAAGGCGTTCAGGCATGACCTGCCTCGCCCGACAGCGCGGCGAGATCGACGCCCAGGTGCTTCACGGCCGCGCCCCAGCGCGCCTCGACCGGTGTGTCGAACAGGATCTGGTTGCTGGCCGGTCCGGATAGCCAGGTGTTTTCACCGATCTCGTGTTCGAGTTGTCCGGCCGACCAGCCGGCATAACCGAGTGCCAGCAGGCAGTGTTCCGGACCACGGTTCTCGGCAAGCGCCACGAGGATATCGCGTGATGTCGACACGCCCAGCGAGTCGGTGACGGTGAGCGTCGATTCCCACTGGCCAAGCGGTTCGTGCAGGACGAAACCGCGGTTGTTCTGCACCGGACCGCCGACGTACACCGGCAGATCGAGGTGGCGCGAATCGCCGCTTTCGATATCCATCTGCTGCAGGATGTCGGCGAGACGCAGGTCGGTGACGCGGTTGATGACAATGCCCATGGCGCCCTGGCTGGAGTGCTCGCAGATGAGCGTGACGGTGCGCGCGAAGTTAGGGTCGCGCAGATTGGGCATCGCGATCAGGAAATGGTTGGTGAGGGAGCCGATTTCTTGCATGGGTCTAAGTATCCGGCACGTCTGCGGCGGGCGCAAGGATGGACCGTGTACCGCCAGAATGCGCCGGGCTTGCAGTGAAAACGGCCGCTTAGTGCGAAGGTGCATCGGGGCTTCACGGAGACGCGCCGATCGGATGTTCTCTGCGCTTGGCATCCTCGCGGCAAAAAAGCAAAAAACAGCGTCGCGCTTACTCGTTGCTGCTGGTAATGCCGGTTTCCTGAAACTTCCAGGTGCGGGTGATGTGCAGGATGTCGATGTCGGCCCGCATGTCCGGCGGCAATGGCGCATAGGGCGCGGCCAATTCGACGATGCGCACGGCGGCATCGTCCAGTACTTTGTGGCCGGAGGGTCGCAGTACTTGCACGCCTTGCAACGAACCGTCCGGCTTGATGGCAACATCCAGCACCAGGCTGCCGGCGATGCCCTGACGTTTGGCCTGCTCGGGGTAGTTCAGGTTGCCGACGCGCTCGACCTTGGCGCGCCACGCGTCCATGTAGGCGGCGTACTGGTACTCCTGGGTACGCGCATTCAGGTACTTGTGGCGCGGCATCTGCTGGTATTCCTGAAAGCTGCGGTTGATCTCGGCATTGAGTCGCGCGCGCTCCGCCGTGCGCGTGCTCTGTTCCGGCAGGCCCATGCGTTCCGGTGTGACGCGTTCTTCCTTCATGGAGGGCCGCGGTTCGCGGGTCGCTACCGTATGGCGCGCCTGCTCGCCAGTGAGTAAGGCGATGAGATCGTTCAGGGAATTGACACGCTGCTGCGGTTCCGGCTGAGCGATCGGCATGCGGCTGTTCTGGTCACTCATCTCCTGTACCGGCAATGGGCTGCGCGCAATGTCGCGCGACTCACTTGTCCCGCCGCCGTCCTGGTTGGATTGGGCGAGAAACTGCGGGTTGGTCGGGGCCTTGTCGCTGCGCGTCTGGACGAGTGTGATTTCGAGGCTTTCGGAGCCGGGCAGGTGAATGCGCGGCGCGCTGAAACTGACGCCGAGGATCACCACCATGTGCACCAGAATCGAGGTAAACAGTGCGAGGCCGAGGCGGTCGGTGGCGGAAAAATCGTACACGTTCTGAGTGAAGCGCATCACGCGGCGCATGCATCCTGCGGGAGAATATTCAGTCTTCCCAGGAGGTTAACATCGGTCGGTGAGGTGTCAAGGCGCTAGCGGGCCAGCCGATCCGTTCCGACCGTTCCGACGACGTGAATTTCACGCGCCGCGGCCACCAGCGCCAGACGCGCAATCACGCCATAAGCGTAGAAGCGGTTTGGGCAGGCATCCGGTGATCTGCTGCGGTCCGGACGGATGCAGGATTCAACGAAGGCAAGCGGCTTGAAGGTCATGCCCGGGGCGTTCAGGTTTTCGTCCACGCCGCGCCCGCTGTGCACGCGGTAGAAGCCGCCGACCACGAAGCGGTCGATCATGTAGACCACCGGCTCGGCGACCGCCTCTTCCCAGGTCTCGAAGGTGTACACACCTTCCTGCACCAGGACCTCTGTTACATTGAAGCCTTCCTTGCCGCGCGCCATCTTGGTACGTTGCTTGCGGTTGAGGTCGCGCACCTCATCCGGGCTACGCACGGTCATGATGTTCATGCCATAGGTGCCGGCATCGGCCTTGACGATCACGAATGGCTCCTCCGTGATACCGTATTCGCGATACTTGGCGCCGATCTCGCGCAGCACCTCTTCCACATAGTGCGTCAGGCAGTCCTCGCCTGCACGCTTCTGGAAGTCGATTTTTCCGCACTTTTGAAACACCGGATCGATGAACCACGAGTCGATGCCGGCGATGGCGGCGAACTCTCCGGCCGCTTTCTGGTAGTGGGCAAAGTGTTGCGACTTGCGGCGCGTTACCCAACCCATGGCAAGTGGTGGCACCACTGGTTGTTCGAGGCCCTGCAACATCGCCGGTACACCACCCGAGAGGTCATTGTTCAGCAGCACGAAGCAGGGGGTATGGCCGCTAACCTTGACTCTGTTGCCGTCCCGCGTCAGTGGATGGAGCGTGATCTGTCGCCCGGATGGCAGGGGTGTTGATTGGGGTGAGGTGATCTCGGGCAGGAGTGTGCCGATCGTAACCTCGAACCCGGCGAGTTCCAGCAGGTGGACGAATGTCGCCAGGTTCTCCAGATAAAAAATATTGCGGGTATGACTCTCCGGCACAACCAGAATGCCGCAGGCCTTTGGGCAAAAACGCTCGACCGCCGCCTGGATGGCCTGAATACAGAGCGGCTGGAAGGCCGGATTCAGGTTGTTGAAACCGGCCGGGAACAGATTGGTGTCAACAGGCGCGAGCTTAAAACCACTGTTGCGCAGGTCGACCGAGGCATAGAACGGTGGAGGTGTGGCCAACCACTGGGCGCGGAACCATTGTTCGATCTCGGTCTGACGAGCGAGCAGGTGACTTTCGACCTTTTGCAGGGGGCCGAGTTGGGCGGTGGTGAGGTGGGGAACGGCCTGCAGATGCTCAATCGCCATGTCATAAACCTCCCGTAACGTCGTCTAATGGTAACGCATCCTTGGTAGGTCTAGAATGCAATAAAGGTTTCTGTGATCTCTCTGGCATGGTTCATGCTAATTATTTACCAGCTTTGAGCACGGAATGTGAGCAATCCAGTGAAATCGGTATCTAAGCCCTAGACAGCCAAGCAGTGGGAAATCCAGATTTACAGTGTCGGACGCACGGTCAGCATAGATTTTACTAGCATTTTGTGCTAATAAATCATTATGCTAGGGAATTTTTTCAAGAAACTACATTTATAAAATTATTCCCGGATAAGACCCTGACCGGCGGGCGAGCATCTAATATTGCATTACAGGACAAGGTCCAGCCGAACAATGCGGGGTGGAGAGTGAGCATCAAGGTGATGGTAATTGACGACAGTAACACCATCCGTCGAACGGCGGAGGCATTGCTGAAGAAGGCCGGATACGACGTTCTGACCGCTTCGGATGGTTTCGAAGCCATGTCCCTGATCACCGACAACCGTCCAGACATCATTTTCGTAGATATCATGATGCCGCGCCTGGATGGGTACCAGACCTGTCAGCTGATCAAGAACAACAAGAAATTCCGCGACACGCCGGTCATCATGTTGTCGAGCAAGGATGGCCTGTTTGACCGGGCGCGTGGCCGGATCGCGGGCTCCGAGGAGCACGTCAACAAACCATTTACGCAGGAAGAATTAATCGAGGTGATTACGAAATATGTGCACTGACCGCGACAGATGGATTGTCTAGGCAGTCAGGATAATACGAAGAACGAGGTTTACGGATATGGCAATCAAGAATGTGCTGGTAGTGGATGACTCGCCGACCGAGGTGCATCTGCTGCGTGAGATGTTGTCGAAGAACGGTTTTACGGTATCCGTCGCCACCAGTGGTGAAGAGGCGATCACCCGGGCGGCTTCGGAGAAGCCCGACCTGATTCTCATGGACGTGGTCATGCCGGGGATGAGCGGTTTCGAGGCGACGCGCGCCATAAGCCGGGGTGCGAACACGGCGAACATTCCGGTCATCATTTGCACCACCAAGGGCCAGGAGACCGATAAGGCTTGGGGCCTGCGTCAGGGCGCCAAGGACTACATTGTGAAACCGGTCACCGAAAAGTTGCTCATGGAGAAGATCAATTCGCTCTGACATGGCCACACCGCGCATTGATCCTCTTGCCCTCCTGCAACAGATGCAGGAGCACAGCCGTCGCACCGCACCCGGCTTGCCGGAGCAGGTGCAGGTGGCACCGCTCTGGTCTGGGCTCGGTTTCCGCATCGCGGATCTGCAGCTGGTCACACCGTTAGATCATGTGTCCGAGGTGCTGCCGAGTCCGCCGATCACACCCGTGCCGGGAACGAAGCGCTGGCTCAAGGGGATTGCCAATGTGCGCGGCACGCTCGTCACCATCGTCGATCTGCCGGAGTTTTTCGGCAAGGAGCCGGTGCGAATCGATGATCGGTCGCGTCTGCTGATTTTGAATATTCCGGGACTGAGCACGGCGTTGCTGGTCAATGAAGTGGTTGGTTTACGCCATTTCGATGAAGACAGAGAAAAACACGACGTGTCCGGTCTGGATGACCCAGCGCTGGCGCACGTCAGTGGGGCGTTTCTCCGGGAGAATGTGTTGTGGGGGGTGTTTGACATGTATTCGCTCGCGCAGAGCGAAGCGTTCCGACATGTGGCGGTATGACGACCAGCGGGGATGCGTCGGTCACGGACCGGATCGGGAAAAAACACCGGGTGCTTAATTTTAATGAAGCGGGAACCGCAAGCGAGATGAGGTGCAGTCCATGGCAATCTTAGATCTACTCAGAAAGGGCAAGTCCGGGTCCGGCCCAATGGTGGGCGCGGCTGATCTTGATCTCGGTGAGGGCTATATCGAGCTGCAGTCCAGCAAGCCGCGTCTGGTCCTTAACAAGGACCTAATCAAGTTCATGACCGGCATGCCATTCCTGCTCCTGTTTCTGGTGCTGTCGCTGCTCGGCCTGTACTTCCTGGTCACGCGTGACGTTGCCCAGGCAGAACGTGATACCAAATACATCGAACAGTCTTCCCAGCTCCTCATGCTGTCGCAACGTCTCGCCAAGGATGCGCGCGAGGCGGTATACGGGCAAGAGGGCGCGTTCCCGACGCTCAAATCGTCGCGCGACGACTTCGACAACATCATCAACAACCTGACCAAGGGCAATACCAAGCTCGGCATCGAGCCCAGTCCACCCGAGGTGCAAACGGCCCTGACCACGGTGGCCGGCAAGTGGAAGACCCTGCGCGGCAACGTCGACCAGATTCTGGGCCAGGAAAAAGCCATGGTCGCACTGCGCGATCACGTGGTGGGCATCAACCAGGCCGCGCCACTATTGCTCGCCCTGTCCGACGAAGTGGTGGAAGCCGGTGCCGCTGCCGGTATCAAGTCGGACCTGCTGTACCTGGCCGGTCGCCAGGGCATGTTGTCGCAGCGTATCGCCAAAGACGTGAACCTGTTCGCCCAGGGCGGTGCCGAAGCCGCGGTCGCGGCGGCGCAGTTCGGCAAGGATTCCAAGCTGTTCAAGGAAACCAATATCCGGTTGCGCGAAAAGCTGCCGCCCAGTGTGCGCGCCAAGCTGGATGAGGCCACGGAAGTCTTCAATGAACTCAATACGCACGTGGAAGGCATTCTGGCCATCGCCGCCGAGTTGTTCGTCTCGCAACGCGCCAGTCAGTTGGTGTTCGAACAATCCGATCCGATGCTCGAAGATTCCAAGAAACTGGTTTCTGCTTATACCGCCCTCAATGACCAACGTCAGGCCACCAAATATCTCACGGTGGTGATGGCGGTGCTGGCGGTGGCATTCCTGATGCTCGTGGCCTGGAAGTTGTACAATGACCAGCGTGAACGCGCACGGGCGAGCGGCGAGCAAAACCGTCAGACGCAGGACGCCATTCTCAAGCTGCTCGACGAAATGGGTAACCTCGCGGACGGCGATCTCAGCATTCAGCCGGAGGTGACCGAGCAGATCACGGGCGCCATCGCCGACTCGATCAACTTCGCCGTCAAGGAAATGCGCAACCTCGTGGTGCGTATCAAGAACGCCGCGCAGCAGGTGGCCGTCGCCTCCGAGCGCAGCCGCCAGACCGCCAACGAGCTCACCCAGGCGGCCACCCGCCAGGCGTCGCAAATTTCCGACACCACCGAGCGCATGCGCGACATGTCCAAGCAGATGGCGGACATGTCGGCCACCGCCGGCCGCTCCGCGGAAGTGGCGCAAGGTTCGGTGGCCACTGCCAAGCGCGGTTCGGCCGCCGTGCAGAATACCATCAAGGGCATGGACGAAATGCGCGAGCACATTCAGGAGACCGCGAAACGCATCAAGCGCCTCGGCGAATCCTCGCAGCAGATCGGTGAAATCGTGGAGCTCATCAACGATATTGCCGAACAGACCAACATTCTGTCGCTCAACGCCGCCATTCAGGCGGCCATGGCGGGTGAGGCTGGTCGCGGTTTCGCGGTGGTGGCGGACGAAGTGCAGCGCCTCGCGGAACGTTCCGGCGAGGCGACCAAACAGATCGCCGACCTGGTGAAGACCATTCAGGCCGATACCAACGAAGCGGTGGCGGCCATGGAGCAGACCACCAAGGGTGTGGTCGAAGGCACGCGTCTGGCAGACGCCGCCGGTCAGGCACTCGGTGAGATCGAATCGGTGTCCGAGCAGCTCTCAGAGCTGATCGTGAGCATCGCACACGTTGCCCACCAGCAGTCGGAAAACGCAACGGCGGTGTCGCAGAACATGGGGCAGATTCAGGAAGCCACGACACTCACCTCCACCGGTACACGCCAGACGGCGGAGTCGATCGGCAAGCTCTCGGAACTCGCGCGCGAGTTGCAGGCTTCGGTGGCCGGCTTCAAGTTGCCGGCGGCCTGAGCCTGGGGCAGGGCGCGCGGGTGCGCGCTCACGGTTTGAACCGAACGCGCCACGCGCACCAGAGAATGCATGAGCACGCTTAGTAAAGTCGATCCGAGTACGCTCGGCTGGGTCAAGGCCGAGATCGACGAGACCCTCAAGCAGGCGCGTCTCGCTCTCGAGTCGTACACCGAAAACACCGCCGACGAGAGCAAGCTGCGATTCTGTACGACCTATCTGCACCAGGTGCTCGGTACCCTGCAGATGGTCGAGTTGGACGGTGCCGCACTGCTGGCGCGCGAGATCGAAGCGCTGGCCGAGTCGGTCCTCAATGGCAAGGTCGCGTCCGACGCCCCGGTCATCGAGACCCTGATCCGCAGCATACTCACCCTGCCGGATTATCTGGCGCGCCTGCAGTTCGGTCAGCCGGATGCGCCGCTGCGCTTCCTGCCGCTGCTCAACGAACTGCGCGCTCTGCACGGTGCCGAGCCGCTCAACCAGCTCGATCTCTTTCAGCCCGATCTCGACGTGCGCCCGCCGCAGATCGAGAACGCCCCGCCCAAGCTTTCCGAACCGGATTACGCGCTGACTACCCGCACGCTGCGGCCGGCCTTTCAGGCCATCCTGCTCAACTGGTTGCGGGATACCGGCAACCGTGGTTACCTGGACGAGCTCTCGACACTGATCGAGCGGTTGCAGCACGAAGCGCCACTGTCGCTCATCGAGCTGCTGTTCTGGGTATCGCGCGGCTATCTTGATGCGCTGGCCTCCGGTGCCGTGGCGATCAACAACGATCGCAAGAAGCTGCTGGCACGGCTGGAGCAACAGCTCAAGAAGATCGCCACCGGCAGTGATCGCAGCCTGCTGCGCAATACCTCCGAAGCACTCATCAAGGCGATGCTTTATGAAGTGGGCCAGGCGCATTCCGCTACGCGCTATGCCGCCGAGGTGCGCCGCGCCTTTGCGCTTGACGCCTTGCTGCCGGGCGGCGAGGAAAATTACGATCTGCCAACACCCGAGGCCATGCAGTCGGTGGCCGAGGCGCTCAACAAGGAAATCGAACAGGCCCAGGATCTGTTGTCCACCTTCTTTGAACAGGGCGACACCGCGACGCTGGAGCCGCTGATCACCTTGCTGCACCGGATGTCCGCCACACTCGAAATGCTCAATGTCGAGGTATTGAAGGCACTGGTTGATGAGATCGCCGGCCTCTGTCAACAGCTGCAGCGCGGCGAGCTGGAGCGCAGCGAGTCGTTGTCGCTGCCGATGGCCGGCGCCATGCTGCTGCTCGAGAACAGCACGCGTGACATCAAGACCCCGGGCCTGTCCTGGAAGAAGCAGGTGGATGAGACCATCGCCGGTCTGCGCCAGCTGCGTGCCGGCGAGCCGGTTGGCGAGATGGCGGGTATCGAGATCTCCGATACCTCGCTCAGCGATTCTGAATTCAAACAGCTCGTGGCGGCGGTCGGGGGCGAGATCCGCATCAACCTGGGCAGGATCGAAGAGGCGCTCGAGACATTTGCAGCCGCACCGGAACAGACGGCGCTGCTGGATCCCGTGCCTCAGTCCCTGAATCAGATCCAGGGCGCCTTGCAGATTCTCGGTCAGGAGCGCGCCGCCGATCTCGTGGTCCGCGCCAATGAACATGTTCAGAACATGCGTGATGGACGGATGGGCGTGGACAACGCCATCCTGGACGCGCTGGCGGTTGCGGTCGGTACGATCGGCGCCTACATCGAGGGGTTGGAACGCGACCGCCCGAATCTTGAAGCCTTGCTGACCAGCGCGCACAACGACCTCGCTGCCGCGCTGACCGGCAAGCGTCCCGACAGCGGAAACCCCGCAGCACTGCTCGGAGCGATCGAAACCAATCTCTCCGCGTGGTCGGCCGATCACAACGAACGTGCCGCGCTGACCACCATGCAGCAGGACTTGCGCGATCTTGCCTGGTTGGCCGCGTCCCAGCAGCAGGAGCGTCTGGAGAAACTCTGCGCCCAGATGATCAGTCTGCTCGATATGGTGGAGAGCGGCGACGTGCCGGACGAGGTCGAGGCCACGTTGCGCCAGTCGTACAATGCGCTCGCCGCGTTGGCACGCACCCAGCTGCATTCGCAAGATCTCGCCAAGGCCGCGCCGCGCGCCTCTTCCAAGACCAAGGCCGAAGCGGTGCCTGCGGCAGTGCCTGCGGCACCGGCCGTGCCGGCCCGCAATGCCGCGATCGAGGTCGAAGGCGACGACGACATCATCCAGATCTTCATCGAGGATGCGCGCGAAATGATTGCGCTCATCAACAAAACACTGCCGGATTGGCACGCCGATGCCTCGAACCGCGACGCGCTGCTCGACTTGCGACGTGCCTTCCACACGCTCAAAGGCAGCGGTCGCATGGTCGGGGCGAGCGAGATCGCCGAGTTTGGCTGGTCGATGGAGAACATGCTGAACAAGGTGCGCGAAGGCAAAACCGCGCCCAGCGATGCGATGTTCGATCTCTTGTATAAGGCGCGCGACGTACTGCCGGAAATGGTGGTGCAGCTCGAAGGCGGTCCGGCAGTGGATGCCGATATTGCGGCATTACGTGCCGTGGCCGACGCCCTGGCCGAGAATCGCCCCATCGAAGCACTCAGCGTGCCGAAGCCGCAAACCGTCGCGCAGGCCGTCGCACCGTTGATGGTGGAGGAAGCGGTGGTCGATGCCGCCGCCGGGGAGGGAACAGACAGCGCACACCCGGGGCTGGCGGAGGCCATGCCGGACGAAGAACTGCCCCGGCTCGATCCCACGCTGTTGCAGATTTTCAGCAACGAGACGCGTGGGCACACCGAAAGTGTGCGCAGCGAAATTCAGAAATGTCGTGAGAGCGGCATGGGTTGCCAGGTGTCGGAGAGCCTGTTGCGCGCGGCACACACGCTGCAGGGCAGTGCACGCGCAGTCGGTCTCAGGCCGATGGCCGAGGCAAGTGCCGAGGTCGAGAAAATGCTGCATGCCTGTCAGGCGCACCAGCATCCGCTCGACGAGGCGGCGTCCACCCTGTTCGATCGGCTGATTGCTGCAGTCGAACTGCTCATGGATTCGCTGAGTCGTGGCGAGACCCAGGTACCCGGATTGCTGCACGAATTTTCCAGTGTGGCGCAGTCTGCACACGAGTTTCAGACGCGTCTCGCTGGCGGTGAGACCATGGCCGTGCCGGCAAAGCCGCGCGCAGTGGAGAGTGTCGCCGCGCCGGCCGTGGTGTTGGCACCTGCGGTGGTCAGGATGGAGTCCCCACATGCGCCGCTCCCTGCCGCGAACGACAACGAGACCAACGACAACGAGACCATCGAAGAAGATCTCGATCCTGAATTGCTCGAGATCTTCCTCGAGGAAGCCAGCGATATCATGGCCGCCATCGAGGAGTCGCTCACGAAGTGGCGCAGCAACCGTTCCGACAAGGCCTCGGTGGAGGAACTCAAACGCCAGCTGCATACCCTGAAGGGCGGCGCCCGCATGGCCGGCGCCATGACCATGGGCAATCTCGGCCATCACACCGAGAGCCTGCTCGGCGAGGTCGAGAACGGCCGTATCGAGGCCGACAGCGAACTCATGGACCTGCTAGACGAGGTGCATGATGCGCTCATCACCATGATCGACCAGATGCAGCAGCACAAGCCGGTTTCGGTCTTCGCGCCGACCAGCGCCAAGGTGCTCGCGCGGCTCGGGCAGAAACCGACCGCGCCCGTGACGCGCACCCCGCAGCCCGCCGCACCGACCGTGGTGACGGCCGAACCCGAAGTGGTTGCGGAACCGCCGACCCTCAGTCTCGTGGCCAGCGAACTGCCGGCCATTGCCGAGAGCGAGCTGCTCGACACGCATATCGATCGGCGCACGGATGGTGAAGAAGTCGCCGAAGGTGCCGCCGCGGAACGGCGCGGCCAGATTCGCGTGCGCACCAGCTTGCTGAACGAACTGGTGAATTTCGCCGGCGAAGTCAGTATCTCGCGCTCGCGCATGGAACAGCAGATTTTCGGCCTGCGCGACAACTTGGCCGAGCTCAACCGCAACACCACGCGTTTCCGCGATCAGATCCGCGATCTCGAGATTCAGTCGGAGTCGCAGATCTTGGCGCGCGTACAGGAGACCGCCGCGCAGCTGGGCGAGGACTTCGATCCGCTCGAGCTGGACCGCTTCTCGCGTCTGCAAACACTGTCGCGCAGTCTCGCCGAGAGCCTGCACGATCTGTTCACCATCCGCTCCAATCTCGAAAACTATGCCAGCCAGGCGGAGACGGTGCTGGTGCAACAGGCGCGTATCAATACCGAATTGCAGGAAGGGCTGATGCGCACGCGCATGATCAGTTTTGCCACGCAGGGTGCGCGTCTGCGGCACATCGTGCGCCAGACGGCGCGCGAGCTCGGCAAACACGTCGAACTGGAGCTGGTCGGCGCCGACGTGGAAGTAGACCGCACGGTGCTGGATCGCATGATCGGCCCATTCGAGCACATGATCCGCAACGCCATCGACCACGGTCTTGAGTCCGAAACCGATCGCAAGCGCGCGGGCAAGCCGGCCACCGGCCACATCCGCGTCCAGGCCAGCCACGAAGGCAGCGAAATCGTGATCCGCTTTGCGGATGACGGCGCCGGCCTCGACATCGCCGCCATCCGCCGCAAGGCCATCGAGCGCGGCCTGATGAACTCCAGCACGAATCTCTCGGATGATGAACTCATCCAGTTCATCCTGGTCGCCGGATTCTCGACCGCTGGCAGCGTCACGCAGTTGTCCGGCCGCGGTGTTGGCATGGACGTGGTGCACAACGAGGTGAAGCAGCTCGGCGGTTCGATCACCGTGGATACGCGCCGCGGTGTCGGCACGACCTTCATCATCCGCCTGCCGCTCACGCTGTCCATTAGCCAGGCGCTCATGGTGCGTGTCAGCGAACAACTGTTCGCCATACCGCTGTCGTCGGTGGTGAACATTCTTGAGGTGCCGGTCGAGCAACTCAACAGTATCCAGATGGGCCGTCGGCCGTTGCTCAACTGGCAAGACCAGATCTACCCCTTCATGCACCTCGCGGTACGTCTCGGCATTCATCCGCAGCCACCGAGCGGTCGCAAGGTGCCGGTGCTGCTGGGTCGCAGCGGCGGACGTCAGGTGGCCATTCAGGTGGACGGCCTTGCCGGCACGCGCGAAGTCGTGATCAAGCCACTCGGGGCGCAGCTGGCCGGCATCGAAGGACTCGGCGGTGCCACCATACTCGGTGACGGCAGTGTGGTGCTGATTCTGGACGTCCCCGGACTGTGGCTGACGGAGGAAGGTTTGCACGTCATGCGTGACCAGCAGGTCGAGATGGGTGAGGTCGCGGTGGAGGAGGTGGCGGAAGCCGAAACGCCGGTCGTGGTCGAAACGCCTGCACCGGCGCGGCGTAATGCGATCGTGATGGTGGTGGATGATTCGATCACGGTTCGCAAGGTGACACAACGCCATTTGCAGAGACGCGGCATCGACGTGCTGCTCGCCAAGGACGGGGTGGAAGCGGTCGAATTGTTGCGCGACCAGATCCCGGACGTGATGCTGGTGGATATCGAGATGCCACGCATGGACGGCTACGAGCTGACGTCGCGCGTGCGCTCGGATGCGCGCCTCAAGCAGGTCCCCATCGTCATGATCACGTCGCGCGCCGGCGACAAACACCGCGACAAGGCGTTCGCGCTCGGCGTGAATGAGTACATGACCAAGCCGTATCAGGAAGACGAACTGTTCGCCCGCATCAATTCCCTGTTGCCCGCGCATCTGGCCTTCTGACAAGCGTCATCATGAAGCCCACCTTCGTTCGTCCTGTCATGACAATGAAGCCCTGCTGCGTTCGGCTTGCCATGATAAGGGAGCCCTACTGCGTTCGTCTCGTCATGAAAAGGAAGCCCTACTGCGTTCGTCTCGTCATATGAATTCACCGCGTCGTCCGGGCTGAGGAGAAACATTGGTCGAAAACAAACAATACCTGCGCGTCGGTTTGATGGGCGTGGATTATCTCCTGCCTAATAACGCGAACTTCGTCATTGAGAAACGCGAGGATCTCGAATCCAACGAAGCGCCGGGTGCGCTGATCGCCGCCTGGCAAGCGACCAGCGTCGGACGCGCGCCGGCCTTTTCGGTCGACGCCAACCTGAACCCGCTGCCGCGCAACGCCTGGCAGCGCGCCGTGTTCCTGCGGGCCGGCGGCCAAACGCTCGGGCTGATCGCGGATGAATTGCAACTGCTGGCGCACGAGGACGTACGCGTTGAGCCGTTCTTGCCGCTCGGACCGGCACCGACACCGGTCGGCCATTTGTTCAGCGGTGCCTGGGTGCGCGCCGGGCATGTCCCGGTGCTGGTTTTCGAGCCGCGTGCACTGGCTGACTACTTGATGCATCTGGAGGAGGCGGCATGAGCGCCATCACGCGCGATCCCGTGCATGCCCTCGAGGTGCCGACCGACAATTTGCCGCTGTTGCTGCCGAGTGCCTGCATGGCCGAGGTGGTGGCGTTGCCACGTTTGGCGCGCGTGCCACACGCGCCACCGTGGTTGCTGGGCGTGCTCGGCTGGCGATTGCGGCCGGTGCCGGTGGTGTCATACGACATGCTGATCGGTGGCGCGGGCCATGCCCCCGGTCCGCGCGCCCGGGTCGTGGTGCTCTATCCGTTGCCCGGACGCAAGGCCTGGGAGTTCGTCGGCATTCTGTCCGCCGCCGAACCGCAGTCGCGCATTATCGATAGCGGTGTGGTGCCGACGTCGATCGAAGATTCGTTCCGCTATATTGCCGCCGCCCTCAAGTTCGATGAGCGCACGGTTGGCGTTCTGGATTTCGCGGCGCTCGCCAAGGTTCTCTATCCCGGTCGTTAGGTGCCAGGACTTCGCCTGGGCGAAGTGATTCACGTCGAGCGTGTGGCGCGATCAATCCCTTCCCACGCCACCTTGGCCAGCTGGTCGATCTCCGCTTCGCTGATGACATACGGTGGCATGAAGTACGTGACATTGCCGAGCGGCCGCAACAGCGCCTCATTGGCCAGGCCATGGCGATACACCGCCAATCCGCGCCGTTCCTGCCACGGGTAGGGTGCGCGCGTCTTTTTGTTTTTCACCATCTCGATCGCCAGGATCATGCCGCGCTGCCGCACTTCCGCCACATGCGGGTGGTCGGCAAAGTGCGCCGTGGCACGCGCCATGTGCGCCGCGAGCTGCCGGTTGCGGTTCAATACGTCGTCGTCGCGGAAAATATCGAGCGTGGCGTTGGCCGCCGCGCAGGCGAGCGGGTTGCCGGTGTAGGAATGTGAATGCAGGAACGCCCTCTGCGCGTTGTATTCGGCATAGAAGGCTTCGTACACGTTATCCGTCGCCAGGCACACCGACAGCGGCAGGTAACCGCCCGTGAGGCCCTTGCCAAGCAGCAGAAAGTCCGGTGTGATGCCGGCCTGCTCGCAGGCAAACATTGTTCCGGCGCGCCCGAAGCCGACCGCGATCTCATCGGCGATCAGATGCACATTGTATTTGGTGCACGCGGCGCGCAGCAGTTTCAAATACATCGGATCGTACATGCGCATACCGCCTGCGCATTGCACCAGCGGCTCGACGATGACTGCGCAGGTTTCGTGCGCATGCCGGGCAAGGGTGGCGTCCATCGACGCAAACAGGCGCTTGGAATGGTCGGCGCAGGATTCGCCCGGTTCACGCTGGTAGCAGTCCGGCGATGGAACGGTGATCGCCTGCAACAGCAATGGCTCGTAGGTTTCCTTGTAGAGCGCCACATCCCCGACCGAAAGCGCCCCGAGTGTTTCGCCGTGGTAGCTGTTGCTCAGGGAAATAAAGCGCGTGCGTCCGGGTTCGCCGTGGTTGAGCCAATAATGGAAACTCATCTTGAGCGCGATCTCGACCGCACTCGATCCGTCCGAGGCATAGAAGCAGCGCGTGAGTCCAGCTGGCGCAAGTGCCACCAGCCGTTCGGAGAGCGTCACAATCGGTTCGTGGGTAAAGCCGGCCAGGATGACGTGTTCGAGCTGGCCGAGTTGAGCGGTGATCGCCGCATTGATGCGCGGGTTGGCATGCCCAAACAGATTGACCCACCAGGAACTGATGGCATCGAGATAGCGATGCCCGTCGTAGTCCTCAAGCCACACACCCGCACCGCGCCGGATGGCGATCGGCGGGTAGTCCGCGTGGTCGCGCATCTGCGTGCATGGATGCCACAGAACCTGGAGATCGCGTTGTGTGAGGCCGGTGTTATTCATCGATGCATTTATGCCTTTCGTCTATCATCCCCAATGCAATCAAGATAATTGCTGTGGGGATAATTTCATCCAACATGTGCCGCCATATACTTAAATTAAGGCAGGGCTTGCCTAGTACAAGCTGAGCACATAGGTTATTTTGGCACACGGTCGGTCAGTGGGAACTATAAATTAAATTGAATCGCCGCAGGGGTGATCAGTAATGAAATCGACGGACTTCGCAAGTCGGCATCCGTCTCCCAGGGCGGTTTCCATTGCAACCAGTTTGCTGACACTCATGACACTGTTGGGCTGTGCCAGTACAGGCAAGCCGGCCGCCGCCGACACCGTGCAGCAAATCCATCCCTCTCGGGCCGGGCAGATGAGCCAGATTATCATTAAATTTCGTGACCCGGCGCACGATCCCGCCCAGCGGGGCTACCTCCATGAACTCTCGCGCGATATCGGTGTGACACTGGTCTTTGTCCGCCCCATGTCAGGAGGTGCCTATGTGCTGCGTGTCGAGGGCACTTTGGACGCCGATCAATTCCAGCACGTTGTGAGTGATTTGGCGAAAAGGCCTGAGGTTGAATATGTCGAGCCTGATCGTCGTCTGTATCGCAGGTCGCATGACTGACGCGGTTTCTTACTGATGCCTTACACAGAAGAATGGCTGTAATGAAAAAACTATTGATCACTATCCCTGTGATGGTTGGCGCACTCAGCCTACTCAGTGCACTGCTGCTGCAGCAGCCCGTGGTGTGGGCCGGTGGAGCGGGCGCGCTAGTTCAGCCAAGTACACCCATACGCCATTATTTTACTGACCGGCTGATCGTCAAGTTGCGTAACAAGCAAGCCGCGCAGGCGAGAACGATGAGCGCGAACCAGGTTGTCAGTTTGAGCAGTGCGGCGGGTGTTCCGTTGACCCATCTGCGCGCCATGTCCGGCGATGCGCAGGTCATGCAGCTGTCGCAGCGCATGCCGCTGGCAGACGTTGAGGCGATCGCGCGCCGTTTGAGTGCCGATCCGCAGGTCGAATACGCCGAGCCGGACCGGATGATGCGGCCGCTGCTGTTTCCGAACGATACGCAGTACGCCAATCAGTGGGACCTGCATTCCTATGTGGCGCAGTCGCCCTATCCGGCAATCGCAGGCGGTGCCAATCTTCCCGGTGCCTGGGACATTACCACCGGTTCGGCCAGCGTTGTCGTGGGGGTCATCGATACCGGTCTGGTACCGCATGCGGATATCGACAGCAATATCCTGGATGGGGCTGGCCGTGTGGTGCCCGGCTATGACTTTATATCGCCAGATGCCGGCGGATTCTTTTACACCGCCAACGACGGCAACGGTCGCGACAACGATCCGACCGATCCGGGTGACTGGATTACCGCCGCAGAAGACGCGGGAACGGATGCCACAGGCGGATTCTTTGCAGGTTGTGGTGCCAGCAACAGTTCCTGGCATGGCACGCACGTCGCCGGCACCATCGGTGCCATCGGCAACAACGGGGCCGGTGTTGCCGGCATTAACTGGGTGTCCAAGATTTTGCCGGTACGCGTGATTGGCAAGTGCGGCGGTTTCCTCTCGGACGTGGCGGATGGTGTTCGCTGGGCCGCCGGTTTGGCTGTGACAGGCGTGCCCACCAATTCCAACCCTGCCAAAGTGCTGAATATCAGTCTCGGTGGCGCCGGTACGTGCAGTATTACCGAACAAAGCGCCATCGATGCCGTAGTGGCCGCGGGTGTTGTGGTGGTGGTGGCGGCCGGCAACAGTAACGCCGACCTTGCTGTGTCACCCGAATCGCCGGCGAACTGCAACAACGTGATCAGTGTCGCGGCTATCAACCGAGCCGGCGGACGTGCCTATTACAGCAGCTACGGAACCACAATTAAGATTGCCGCACCGGGGGGCGATCAAAGTGTAGCCATTAACGACGGCATCCTGTCCACGCTCAATACCGGTGCTACGTCCCCCGTCACGTCGCCGGGCGGGGATAACTATGTTTATTACCAGGGCACCAGCATGGCGGCGCCCCATGTCACGGGCATTGTCGCACTGATGTTCTCGGCAAATTTATCATTAACACCCGCCCAGGTATTGTCCAGGCTTCAGAGCAGCGCTCGTGCTTTTCCTGTTGAAACGGGTTCGGATTGCACCGTCTCAACTTGTGGCGCGGGCATCATCGACGCGTCAGCAGCCGTTGCTGCGGTGGCAGTCGGGGTTCTGTCACCGAGCCCAACAAGCGCGAACTTTGGTGTGATAGACGTAGGCCTGACAGCTCCGGCGCAAACAATTACATTCACCAATACCGATAACGACTCGCTGACCCTGAGCGCCGCGAATGCGATCAGTCTTGCTGGGGCCAATGCGGCAGATTTTTCCGTCACCGGTGGTACTTGTGTGAACAATCTCGTGTTAGCGAATGGTGCGAGCTGTAACGTCACGCTAAGCTTTGTTCCGAGTGCATTCGGTGCGCGTTCTGCCAGTCTCGTCGTTACCAGCACAGCCACCAATTCTCCCGTGAGTGTGGCGCTGTCCGGCACCGGCACGTTGCCGACGGTGACGGTCAGTGCGACCGATGCCGCCGCGGCGGAGGCTGGTTCCGATCCGGGAACCTTCACGATTACCCGTACCGGCGTTACCACATTGCCGTTGACGGTGAATTACATCATGGGTGGAAGCGCTACCAATGGTACCGATTACGCGACGGTGAGCGGCAGCGTGAACATCGCTGTAGGCTCTACCACCGCCACAGTCACGATCACGCCCATTGATGACTCGGTGTTTGAAGGCAACGAAACCGTGATTCTGACATTGAGCACGAGCGCCTCATATGTCATCGGTTCACCCAGCAATGCCACCGTTATCATTGCCGAGAACGATGTTGAAGCGTCCCGTTTGGTTGGCGGGAAAAAATGCTTCATCGCCACGGCAGCCTATGGCACACCGATGGCCGAGCAGGTTCGGTATCTACGTGCGTTCCGGGATCAGTATCTGCAGACCAATAGCGCTGGGCGCTGGTTCGTGACGCAGTATTACAAATACAGCCCGCCATTCGCGGACTACCTGCGGCAGCACGATGATCTGCGCGCCGTGGTGCGCACCGCGCTAAGTCCGTTGGTGGAGCTGAGTCGGGCGGTGGTCGATGACAGCGCGCTGGCGGCGCAGACTGCAGATCGGCCGTAACCACTGCCTGCCCTTGCCGGCAATGTCGCCGCAAGAGGCTTGCGCATCAATACCCCCAATACTCCTTGAGTATCCGGCCCTGCCCGGCGTACACCGTGGCGTTGGCCGGGTCGAAGCGTTCAATGCCGATGCTGGCGAGCATGGCGCGGCCAGCGTCGGTTTTGTTGGCGTTGAGCAATGCTTGCCGCAGAACCTGGCGCAGTTCCGGGCTGATGTCCGACGCGGCCGAGAAGCCCATGTGCGGCAGCGGCGCGGTGCTGAGCAGCACGCGGAACGGCGCGCCGCGCACGATTTCCTCGCGCACCAGCGGCGTCGGCAGGATCGCGGCTGCCACCTTGACGTCGCGCAGCAGCGCAAAGCCCTCCGCGGCATTATCCACTTCCACGGGTATCGGTTGTTTGGAGGGTTTGGTGAACAGACCATTGAGTAGCGCCGCGCCCATGCTTGGGATGCCGAGCGTGGCAATGCGCCGCCCGACCAGTCGTGCCGGGTCGTCCAGTTTGCTGGTGCGCGGCACGATCAGCGAATAGGTGACGGTGTTCGGAATCTTGGCCAGAACGATATAGCCCATTTTCTGCGCGCGGTAATCGGTGAAGTGTGCCTCGTCCAGGATCAGGTTGTATTCCTTGCCACGTCGCATCGTCTCCCAGTACGCGAGGAAATTCGGGCGCGTGCTAATGCGGCACGGCAGATGGGCGGCATTCGCCAGGTAGTCGCACAGTGGCTGGAATTGCGCTTGGGTTTCGGTCTCGTCCAGCAGTGGCGCCACGCCGAGCACCAGTTCACTGACCTCGGCGCGCGCCGTACTCAGCGCCAGGCACAGCATCAGCAGTGCGCCAGCCACGACGCGATGGAGCGTGGCACTCGGCCGGGAGCTCAAGCAAAATACGGAATACACGTCTGCGCCTCTCTTCCTCCGGGAATCAAGGCTTTATCCCGGACCCTGGCACTCAATCATACGCCAATCGGTGCTCCGGCAGGGCGCGCACCGGTTTCCGGGCGGCGTTTTCCTCCGTACACGTCCCATGTAAACTCCCTACAGAATTCATCACGCATTTGCCCACGGAGATCGTTATGGTCAGAACCGAAACCCCGATCTGCGAATTTGGCAAACCGGCACCGGATTTTTCCCTGCCCGGCACGGACGGCAAGACCCATACCCTGCAGAGTGTGCGTGGTCCGAATGGGCTGCTGGTCATGTTCATCTGCAACCATTGCCCGTATGTCAAGTCGGTGCGTGACCGGATTATTCGCGACGCGCGCGAGCTGAAGGCCAACGGCATCCACACGGTCGCGATCATGTCGAACGATCCGAGCGACTACCCGGAGGATTCGTTCGACAACATGCAGAAGATTGCCGCGCAGCTCAAGTTTCCATTCCCGTATCTGTACGATGAAACCCAGGAGGTGGCGAAGAAATACGGCGCGGTGTGCACGCCGGACTTCTTCGGTTACAACAAGGATCTCAAGCTCCAGTACCGTGGCCGGCTGGATGAGTCGCGCAAGGAACCGGTGCCGAACGCGCGCCGCGATCTGTTCGAGGCGATGAAACTCGTGGCGCAGACCGGCCACGGCCCGAAGGACCAGATTCCGAGCATGGGGTGCTCAATAAAATGGAAAGGCAGCGTCGAGTGATCAGTTTTCAGTTCATCGTTACGCTGCGCGCGTAGTACACTTCTCAACTTACCGATCAGACCGCACTAAGAGTGCGCATTACCATAGGGTGGGGCCCAGCCCCACCATGTCTCAGGATTGGTAAATGGGTGGAGCAGGGCCTCACCTTACGAACAACCGGTGCCTGAAGCAACGCACTATCTAGCGGCCTCTTCAGTATCACTTAGAATTGGTTGTCATGATCGTCGAAGAAACGTTCTACCGGCCGGACGAAGTGGCGCGCGAGGCGCGCACCCTGTCGGCCGCCACCTATAATCTCGCACATGTGCTGCTGGCGCGCGCCAGCAGCGGTTGCCTGTTTGTACCGATTCGCGGCATGCAATACCTGGCAGTACTGGACAATGAGGAGTTCATCTTCGTGGATCGCGAGGGCGGGCGGATGATCGAGATTGCCTGGCAGCAGTTCCGGCCCGGGGAACGCACGGCGCTGGATGCGCCGGTGGCCTACACGGCCGTGTATTATTCCGCCAAGGGTGCGCAAACCATGGCACGATTGCAGGGTGAATTCCACAAGGCGCTGATGCAGCTCGAACAACGTGCCCCGGCGCACGCCCCGGCGCGTGTCGTAAAACTACCAATGCGGGGTTCCTGATGTTGCCCGATCTCAAGGTCTTGCGGCAGCTGGTGCGCACCTGTGCGCAGCAAGAGTTGTTGCCGCGTTTCGCGGATGTGGGTCGCCACATCAAGCGCGATGGCAGCATTGTCACGGAGGCCGATCATGCCATGCAGGATCGAATGCAACAGGAACTGGCGATCCACTGGCCGGAATATGATTTTCTCGGCGAGGAGATGCCCCGACACGAGCATGAGGCGCTTGCCGCCAGCGGACGCGAAGGAATGTGGATACTCGATCCACTCGATGGCACCAGCAACTTCGCCGCCGGGGTGCCATTCTTCTCAGTGTCGCTCGCGCTGCTGATCGACGGCCGGCCGGAGATCGGCCTGGTCTACGACCCGATTCGCGATGAATGCTTTGTCGCGCAGCGCGGACGTGGTTCCTGGCTCAACGGGCTGTCGATGGGGACGATGGTGCCTGTGCATCTGCCACTGGAACGCACCATTGCCGTGGTTGATTTCAAGCGCCTCGACCGGCCACTGGCCGCAAAACTGGGCGCTGCGCCACCCTATGGATCACAGCGCAACTTCGGTTCGAGTGCGCTCGACTGGTGCTGGCTGGCGGATGGACGATTCCATGTCTATCTGCACGGCGGCCAGAAGTTGTGGGATTATGCCGCAGGCATCCTCATTCTGACCGAAGCCGGCGGCCAGGCCGTGACGCTCGATGGTGAGGATGTGTTCACCAGCGGACTGGATGCCCGCTCAGTGGTGGCGACACGCGACCCGGAATTGTTCCAAACCTGGAAGGCTTGGGTCGCGGCAAATCGCTAAATCATCGAGCAATTCGAAGACAAACCCAGTATGGTTCGTCCGTGTTGAGAAGACGGACGCAGCCGGGCTGCATTACCGCTAATACATCTATAAAAAGACGCTGGCTTCCCGGACGCACGTCTGCCCTTGCCCAAACAGGACGCCTGGGCGAGAATACCGCGCTGTTTTTCCGGGGTTGCGCGCTTTCCTGAGTACGCAGATGTCCGGCCGTATTTTTTAACAACGAACAAGAAATATCCCCTTCAGCGGGTACGCGCCAGCATTCGGTGTCGATGGCACAGCGTCGGGGGGGATTTTATTTATTGCGCCAAAAATGGCTATTTTTGTGCAGGCTTGCATTCAGCCAAAAATGGTTATTTTTGTGCAGGCTTGCATTCATTCATATGGTTAATTTTGTGCAGGCTTGCATTCATTAGACGAGTTTATCGAGGAACAGCCCATGTCAGCCAAACCGAACCAGGCAGTACCCAACCGCCGTGAACTGGCCAATGCGATCCGTGCCCTGAGCATGGATGCCGTTCAAAAGGCCAACTCCGGCCACCCCGGCGCGCCCATGGGCATGGCCGATATCGCGGAAGTGCTGTGGAACGACTTCCTCAAGCACAACCCGGCCAATCCGAAGTGGCCGGATCGCGACCGCTTCGTGCTTTCGAACGGCCACGGCTCGATGCTGATTTACTCGCTCCTGCACCTGACCGGCTATGACCTGCCGATGGACGAGCTGAAGAATTTCCGCCAGCTGCACTCCAAGACTCCCGGTCACCCGGAATACGGCTACACCCCGGGCATTGAGACCACCACCGGCCCGCTCGGCCAGGGCATCACCAACGCCGTAGGCATGGCCGTGGCCGAGAAGGTGCTGGCTGGCCAGTTCAACCGCGACGGTCACCACATCGTCGACCACTTTACCTATGTGTTTCTCGGTGACGGTTGCCTGATGGAAGGCATCTCGCACGAGGCCTGTTCGCTCGCCGGGACGCTCGGCCTGGGCAAGCTCATCGCGTTCTACGACGACAACGGCATTTCGATCGACGGTCACGTCGAAGGCTGGTTCACGGACAACACTCCCAAGCGCTTCGAGGCCTATGGCTGGCACGTCGTGCGGGAAGTCGATGGCCACAATCCGGAGGCCATCAAGAAGGCGGTGCAAGAAGCGCGTTCGGTGAATGACAAGCCGTCCATGATTTGCTGCAAGACAGTCATTGGCTACGGTGCGCCCAACCTGTGCGGCAGCCACGATTGCCACGGCGCCCCGCTTGGTGCCGATGAAATCAAAGCGACGCGCGAAAACCTCGGCTGGAACCACGAACCATTTGTCATTCCGCAGGACATCTATGCCGGTTGGGAAGCCAAGACCAAGGGCAAATCCGCGGAGGACGCCTGGAACAAAAAGTTCGCCGAGTACAAGAAGGCCTATCCGGATCTCGCCGCGGAGTTCGAGCGCCGTGTCATCAAGGGTGAGCTGCCGAAGGACTGGACGGCCAAGGCCGCGGAGTTCATCAAGTCCGTGGATGCCAAGGCCGAAACCATTGCCTCACGCAAGGCCTCGCAGAATGCACTGAATGGATTTGGCCCGGTACTGCCGGAGTTCCTCGGCGGTTCCGCCGATCTGGCCGGTTCCAACCTGACCATCTGGAAGGGTTCGAAGGGTGTGAGCAACACCGTGTCCGATGGCAACTACATTTATTACGGTGTGCGTGAGTTCGGCATGTCCGCCATGATGAACGGCATCGCCCTGCACGGCGGCTTCATTCCGTACGGTGCCACCTTCCTGATGTTCTCCGAGTACGCGCGCAATGCCCTGCGCATGGCCGCACTCATGAAGATCCGTTCGATCTTCGTCTTTACCCACGACTCGATCGGTCTGGGCGAAGACGGCCCAACCCATCAGGGTGTGGAACAGACCGCCACCTTGCGCCTGATACCGAATATGTCGGTGTGGCGTCCGTGCGATGCGGTGGAAAGCGCCGTGGCCTGGAAATTGGCCGTGGAACGCAGCGTCGGACCGAGCTGCCTGATCTTCTCGCGTCAGAACCTGCCGCACCAGACGCGTGACGCGGCCAAGCTCGCCGCCATCGCCCGCGGCGGTTACGTGTTGAGCGAGGCCGAGGGCGGTAAGCCCCAGGCCATCATTATCGCCACCGGTTCGGAAGTCGGCCTGGCCATGGAGGCGCAGAAGCTGCTCGCCGCCAAAGGCAAGAAGGTGCGTGTGGTGTCGATGCCGTCGACCAACCAGTTCGATGCCCAGGACGCGGCCTACCGCGAGAGCGTGCTGCCCAAGGGTGTGAAGCGCGTGGCGGTCGAAGCCGGCGTTTCGGATGGCTGGTACAAGTACGTCGGTCTCGACGGCAAGGTCATTGGCCTGGATCGCTTCGGCGAATCGGCCCCGGCCGGCCAGCTGTTCAAGCATTTCGGCTTTACGGCGGAGAACGTCGCCAAGGCCGTGGAAGAACTCGGTTAACGATTTCGATTATTTAATTCAAACTTCCGGAGATTCAATAATGGCTATCAAAGTCGGCATTAATGGTTTCGGCCGTATCGGCCGCATGGTGTTCCGCGCGGTCGCGAAGGATTTCAAGGACATCGAAATCGTTGCCATCAACGACCTGCTCGAACCCAACTATCTGGCTTACATGCTGAAGTACGACTCCGTGCATGGCCGCTTCAACGGCGATATCTCTGTGCAAGGTGGCAACATGGTGGTGAATGGCAAGAAGATCCGGCTGACCGCCGAGAAGGATCCCGCCAACCTGAAGTGGAGCGAAGTCGGGGCCGACATCGTGATCGATTGCACCGGCTTCTTCCTGACCACCGAATCCTGCCAGGCGCACATCAAGGCCGGCGCCAAGAAGGTCGTGCAGTCGGCCCCGTCCAAGGACGAGACCCCGATGTTCGTGTACGGCGTGAACCACAAGACCTACGCCGGTCAGGCCATCGTCTCGGCCGCGTCCTGCACCACCAACTGCCTGGCGCCGGTCGCCAAGGTGCTGCACGACAACTTCGGCATCAAGCGCGGCCTGATGACCACCGTGCACGCCACCACCGCCACCCAGAAGACCGTGGACGGCCCGTCGAGCAAGGACTGGCGCGGCGGCCGCGGCATCCTGGAAAACATCATCCCGTCCTCGACCGGTGCCGCCAAGGCTGTCGGCAAGGTGCTGCCGGAGCTGAACAAGAAGCTCACCGGCATGTCGTTCCGCGTGCCGACCTCGGACGTGTCGGTGGTCGACCTCACCGTGGAACTGAACAAGGAAGCCACCTACGAGCAGATTTGCGCGGCCATGAAGAAGGCCTCGGAAGGCGAGCTCAAGGGCGTGCTCGGCTATACCGACGAGAAGGTGGTCTCCACCGACTTCCGCGGCGTCAGCCTGCCGTCGATCTTCGACGCCGAGGCCGGCATCGCGCTGGACGGTACCTTCGTCAAGGTCGTGGCCTGGTATGACAACGAGTACGGCTACACCTGTAACATGCTGCGCATGGTGCAGCACGTCGCCAAGTAGGTCTTTAAGTTACGAGTTACGCTCTGGAATGAAATTGCAGAGGACGCAAAGGTTTTTGATTAAACCCTGCATATCTCTGCGTCTTCTGCGCCTCTGCGCTCTTTGCGTTTCTGCCAGAGCCTTTATCGGAGCAAAGCAATGTCTGTTATCAAACTGACCGATCTCGATCTCAAAAGTAAGCGCGTGTTGATCCGCGCCGATCTCAATGTGCCTGTCAAAGACGGCAAGGTGACTTCCGACGCCCGCATCACCGCCTCCATGCCCACCTTCGAGCATTGCCTCAAGGCCGGCGCCAAGGTGATGGTCATGAGTCATCTCGGTCGTCCGACCGAAGGCGAATACAGCGAAGAGAATTCGCTCAAGCCGGTGGCCGATGTGCTCACCAAGAAACTTGGCAAGCCGGTGCGTCTGGTCAAGGACTGGATCAACGGCGGCTTCGATGTGGCAGCCGGTGAACTGGTGCTGCTCGAGAACGTGCGCTTTAACAAGGGCGAGAAGAAGAACGTCGATGAGACCGCGCAGAAGTACGCGAAGCTGTGCGACGTATTCGTGATGGATGCCTTCGGCACCGCGCACCGCGCCGAGGGCTCGACCCACGGTGTCGCCAAGTTCGCGCCGGTGGCCTGCGCCGGCATCCTGCTCACCGAAGAACTGGATGCACTCACCAAGGCGCTGCTCAATCCGAAGCGCCCGATGGTCGCGATCGTCGGCGGCTCCAAGGTCTCGACCAAGCTCACCGTGCTCGAATCGCTGTCCGAGAAGGTCGATCAGCTGGTGGTCGGCGGTGGCATCGCCAACACCTTTCTGGCGGCGTCCGGCAAGAAGATCGGCAAGTCGCTCGCCGAGGCCGATCTCATTCCGACCGCCAAGACACTCATGGAGAAAATGACCAAGCGCGGTGCGACCATCCCGATCGCGGTGGACGTGGTGGTTGGCAAGAAGTTCGACGCCAACGAACCGGCGGTGCAGAAGAGCGCCGGCGATGTGGCCGACGACGACATGATTTTCGACATTGGGCCGAAGAGCGCCCAGCAATTGGCCGATATTATTATGAAGGCCGGCACCGTGGTGTGGAACGGCCCGGTCGGCGTGTTCGAGTTTGACCAGTTCGGCGCCGGCACCAAAACCATTGCCATGGCCATCGCCAACACCAAGGCCTTTACTCTCGCCGGCGGCGGCGACACCATCGCCGCGATCCAGAAATACGACATCTTCGACAAGGTGTCCTACATTTCAACGGCCGGTGGCGCGTTCCTGGAATTCCTCGAAGGCAAGAAGCTGCCGGCGGTGGACATTCTCGAACAACGTGCCAAGAAGTAAAATTAATGCACACCTGCCGCAAAGACGCGAAGGACGCAAAGGAAGTGATCATGAATTCTTTGCGATCTTTGCGCCTTTGCGACAGATTTACTTCATAGAGGCCCACCTTGCTGCGTAGAACCAAGATTGTTGCCACCCTCGGACCCGCGACAGACGACCCCAAGATCCTCGACAAGCTGATCGAGGCCGGCGTGGATGTCGTGCGCCTCAACTTTTCGCATGACCTGCCCGAAGTGCACATGAAGCGCGCCGAGATGGCGCGCGAACGTGCCCAGGCGCATGGCCGGCACGTCGGTGTACTCGTCGACCTGCAGGGTCCGAAGATCCGCATTGGCAAATTCAAGGGTGGCCCGATCCAACTTGTCGAAGGCGATCCGTTTACCATCAATATCGATCACCCGCTCGATCAGGGCAACAAGCAGTGTGTGGGCACGACCTACAAGGCGCTGATCGAGGATGTCAGCCGTGGTGCCACGCTGCTGCTCGACGACGGGCGCATCGTGTTGTGGGTCGATCAGGTGGTCGGCAGTGAAGTGATCTGCCGCGTGGTGGTTGGTGGCGAGCTTTCCGACAACAAGGGCATCAACCGTCAGGGCGGCGGACTGTCGGCGGTGGCGCTGACTGACAAGGATCGCCGGGACATGAAAACAGCGGCCGCCATGGAGGCCGATTATGTCGCCATCTCGTTTCCGCGTTCCGCGGCCGACGTGGAAGAGGCGCGCGCCCTGTTGCGCGCCGCCGGTGGCCGGGGCGGGATCGTCGCCAAAATCGAACGTGCCGAGGCGGTGAAGGCGATCGAAGAGATTATTGCGGCCGCGGACGTCCTCATGGTGGCGCGCGGTGATCTGGGTGTGGAGATCGGCGATGCCGCGGTACCGCCGATCCAGAAACGCATCATCAAACTCGCACGCCAGATGAACAAGGTGACCATCACGGCGACGCAGATGATGGAGTCGATGATCGAAAGCCCGATCCCGACCCGTGCCGAGGTGTCCGATGTGGCGAACGCGGTGCTCGACGGTACCGATGCGGTGATGCTCTCGGCGGAGACCGCCAAGGGCAAGCATCCCGTGGCCGCGGTCGCCGCCATGGACCGTGTGTGCAAGGTGACGGAGGAGCAAGAAGCGACCCTGCTGAAGGAACGGCGCGCGGCCTACCAGCATGTCGAGCGCGTGGATCAGGCCATCGCGCTGGCCACCATGTACACGGCGAACAACCTGGGCGTGAAGGCCATTGCTGCCCTTACGGAATCTGGGGCTACTGCACTGTGGATGTCGCGTATTGACTCCAATGTTCCCATCTATGCCTTGACGGGACATTCCGACACGCGTAGAAAAGTGACATTGTATCGGGGCGTGTATCCGGTTGCCTTTCAGATCACGACCTCGGACCATGCAACGCTCAATCGCGAAGCCATGGATGAACTGCGCCGTCGTGGAACGGTGCGCGATGGCGATCTGGTCATCATCACCAAGGGTGACCTCACTGGCGTGATGGGTGGTACCAATGCGATGAAGATCGCCATGGTCGGTAGCCAACGAGAGAATTCAACACCTTAACCTTAAGACTAGCGAACAACCGTTCTGGAGGATAATCATGGCACTCGCAACACTACGCCAAGTACTGGATCACGCCGCCGAGCACACCTACGGCGTGCCGGCATTCAACGTCAACAACCTCGAACAAATGCGCGCCATCATGGAAGCGGCGGCCGAAACCGACAGTCCGGTGATCGTGCAGGCCTCGGCCGGCGCGCGCAAGTATGCCGGCGCCCCGTTCCTGCGCCACCTGATTCTCGCCGCCATCGAAGAGTGGCCGCATATTCCAGTCGTGATGCATCAGGACCATGGTTCGTCACCGGCCGTGTGCCAGCGTTCCATCCAGCTCGGCTTTTCGTCGGTGATGATGGACGGATCTCTCAAGGAAGACATGAAGACGCCGGCTTCCTATGAATACAATGTGGACGTGACCCGCCGCGTGGTGGACATGGCGCACTCCTGTGGCGTGTCGGTGGAAGGCGAACTTGGTTGCCTGGGTTCGCTCGAGACCGGCATGGCCGGTGAGGAGGATGGCTCGGGCGCGGAAGGTAAGCTCGATCATTCACAGTTGCTGACCGACCCGGATGAGGCAGCCGACTTCGTGAAGAAGACCGGTGTGGACGCGCTGGCGATCGCCATCGGCACCTCGCACGGCGCCTATAAGTTCACCCGCCCACCGACCGGCGACATTCTCGCCATCGAGCGCATCAAGCAAATCCACAAGCGTATCCCGAACGTGCACCTCGTCATGCACGGTTCGAGTTCGGTGCCGCAGGAGTGGCTCAAGATCATCAACACCTACGGCGGCGACATGGGCCAGACCTATGGCGTGCCGGTGGAAGAGATCGTGCAGGGCATCAAGAGCGGTGTGCGCAAGGTGAACATCGACACCGACCTGCGCATGTCCTCGACCGGCGCGGTGCGCAAGTTCCTCGCCGAGAACAAGAAGGAGTTCGACCCGCGCAAGTGGCTCGCCGCCTCGACGAAGGGGATGAAGGAGATCTGCAAGGCTCGCTACGAGGCTTTTGGCTGCGCCGGCAATGCCTCGAAGATCAAGGTGCTGTCGCTCGAAGCCATGACCACCCGCTATGCCAAGGGCGAGCTCGATCCCAAAGTGAACTAGAGGTTCATGCCCACCCTCTCTCCCGCGAAAGGGGAAGAGATGGGGAAAGGGTGTGGAATTGTGGCGCAGGAAGTCAAACAAAGAGGCGGGCGACTGCCTCTTTGTTTTTGTGAGACCCCGGGATGCAGCCGCTCCCGTACCTCCCGTGACGTGGCAGCGCCTCTCCGCACGTCCGCTAGATTCGACTGTTCGTTGCGCTTCGAATCTTACTCGTTGCGAACCGTCTCACCTGGTTTGCTGCTCATCGGCAACAGTGTAATCTCTACAAGCACAGCGCCGGCTCGGCGCTGCCGCCGGACACCACACCGCCGAGCCCGCCCCTGAACTTGAGAGTGCAGTAACCGACCATGATTCGCGATTCGCGTATCGACTCAGTATTGCCGACTCCCGCCCGCTGGCTGGCGGTTGCTGTTGTCGTACTGTCCTTGGCCGCCTGCGGCGGTTCCGGCGACGCGTTCAGCAACGGCGATGGCGGCGGCCCGACACCGCCCCCGCCGAGCGGCACCCCGGCGCCCACGATCTCGCTGACCGCCAACCCGACGAGCGTTGCCAGCGGCCAGGCCGCCGTGCTCAGCTGGTCCACAACCAACGCCTCGTCCTGCACCGCCTCCGGTGCCTGGTCGGGATCGAAAGCGGCGTCGGGCAGCCAGTCCACCGGCGCGCTGTCGGCCACCAGCAGCTTCTCACTCACCTGCACCGGTGGGGGCGGATCGGTCACCCAGACGGTATCGGTCACGGTCAGCGCCACGCCGCCACCCACCCCCGCGCCGACGGTCACGCTGAGCGCAAGCCCCACCACGGTGACGAGCGGCGGCTCGTCCACGCTCAACTGGTCGTCGACCAACGCCACCGCGTGCACCGCCTCCGGTGCCTGGTCGGGATCGAAAGCGGCGTCGGGCAGCCAGTCCACCGGCGCGCTCTCAACCTCGAGTACCTACACCCTCAATTGCACGGGCAGCGGCGGTTCGGCCCAAGCCTCGGTGACCGTGACCGTGACGGCACCGACCCCCGCGCCGACGCTCACCTTCACCGCCAACCCAACCAGCGTGTCGAGCGGGAACTCCTCCACGCTTACGTGGAGCACGACCAACGCCTCGTCCTGCACCGCCTCCGGTGCCTGGTCGGGATCGAAAGCGGCGTCGGGCAGCCAGTCCACCGGCGCGCTCTCAACCTCGAGTACCTACACCCTCAATTGCACGGGCAGCGGCGGTTCGGCCCAAGCCTCGG